>Ga0255351_1001023_pt1 | contig 11815 bp, 10 predicted proteins | sample HBST25r2metaG_FD_186024 | JGI IMG/M metagenome (GOLD analysis project Ga0255351, IMG submission 186024) | Peat soil microbial communities from Stordalen Mire, Sweden - H.B.S.T-25.r2 | ecosystem: Environmental > Terrestrial > Soil > Wetlands > Peat | place: Sweden: Norrbotten County, Stordalen... | reverse complement strand
TCAGTAGCAGCTCAAGCTCCTCGCGGAAGCCGAAGTCGAGCATCTCGTCGGCTTCGTCGAGGACGACGACGCGGATGTCGTCCAGCTTGAGGTATCCGCGATTGAGGTGATCGGCGAGGCGGCCGGGGGTTCCGACGACGATGTGAGCGCCGGTCTCCAGGGCACGCTGTTCGCGGCGGGCGTCCATACCACCGACGCAGCAGATGACGCGCGCGCCGGCCGAGGCGTAGAGCCAGGTCAGCTCGGTCTGCACCTGCAAGGCAAGCTCACGGGTCGGGCTGACGATGAGGGCCAGCGGCTTCCTGGCGCGCTCCAGGTGCGAGGCGCCGGCCAGAAGGGTCTCATTCATGGCGAGGCCGTAAGCAACGGTTTTGCCGGACCCGGTCTGCGCTGAGACGAGGAGATCGCGCGCGGCGGCCTCCGGCTGGAGGACGGCCTCCTGCACGGGAGTCGGTTCGGTATAACCTCTGGCGGTGAGTGCTTGCAACAGGCTGGGATGAAGCTCAGGAAAAGGCATATCTACAAGTATAGCCGTATTGCGGGCGTACATCGGGAAATGGCCCACTTTCGCGGTGGTGGCGACACGCCAAAATACGAGCCTTCCACAACGTTCATGCGGGTGGAGTACAATCCTGCTGACCTGCCTGCGCAGGCTGGAGGAGCGTTATGTTTTCCATGTTGCCCATCGTCCCGATTGCCATCGTCATCGTTGCGTTCTACATCTTCAGTTCCATCAAGATTCTCAGCGAGTACGAGCGCGCCGTGATCTTCCGCCTGGGACGGTTGCTCTCCGAGGGCAAAGGACCTGGCATCATTCTGGTCTTCCAGCCCTTTGACCGCATGGTTCGGGTGGACCTGCGCCAGGTCGCCTTCGACGTGCCGCCGCAGGATGTGATTACCCGCGACAACGTGACGCTGAAGGTGAACGCCGTCGTCTTTTTGCGCGTGATTGATCCGAACAAAGCCGTCAACGAAGTGACCAACTACCAGTACCAGACGCAGCAGTTCGCCTTGACCACCCTGCGCAGCGTGCTGGGCGAAGTGGAACTGGACGAGTTGCTGGCGCACCGCGACAACATCAACCTGCGGCTGCAAACCATCCTGGACAAGCACACCGCTCCCTGGGGCGTGAAGGTGGTAAACGTGGAAGTGAAGCAGGTGGACCTGGCCGAGAGCATGATGCGCGCCATGGCCAAGCAGGCCGAGGCCGAACGCGAAAAGCGCTCGAAGATCATCCACGCCGAGGGCGAATTTGCCGCCGCGCAGCGGTTGGTGGACGCCGCTCACCTGCTGCAGACCGAGCCCGCCTCGATCCAGTTGCGTTATTTGCAGACCCTGACCGAGATTGGCGTGGAGAAGAACACGACGGTCGTCTTCCCGGTGCCGATTGACCTGCTGGCAGGTATCCAGAAGCTAACGGGTCAGAAGTAAATTCCGTGGCCGCACCCGGCGACGAGGGGCCCACGCACGGCGCATAATGGCCTTTGGAAGTTGAACCGGGAGCTGACAGGCCATGGCCTTTGAAGGCCGCGACACGGAAATCACGCTGAGCGTAGGCAACCTGCTGATGATCTTTTTCGGCCTGGTGCTGCTATGCGTGGCCGCCCTGGGCGTGGGCTATCACCTGGGATCGCAGGCGGGCAAGCAGAACGCCGCAGCGGCGGCGGCTGTGGCTCCCGGAGTGGCACAACCTGCACCGACCTCGGCGGGTAAACCCGGAGCGGCACAGGTGGCGCAATCGAAACCCGGAGACTGCCCCGCCGGAACGATTTGCACGGACGCCGGCACGGCACAACCCGATACGGCTACTGGGCAGACGGCTCCAGCGCAAGCGGCACAACCCACGCAACTTACGTTCTACGACACGGTGCAGAAGAAAGACGCGCACCCGCAACTGGCTCCCGTGGCACAGACGGCACCCGCCAAGCCCGCCGCGCCGCAACCAGCCCTTGGCGCCGGATACATGGTGCAGGTGGCGGCCATGCACAACGAAGGCGACGCCCGCCTGCTGAACAATACCCTGAAACAACAGCACTTCCCCGTGGTGGTGGTGCAGCCAGGAGACAAGCTCTTCCACGTGCAGGTCGGCCCGTATAGTGACATTCACGAGGCCGAGGACGTGCGCAACCGCCTGATACTTGGCGGCTACAACGCATTCGTCAAGCGCTAGATTCCTTTCATCCAAAAAATGATGCGCAATTGCCTTGCGGTGAATCACGATTCATTTATGATGGGGGCGATGAAAGCGGCTACCGATAAATTGAGCCTTGCGCTGCGCGCCGTCGGCGATCCCACTCGCCGTAAAATCCTGCGGCTGCTGCCCGCCGGAGGTCCGCGCAAGACGGACGAAGGCTGGACGGCCAGCGACATTGAACAGCGCATCAAGCTGGCGCAACCCACCATCAGCCACCACATGAAGATATTGAAGAACGCCGGCCTGGTGGAAAGCCACAAGGAAGGCACCTGGGTCCGCTATCGCAAGCTGGAAGCGGCTCTGCGCGCCGTGCGCAAAGGGTTGGTGGACGAGTTGTAAGTAGGGGGCAGGCACGGCAGGGCAAAGTGTCTTCCAGCACGAAATGATTGGGCTATTTCCGTCCACAATTCTGCAATTTTTGCACAGATGTGTACATTTCGATTTGAACGGGAGCTGAACCGTCAGTGTCCAATCTGGCCCAACAGCCTTTTGCTTGGAAGAGATACGCTAGCGCGATGTTCGTCGCTGCCATTCTCCTAGCCTTGGTGATCGCAGTTGTGTACGTCTATTCCATTGGCCTTTTGCTCAAGTTTGGCTCGCTAACTCCTACGCCAACACAGACAGCTTCTCTCCAACAGTTCGGACATGTTGGTTGTTATGTTACCCCTGCCGAGGCACAGTGGCTTTATTGGCTTCGCTTCGCCCTTTTAGTTGCCATGCCGCTTGCTTTCATCACAGGCATCCTTGCCCACTCCACAACCGAGGGCAAGAAGTTCGATCTTGTTTCAATACCGCTGAATCGTAAGGTGGCAGAAGAAACGTGGAAGAGATATGTACGAGCGATATACACAACTGCTTTCGGCCTCGGACTGCTTATCGGAGCCGTCTCATTCGTATGTTTTCTTCTATTGACCATCTTTGGTTCGCGGACCCCGAACGCACATCAAACTGAAGCACTGTGGTCGCACGGTAGAGCTGTATTTATAACAGCGGGCCAAATGCAGGTCTTGAATCGTCTGTGGTTAGTTTTTTTCGCTGGAATGCCTATCCTTGGCGCCACTGCCCTAATTCTTCACTTTGTGTTGGGGATTGAAATCTTCTCGAACAGAGAGGGTAATCCAACAATAATCGCCAAGTAACTCACAAACTCAGCGCACACACAAAAGCAAAGGCGGCCCACGCGGGGCCGCCTGATTTGTTTCCCTTGAAAGAACTGTTTAGTGAACGACGGCCTGGAAGAGGTCGGTCTTCAGCAGGGCCTGGAACTTGCTGTCGTCGGCCTTGAACTTGACCACCAGGCGGCCGCTGTCGCTATCCACCTGCATGCTTTCCAGCGCGCTCTTTTCCACCGCCGTGCCGGCGCTGCGCTTGTACATGATGCCGGCCTTCATCAGGGCGGAGAGCGTGCCGGCCGTGAAGCTGTCGGAGGTCTGCACGTTCAGGCCGAAGTCAATGCCATGCTCCAGGTCGAGGGTGTAACGGCTGCCCAGCAGGCGCTTCTTGAGCACGTCGTAATCGGCCAGTCCGGCGGCTTCGCCAAGGGCCGAGCGCAACATGTTCTGCGTGCCCTGCTGGTCAAGGACGCTCCACACCGGGCCGGTCTCGGCGTCGGCGATGAGCTGCATCATGTCGGGCTGGGTGGCGATGCCGTACTGCTGGCCGTCACGCACGTCCAGGCCGTCCTTTACCGAGTTCTTCTCGCCAAAAATCATGGTGACGTCGTCGAGGAAGCTCATGGTAAAGCTGCCGGCGGGCCACAGAGCGTTGTCGCGGTAGGCGATGCTGCGCAGCTTCTGGGCCTTGAAGCGGGCGGTGATCTTCTTGGGCTCAAAGACGCCGGTGGCCACGCCAAAGCTGCGCACGCCGCCGCCGTTGGAGCGGTAGCTGACGAAAGTGAGCTGCTCGACATCCTGGTCGGGGTCCACGCCCATGGCGCGCAGAGTGGCCTCAAACTGCTTGAGGTTGTCGGGCAGCACGCGGTTCTTAAGGGCCAGTCCGCTGGGCGAATTACGCAACATGCGGTAATCCACCGAGATGACCTGTTGAATCTGCGCCGGCAGAACCGTGCGGGTGCTGGTTCCCAGCGGTGCGGCCAGGGCGCTGGTACAAAAGGCGCAGGCCAGCAGCATAGCCAAAGCGAAACGAGTGATTTTCATATGTCCATTGTAACCCCGGCGGAGAGGCAAACTCTCGCCGGGGCTTTGTTCAGATTGACGAATCAGATGCCGGGATTGGTAATTTTCGTCCGGTATTTACGGCAAAAATGCCCCGTAGCTACGCCAAAGCCGAACGCAACTCGGCCACGCGAGCGCCAGTGGCGGCCACAAACTCAGCCTCGGCGCCGGCCTGGAAGGCGTCAAGGTTGATCTCCACGTTGGCCAGGGCGCCTTCAACGGCGGCGCGGCTGAGCGCGATGGCCACGGTCAAATCGCTGGCCATGCGGGGATTGGTCTTTTTCTGCAAAGACTTAGCGAGCTGACAAACTTCTACGGCAGCCACTGCCACTTGCAGCGGAACTTCGGCGGCATGGCGCAGGGCGGATGCGACTTGCGCAGCGCCGCTGGAGGCGTCGGCCTTCTGCGCCTTGTAGGCGGCCACCACACCTTGGTAACTGGCGGCGTCGCGGTCAATGGCATCCTTCAGTGCCTCGCGCAGGCTGCCCAGGCGGCCCAGTGCCGAGCTGAGATCGGCGTCAAATGCGGCGTAGGCCTTCTTGCCGCGGCTCATGCCGGCCACCATCGCCGCCAAGCCTGCAGCCATGGCCCCGGAGGCCGCAGACGCGCTGCCTCCGCCGGGAACGGCCGCTGGGGCGGCCAACTGTTCGATGAAGGGCTCGATGCCGGCGCGCAGGCCGCCAATGGCCGTCTTGCCGCCCATGACGGAGGCCAGGCGGTTTTCGAGAATCATGGAAGAGTCGAAGTTCTCCACCTGGAGGAACCACTCGGCGGCTTCTTCCAGCGAACGCTTGGGGATGAGGCCGACGATCTCACTGGACTCCACTCCGACGCCGTAGCGGGCAGCCTCGCGCTTCACGTACTCGAAGACCCTGGCGATGGGGGTGAGGTCGGTGTCGGTCAGGTTCATGCTGACCTGCGCCTGGCCGCGAACCTCAACGCCCATTCCCTTCACCGCGCGCAGGCCTCCGCTGGAGTAGCGCACGGCCTTGGCAACTTTCTTGGCGATGTCCACGTTCTTCGTCTGCAGAAAGACGTTGTAGGCAACCAGAAACTTGCGGGCGCCGATGACGATGGCTCCGGCGGTGGGATGGATGCGCGGCTCGCCAACATCGGGGCGGCGCGCTTCGACCTTGCCCATCTCCTCGCGGATGGCCTCGAACTGGCCCTTGCGAATGTTTTCCAGATTGGTGCGCTCGGGCTTTTGCGCGGCGGCCTCGTAAAGATAGACCGGGATATGGTGCTCGTCCCAGACCTTGGCGGCCAGTTCCTTGGCCATCTGCACGCAATCTTCCAGGGTCACGCCCTCAATGGGGATGAAGGGGACAACGTCGGTGGCGCCGAGGCGGGGATGGGCGCCGCGCTGCACGTTGAGGTCAATCAGTTCCGCGGCCTTGCCGATGCCGGCCAGCACGGCGGCGATGAGGGGATCGCGCTCACCCACCAGGGTGACGACCGAGCGGTTGTGGTCGGCGTCCATCTCGAAGTCCAGCAGGTTGACGCCGGGACGCTTCATGGCGGCAAGGACGGCCTCCATTTTGGCCGCGTCTCTGCCTTCGGAGAAATTCGGTACGCACTCAATCAGTACTGGCATGATTCGGACTCCTTGGCTGGCACTTCCACCAGTTGTATCCCAGGCTGAACTGCAGACTGGAGTTGATCCCGGAATTGTGGTCGCCCAGCGAGGCGTTGGAAAAATGATTGGCCCGGAACTCAAAGCTGACCGAACGCCCCGGGCGGAGAAAGTGATTGAAGCCGATGCCGATGCCCTCGGTAAAGTTCACCAGCGAAGTGTTCGGCGGCGGCACCTTGATCACACTGTGCTGCATGGAGCCGGTGGCAATCAGGTAGGGGATGGTGCGGCGCGGACGGGTGAAGTTCCACTTGAGGTTCACCGGGCTTACGCTGAAGCCGTACACCGCCCGGTAGCCGTTCCATACGATGTAATCCACGGGCATCACGACGAGGTCCTCTTCAAAAGTGCCGTGCAGCCAGCCTGGCCCCATCTCGCCGGTCATAACGCCGCCGACGAGGAAGCCCGCGCGGGCGTAACGCACGTTGGTGCGGTCGAACAATCCCATGCCGGTACCGCCCAGGACGCCGACGACCAGGTGCTCACGGCGAATGGCCGCCGCGGGATCAACGGCAACGTCGCCGGTGAGTGTCTGATCCGCGGACTGCTGGGCCAGGGCGACGGCCGAGAAGCACAGACAACAGCCCAACAGCCTGACGGCAAATTTCATCACCCTATGCATCCACGCCTACCCTAACAGGAGACAGGGGGGGCTTCCAAGTGCGGAGCACAATACGCGTTCGCCGGCCGCAAGAAAGCCGCCCCGAAGGGCGGCCTGGTAACACAATAAGCGCGACCGTATGGCTAGCCGTCGCCTTCCATATCCTTCTCGTCAATGTCGGCGTTGGAGTAAACGTTCTGCACGTCGTCATGATCTTCAAAAGCTTCCATCAGGCGGAACATGGTGCGCGCCTGCTGGCCTTCCAACTTGATGTAGTTGGCGGGGACCATGCCGAGTTCAGTGTGCTCCGGGGTGATGCCAGCGGCTTTAACAGCCTCCAGCACAGCCTCGTGGACACTGGGCTCGGTAACAATCTCCCAGGTGTCGCCTTCGTCGGAGAGATCATCGGCGCCGTTTTCCAGCACCAGGTTCATCAGGTCATCTTCCTTGGCGGCATTCTTCGCCACCAGGATGGAGCCTTTCTTGCTGAACAGGTGTGCCACGGAGCCGGCATTGCCCATGTTGCCACCGTTCTTGCCGAACAGGTGGCGGATGTCACTGACGGTGCGGTTGCGGTTATCGGTCATGGTGAAGACCAGAACCGCCGCACCGCCGGGGCCGTAGCCCTCGAAAGTGATTTCCTCGTAGGTGACGCCCGGCAGCTCGCCGGTGCCGCGCTGGATGGCGCGCTTGATGTTGTCCTGCGGCATGTTTTCAGCCTTGGCCGCAGCCACCGCCGTACGCAAGCGAGGATTCATGTTGGGATCGCCGCCACTCTTGGCAGCCATCGTGATTTCCTTGATCAGGTTGGTGAATATCTTGCCGCGCTTAGCATCCAGCGCGCCCTTTTTATGCTTAATTGTTGCCCATTTGGAGTGGCCGGACATGCCAAACCTCGCGTAACTTGATGGATTTTCAGGAAGAAGAGCTTCCGGTTTTGCCCTTGCAGGCGGCCACGCGCAGGCCCCCCAGGGGTTCCTGACGCACAGCAAACGTCTGATTATAACACGCGGCATTTCCCGGCTGGCAGCAGCGGTTCGCCAGCTAGCTCCGGGTGTGCGTCTCCTCCGTGGGAGCCTCGCGCAGGCGCAGCGCCGCCTCCTCGGGCAGTACGGCCGAGCGGTAGGTCTCCTTGAAGGAGTAGGACTTCTGCCGCTCCTGCAGGATGGGCAGAATCTCGATGTGCCAATGGTAGTCATCCTGGATGGTGCGCCAGTAGTTGAGCACCTTGCTCTGGTGCTGCGTGTTGGGAGCCGTGTGAAAGACCAGGTGGAAGCTGTCGGTGATGGAGCGGATGCGGTTCAACATGCGGCGCAGCAGGCCGGCACAGTCGCGCAGGGCACCGGGCGTGGAGCGGGCAGTGTTTTCAAAGTTGGCGTTGTGCGTCACCGGCAGGATCCACGTCTCATACGGCGCGCGCGAGGCAAAGGGGCAGCAGGCCACGTAGTCTCCGCGAATCTCCACGATGCGGTCACGCTGCTGCATCTCCTGGGTGAGGATGTCGCAAAACACGCAGCGCTCCTTCTGGGCAAAGTGCTCGCGGGCGGAGCGCAGCTCGTACAGGACGCGGCGCGGAACAAACGTGGTGGCCACGATCTGCGAAGTGGGATGGTCGAACTCCTGCCCGCTGAGAGAACCGAAATCCTTGAAGATGCTGACGTACTTGAAGCGATGATCCTTCTTCAGGTCTTCCACGCGCTGGGCGCACAGCAGCAGGAACTGCTCGATCTCGGCTTCGCTGGCATTCCAGAGTTGGCGGTCGTGGCGGGGATTTTCCACCACCACCTCGTGCGCACCCACCGAGTGCATCACGTCATACAAACCCAAGCCGCGGCGGCCAGGGTCGCCCTCCACATGGTAGAGCGGCAGAGGGTGCACGACGGCCCTGGCCGACCAGGGTCCATAGCTGACAGAGGCCATCGAGCTGATGACCTGCGGAGGCTGCGGACTCTCCGGGCAGAAGGGGCAGACCTGCTGCGGATTGCGTCCGGCAGGGGTTCGCTCGCCGGTGATGACCCAGGAGCGCGTGATGGGGTCCTTGCGAAGTTCCATTGCGATAGCAAACCACTCTCCGCGCGCGGAGTCAATCGCCCGGAGCGCAGAAAGGTTGGTGGGCCGGGGCGCGGTGCGCTATTCTGGCACTTCATGCCAGTATCTTCCATGCCTTCTATGCCTGCCACGCCCGCCACAACAACGTCCGATTCCCTGCTCCGCCGGCTTGCGCTGCTGCTGGCCGCGGTGGCCGCCCTCTACATGGCCATGGCCTGCCTGCGCACCGTGGGAGACTTCGACACCGGATGGCAACTGGCCCTGGGACGCTACCTCATCCAGCACCACGCGGTACCCCGCACCGACGTGTTGAGCTACACCTCGGCCGGCACTCCGTGGACGTACCCGGCACTGGCCGGAGCTGTTCTCTACGCGATTTATTCCGTGGGCGGATATGCGGCGCTGAGCTGGCTGTGCGCCCTGGCCGGGCTGGGGCTTTCCTGCTGGCTGCTGCTGCGCCGTGCGGGAGCCCCGCTGCTGGCCACCGCGGCCATTTTGGCCGTGGCCGTGCCGTCGCTGGCATACCGGCTGACGCCAAGGGCCGACCTCTTCACCACCCTGCTGTTCGCCATCCTGTTCACCGAGTTGTGGCGGCGGCATCGCGGACTGAAGGCCTGGATGTGGCTGGTGCCGATAATCATGCTCGCATGGGTCAACCTGCACGGCGGATTTATCGCCGGAGTGGCGGCAATCGTGGGCTACGTGCTGTGCGAAGCGCTGGCTTTGACCTCTTCGTCCCAGCGCGGACAGGTACTGGGGCGGCTGCACGAGGACGCCAAATGGCTGCTGATGGGCGTGGCGGTGACCGTCATTAACCCATTTGGAATCAATATCTATGCGGCGGCTCTGCATATGGCTCGCGCCACCGGAGGCGGCGGTGACACGACTCTGCGCCAGGTGGGCGAGTTGTCATCGGTTCCGCTGGGATGGCACATGCTCCGCCAGGTGTTTGAGTTGCGTGACCCTGACAGTGGATACCTGTGGCTGCTGGCGCTGTGCGCGGCGGCCCTGCTGACGGCCCTTTGGCGGCGGCAGTGGGGCGCGGGAATTCTGTTGCTGGCGGCGGGGCTGGCCAGCCTACAGAGGCTGCGCTACCAGGGATTGTTCGCCATCGTCGTGGTGGTGGTGGCTGCGCCGCTGCTGGCCGAGTTGGCGGAGGCCATCGGTACCCATCGGAAGGCTGGCCTCAAGACGCTGCTGTCGGTGGCGTTGGCGGGAGTCCTGCTGGCCGTGTGCGGCCTGCGCGTGGCGGATCTGGAAAGCAATCGCTATTACCTGGTCTCAGCCTCGGCGTCGAACTTTGGCGCCGGAGAAGGCTGGTGGTTCCCGGAGCGCGCGGCCAATTTCATTAAGGGCGAGAAGCTGCCGGGTAACATCTTCCAGCCCTATAACCTGGGCGGATTTGCGGCGTTAGCCCTGGGACCCGAATACCCCGACTACGTGGACGGACGCGGCGTGAGCGAGGCCATTGGCCTGGAGGAGCAGCAGTTGCTCACCCAGTCGCCGGACGCTCCACAGTGGACGGCGGTGGCCGACCAGCGCGGCATCAACGTGCTGCTGCTCTCCGCGGCGCGCGTCGCGGGCCTGGAGCACTTCAACCTGCCGGCTTACTGCCGCAGCCAGCAGTGGCAGCCTGTGTATCTGGATGAAGTGAGCATTGTGCTGCTGCGGCGCACAGCGCAGAACCAGCCCTGGCTGGACCGGCTGCATGTGGATTGCAGCACGGCCAAACTTACTCCTCCCGACGGCGGCAACCGCGCGGCGCAGTACAACTTTTTGGCCAACTCCGGCGCTGTGTACTACTACCTGAGCCGCGACCGTGAGGCCGAAGCCGCCTGGCAGCAGGCGATGCAGATCGAGCCCGGCGATCCCAACCTGTACCTGTATCTGGCGCAGCTCTACCAACACGGTGACCCGGCGCGCGCCGAGCAGGAGATGCGGACATCGCTGCGGCTGAGGGAGAACTCCGCCGCCTGGTACGCGCTGGGTCGCATGCTGGCCGGAGAGCGCCGCTATCCCGAGGCCGAGGATGCGATCCGCCGGGCCATCGCCTTGAGCTACGCTCCGGCCAACCAGTACAAGGCGCTGGCACAGGTGGAGCTGCGGCTGAACAACCCCACGGAGGCCGAGCAGAACTTTCTGCGTGCGGAAAAGAGCGGGCCCGCGGCCAGCGATTTGAGCCCCAACGGCCGCGAGTTCCACGCCCAGGTGGCGGAGGGACGCGCCGAAATTTATCGCCAGCGCAATGATCTGGCGCAGGCCGTCAGCCTGCAGCAGGAGGCGGTGCGGCAGACTCCGCAGGTAGCATCGCGATGGAAGAAGCTCAGCGAACTGGCGGCGCAGACCAACCAAACGGAGCTGGCCACACAAGCGGCGGCTAAGTCCGAGGAGCTGACGGCTCCGGCCGAGGCGTTGACCGCTCCGGCTCAGCCGCAGCATTAAACGCAGAGCAGGCGTACGGCATAGACCAACGTCATATACCAGCCGAGGCCGGATGCTATACTCGGCCTTTTGAAGGCCCCCGCGAACCGATGAGTGAAACCTCCACACCGCTGATGCGGCAGCACGCCGCAATCAAGAAAGAGCACCCCACGGCGCTGCTTTTCTTCCGCGTGGGAGATTTCTATGAGCTCTTTTTTGAAGACGCCGTCACCGCATCGCGCGAGCTGCAAATCACCCTGACCTCGCGGCAAAAGATCGAAGGCGTCGCCATCCCCATGTGCGGAGTTCCCTACCACGCCGCCGAAGGCTACATCGGCAAGCTCATCCGCAAAGGCTACAAGGTGGCCATCTGCGACCAGGTGGAGGACCCGAAGCTCACCAAGAAGCTGGTGCGGCGCGAGGTGACGCGGGTGGTCACGCCGGGCACGGCGGCGGATCCGCAGCTGGGCTCGGCGGAGAACAATTTTTTGTGCGCTGTGGCGCGGCAGGGTGCGGGCGCCACAACGACGCTGGGCTTTGCGGCGCTTGATCTTTCCACCGGAGAATTTCGCACCACGGAGTTTAGCGGCGTTGACGCCGAGCGGCGGCTGGCCGACGAGCTGCAAACCGTGCGTCCGCGCGAGGTTCTGTTTGCCGGCTCGGCGCCGCTGTTCGCGGCATCATCCACGAGTCAGCCCACGCTGGCCGCTGCGCGGGAAGGTGCGCCCATGACGGAGGCCACT
>Ga0255351_1001021_pt1 | contig 11853 bp, 10 predicted proteins | sample HBST25r2metaG_FD_186024 | JGI IMG/M metagenome (GOLD analysis project Ga0255351, IMG submission 186024) | Peat soil microbial communities from Stordalen Mire, Sweden - H.B.S.T-25.r2 | ecosystem: Environmental > Terrestrial > Soil > Wetlands > Peat | place: Sweden: Norrbotten County, Stordalen... | reverse complement strand
ACGCCGGCTTTGATGTTGTGCGCGCCTTTGGCGTAAGAGTAATCGGAATGCACGCCGGCATTGGTCAGCGTTCGATACTGCGAAATGGACGAAGTTTGTATCGGCCCCAGATCGGCGAGCGGATTGGCGCTGGGGAAATAGTCGTAGATGTCTTTGCGGACGAATGCGCCCAGGTTGAAGAGCGAGTTGTTGCTGATAACGCGCGTGTAAGTGGGCGAGATATTGAACGTGTTGATCTTCGAACCCTGATCGGTGTTGCCCACGTTGCCGAAGGTTGGGCTTGCGCTGGCGCCGCCGGCGATCACATTCTGCACATTCAGGTCGTCGAAAGAATTCGGCGTTTGGAACCAGGAGCGGCTGTAGTTCAGGTCAAGATGCATGGAGTCGGCTGGCGTAAAGCTATAGTCCACGCGGTCGAAGATGTTTTCCTCGTTGCCCTTGTCGTGGAAGACGGTGAACTCCGGCGGATCGAGGAAGCGTCCGGTGTTGAGCCCGTCGACCTCGATGAAGTTGCCCCAGCTTTTGCCGCCGTAGGAAAGATCGAAGCCTTCCGTGGCCGATCCGAATGATCCATAGGAGGCGTTGATGTTGCCTGTCGGCTTGGTGACTCCCTGCCCTGAGCGGGTAGTGGCCACAATGACCAGGCTGGTCTTGCCGCCAAACTCGGCCGGCGGTGCACCGCTGATCACTTCGATGGACTGAATCGATTCGGCGGGAATCTGGTTGGAGAAAACTTTGCTTTGCTGGTCGGTAATGGACTGCCCGTCGATGGAGAACGAGTTGGACGCGTGATCGCCCAGGCCGTGAAAGAGACCGTTCGAGTCAGCGGAGACGCCGGGGGTGGTTTCCGTCACCAGCGAGCTGAGCGTGGAGGACTGGCTTTCCAACGGAACCTTGGTGAATTCGTCGCGATCCACGTCGGTGTGGAAGGTCGGGTCATCCTCAATCAGGTCACCGCCGGATTCGACGGTCACGGTCTGGCTGGCGCCCTCCACTTGTAGCACCAGCTTCAAGCTGGTTCCCACCGAGGAGCGGATCAGAACGGTCTGGCTCAGCTTGGCAAAGCCTGTGGCGGACACTTCGATTCTGTACGGATTGAAAGGCACGTTTGAGATGCTGAATTGGCCGGTCGCGTCGCTGGTTGCGGTGCGATCGAATCTGCTGACGTCGTTGGTGAGATGCACGGAGGCGCCGGGAATCACGGCTCCGCTGGGATCGGTGACGGTGCCGCGAACGGTGGCTGCGCCGCCGCTTTGCGCGTGCGCCGAAACTGCCGCGCAAACCGCAATTAAGGCGAAGGCGAGAAGGGGAAGAATGTGTAGCTTTCGGCTACGGTGAAACAGCATGAAAAGTCTCCTGAATAATGGCCCGGTAAGGTGAAAATCAGGCCGCGGGACGTGCCGCCGCGACATCCTCGGTGCATTCAGTGGGCATCGATCCGGTTCTTGCGCTCCGATTTTGGCATCTTGGTGGAATGCGCCAAAGCGTCGCCGCGGTCAAGCAACGGCGAATGACGTGGAGTACTGCATGAAAACGGAGGGATGCCCTAACAGGAGGCGGGAGGTGGGCGAATGAAGAGGCGGATTTGCCGCTGGCGGGCAATGAGGACAGGTTCGGCCTGGGGCGCGGAGGCTCCCAATTGCACGATCACAATCACAGCCGCAGTTGCGGCTACCGGCACCACCGTGTGCATGACGATGCACAATTGGCAGTGATCCGCGTCGGTCTGGTCGGCGTGCAGGTGCGCAACCTGGGCTACGGCCAGAAGCGCCAGCAGGACAAGACACACTGTGGCGACTACCGGCAGAAAGCCGGTGGCGCGACCGCGTTTCCCGAACCACTGTGACCTGAATCTCTGCAAAGCAGTGCCTTCCCTTACCATTTTACAGAACAGTACACAGAATTGGACGATTTGGCAGGGGAGAGGTTGCCTTCGTTGCGGTTTTTCAGTCGATCGTGCCGCCAACCGGGGCTCTATGCGTCTAAACTGTGTTGCCATGGTGATCTTCAAGGAAATGCGCCGCTTGGGAGCGCTTGGCCTCGCGCCTCTTTTGCTGGCGGGGACGGTCGCGCTCGCGCAAAGCGGCGCCGGGCAGGCCGCGCCTCCGGCCCCAAGCTCGTCGAGTCAGAGGTCGAGCCAAAACTCGTCGAGCCAGAATCCCCAGGGCCAGAACTCACAGCCCGTTCCCTTGAAGCCGAGCGCTCCCGGCATGGGGAGAAACCACCGGCTCATCCTCAAAGACGGTAACTACCAGTTGGTCCGCGATTACCAGATCGTCGGCGACCGCGTGCGTTATCTCTCGCAGGAGCGCGGCGAATGGGAGGAGCTGCCCGCGAATCTCGTGGACTGGGATGCTACGCACAAGTGGGAAAAGGAACACGCCGACCTGGTCGAAGAAGATGCTTCGCCCGCGATGAAAGAGGCAGAGGAACTCGACAAGGAGGAATCCCAGGAGCGCAACGAGCAAAGCGCGCGCATGCCGCTGGTGGCGGAGGGTCTCGAGCTGCCCGATGAGGATGGCGTATTCGTCCTCGATACCTTTGAGGGCACGCCGGAGCTGGTGGAATTGATCTCGAGCGATCTTTCGATGAACGCGAAGAGCCGCAAGGGCGTCGCCGTGCTGAATCCGCTGGCCACGCAGAAAGCCAGCCTCGAGTTGCAAGGCGCGCACGCCAAAGTGCACCTCCATGTCAACGATCCAGTCCTCTATCTTTCTCTCGGCGTTGAAGAGGGGACGGAGCCCGTGCTCACCCACCCCATCACCGTGGACACCGGCGGCTCCAAAGCCGTGAACGGCAAGCATGGCGCGCACTCGCCGCAGTCGGGGTTCGTGATTGTGCGCGTGGACGAGCGCCAGGCGGTGCGCGTTGTGGGCGCCATCAAGGTCGGACCTACCGGGAACGTCTCGCAGGATGAGGACACCATCCCGACAAAAGTGGAAACCATGCCCGGCAAGCGCTGGTTGCGCGTCACGCCGCAGCAGAAGCTCTTGATCGGCGAGTACGCGCTGGTGGAGATCATCTCCCCGTCCGACATCAACGAGTCGGTGTGGGATTTCCGCGTGGATCCGCGGCAGGGCGACAATCCCAAGTCGATCGGGCCGATTCTGAAACAGCCGCGCGAGTAGCGACGGGAGGATCTTGCCTCTTGTGCAGCGTAGCGTTACGCTGTACAATTTGAATCCATGATACGGAGCTTCCGGCACAAGGGAATCGAGAAGTTCTTTCTAACCGGTTCCAAGGCTGGAATTCGGCCGGACCATGCTTCGAAACTCAATGAGCAACTCACGGTCTTGAATACCGCAACGAGGCCAGAACATATGAATGTGCCAGGTTGGCGGCTCCACAAGCTAAGTCGCGATCTGGCTGGTCATTGGGCGGTTCGCGTGGATGGGAATTGGAGGCTGACATTTGCTTTCGACGGCGAGGACGCAATTCTCGTCGATTATCAGGACTACCACTGAAAGGAATACGTCATGCAGATGTACAATCCCGCGCATCCGGGAAGGATTCTGGTGAACTACTTGCAAGGCCGGTCGGTGACGGAGGTCGCACGGCATCTTGGCGTTACCCGGCCGGCATTGTCTCGCGTGTTGAACGGAAAAGCGGGAATCTCGGCGGATATGGCTTTGCGCATCTCGGAAGCGTTCAACACCGACGCAGAGTTCTGGCTGCGCCTTCAGGCACAGCGCGATCTGTGGGTCGCGTCGCGGAAACGGCGGACGAAAGTCAGGCGGCTCCGCGCGGCCGCATAGAACTCGGGCGTATTCGCGCCTCACTAAATTCTATGCAGGTCACGAAGGCAGATTCCTATTCCCTACTGCCTACTCCCTGTTTTCTGCGCCTGCTGAATACGAAATGCCCCAGCAGAGCCAAAACCAGCACTGTGGTCACCAATGCATCGACGCCGGGCATGCCGCGCGGTCCCCAATGCGCGTACCCGCGGCCGTCGAGCCACGTCATGTACGACACCGGGAAATTGCCCAGCGAGTTGATGATGGCATAACGTGCGCTGCCGCTTTTGCCTGAGCCGCCAAGGAATTCGAGTGAGACCGCAGTGAACAACGCATAACCGGCGCCGACGGTGAAGAGAAAAAGCACCGTGCTCGCGAAATAAATCGCCGGCCGTTGCGGCCCCAGGCAGAGCAAGGCCAGTGTGGCCGCATTCGCCAGCCCCACCAGCAGATAGGCGATCGTCGCGCGCACGCGAACCGGAATCAGCGATGCCGAAAGCGCGCCGGCCGTAGTTAGCAGCGCGCCGGCCACGCCGTTGATCCACGCCACCTGCTCGCCGCTCACTCCGTAGTCGCGCGCCAACTCCGGCAACAGGCCGATCATGGCGCCGCTGGCGCACGGCGCAACGATCAGAAGCGTATAAGGAATCGCTTCCCAGCGTAGGAAGGTGGATTTGAATTCGCGACCGATCCGCACTACGGTCTCTTCCAATCCATGTTCGCGGACCATCGACTGCGGCGGCGCGGCAAAAGCGAACAGCGCGGGCGCCACGATTAGGACCGCTGTAATCAATCCCAGTTCGCCGAGAGTCAATCGTTCCGCGAACTTGAGCAGCAGGAACACAGAGATCGCGCCCACGGCCAGCGATCCCGCCTGGTAAGCGCTCGATGCGCGGCGCTTGTTGGCCTCGCTCTTTAACGTCCCCATCATGCCGCCGCAGGCAGCCGCAACGATCACGCCGAAGCACGCACCGAGGAACATCAATCCCACGGCCCGTGGTGTGGCGAGCGTGCGCTGGTGAAATGCCCCCAGGAACGCGACGGCTGCCGCGGCGGCCCCAACCATAAGCCAGGTGCGGCGCCGCATCCAGAAATCCGTCACCGGACCCCATAAGAAATAGATGGCATGGGGTAGCTGGATCAGCGCAGCGATGCTGGCCGCGCGTCCCGGCGTCACTCCCTGATCGCGCAAAAGAAAAGTCAGCGCTCCGCTGGCAAGGCCCAGCGAAATCACCGCGTCGGGCGCGATGAGAAGGCTGAAAAGCCAAGGGCGCTCGTGCGGCGCCGCGGGGGATTGGGTCTTGACCTCCGGCTGTACCGCTGGTGGCATGAGGGTTAGCGTAGCATGACGCGCGACGCGTCTCGACTTGCCCGGCCGTGATCTCGGCCCGGAAAGTGAACAGCGGTTTGTCACTGCGCCTGCACAATCCGGCGTAGTTGAGAGACGATCCTACGTACCCCCTCAATTTGGACCAAATGACTCGACAAAAAGACCTTAGGAGCAATCGGGGAATCAAAAGGCGGCCATGCCGGCCCGAGCGCCGCTGCATACTCCCACCAATGCGGGATACCCGGACCATTCAGACGAGGGCTAAGCTCTAGCACCATGGACACGCCGGCGCACGACTACTACGAGTTTCTCCAAATCAGCCCCAATGCCGACGCTGAGACCATCCACCGTGTCTATCGATTCCTGGCGGCGCGGTTGCACCCGGATAACAACGAAACCGGCCACGAAGAAAATTTCCGCCTGCTGAAGGCTGCCTACGATGTTTTGTCGGATCCGCACCGCCGCAAAGAATACGATGCGGCCCGTGCAGTCAGCCAGACGCCGCCGGAGCCGCTTGCCGCAACCGTAGACTTCATGGACGAGCTGGAAGGCGAGTTGAATCGGCGGCTGGCGGTGCTGGCGGTTCTTTACTACAAGCGGCGCACAAACCCGACTTTTCCTCAGGTTCCCCTCTCCGAGATTGAAGAGCGGATGGGTTTCCCGCGCGATTACCTGGACTTTACGCTGTGGTACTTGCAGAAAAAGGGTTACGTGGCCAAGTCAGACAATGCGCAGTACACGCTTTCTGTCGATGGCGTGGACTTTGTGGAAACACAGCGCGCGAATATGCCGACCCTGAACAAACTGCTTACCAATGGTTCGAAATCCACTGTGGAGGACACGGCGCGGCCACAACATGGGGAGGCGCCCGCCGCCGCGTCCGGGCCCACTGCTGTCCCGTCCAAGCCAAGACAGCCCGTGAGAGATCATCCGGGACGCGGTTCCGGACCGATTGTGCTGCCTGCGTCGATGAGCGAGCAGAAGGACCGGCGCCTGGGCAGACCAGACCGCCGCGTAGGTGAACCCGATCTGCGCGACAACAAAGTGGAACGGCGCATTCGCCAGCAGGAGTGGCGAGAAGAATCGACAGCCTAGCAGACGTCCGGAACGCCCTTACTCGCGCACTGCGATTCCCAAGGCCTTCATCTTCCGATAGAGATGGCTGCGCTCCAGGCCCAGCAGTTCAGCAGCGTGGCTGATGTTGTTGCGCGCCTCTTCGATCTTTTTCTGAATGTATTCGCGCTCGTAGGCGTCGCGCGCCTGTTGCAGGCTCGAGAACTCTTCCGTGGAGCGGGCGCCGGTCTTGTGCGTGAGCGGCGGCAGATGCTTGCGCTCGATGCGCAGCACACGGGGATTGAGGATGAGCACGCGCTCCATCACGTTCTTCAGTTCGCGCACGTTGCCCGGCCAGTGGTACCGGTCCAACGTCTCCAGCGCTTCTTCGTTGATTTCGATGCGCGGGCGGCCGTACTGGCGGCCGAACTCCGCCAGAAACTCGCGCGCCAGCAGCGGAATGTCCTGCTTGCGCTCGCGCAGCGGCGGTACGAAAAATGGCACCACGTTGAGCCGGTAGAAAAGATCTTCGCGGAAATTGCCTTTGGCAATCTCCTCTTCAAGGTCTTTGTTCGTCGACGCGATCAGCCGCACGTCGACACGCAAAGGTTGGGTGCCGCCCACGGGCGTAAACATCTGGTCGTCGAGAGCGCTCAGAACTTTGGCCTGTGTCTTCAGGCTCATGTCGCCTACTTCGTCGAGGAAGAGCGTGCCGCCATCGGCGCGTTCCAGCGTCCCGCGCTGGTCAATACTCATACCCTGGGGACTCGCACCAAGCTGTGCGCCATGACGAACCCCAAAAAGTTCCGCCTCAATGTGCGCCTCGGGAATCGCCGCGCAGTTCAACTCCACGAAGATGCCGTCGCGGCGCAAGCTTTCCGCGTGAATGGAGCGCGCAATCAGTTCTTTTCCGGTGCCCGATTCGCCGTAGATAAGCACGCGTCCATTGGTCGGCGCCATCAGCCGGATCTGTTGGCGCAGGGCCTTCACCGGCACGCTTTCGCCGGTCAGCACGGACGCGGCGCTGAACTGGCGCTTGAATTCCACGTTCTCCGCGCGCAGCCGCCGCGCCTCCACGGCGTTCTTCACCACGATGAGCGTGCGCTCCAGCGAGAGCGGCTTCTCGAGAAAGTCGTACGCGCCCAGCTTGGTGGCTTTTACCGCAGTCTCAATGGTGCCGTGACCGCTGATCATCACCACTTCCGGCCGCGTCTCCGCAGGCCATGTGCGGATCTCCGCCAGTAGCTCGAGTCCATCGCGACCGGGCAGCCAGATATCGAGCAGAACCACGTCGTAGGGCACGTCGCGCAGCAGGGTTATGGCTTCCTCGGCATCGGCAGCGCCGGCCACGCCGTAGCCTTCCTCGCGCAAAATCTCTTCGAGCGAGCTGCGAATCTCCGTTTCGTCGTCGACTACCAGAATGTGGTTCATGAGGCGAGCCTTTTCACCCTTTGCCCGCCGTTCACGGCGGATGCAGGCTCGGCGTTGGGCTCCGCCACCGGCAAGCGCAGCATGAAGCGCGCGCCCTTGGGCGCATTGGCCTCGGCGCTGATGGTGCCGCCGTGCTCCTGCACGATCTTGGCCGCAATCGACAGTCCCAGGCCCGTGCCGCGATGCTTGGTGGAGTAATAAGGCAGGAAGAGGCGTTCGCGAATCTCTTCGGTCAGGCCGTGGCCGGTGTCGGAGACGGTAACCTCGACGGCCGAGCCGTCTTCCACCAGCCCGGTGCGAAGCCCGAGCACACGCAGCAAACTGCCCTGCATGGCTTCCGCCCCGTTGTCGATCAGGTTTGCCACCGCCCGGCGGATGGCCTCTGGATCAGCCATCACCGCGGGCAGGTCGGGCTCGAGATCGCGCTGCACCGTAATGCCCTCGAGCCTGCCGCCGAACAGCGCCAGCGCCTCTTCGACAATCTGATTCATGCTACAGGCGCGCGGCTGCGGCGCGGGAAACTGCGCCAGCGACGAGAACTGATCGACCAGCGTGCGCAACGTGCCCACGCAACCCAGAATCACCTCGCTGCACTTGCGGATAATGCTCGGCGAATCCGGATTGCCGCGCTCCAGATGCCTGCCGATGCGCTCCGCGCTCAGAGCGATCGGCGTCAGCGGGTTCTTGATCTCGTGCGCCACCTGCTGCGCTACTTCTTTCCACGCCAGTTGCCGTTGCGCGCGCAGCAGCTCCGTGGTGTCTTCCATCACCAGCACCGATCCGATGTGCCCAGGCGCAAGTTCCAGCCGCGCGCTGGTGATGGCTAAATGCACGATGCGGCCGCGGGCATGAAATTCCACTTCCGTTGCTGCGGCGCCCATGCGATGGCCGCGACGGATCACACCGGCCAGATCCTCGGCGCATTCCGCAGGCAGCAGCTCTTCAATCCTCTCTCCGGCCAGCAAGGCATCCTGCTTCAGTCCCATCAGAGAGGCAAAAGCGCGGTTGGCTTGCAGTACCACGCCTGCGCTGTCCAGCGTGACTACCCCTGAGGGAATGGTCTCCACGATGGTTTCCAGCTCGCGCCGGCGTTCTTCCACGGCAAGGTTGGCCGCGGTCAGTTGTGCCTGTGCGCTCTCCGCCAGTTGGCGGCTGGTTTCGAGATCCCCGGCCATGTGATTGAAGGAGCGCACCAGGTCGGCCATTTCACCGGTCGCCAGCGCCGGCACGCGTTGCTCGTACTTGCCTGCCGCAATCTCGTTCATGGCATCGGCCAGTGCTTCCACGGGGCGCGTGATTTGCTTCGAAAGGAACAAGGCCAGCCACACGCTGCAAAAGAAGACGAAGACCGTGACCAGCATCAGAGTCAGAGACAAGGTATGGCGAATGGCTCTGCGGGAGTTGTAGAGCCGCCAATACTCGTCCGCGCCGGAGCGGATGTGCGCGGTAGCCTCGTTAAGACCTTGCGGCACGGGCAGCACCGCTACCACAAACTTGCCCGAAGCTGTGACCGCCATACCCAGCGCGTATTCCTGGCCCGCCACATTCACCACGGGAAGGGCGGCTCTGCGCGCAACGGAAAGCAAAATGGACGAGAGCGGTCCGTGCAGCGGAGTTCCCCCATGCTCCATCTCATTCATTGACGTGCGCAGGATCGCCGGAGTCGATTCGGCGGGCGCTTGAAAGCTCGCGAGGAATCGGCCGTCCTTGTCGTAAACAAGGAGAAAGCCGCCCTCGAGGGTAGTGCGGCGCGAGCTCAGGACCTGCTGAAGCGTCTGCGCGTCACTTTCCGTGGCGCCGCTTTCGACTACAGATTCTGCCTCGCTTCTTGCATTGCCGGCCACATATTCGACCAGGCCTTTGACCACGCTGGTCGATTCGTCGCGCAACTGCGAAGCGTCAGGCGAAAACCACCGCTCCAGCGAACGATTCAGGAGAAAATAGCTGAACAGATACATCAGGGCCGCGGGCGTAACGGTAATCAGGACTGTGCCCAGCACCATGCGCGAGCGGAGCCGCGCGCCCACGCCGCTGCTGCCCTGGCCCACGTAGACCTTCAAGACGGTGCGCAACAACAGCAAGAGCAGGAGAAGTAAGAGGAGAAAGAGCAGAACCTCCAGGGCCACCAGGGCCATGGTCTCCCCGTAAGTCTCTGGATTGAGGAAATCTACTTTGGAGGTGTTGAACCAGTTAAGCGTTCCCAGCAAAACAAAGATCAGAAGAGCGCCACCGGTAAGCAGGGCGATGGAGCGGTGCCGCGAGTCGGCCAGGAAACGCATGGGGCGATTATAGTGCGGGGCAGTGGCGGCGAACAGGTACCACCGGTCTCCTGACCAGCTTCAGCACAAGGATCGTTGCGAAATCAAGAGGTCAAAACACTACCTGAAAACCACAAACTTCAGCCAGCCCTCCCAGATGTCCGACCCGGCGTGAGAGACGATGTTGACGCGGAGGTTCTTGCGCCACGCGGCGAGTGCGCCATAAAGAACGCCAAGCACGCTGATGACCACGACGTTGCGCCAACCCTGATATCCGTGCGCAATGCCGAAAACCAGTGCCTGTAGAACGACGGCCCATGCGATATTGCCCGTGAGCGCGTGAAATTGCCGCTGTAGGTAACCGCGGAATGCCATCTCTTCGCAGATGCCCGCAGTGATGCACGTGGCAATCCAGACGAGAACTTCGACCATACTTTTCGGCAGCAGACTATCGACCGACTTCGCGCTGCCGGACCCCAAAAGCAAATGAACGCCGTAGGCAGCACCTTCCCAGACCGCCCAGAATGGCAGCAGAATGGCGAGATCGGTCAACACATCGCGCCAACTCTTCCAACGCCCGCCCGCCAGATCCCACAGGTTGCCGCCGTGGCCGCGCACGCCCGCCCAGCAGAAATACAAAAGCGCCCAGTCCATCCCGAGAGCCGTGAGATAGATCGGAATCGCGTAGGTGTGGCTGGCGAGTTGTCCCGACCCCTGATTTGATCCTGTGCCGCTGCCCGCGCGCTGCTGGTAGAGCCCCAGAACCAGCAGCGCAGCCATGATGGCGATAAAGCCCGCGAGGTGTTTCCACGATGCAATCTGCGCCGGCCTGGCGCCTTTGGCTGCCAACATACTATTTGCCTGCATGGCGTTTTTCCTTTCCGATTGCCCGGCGTTGCAGGCCTGCTTCCATCTTGCGCAGCGCCTTCAGGGTTTCTTCCGCCCAGCGCAAATGTGCTTCCAGCTCCAGTTGCCCGAAGCGCAGCGCCATCCGCCAGTACGGCGCGTCAGGATAGAGCCGCATCTGCGACAGCAGTTCGCGCTCTATCTGCCTGAACTTTTCGAGGTATGCCCCTTCGCGATTCGCCATGCGCTCGACATAACCGATCACCGTCTCCGGTCCCGCCTGCGCGCCGAAGAACAGCTTCAGGAGCAATTCATTGCGCGGCACCTCGGGCTGCGGCTCCACGGCAAGCCACTTTTCCAGGTGGGCCCTTCCGCTGGGCGTAATGGAGTAGATCTGACGATCGGGTTTGCCCTTTTGCTTTTCCGTCTTCGCGGTCACCAGCCCTGCGGCCGCCAGCCTCTTCAGGTTCGGATAGATCTGTCCGTAACTCTCATTCCAGAAGAAGCCGATCGATGTGCGGATGGATTGTCCCAGGTCGTAGCCCGACATGGGTTCCACGGTCAAGAGTCCCAGGAGCACTTCCTGGCTGGAGCTGGAGCGGCGCGCCATAGTTCTAGTAGATATATGTCTATTAGATACTATTGTCAACAGAAATCTTCGCCCCGCCCCGTGGCCGCTGTTTAGATTTGCGAACAGTCCAGCGGGCTCAGCATCAGGTTGCCGATGTTCATCACGATCGGATCGAACGCGAACCGCGGATCGGCCGACAGCTTCTTCCACGCCGGATCGTTGCGGAAAACGTCCCACTTGGCTTCGAGCTCCGCTGTATCGGCAAAGGTCAGCATGTAGGTCAGGCTGGGCATGCGCGAACCCACCAGCGTGTCGCCAAAGAACACGGGATGGAACCCCGCGGCCTTGAAGATCTCGAACTCGCCGGAGTGGAACATTTCCACCTTGCGCACGTGCTCGCCGTTCGACGGGCTCTCGTACGTTCGGAGCTGAAACATGCGCTTTGCTTTGGAAGCCGGCGGCGTCACCCGCGGCCAGCCCTCAAAGGCGGCCAGCAACCACGATTCCACGCGCTCGAACGCCGGCGCCCCGGCCGTAGCATTCCAGAAAGGCGCAGCCGCCGCAAGAAACTCCGCATCGCGCGCCAGCCGCAGGTCCAACCCGGCCAGCATCTCTCCAGACGCGCCGGGG
>Ga0255351_1001014_pt1 | contig 11902 bp, 9 predicted proteins | sample HBST25r2metaG_FD_186024 | JGI IMG/M metagenome (GOLD analysis project Ga0255351, IMG submission 186024) | Peat soil microbial communities from Stordalen Mire, Sweden - H.B.S.T-25.r2 | ecosystem: Environmental > Terrestrial > Soil > Wetlands > Peat | place: Sweden: Norrbotten County, Stordalen... | reverse complement strand
ATCCTGGTCATCGACTCTCCGAGGGCGCCGGAATCGCCAGTTGCGGTCAGCCAGCCGGTCTGCCCATCGACCAGGACCTCGGGAGTGCCCGGAACGTCGGTAGCCACGGCCGGCAAGCCACAGGCTCCAGCCTCCAGCAGACCCATCGGCAGTCCCTCACAGCGAGACGAGAGAACGAATCCATCCGCGGCCTGCATCCAGCGCTTGATATCCGGCTCGAAACCCAGAAAGCGGACCCGCCGTTCAAGCCCAAGCTGTGTGGAAAGCCGGACCAGCTCGCTTTGCAGAGGCCCGGCGCCGGCGATCGAGAGCCGGGCAGCTTCAGGAACCTTCACCATGGCTGCGAGGAGCGTGGGATAGTCCTTCACCGGATCTAGCCGGCCTGCGGCGAGCCAGAGGAATTCCTGATCGAGTCCAAGCTCCAGGCGCACCGCTTTCCGGGCCGAAGAATCGGGCCGCCAGATGCTCCCATCCACTCCGTTGGGCAGGACAGTAAGCTTGCTCGGCCCGACCATCGAGCAAGACAGGTGCGCAACCGCGGCGGCGTGGCTTACAGCAGTGACCCGATCCGCAAGCCAGCCGCTCCATCGATAACCCAACCTCCGGCCCAGGGTGCCTGTCGAGCAGCTGTGAAGCGTGTCGATCTCCACACGGAGAGGCGCAGCCAGCCGCGACCAGCGCGCAATCCATGCGGCATGGGGCAGATGAGCGTGAAGCACCTCCGGAGACTCGTGACGAAGCCAGCGATTGAGGCGAATCCATCCGCGCGGGTCGGCCAGGCCTTTGCGCATCCCCAGGGTCAGGAAGCCAACTCCCGCGGCGGTCAATTCCACCGCCGCATCGCCGCCAGTGCCTGAGAGCGCTACCACGCTGACCCTCCAGCCGCGCCGGCGCAGCCCTTTGGCCAGCAGGATGACCTGGCGCTCCGCACCGCCAATGCGGTCAACCCCGGGGATGACCAGGGCAACGTGGCTCAAGGTTGGCGCTCCTGAATGTTCAGGTCGAGGCTTGGCGTGTCGATTCTTGTGCCGATTAGAACCGTTTCGATCAGGCCCTCATAGGCGTCAATCGCGCGGGCCATCCTGAACTCCTCAATGAATGGGTGTGCAATGCGATCACCCGGCCGCAAGACCTCCAGTGCCGCAAGCAGACTGGCGGCGAGCGCCTCGGAAGAGACTTCCGCTGCCAACCAGGCGCCCGGCTGATCGCGCAGCAGGTCGCACACGCCTTCGGAGGCCGGCAACGCCACGATGGGAACCCCGCCAGCGGCTGCCTCCAGCAAGGCGTTGGGCAACCCCTCGTGCCGGGACGAGAGCACGAATGCGGAAGCGTCCCGAAAGTATGTTGCTGGCTGATCGACATGGCCCGCAAATCGCACATAGGACTCCAACCCCAGATCGCGGCACAGGGCTTTCAAGGGCGCTTCCTCCGGGCCGGAGCCTACGATCGCCAGATCGGCCAATGGAAACTGTTGGCGCACGACGGCCAGCGCCTGCAATAACAGGTCGAAGCCCTTTTCCCGCGAAAGTCGGCCAACCGCCAGCAGATGCGGGCCTGGAGCGCTCGATGGCGGCTCGGTCCACGGGGCCGGATTGTCTTTGACAGCAGCGCGGATTCCTTCTATATCCACGGGGTTGGGCAGAATCGCGAGCCGCCCCTCCGCAATCCCCAACCCGTCGGCAAGGTCTTTGGCCATCGCCTGGGTCTGGCAGATCACGCGGTCCGCTCGGCGGTAGAGCATCCGGTAGAGCAGGCGCGTATAGCCGGGCAGGTTTCCAAAGGCCAGCGCGGCGGAGACAGTTCCATTCTGTCGCACCAGAACGAATGTTCCCCGCGGAAAGAACGGACGCAGCAGCAGCACCAGAAAGTTCAGGTGGAACATGCCGGAAAGAATCACATCCGGCCTGATGCGCCGGACCAATTGAAGCAGCTTGAAACCGGCAGAGCGCACTCGCGAAGCACCCATGGCATGGACTCGGACCCAGGAAGGCATAGCATCGGGCGCGGTACGAGCCTGTGTGGCCAGTCCCAGGTGCAACTCGTACTTCTCGGGGGAAAGGCCTCGCGCCAGCAGGGCAACGACCTGCTCGGCGCCGCCGCCGCCAAGATGTGGGATCAGCAGGAGGACTCTCGGACGTTCCGTCATGTGCATTCAGAGTGCCTTCTTGCGAGCAAGCCGAGTATAAGCCACGAATTCAATGACTTCGTGGTACTTAATACCTTCGTTTTGCCTTTGTCACTTTCCAAACTGTGCAGAACTGGTACAGTTTCTTTGCTCGCTTTAATTACCAGCACAAAGACTCCACGAGAATTTCCGAAGAGCATACTTTGGGGGCCAAGCCTCCGTTGATTTGCTTTGAACTTGTTTCATGGCCAAAGCCATGACGAACCTGCACCTGCGTTGAAAGCGGATTTCTAGTTATGTTCCCAGAACATGGCCTGAAATCGCAGAAGGTGCGGGCTGTCCCATGTTCATTTCCGAAGCGTCTTGCTTAGTCAATGAGTTGCACGTTCACTCCACGCAGCGCGCCCCCCACATCGTGGTGGGCATCACCCATCCACAGACCTGCTTGACTCTTACCGGACGCCTGCGTGCGCTGCGCGAAGCGGGCTTTCGCGTGACCCTCGTCTCAAGCCCCGGCGAATTGCTGGACCGCATAGCCGTGCGCGAGGGGATCGAGTCGATTGCCATCCCAATACAACGGGAGATCAGGCCGATTGCGGACATCGTGTCCCTGGTGCGGCTTTGGTGGCTGCTGCTCCGGCTCAGGCCGGACATGACGGAATTCAGCACGCCGAAGGCCGGACTGTTGGGCACACTGGCAGCCCTGCTTGCGGGAGTTCCAGAGCGCATTTACATGCTGCGTGGACTCAAAGTCGAGGGCACCATCGGCTTCAAGCGTCGCATTTGTCTGGCCGCGGAACGGATGGCATCTCGGTGCGCTCAGGTTGTGTTGTGCAACAGCCAGAGCATGCGCGCCGAAGCAATTGCGCTTGGCCTGGCGCCCGCGGCCAAACTGAAACTGCTCGGAGCCGGCAGCAGCAACGGGGTCGATGTGGAGCGATTTTCGCCCGGTCCAAGTGACGTGCGAGGCCGGCTTGGACTTCCTCGGGAGGCTCCGGTCGTGGGCTTTGTGGGGCGATTGACTGCCGATAAGGGACTGCCTGAGTTGATGGAGGCCTTCGACACCATTCTGCAAGCGGAGCCGGAAGCGCACCTGTTACTGGTGGGTTGGTTCGATGCCGCGGAAGACGCGCTATGCGCCGAGCTGCGTTCCAGGATCGGAAGCCATCCCCGCGTTCATTGCACCGGGTTTGTGGCCGATACGGCGCCCTACTACCGCGCCATGGACCTGATGGTCCTGCCCACCTGGCGGGAAGGGTTTCCTAACGTCGTGTTGGAGGCCGCGGCTACCGGAATTCCAGTCGTCACGACCGTAGCCACGGGATCGCGCGACTCCGTGGTGCCAGAGGTGACCGGCCTGCTGATCCCGCCCGGCTACCCCGAGGCCATTAGCGAGGCGGTTCTCAAGCTGCTTCGCGATCCTGCGAGGCGGCGACGCATGGGTGAGGCAGCCCGGGCGTGGGTCGTTGAGCATTTTGCGAATGAACGCGTTCTGGGGCTCATCACGGCGTTCTACAAGAGCTTGCTTGCGTCTGCGGCGAAAGGGGAGCAGGCCAGGATCGCTAGGGATTTGGCTGCTGTGCCACGCTGAGCCCCGGAACGCCGCTTTGCACAGGTGGTGCTTGCAGGGTGTGCGCTCCTGCCTCGGCCGCACGCAGCACTGCGCCGGGCACGATGCCCAGAATCAGCGTGGCGGCAACCGCGAAAAACAGGGCCGCACCAACCGCCACGCCCACTTGCGGCGCGGGAGCCGTTTCTTCGCCACTCTTGCCGGGGGTACGCTGCGCCGCAACCAGGGCCAGCCGCAGATAGTAGGCCGCCGCCAATCCCGAGTTCAGCAGGCCAATGATGGCCAGAGCCACTGCGCCGCTGTCAACTGCGGCCGAGAAGGAATAAAACTTGCCGAAAAACCCGCCGGTGAAGGGAATTCCGACCAAGGATGCCAGGAAGAAGATCAGCAGGCCGCCAAGCAGTGGAGAACGGTAGATGAGGCCGCGAAAATCTTCGATCATAGGCAGCTTTTCGTCATATCCGCTCACCAGCGTAATAACGGCGAAGATGCCTACATTCATGGCTGCGTAGGCGGCGGCGTAGAAACTGGCGGCGGCAATGCCGCTGGTTCCAAGCCCGGCGAAGGCCGCCAGCAGGTAGCCGGCGTGGGCGATCGAGGAGTAGGCGAGCATCCGCTTGACGTTCTCCTGGCGCAGCGCGGCAAGATTGCCTACGGTCATCGAGAGCACGGCCACGATCCACAGGAGAGGCGACCACAGCCCGTGCAGGGTGGGGAACATCTCATAAACCACGCGCATCAGCAGCGCGAAGGCCGCGGCTTTGGGTGCGGTTGAGAGCAACGCGACCACGGGCGAGGGAGCGCCTTCGTACACGTCGGGCGTCCAGACGTGGAAGGGCGCGGCTGAAACTTTGAACAGGATGCCGACCAGCATCAGCGCCATTCCTGCCAGCACAAACGCATGATTCTGGGCGGAGGGAGCAAGATGGGCGATTTCGTAGATCTGGGTGGTGCCCGTAGCGCCAAAGATCAACGCCACGCCGTAGAGCAGGAAGGCGGTGGCAAAGGAACCGAGGAGAAAGTACTTGATGGCGGCTTCAGGCCCGCGGCCTGTGTTCTTGCGGTAGCCGGCCAGAATGTAGGTCGAGATGGATGAGATTTCCAGAGCGATGAAGACCACCAGAAGCTCGACCGCGCCAGTGAGCAGGCACATGCCCACGGCCCCGAAGACCACAAGCGCATAGAACTCGCCCTGATGATGGCTGTCCTCGGGCAGAGTGTCGAGCGAAAGCAACAGCGCCACCAGCACGATTCCGCAGATCAGCACATGGAAGAAGATAGTGAAGGCGCTGGTTTCGACCGTCGCGAAGAAGGCGGTTCCCTGGGGCAGGGAGAGCTGCCAAAGACTCGCCCAAAGAGCCAGCGTGGTCCCAATCGCGGCTACCCATCCCAGCGGCCGGCGCGGCCATCCCGAAGGCAGCGAGGCATCGATGAACATGACGGCAACGCCCGTCAGGGTCAGGATGAGCTCGGGAAGGATGCGGAAGATATCGGGAACAGGATTCACCGCTGGCCCTCCCCTTGGGATGAAATTGGCAGTATTGATCGAGGCAGGACGGACCCCTGGATCACCATGATTACCTTCGACCCTGGAGGATGTATGCCCGTTTCGATCGACGGCAGCCATATCGACGGCGCCAGGCCCATCACCAGCATCAGCACAGCCAGGGGCCATAACACGGCCAGCTCTCTGAAGTGGAGATCGTCAGCCGGCTTCGATGCAGTCAGTTCGCTCTCCGGCCCGTAGAAGAGGCGCTGCACCAGCCACAGCATGTAGGCTGCGCCCAGAATTACGCCGAGCGTAGCGGCAATCGCCCAGCCCCGGCTTACGCCGGTAAAAGTGCTGGAGAGGATCAGGAATTCGCCCACAAAGTTGTTCAGCATGGGCAATCCGATCATGGCCAGGGAGGCGATGACGAAGAGTGTAGCGGTGCGCGGCAGTTTGCTGGCAACTCCGCCATAAGCGGCGATCTGGCTGGTGGCATACCGATCGTAGAGAAATCCGAGCAGCACAAACAGCGCGCCATCGACGACGCCGTGATTGAGGATCTGGTAGACAGCGCCGGCCGACCCCGTAAACGTAAACCCATAAATGCCCAGCGTGATCAGGCTCAGGTGGCTCAGAGCGGCAAAGGCGAGCAACCGCCAGAAATCGCGCTGCACCAGCGCGAGGCACGCGCCATAGAGAATGCCGATCACCGCAAGGGCAATCAGATACGGCGCCGCGGCCCCCGCCTGCACTGGGAACAGCCCAATGTGAAAACGCAGCATCGAGTAGAGGCCCAGCTTGCCGGCCACCACCATGGCCAGGGCCACAGGCGCCTCGCTGAATGTGTCTGCAAGCCATCCGTGCAGCGGGAAGACCGGCACCTTGACGGCAAAGGCCAGCAGGAACGCCAAAGCAATCCAAAACAGCGGTCCGGCAGGGAAGTTGCCGTGGGCAATCAGTATCTGTAGCGTGACAAAGTCGAAGCTGCCGGTCTTGGCATAGAGCCACAGGATGGCAACCAGCAGCGGCGCGGAAGGAATGAAAGTGAAGAGGAAGAACTTGAGGGCAGCTTTGGGTCCATCCTTGCGCCCATACATGGCGATCAGAATGGCCATGGGCACCAGCGAAAGCTCCCAGAAGGCGTAATAGAGCATCAGATCGAGCGAGATGAAGACGCCGAACATCGCCGTCTGCTGGAGCAGGAAGAGTACGAAGAAAATCTTGCGGCGCTCGGTGATGGCGTTCCAACTGGCGATCACGCCCACGGGGGCCAGCAGCCCGGTAAGCACGACAAGCCAAAGACTCAGACCATCCACGCCCACGTGGTAGAAGATTGCGGGATTTTCGATCCAAGGGCGGTTGATCGCAAATTGGAAGCCGCCCTGGCCGAGAATAAAGTGCGCAGGCAAGTGGAGCGTAAGGCCGAAGCTGACCAGCGCGGTCAGCAGGGCGATCCAGTTAGGCAGCTTGGCGCGGTCAGGGGCCAGCGCAACCAGGACCGCTCCGGCCAACGGAACCAGAAGGATCAACGTGAGAATCGAGTTATTGATCGCGTTCATTCTCTAGTGCCCCGCCACGCCGAAGTGAATTGCCGAAAGACTGGCCAGGACCGTCGACCAGGGAACCACAACAAACAGCAGCACCGCCGCTGCGCCCGCTGCCAGCCATGCCGCATAGGAGCGAAGATTGCCGGACTGCCAGCGCTGCAACAGCGCCCCTGAAAATTTCGCAGTACCTCCGAGCAGCCATGCCGCACCGCCCAGCACCGCCGTGTCTACGAATCCGCCCAAAACATACCGGGAGCCGAACAGCAGCGGCTTGACGATCGTCGCTCCATAGAATTCATCGACGTAGTACTTGTTGGCCAGCACCCTGTAGGCAACTGGAAAATCGGCGGCCCGCTGCGCTGGACGCTCCGGTTTCTGCCGGTAGAATATGTCCGCGAGCCACCAGCCCAAGAGGGCAACGCCAACGGCTCCAAGGCTGATGATCAACTCAAGTGGCGCGCTTTCCTCTGCGGTAATTGGCCGCGCGCCAACCGAAGGCGTCAGGAATGCGGCGAAGCGTCCGATGCCGATCCATCCACCGCAAATCGAGAGCAGGCCAAGAATCACCAGCGGCACAAGCATTGACCATGGTGTGGAATGGTGAGGTTTATTTTCGCTGCGCGACTTGCCCAGAAAGGCCAGATACCAAAGCCGGAACATGTAGAAAGATGTCAGCAATGCGGTGACCAGGCCGACAAACCACAGAACCTTTCCGCTCGTGCCCTGCACATAGGCGGCGTAAAGAATCGCATCCTTTGAGAAGAATCCGGCGAAGGGAAAGAACCCGGCAATGGCCAGTACGCCCACCGTAGTCACCGCAAATGTGACGGGCAATTTCTTCCACAGTCCGCCCATCTTGCGCAGGTCCTGCTCGCCGCCGATGGCGTGGATCACCGAGCCCGCCGCAAGGAACAGCAACGCCTTGAAGAAAGCGTGAGTCATCAGGTGGAAGATGGAAGCCGAGTAGGCCGCAACGCCGCAGCCCAGGAACATGTAGCCAAGCTGCGAGATCGTGGAGTAGGCCAGCACGCGCTTGATGTCGTTCTGCACCAGAGCGATGGTCGCCGCAAACAGGGCAGTCGCCGCGCCCACGATGGCCACTACGCTCAGGGCGAACGGCGAGTGGTCGAATAAGACGTGAGTCCGGGCGATCATGTAGACGCCGGCTGTGACCATGGTGGCCGCGTGGATGAGCGCGGAGACGGGCGTGGGGCCCTCCATTGCGTCGGGCAGCCAGATGTAGAGCGGTAGTTGCGCGCTCTTGCCGGTGGCGCCGAGCAGCAGGCAGAGAGCGATGACCGTGAGAATGCCGCCCTGCCAGCCGGGATTCGCGGCGAGCTTTTCAGCAATCTCGCTGAAGGTGAGCGTGCCGAAATTGGCCAGCAGAAGAAACATGCCGATCAGGAAGCCGACGTCGCCGATGCGGTTGACGATGAATGCCTTCTTGCCCGCGTCGGCCGCTGAAGTCTTTTGGAAGTAGAAGCCGATCAGCAGATAGGAGGCCAGACCGACGCCTTCCCAACCGACAAACATCACCAGGGCATTGCCGGCCAGCACCAGCACCGTCATGAAGAACAGGAAGAGATTCAGGTAAGAGAAGTAGCGCCAGTAGCCTTCTTCGTGGGCCATGTAGCCGACGGAGTAGATGTGGATCAGGAAGCCGACGCCGGTGACGACCAGAAGCATGACCAGCGAGAGTTGGTCGAGGACGAAGCTGAAGTCGATGTGCAAAGTGCCGACGTTGATCCAGCTGATGGGGCAAGTCTCGAGGTAGGGCAGGGAACGAACTGCCGGGCCAAATCCGAACAAGCTCAAAGCAGCATTCAGCACCACGCCGAATGCTGCCAGTGGCGCAAGCAACGCAACCGTAGTCACGAGCCATTTCGGCAACCGGCGGCCGAGGAGTCCGTTAATCAGGAAACCAGCGAACGGCAACGCCGGGATCAACCAAAGATAGAGAGGTGCGTTCATAGTTTCATCAGGTCGATACGATCGACGGCCAGGGTAGCGCGAGCGCGGAAGACGGCAATAATGATGGCCAGTCCCACGGCAGCTTCCGCCGCGGCCACCATCATCACAAAGAAGACGAAGATTTGCCCCTTCACCTCATGCCACTGGTGGGCGAAGGTCACAAAGGAAAGATTGACGGCGTTGAGCATGAGCTCAATGGACATGAACACGGTAATGAGGTTGCGCTTGATGAGGAAGCCGGCGATGCCGAGCGAAAACAACACCGCACTCAGCAGCAGATACCAGGAAAGCGGAACGTCTTGTGAGAGGAGCGAATTCACTTGGCCGTAGTCCTTTCTCGATTCCCGTCCTGGTCTCCATGACCGTGACGGGCCAGCGCAACCGCGCCCAGAATCGCGATGAGGATGAGCACCGAAGTGACTTCGAAGGGCAGCAGCAGTTCGTGAAAGAGGACGCGGCTCAGGTCTTCAGTGGAGGTGATGCCGTCTGCCAGCGACGCCACGCCCATGCCTTGCGCCTTGAAGATGACGGTGGCAAGGACAGCCAGAATGGCCACAACCGCGGGAAAGCCCACGGCACGCCACGTACGGCTGCCCATGGTGCGCTCCTCGCGGCCGGCGTTGAGCAGCATAACCACAAAGGTGAACAGAACCATGATTGCGCCGGCATACACAATGACCTGCGCGGCGGCAAGAAATTCCGCGCCCAGCAGCAGGTAAAGCACGGCCAGCGAGGTCATCACCACAATCAGCGATAGGGCGCTGTTGATGGGATGGCTCTGGAGCAGCAGGTTGATGGCCCCAGCCAGGCAAAATCCGGCAAACAGCAAGAACAGGATCAGGTGCATCTTCATCTTTCCAATTAAATCAACCACTTAGAGAAGCCGACAATTGCTTTGCTGAATCGTTGCTCCAGCATGATAAACCCCCTGCACGGAAACCCCAGTGAGGTCGAGCACGATAAGCGCATTCCCCGTCACACCCCCGGCTGCTCTAAGAAAACCGATCCATACGGGCGACGTTGCAATGGCCGCAAGTCGCTGTACATCTACGAGGACGTCAAAGTCCGAATCCAGAGCGCCAAAACCCGCACCTGGGAGCGAGCGGAACAACTCGCTCAAACTGAACGAAACCTGCGAAATCCCAACAAACGCATAGCGGAACAACGCAATGCGCTGGTACGCGAGATGGACGCTCAGGCAGTTCTCAAGAAAGCCAAGAATATCACGATCCAGTCCGCCTGTGATCGATGGGTTGCTTCACAGGAGTTGCCGCCGCCCGCCACGGCCACAGACTAAGACCGAGCCGCCGGAAGGATACTGTCCTGGGCCAAGGTTCAGGACATCCAAAACATCAATGAAATGCCCCCTGACTAGTTCTTAGGCCGTATGAAAATGTTCCTCTTGGAAATGTAGCGCCGGCCTCCTGGCCGGCTGTGGCGTGGGCCTCCCGGCCCACGTTCGTTCATTGGATAGAACATCTTCATCCGGTCACGGACCTAGGTCTTTGACCGCTTGTTGTTGTATCAATTGCCGACATACGAAATCACGCGGTCAGAGACCCAGCTCGATGCCGGTCGAAGCAACTGGAGCCCCGCTGCGCAATGAACGGCTGAAATCCTGCAACGGTCATCGAACCAGCGCGAAGGTGAGGGCCAGGGCAAGCACCGTCAGGACAACGATCGCAGGCACCGCCCACAGGCCGAGCATGACCAGATCCCCAGTCCGCACTTCTTCCCCATCCCGCCGCGCAAATGCCAGCACGAGCATGGTTGCCAGGGAGCCGAAGGGAGTGATCATCGGGCCCACGTTGGCGCCGACCAGCGCGGCAAGCACCGTGCCCATATGGGCATGTGAGCGCAAAAGCACGCTTCGCGCGATCAACGCGGCGGGAAGATTGTTCATGAAATTCGATGCCAACGCCGTTGCGCCCGCGGCAGCGAGGAGCTTTCCCGGCGATCCCGGTCTCATCTCCGCAAGCCACCCCGACGAAACGCCGACGATGCCCAGATTCTCAATCCCCTGTACCGCGACAAAGAGCCCGATGACGAATGGAAATAGATCCCACGCAATCTCCCGCACCGCTCGAATGTTCACGCGTCCGAGCGCCATGCCTGCAAGCGCCAGCACAGCGCTGCCCGCGAACGCAAAAACATAGGGCTCAAGCCCCATGAGCGGCGCCAGAAAGTAACAGACGAGTACGACGGCAAGGACGGTTAGGCAAACCAGAAAGTAAGCCCGATTCGGCACCACGCTTGCTGGCTCCGGCAGCGCCTCGCCGTCGAAGCGGCTAGGCAGGTGGCGGCGGAAGCGCCAACGCAGCACGGCAAATGTGGTCATCAGCGCCACCAGTTGCGGCACGATCATTCTTGCCGCAAACGCCGCGAACGTCTGGTGGAACGCGTCGGCAAAAAGAAGGTTGGTCAGGTTGCTGATGGGGAGCAGCAGCGAACCCACATTCGCAACGAACGCGCACAGGACCACGTACGGCGCCGCCGGGACCTTGAGCCGCTTTACCAGGGCCAGCAGAATGGGCGTGAGCATCACGGCCGTGGTGTCGAGCGACAGGATTGCGGTGATGATCGCACCGGCTACGAACGCGTTCCGGTAAAGCGAATGCGCGTCTCCTTTGGCAATGCGCGCGCATCGTATCGCCGCCCAGTCGAAAAAGCCGCTCTTGCCGATGAGAACAGATAACGCAAGAAGCGAGAGAAGAAAGAGAAGAGTGTTCTTTCCGGCAAGGATCGAGCCGAGCGCCTCGCGCGGCGTCACAAGGCCAAGGGCCAGCATCGTCCCTGCCGCGAGCATCGTCCACCACGCCTCATTCCACCGGCGCGGGCGCACCACCATGAGGGCAATCATGGACGCGAAAACAGCCAGTGTGACAGCAATGCGCACGTGCATAACATCTTATGGATATTCGCATCCCAGCGGTGGTCACAATTGCACGTCGAATGGACGTCGCCGACGGCCTTTGCCTTGTACGGCCTACTTTGCGACGGGCGGCTGTTCGAGAGGAACCAGTTCGACATTGCGGACCAGGGCCGGCGCTGCTCCAGGCGGAGTGTCCGTGGCGTAAAAAGCCAGGCCCTGGCTGGCGGGGGCGGGGTAGATGAGGTTGGTAAGGACGGTTTCGCCGTCTTCGGCGAAGACTTCGATGGAGTTACTGTCCACAAGGATCTCGATAGGGATTGAATTGGCC
>Ga0255351_1001012_pt1 | contig 11909 bp, 14 predicted proteins | sample HBST25r2metaG_FD_186024 | JGI IMG/M metagenome (GOLD analysis project Ga0255351, IMG submission 186024) | Peat soil microbial communities from Stordalen Mire, Sweden - H.B.S.T-25.r2 | ecosystem: Environmental > Terrestrial > Soil > Wetlands > Peat | place: Sweden: Norrbotten County, Stordalen... | reverse complement strand
TCAGCGAAGAGGACGCGGCGGTCGCGGGCGATGACGTAAGTGGCGGGGATGGGGAGACGCCAGCTCTTTTCGCCGTTGACGAAAGGGATGTTGACGAGGATGGAGAGATAGTAGGCGCGGTGGTACTCGGGGACCGTGTAGACGAGGCCGAATTTTTCCGCGAGGGCGCAGCCGGGGTCTGTGAGCACAGGGAACGGCAGGCCGTGCTGGCCAGCCATGAAGTCGCTTTGGCGCTCGATCTGCGGGCCGATGGCGACCATCAGAGCTTCGCGCTCGCGAAGAGTGCCGTATAGGTCGCGCCAGGCCTCTAACTCGGTAACGCAATAAGAACACCAACGGCCGCGAAAGAATTTGATGACCAGTGGGCCGAGGGCGAGCATGTCGGCGCTACGGACCAGGCGGCCGTTCGCGTCTTTTAGGGCGAACTCGGGGGCGATGGCGCCGACAGGGAGAATGCGGTCTTCAATGCCCGAGGCGAAGAGCTCGGCGACGGCGCGCTCACCGACGGCAAGGCGCTCAGCCTGCACCAACTGGCGGGTGTTGGCGGTGATCTCGTCGAGTTGGTCCTGCAGGGGAACCATCTCTCGTATTCTCGCAGATGGAAGCTGGGTTAGAATGTGCGCATGGCCGCCATCGACTATTCTCCTCTCGGCAAGGCAATCGGGCGTTTGAAAGAAGGGCTGGAGGCTTTGCAACGCGAGCCGGAAAACTCGCTTTATCGCGATGCCGTGATCCAGCGATTTGAATTCACGTATGGCCTGTGCGCGAGCATGTTGGAGCGTTTTCTGATGCATGCAGCATCCGTGCAACCCGATAAGAAGATGACCTTCCCCACGCTGATTCGCACCGCAAGCGAAATGGGCCTGCTGCGCTCCGGATGGGATGTTTGGTATCGATTCCGGGAAGCCCGAAACCTCACTAGTCACGTATACAACGAGGATATTGCTCGTCTGGTCGTCGATAAGATTCCCAGCTTTGCCGAGGAAGCCGATTATCTATATACCGAACTCGAAAGGACGGCGGAATCCGGTGGCAGTTGATGTGAAAACCCGGCCTCTGCCGCCCATCGTGGTTGAGCCGCACGAATGGGAAGAGCTGTCCGGCCTTTTGCAGAGATACGCGCCCGGACGCAGAGTCTGGGCCTTCGGCTCGCGAGCGACGGGCCAGCGTGTGCGACGGTTTTCCGATTTGGATATTGCCGTGGAAGGCGAAGAACTGCCTCTCGACGAAATGGCAATGCTTCGCGAGGCGCTGGACGAATCGCGACTGCCCTTCAAGGTGGATGTTGTGCAGATGGCCACGCTGACGCCGGAGTTTTACGCGCGCATCCAGCCCGAACGGGTGCTCGTGCAAGGACGGGAATCATCAGGAGTTCAGTTGAGCTAGAGCGTGCGTGCGCCGCAGGTGTTGGCGGTGATCTCGTCGAGTTGGTCCTGCAGGCTGGTGGTGGTCATGTTCATTCTTTACAAAAAGGCCGAGAATTCAACAGCAGATTTGGAGTCGGTCACATGCCTGAGCCTGATGCCGCGTTGCTTGAACTTCTCCTGCTTGATAAGGAATTTTGCAAGAACCTTCGGATGGGATCCTCCTTTACTACTCACGACCAGGGCGCCGATCTTCCCTGAATAGTGTTCATGTGCTTGCCACGTCGGGATCGTAGCCTCAATTTGTTCCACGGCAGCCATTACGTCGGTGCCCTTTAATTCCACAATCACATCGACGACGTCTGGCATGGAAACTATATAGTCCGCAACTTTCTGATTCTTTTCGAAGAAGCAGTCCGTGCAGCCTGGACGGCCTTTACGGCAAGACTTGTCAGCGTGAACCAAGAGAATAAGGAGCTTTGTAGGGTTCGTAAATGTGGCAGATTTGTTGTTTTCTGCGGGGGTCTTTACAAGTGCAACCCGTACCCATTCGAGGCAGTCTCCATCACTTCTCGGCATATTGGATCTCCAGCAGTCGCTCGAACTGTGACCCGATTAGGGATGAGATGCTGTCCAATACATCCCCGTCGATCAGTTGCGTTTCAGTATCCATGATCTGATGGAGAACGCCGTCCTTACCGTCGAACGCGTAAGCAGCAAAGTCGTCTGGGCTAACCCAATTCCGGCGAGGAATGACCCTTTCCACTTCGGCGATCTTTCCCGGGTATTGCGCCGCTGTTTGGCCTGCCTTAATCATTTCATTGAATGCGGTTAGGATGTATGGACTATGTGTAGTGATAACAAAGCACGATTTATGCTGGTGAGCATTTGCTAGCCAGCAAAACAGCTTTACTATCTCGAGTTGGGCACTTGGAAAGAGGTGTGCCTCGGGCTCCTCAGCGAAAACAGTCTGGCTCTCAGGGCCAGGCAACGTCATGCGTAGGGCCCTCAGCAGCGGTAGAGCTTCTTGCGTACCCGATGAAAGGTGCGCCAAAGAGAGCGTTCGCCCATCCTCGGTATCGAATTGCGCGATGTCTCTCTTGTAATGCAGTCGACCCTTGAGAACCCTATCCTGAATTTCATCGAAAGCTTTGATGAGAGAACTGCTCTTTTCCGGAAAATAGATTCTATCATTGAAAAGCCACTCAGCCATTTCTCCAAATCGTGAGGTCACAGGATCCAATGAGCCGCTTTGGAATGCTTTTATTGCCTTACTGTATGTTGTGAAGAGCGCCCGGCCTGCAGGGATGTAAATCTGATAAAAGGAGCGCCCTTCTTCAAAGATCGCCCCCATGCGCTTTGACGCCAGTTCCCTAATCTCCCAGGGCCTAACTTCTTCGCTCTTTGACTTCTTGCTTCTCGTGCGTTCACGAAGCTCGCTTATATCCTTCAGTGCGCTCTCGTATGCGGAGCAGAAGGCTTGTCCTAGCCCCAGTCTGATTTTGTCCCCGAGCTTGCCTCTCCTGGATGTCCGCACAATAGATACTGAAAGCGGACCGTCGTCGTAGCTAATCTCAAATTTCTCATCTCCCCATGCGCTGGCGGGGAACCAATGCGAGAAGGAGTCCTTAGTCTCTTGTTTGAAAGCGTCGTACGGCAACTCCTCAGACGCAGAATCAACAGCCCGGGATACAATATCGAGACAGAAATATGCGAGTTTGCACAACAAGCTTTTGCCGCTTGCCTGGGGGCCGATGATGGCGTTGATTCCACGAAAATCAAAGGTCGCGTCCTTTATTACCGAGAATCTTTTGACTGTCAGCCGGCGCGTCTGGACCTTCTTGCTCTCATCGTCAGGCATAATCTTCTCCTATCCCCGCAATTCTATCTCCCGAAGCGCTGTTTGGGGTTCATGCCCATGCCGCTTAGGCCGCCGCGCATCATGGTTCTGGCTAATCCGCCTTTGCCCATCTGCTTGAACATTTTGGCCATCTGGGCGTATTGGCGGAGGAGCTGGTTTACATCCTGGACTTGCGTGCCGGAGCCGGCGGCGATGCGCTTGCGGCGAGTGCCGCTGATGATTTCGTGGTTGCGGCGCTCCTTGGGGGTCATCGAGTTGATGATGGCCTCCAAGCGCGTGAACTGCTTCTCATCGACGTGGCTGGCGGCCTGCTGCATGCCGGCAAAGGGGCCGACGGAAGGGAGCATTTTCAGGATGCTCTCCATGGAACCCATCTTCTTGATCTGGCGTAACTGGTCGCGGAAGTCTTCCAGCGTAAAGCCGTCGCCGAGGAGGGCTTTTTTGGCGAACTCCTCGGACTTTTTGCGGTCGAGGGTGGATTCGGCCTTCTCGATGAGCGACATCATGTCGCCCATGCCGAGGATGCGGCCGACAATGCGGTCGGGATGGAAAGGCTCGAAGGCGTCGGGCTTCTCGCCTACGCCCAGGAACTTGATGGGCTGGCCGGTGACGTGACGGATGGAGAGGGCTGCGCCGCCGCGGGCGTCGCCGTCCATTTTCGTCAGGATCACACCAGTCAGGCCGAGGCGCTTGTGGAAGTCGGCGGCGGAATTGACGGCGTCCTGGCCGGTCATGGCGTCGGCGATGAAGAGGATTTCTGACGGGTTGAGGAGCTTCTTGAGGCGGGCCATTTCATCCATCAACGCTTCGTCGATGTGAAGGCGGCCGGCGGTATCGACGATGAGGGTGTCGCAGCCCATGATGCGGGCTTCGCGGAGGGCTTCCTTGGCGAGGCGGACGACCAGGTCCGGACCGGCGGGTTCGCCTTTCTGATCGCCTTCGTAGAGTTTGGCCTCAATGGATTTTGCGACAACTTTGAGCTGCTCGCGGGCGGCGGGACGATAGACGTCGACCGAGACGAGCATGGGGCGGTGACCACCCTTTTTGAGCCAGGCGGCGAGCTTGCCGCTGGTGGTGGTTTTGCCGGAGCCCTGCAGGCCGGCCATAAGAATGACGGAGGGCGGCTGCGAGGCAAATTTGAAGCGGGCGGTGTCTTTGCCGAGGAGGGTGATCAGCTCGTCGCGAACGATCTTGATGACCTGCTCGGAGGGCGAGAGCGCGGTGAGGACCTCAGTGCCGACGGCTTTGATGCGGATCTGCTCGATGAGGTCGCGGGCGACGTTGAGGTTGACGTCGGCTTCGAGCAAGGCTACGCGGATTTCGCGCAGGGCTTCGGCGATGTTCTCTTCAGTGAGCGTGCCCTGGCCGCGAAGGGTTTTGAAGGCGCGCTGGAGTTTGTCTGTGAGGTTTTCAAACATAGGTCTAGTTCAGTGTATCGCGACCGCACCTGCGGTGGGGCAGACGGCGCTCGCGCGCCAAGCCTCTTACACTCAAGAAAGGGAGTGAGATATGAGCGATGGTCGCGAAGAGCGCGAAGAACGCGAGAAGCGGCGCGAGTTGGAAGAGAAAGAGGATGGCGAGGATCGCCTTGATCGCGAACGCAGAGACCAGTGGGAGCGCGAGCGGCAGGATTCGTAGAGTTTCCCCGCGCGCTATTCCGCCGGGGCGATGAGGTACTGCTCGAGTTTGCCGTCGGGGTAGGTGTAGGTGGTCAGGGTGAGGCGCTTGCCGGGGTAGACGATCTGGAAGGCGCGGAAGGTCATGCCGCCGCGCAATTGCTCGGCGGACTGGTGGAAGGTGAGCGGCTCACCCAATGGCGCAAGACTGGATTGGAAGTCGGCAACCGCTTCCGGCGTGAAGTAGTCGCTGAGGTTGGGAGCGAGCAGGGTGCGGTCGATGCGGCCCTGTTGGAGATCGTGGTAGATGGCGACGGCCTGGATTTCGGCGGGAGTGGCTGGGACGGCGAGGACTGCAGGAGCGGCGAGGCGGGCGATGGCAGAGGCAGCGCCGACTGCATCCTGGTTGGTGAGGACGGCTACGGCGACGCCGTCGTCGACCAGGACTTCGTTGTCGGAGACGAAGCCGGAGACTTCTCCACTATGCTCAATGGACCGGTGGCCGTTGCGGTCCATGACCTCAACGCCGAGGCCGTAATGGGTTCCCTTGCCGTCTTTCAGTTTGATTTCGGTGAACATCTGTTTGTAGCTGTCGGGCTTGAGGATGGACTGGGCGATCAGGCTCTCATCCCAGAGGGCGAGGTCGTGTGCGGTCATGGCCAGCTCACCGGCGGCAAACACCCATCCGCGGCCCTCTTTGGGGGCGACGCGGAGGGGGCCGAGAGCGTGGCGATAGTAGGGTGTGGCGTCAACCGAAGTGAGTTTGGCTTCGTCGGAGTTCCAGACAGAGGTCATGCCGAGGGGGCGAAAGATGCGGGTGGTGAGGAGGTCCATGAGCGGGTGGCCGGTGATCTGCTCGACGATGCGGCCGGCGATGACGAAGTTGGTGTTGGAGTACTGCCATTGGGTTCCGGGCTCGAAGTCGAGCGGCTTTTTAGCCCAGGTATCGAGGATCTGCTGGGGGGATTCGGGGACGAGCATGGGGGTCATGACGTAGTCCTCGGGCCAGTAGTCCTGATAGCCGGAGGTGTGGGAGAGGATTTGGCGGATGGTGACTTCGTCGCCGCGGGTGAGGCCGGGGACGTACTTGCCGACCGGGTCGTCGAGGGTGAGCTTGCCTTCTTCCTGGAGGAGCAGGATGGCGGCGGCGGTGAACTGCTTGGAGATGGAGCCGATGGAGTAACGCATCTGAGGCGTGGCGGGGACGGCGGGTGAGGTTGGGGTGGCGAGGCGGGCGCTGCCGTAGGCGTGGGTGTAGACGAGCTTGCCGCCTTTGACGATGGCGACGGAGGCGGAGGGGACGCCGGTCTGGTCGAGGACCTGCTGGGCGATGCGGTCTATGCGGGATTGGAGGGCGGGGTCGAGGGAGGCGATGGATTGGGCAATCGCGGGCGCGGTTGCGAGGCAAAGGAGGAAGAGTGCGGATAGGATCGGAGAATTGAGAATCTTCAGATTGTGCTTCATCGGCGAATATCTCCTGCGGGGTGTTGCGGACTGGTGAGGCTGACACTGAATACGGTACCAGTTCGTTCGTGGGTGCGCTAGGCTGGCAGAGGCGGGCTGGATGGCAAGCCTGCAAAGATGGCGGGATTTGGGGGGTTGGATGGATCGATTGATTGAGGGTCATAAGCGGTTTCTGGCGGAGGTTTTTCCGGGCAGGCGGGCCCAGTTTCACTTGCTGGCGGAGGGGCAGTCGCCGGAGTGGCTGTTTATTACCTGCTCGGACTCGCGGGTGCTGCCGGACCTGATTCTGGGGACGGGGCCGGGAGACTTGTTTATTACGCGGAATGCGGGCAATGTGGTTCCGATTACCAGCCAGGATGTGGACGGGGTGACGGCGACCATCGAATATGCGATCGAGGTGCTGAAGGTGAAGAGCGCGATTCTGTGCGGGCACTCGGACTGCGGGGCGCTGAAGGCTGCTCTGGACCAGGAGGGGTTGGAGAGAATGCCCAAGGCGCGGCGGTGGCTGAGCCACGTGGATGCGGCGTTTGCGCACCGGCAGCCGTTGAATCCCGCGGATGGGGAACACGCGGAACTGGCGTCGCTGATTCGGGGGAACGTGGTGGCGCAGTGGCTGAACCTGAAGGCGCAGCCGGCGGTGGTGCGGGCGGTGAAGGAAGGGCGGCTGACAGTGCATGGGTGGTATTACGACATTTTGAGCGGACGGATTGAGGAGTATGACGAGGGATTGCGGAGATTTGTGGGGCTGGTGGGGTGAGCCGGGGGAATCGCGACAGAGAATTGGTGAAAATAGATATGGAACAGGAGTAAACTAGTTGGTGAACTAGTTGGTTGGATCGGCGGTTTGACGGAGGAGACGATGGCTACGGTTGGGACTTCTACGATTGGGATTTTCGAGGCAAAGACCAGGCTGTCTGAAATTGTGCGTTTGGTCGAGGCGGGCGAGCGCTTCACGATTACTGTTCGCGGGCGCGCCGCCGCGGAGGTGGTTCCTGTCCAGCCGGCCCGCCCTGTCCGGTCTGCAGAGGAGATTGAAGCAGCCTATCAGCGGCTGAGGAATCCGCGCATCAAGGGCGTCTCTCACGAAACCATCCGGGCGTGGATTGAGGAAGGGCGGCCGTGACCCTGATCCTCGATGCGTCTATGTCGCTGGCTTGGCTTTTGGTTCGGAAAGACCTGGGTGAGGCGGAGTTGGCGCGTGAAGCACTGAAGGAGGTGCGCGGCTCGGGCGCGATGGTTCCGGCTCTCTGGTATCCGGAGGTGGGAAACGCGCTTCTGCTGGCCGAGCGCCAACGAGTGATCACTGCGCAGGACTCAGCAAGTTTTCTGTCCAGTCTGTCGTTCTGGGGAATTGCTCAAGATCCGGTCCCGCCGGCTTTGACCCAGACAGAGTCCATTCTGCTTGGCCGTATGCACAACCTCACCGCCTACGACGCGACTTATCTGGAACTGACGATGCGGCGGGCCGCCGTGTTGGCGACATTTGACCGGAAGCTGGCTGAGGCGGCGAGGGCGGCGGGGGTGCGGGTGTTCGGTGATGCGCCGTAGGGTGTTTCGTATGCTGCGCTATTATCGGGCTGATGGGAAGGTTGGGCGTCACGATGAGCGATCCGGAAACCAATATTCACGTTCTCGATGCGGCTTATAAGCCGTTTCCTACGTTTGCGGAGTGGGCGTCGCGGACTTCGGTCGATACGGTCCGGTGGGATCGATACAACGCGTCGCTGAAAGATAAAGCCAGCCTCTCTCCTGATGTGTTGAGCCGGGCACGCGAGATTGCGAAGCGTGCGGCGGCGCTGGATACGGGAGCGATCGAGGGACTGTACGAGGTAGATCGGGGATTCACTTACACTGTGGCATTTGAGACTGCGGCCTGGGAGGTAGAACTGGCTAAGAAGGGCGAGAATGTTCGTCCGCTCTTTGAGGCGCAACTGCACGCTTACGACTATGTGCTCGATCTTGCCACGAAAGCTGAGCCGATCTCCGAGGCTGCCATTCGCGTACTGCATGAGGAGGTCTGCCGAGCGCAGGCGACTTATCGGGTCATGACAGCAGTTGGACCGCAGGAGCAGACTTTTACGAAAGGGAGATATAAGGTATTGCCCAATCACGTGCGAACGAGAGACGGAGTGGACCATTCTTATGCGCCCGTGGACGTAACGCCAGCGGAGATGGCTCGGCTGGTCGGCGAAATGCGCAGTGACGCATTCTTGGCGACGCATCCGGTTCTTCAGGCTGCATACGCACACTACGGATTGGTGGTCATTCATCCATTTGCGGACGGAAATGGCCGCGTGGCTCGCGCGCTGGCGTCTGCGTTCACTTATCGAGCTATTTCAATGCCGATCGTAATTCTCTCAGAGCATAAGGGAACCTATTTGGATGCGCTGGAGTCCGCTGACGGCGGGAACTACCGGTCATTCGTGGATTTCATGCTGGATCGGGTGCTGGATACTATCACACTTGTCAGTGAGGGCTTGCTCGGCGGCCCGGCGTAGAATCTCCATCATTGCTTGGGCATGATGTCAGGGCCGGTGCAATGGGGGTCGGGCTGGGCTGAGGCGGAGAGCATGGTGAAGGAGTTGATTCCGGTCTGAATCTGGAAGTAGGTGGGCTTGTCTGGGCGGGTTTTCTGATTTTCAAACCACTCTTCGTCGAGTTCGACTTGAAAATGCGCTTTGGAATCGGAGCAGGTGCGGACCGGGCCGTAGGTAAACGACGGCCAGTCTTTGGTTTTGGGATCCTCCAGAAACTCGAATTTCGGGTGGACTGCTTCGAGCTGCGGCAGACCCGTGGTTGCGCTCCAGTTCTTCGAGTCGCTCCAAGGGGATTGCAGCCACTCATCGACGAAGTCGCGTCCGTTGAGGGCGATAGGCTGAACGCGCTCGAACTCAGTTGCAGTGACGCGGTAACGGTAGATTCCGGGGCGCGTGATAAGGGTCGTGTCCGGTGTATAGACCTCCATGCGCAGCTCAAACCCGTCCGTCGTCTGCTTCATGACGGGATCGGTGGCCCTGGAATATGTAATGTCCTTGTGAAACAGAGCGCGGGGCCTGGCGCTTTGAACTGGTTGGAGCACGTCAACCCCAAAGCCGCTCATATTGGAGCTACACCACGGATTGCCGTGTCCAGCGACGAGCAGCCAACCGGCGGAGTTTTTTTGCTGTAGAACTTGATATTGAAAGAAGTCGCCGAAGGCGCCGGATACATCGTCGTAGTTGCCACTTTGCCAGCGGAGAGATTGCTGCCAATGACCTTCGCGAGGTTCGTACACAAGCAAGACTGAATCGAAGCTGCAGGCAATGTCGAAGCGGAATTCGACAACAAACAAATGCGGCGACTTAGTTGGTGTGGTCACCTTTACGGTTATTCCGTCGCCGTAGATGTGGTCGAGTTGAGGCGGCTTTTTGGGGTCGTAGACCTCCTCCTTTACGGGCTTATTGGCACCGAGGAGTTTCGCGAGTCTCGCTTCGATGATCTTCGGATCTGCGTTGGGGGGTACACATCGAAGCTCGGCGTCGGCGAGCGATCCAAGTGAGTCCTTGAATTTGCGAATCTGTGCTTGCAGAGACTCCGATACAGCTTCGTCCTGTTCGCTCTGGACCTTGAAGGCGAGAAGCTGCGCTCGGACGGCTTTTACCTGTTGGGCGGCGGTGTGCAGGTCTGGTTGCGGGCAGGGCTGGTCCGCATGAGCAAACGGGGCGAGTAGGAAGATGAGTAAGCAAACTTTGGATTTCATGCTCGTGTTTCTGGAGTGGGATGAATATAGCACGGAAGATGAGTCACGGATGTGAGCTGTTGTGTGTTGAGAAGAATAAAGGAAGAATCAAAAGCAAGATCAAGTACAAAACGAAAAGCAAATGCAGGTCCTTCGACTCCGCTGAAGTGCGCTTCGCTCAGGATGACCGCCCATATTCAGGAAGCGGCTATCAATGCATGCCGGTTGGGGGTGGCGCGTTCTTGATTGGCTTTTTGAAGAGCCAGACGGCGGCGGCGCAGAAGAAGGCTAGCACGGCGGTCCAGCGGAATACGTCAACGTAGGCCATCAGGGCGGATTGCTGCTGCATTAATCCATAGAGCAAGCCTAAGGAGCCGGGACGCGCCTGGGCGGGACCGATGCGGTGGGCCAGATAGCCGGCGATGAGGGCTGACTTTTGCTGGAGCATGTAGCTGTTGGGGGAGAGGTTTGCGCCGAGTTCGTTCTGGTGGAGGGCGGAGCGGCGAATGAGGGCAGTAGTGGCCATGGCAATCCCGATCGACCCGCCAATGTTTCTCAGCATGTTGAACAGGCCGGTGGCGTTGCCCATCTCGTCGCGGGTGAGCGTGGAGGTGCTCATGGTGGCCAGGGGGACAAAGACAAAGCTGAGAGCGAATCCGGTGAGGGTGATGGGAATGAGCAGGGTGTATGGACCGATGGAGAGATTCACGGTGCCAAAGACCAGTGCGCAGACAGCGAAGCCGAGGAAGCCGGCGCAGAGCAGCTTGCGCGGGTCCATGCGGGAGCCGAGAAAGCCGATGATGGGCGAGCCGACGAACGAGCCAATGCCGCGAGGTCCGACGACCAGGCCGGCGGTGAAGGCGGTGTAGCCAAGGACCTCCTGATAGTAGAGAGGCAGAATGGCGATGGTGATGTAGATGCACATGCCGAGCAGGGCGATGAGGAAGCAACCGGTGCGGAAGTTGCGGTTCTTCAGGATGTGCAGGTCGACGAGTCCTTTGGGATGGGTCCAGGAGTGCCATATCCATCCGATGAGTGCGAGAACCAGCGCCGTGACCGCGCACCGAACCCAAAGCGCGCCAAACCAGTCGTCTTCCTGGCCCTTGTCTAAAACGATCTGGAGGCAGCCGGTCCAGACGATGAGCAGGCCGAAGCCGATGTTGTCGAACGCGCCGACCTTGGCGTTCTTGATGTAGGGCGGGTCGTGGATGAACCGGGCGATCATGAAGACGGCGAGAAGGCCGACGGGAATATTGATATAGAAGGCGTAGCGCCAGGAAAAAGTGTCAGTCAGCCAGCCGCCGAGGGTGGGTCCCAGTACGGGGGCGACGACGATGCCGAGGCCATAGGCGGCCATGGCCATGGAACGCTTGGCGACAGGGAAACTTTCCAGCAGGATGGATTGCGAGAGGGGCTGCAGGGCTCCGCCGCCTGCTCCCTGAAGGACGCGGGCGAGGAGGATGACGCCGAGGGAGGGTGCGGCGCCGCAGAAGAAAGAGGCGACGGTGAAGACGATGACGCAGAAGAGCAGAAAGCGCTTGCGGCCGAAGCGGCGGGCAAACCAGTTGGAGGCGGGCAGGATGACGGCGTTGGCGACAAGGTAACTTGTCAGAACCCATGTCGCTTCAGAGTTGGATGCACTGAGCGAGCCGGCGATGTAAGGCAGGGCCACGGAGGCGATAGCGGTGTCCAGCACCTCCATGAAGGTGGGGAGCATGACGGAGGCGGTGACCAGCCACGGGTTCACGCCCTGGGTGAGCGGGTAACGGGCTTGGGCGGCGGCGGTGGTCATCGTGGATGGAACCTTTGAGGGTAAACGATGGAGCGAGTGGCGGCTAGTGACCGGGGTCGCAGCGTGTGAGTCCGGGTTTTACGGAAAACAAATG
>Ga0255351_1001011_pt1 | contig 11913 bp, 12 predicted proteins | sample HBST25r2metaG_FD_186024 | JGI IMG/M metagenome (GOLD analysis project Ga0255351, IMG submission 186024) | Peat soil microbial communities from Stordalen Mire, Sweden - H.B.S.T-25.r2 | ecosystem: Environmental > Terrestrial > Soil > Wetlands > Peat | place: Sweden: Norrbotten County, Stordalen... | reverse complement strand
CTGGACTCGGTATGTCGCAGCTCCTCGGATTCGAGCGCCGCCGTGGTTGTTGCCGCGCTCCCCCGAGAGAGCTGCTGCCGCACAGGCCTCGACGGTCCCGCGCCCCGGCGCCATCCGCAAAGGGGGGGAGGGCGTACTCATTCGCCGGGCGCGGCATCTCCGTCGCTTGTCTGGCTATCTATAAGGCTAGGCAATCCGGGGTATATCTTCTGCAAACAAAGCGTCGATTCGAAGACATATAGAATCAACGATTTACTTAGTGTTTGCTGGGGCGAACGTCTTGACAGCCGAATCAAAAGGGGATTCCGCCGGTGGCGCCCGGCCTGATAGAGCGCTGGCTCGTCACCGGAAGCGCCTGGATTCCTGGATTCCGCGACCTTGACGATGTTTACAAAGTGGTAATTTCCGAGTAGCCGACGACACATCCGTTCTCGCCTGATGGCCCATAATTGCATCATCGACACTTCGCAACTCGCTGAGGGATGTCAGGTTGAAGAATGCATGACAATACAGCCTAGGGCAGTTTTCAGGGTGTATTCTGGGGAGCACTGCTATATCTTTTGGCGAAGAACTTCATGACTCGATACTGCTGCAAATTCGCACATTTCATTGCGGTGCTTGCTTTTGTGCTTGCCGCGTTGAACAGAGGAAACGCGCAACCGGCCGCGTCACAAGTTGAGTTGATTGAACTCACGCCGGGGATAACAATCGTCAACGATGGCGGGGTATTCAAGCGGGAGTGGAACTCCGCTACAATCTCACCCGAGTACAATTCATTCAGAGTCATCTCCGATCCACCCCCTCTCGACCCCCTCCTCCTTTTGAATCTGGAAACAGAAAAACCACCGGCGACGGTCGACGTAGACCGCCAGATGGACCTCAGTAAAAAGGAAACGCCGACGACGCTCTCCCATGACACTGTCAGTCCAACTGATGTTCTGGCTCTAGTGCGTGCTCTAACCGCGCCCGTGATTAGGTCTCCTATGCTGTCAAACCTTGGGATCACACCGGCATGGTTAGCGGCCCATGCTGAAGACGTTGCAAAGCATTTCGGCACCTTGGGAGATACGAACGATGAGAACCAGCAGGAGTTCATCAGACAGTCATTTACCGACCTTCTTCTCATCAGTAAGGTCCTCCCGCAAGTCATTGGACAAAGGTGGACTGACGATTATCCCTGTGTTCGCATCACGATCCGGTTTTCTGACGGAAGAACTGTCGTCGCGGAAACTAGGAATCAGCCAGCATTCATGCTTCCATGGAAACGCGAAATAGGGGGAAGAAAAACGCGTACTTACAATGCGGACATCTCACGAGCTGTTGCGAAGTTGCTTCCAGACGGAACCGTGAACAGAGAACGCCTTCAAGGTCGTGGACTAGTAGATCAAATCCGTTTTGAGATGCCCGGCTCGATTCGACAAAAATGGCAAGAGATCGGCGCAAAGGACAAAGCCGGGGAAGCTCTCGCCCGTCTTCAGCAGAAGTACATAATTCGCCGTTCCGAGGTTTCGGACCATATCGGTTTGCACTTCGGCCCAGACCATTGGACACCGGGTGCAGAGACTCTTCAGGCGGATGTGCGGCTCGCGAGTTTCCCAACCAACCTGGTAGTGGCTACAGCCTTTCCTCTTGAGAACGGGAAGGCAATCGGCATAGATACTTTCCTTAAGGAAGGCGAACGGTACCAGCATGTTGTCCTGGACAATCCGTGGATCATGGCCTCTCTGAAGAAGCATCCTGGATTGGGAGCATGGCTCACATTCACTGAAGACGCATCGATGGACGATAAAGCCATGGAGATATTTCTCGCCGAAATGCACGCTAAAGGACGGGATGACTTGGGGAAGGATGTTTCTTCACATCGCAGTGAAGTCGCTAGCCTTAGCTATTTTGGCAATGAGTTAATCTTGTTCCCTGATCACCACGCGATTATCTGGCGTTGGGACTCGAAAAGGGATTTATTTGAGTGGCCAGCTTCAGCGGTGAAGACCGGCTCCTGCACTGACGAACGAGATTATTCCATGAACTGCGCAGTGGCAATTGTCGATCCGAACGGGCATCTAAAGCAGTGATTCTCGGTTGTTGTGGGCCTGTCACCGCCTAACCGGAAGTTACCTTTTAGGCAACATCACCGCACGCTGCCGACGCGGATGATGCTGTTGGGCGCCCTTGCGCGGTGTCTCGGCGCCTTGACGCTCGACAGCGGGACTCCATCTCTTTGCGCTGGGTGGCGGCATGGACTCTATTCAGCGCTTGACAGGGCGCGAGACTAGCCCACGCGCTTCACATATCGCCGGCCGCGAATCTCGTACTCTCCGCCAGCCACACGGCGAATGGCCTCGCTATAGGCGATGTGCTCCTCAACCAGAATCCGCGCCGCCAGCGAGTGCGCGTCGTCGCTCTCCGGCACCGGAATCGCCCGCTGCACCACAATGACCCCGTGGTCCAGGTGCTCGTCCACAAAGTGAACCGTGCAGCCCGCAATCTTTACCCCGTATGCGAAGGCCTGGTCCTGAGCCTCCAACCCTGGGAAGGCCGGCAGCAGCGATGGATGAATATTGAGGATGCGGTTGGAAAACGCGGCAATGAACTCCGGCGACAGCAGCCGCATGTAACCTGCCAGGCAAACCAGATCCACGCGGTGCGCCCGCAGGCAGGCAATCAAGTCGGCGTCGTGCTCGGCGCGCGTGCGGCCTTTGGAAACGAAGACCGCGGTGGGCAGTCCTAAATTGCGAGCTGCTTCGAGGCCGGCGGCGTCGGCCACGTTTGAGACTACGACGGCGATCTCCACGCCGGGGAGACGGCCTTCAGCTACGGAGCGGGCGATGGCTTTGAAATTGGAGCCGCGGCCGGAGAGAAGAATCCCGAGGCAGAGGGGCCGATCTTTCGACGCGAGTTCCAATTCTTTCCTCAGGGGCTAAAGCCCGCGCTCTTATTTATTGCACTTGCGGCACGACTAAAGTCGAGCCCTGACACTTCTCGCCGTCGCGAACGAATCCTTCCGCAATGTACACATCCGTGCCCCGGCGCTTCCACATTCAGACAAACTCATGTGTACTGCACCCGGCGATCACCCTTGACCACGCGCCCGATCAGATAAAACTTCTCCTCGGCCCGGTTCAGCAGATTTTTTGCGCGCGCAAACTTGGCCGCTGGAATCACCGCAATCAGCCCCACGCCCATGTTGAAGGTGCGCATCATCTCCTCTTGCGACACCTGTCCCAGCGCCTGCAGATGCTCGAAGATCGGCAGCACCGGCCAGGATCCCAGCTCCACCTGAGCTTCGATATGCTTGGGCAGGATGCGGGGAAGGTTCTCCGAGATGCCGCCGCCGGTAATGTGCGCCATGCCAGTCGTAAGCCCCGCGGCAACCAGTTTCTGAATCACGTGCAGATAGCTGCGATGCGTCCTCATCAGCACCGCGCCGGCTCTCTCCTTCAGGGCGGGCACATATTGGGTAACCTTGTAGCCGGCCGTCTCGAAGAGCAGCTTTCGCGCCAGCGAGTAGCCGTTGGTATGCAACCCCGTCGAGGGCAGGCCAATCAGCACGTCGCCCACCTTGATGTCCGCGCCGGTCACCATCTTGTCGCGGTCCACCGCGCCCACGATAAACCCTGCCAGATCGTATTCGCCATCGGCGTAGAAACCGGGCATCTGCGCCGTCTCGCCGCCGATGAGCGCGCACCCGTTGGCCTTGCATCCCTCGGCCAACCCGGTCACCACGTCTTCGGTCACATCCGGATCGAGCTTGCCGCTGGCAAGGTAGTCCAAAAAGAACAATGGCGTGGCGCCCTGCACGGCGATGTCGTTCACGCAGTGGTTCACCAGATCCACGCCCACCGTGTGGTGCATTCCCAGCTCAAAAGCCACCTTCAGCTTGGTCCCCACCCCGTCGGCCGAACTCACCAGGATCGGGTTCTTCCAGCGCAGCGGGTCCAGCCGGAACAGCGCGCCAAAGCCGCCAATGCCGCCCAGTACATTGCGGTTGAAGGTCTTCTGCGCCAGGTACTTGATCCGCTCCTTGGCGCGGTCGCCGCTGCCGATGTCCACGCCGGCGTCCGCATAGGTTACGGATTTGGGTTTGGGCTCGACTTTGGTTTTCGGCTCGTTTTTGGTTTTCGGCTCGTTTTTGGCTTTTGGATCGTCAGGCACGATATGAGCTTTCTGCGGAAGGATTTCTTAAGCGGCGCGCACGGCCGGAAAGGTCGATTTTAGCAGCATGGAGCGGCCTTCGACTGTGCTTTACAGGAACCGCTCCCGCTCCTCGGGCGTGGGCAATGGGCAGCTCTCCAGCCGCCCCCAGATGCGGTACCGCCAACGCGCGATCATCTGGTAGCCCAGGTCGCGCACTGGACCCGGAACCCACCCCAACGCAACGCCCACGGCCGGCCACGGGCGCGGCAGCTCACCCAGCAGTTCCACCAACGCCTCTGAGCGAGTGAAAACTCTCTCTCCCAGACCGCCCGCATCGCGCGCAACCAGAATTGTGCTGGGCTGGATTGTCCTGGGCCGGATTGTACTGACCGGGATCGTGCCGGGACCCGATCCCTGGACCTCCGGGCCGATTCCATGCCGCGCCAGCAGCCCAGCCACCTTCGGCGACTCGGAAGCCACAAAGCGCAGCCGGTCCCACCGGTCGCGCCTCAAGAGCCACCGCACCGAGCCGTTGCAAAAGCCGCAATGGCCATCGAAGATGACCAGCAGCCGGTCGCCGCGTTCGATTCGATGCGTCATCCGCAGTTAGGATGACAGAAACACCTCGGCGGACGCTCGAATGTCCATGGCTGTTGCGCAGTGGCGTCATACTGAGTCATACTTAGTCCCATGAGAACTACTAAAGTCGTCTCCATCACGCTGCCTCCGCCCCTTTTCGAGCAGGTTAAAACTCTGGCCAGGGAGGAAAACCGGACTGTTAGCGAACTTTTTCGTGAGTCCATCAGACGCTATCAGCGCGAGCGCGAGTGGGAGCGGATTCGTTCCTACGGAACGATGGCCGCTGAAATGGCCGACGTCAAAACTGAGGAGGACGTCGTAAATCTTATTCACGAGTTTCGTAGAGAAAAGAGACGCAATCAAATCGAAGCACTACAAGAGGGCTGAACGAGATAGCCCCAAGAAGGTCCGATGAGGATTCCGGGGGAGACGCGGGTAGTACTCGATTCAAACATCTACATTTCGGCATTTCTATTTGGTGGGAAGCCCCGCCAGGCAGTGCAGCTTGCGGAGCAGGGCGTTTTCATCCTGCTGATTTCTGCACCAATTAAATCTGAAGTGGAGGACACGCTTGCAGAGAAGTTCGGATACTCCCAAGCCATGATCTACGACTCGTGCCACCGAGTTTGGGATATTGCGCGACAGATTACCCCGACGGTCCGCGTCGATTTGTGCCGGGACGATGACGATAACAGGATACTGGAATGCGCAATGGCAGGTGATGCACGATTCATTGTGACCGGTGATCGAGACTTGCTCGATCTGCCTGTAGTTTCCCAGTACACAATTCTAAAGGTCGACGCATTTTTGCAGATTATGCATGCTACCGCCTAAATGCACCAGGAATATTTCAGCCCATCGCCTTCTATACTGAACCCACCATGAGTCCCCAATTCCCAGCCACCGTCCGCACCCGATCCCAGGCCCTGCAACAGCGCGCCGAGCGATTCTTCCCCGGCGGCGTCAACTCGCCTGTTCGGGCATTCCGGGCGGTGGGCGGCGCGCCGCCGTTTGTCCAGAGCGCCCAGGGTGCCTGGCTCACTGACGCCGACGGCAATCGCTATATCGACTACTTCGGCTCCTGGGGGCCGATGATCCTCGGCCACGCCTTTCCCCCGGTGGTCGAAGCTATCCAGCGCGCTGCGCGCAGCTCCGCCAGCTTCGGTGCTTCCACCGCCGCCGAGGCCGACCTGGCCGAGCGCGTCACCACCTGCTACCCGGCAATCGAAAAGCTCCGCTTCGTCAGTTCCGGCACTGAGGCCACCATGTCGGCCATCCGCCTGGCCCGCGCCGCAACCGGCCGCAAGATCATCGTCAAATTCGAGGGCTGCTATCACGGCCACTCTGACGGCCTGCTGGTCAAAGCCGGCTCCGGCGTCGCTACTTTTGGAATACCTGGGTCGGCCGGCGTGCCTGAGGAGATCGCGCACCTCACCCTCGCTCTGCCTTACAACGACCTGCCCGCGGTCGAGGCCGCCTTCGCCGCCCATCCCAACGCAATTGCGGCGGTGATTCTGGAGCCGGTCGTCGGCAATGCCGGCTGCATTCCGCCCGCCCCCGGCTATCTCGCCGGCCTGCGCGCGCTCACCGCCCGCGAAGGAGCTTTGCTGATTGCCGACGAGGTGATGACCGGCTTCCGCGTGGCCCTTGGCGGTGCGCTCGAGCTTTATGGAGTGGACGCCGATCTGGTCACGCTGGGCAAGATTGTTGGCGGAGGCCTTCCCGTGGGCGTCTTTGGCGGCAAGCGCGGCCTCATGGACCTGCTTGCCCCGATCGGCCCCGTCTACCAGGCCGGAACCCTCAGCGGCAATCCCCTCGCCATGGCCGCCGGCATCGCCACGCTCAGCTACCTCCAGGATCACGCCGCCCAGGTCTATCCCCAGCTTGAAGCCACAGCCAAGGCCGTAGCCGAAGGCGTCGCGGCAGAAGCCGCCCGCGCCGGCGTTCCCCTCACCGTCAACCGCGTGGGCGCCATGTGGACCTGGTTCTTCACTCCGGGGCCAGTCACCGATTACGCGCAGGCTGCTCTGAGCGACACCGCCGCCTTCGGCCGTTTCCACCGCGCCATGTTGGATGCTGGCGTCTGGCTTCCGCCGTCGCAATTTGAAGCGGCGTTTCTGGGCACTGCCCACGGTGAAGAAGAAGTAGCAGCCACCATCGCCGCCGCCCGTGCGGCTTTCCAGGCCGTTATCGCCGGATAGAACCTGTGTGCAGCCCTATCCCCACGCATCCAGCGTTACAAAGCGATGCGTAGCCTTGTAATGCGCGGCCAAAAGCCCAGCAGCGATCACCGACGGCCCGCGATCCGCACCCCGATCCAGATGATTTCCGTCGTGGAGCACGATGTTCGCTGCCCTGCCTCGCCTCTGCGCACGGTCAATGGCATGGATCAATCGCATGGCGATCACATCGGCCGAAGGCTCGCTCCAGTCCGAAGTCATCGCGTTCCAAAGCACCGGAACCATCCCCAGCGACCTTGCCAGGCGAAACACGACGGGCCGGCGCGCCCCAAAAGGCGGGCGGAAATATTTCACCGCGACACCTGTAATCTGCTCCAACGCTTCACTGGTCCGGGCCAGCTCCTCTTCCACGCGCTTGGCCGCAGTCAGCGCCAGGTTGAGGTGGCTCCAGGAGTGATTCCCGATGAGGTGTCCGGCCGTCACAATCCGTCGCGTCAGCTCGGGCTCTGCCTGGGCGTGGCTGCCCATAAGGAAGAAAGTCGCCCGCACATCGTTGCTGGAAAGAATGTCGAGGAGCCGCGGCGTCCACGCCGGGTTGGGACCATCGTCGAAAGTAAGCGCGAGTTCGCCGGGACTGCGCGGCGCAATCAACGCCTTGCCGAAGATGCCCGATCCCGGCCACAGTGCTGCATAGGCACAGCCGCCCGCCGCCAGTCCGACCGCCGCGCCCAGCCCGGCGGATATCTCTATAGCGATTGGTGAGAGCATTGTGCCTTCCAGTGTGCAGTGTCAGACAGCGGGTCGGCAAGCCAGCCTCAGCCCCTCCCATGGAAGCGCATCCTAAATGGGCCTCTTCCGGGCCTCCATCGCACTCGCGCCCCCATAGACGGTATACTCATCTTGTTCGGGTCGCATCCTGAGTCCGCGGAGCGGCACTGGAGACAACATGAGCCTTGCCAGTTTTCCCGGGGGCTTCCCCGGCGGCGGTAGTTCCACCCCGCCCAGCACGTCCAGCACAGCCCATTCCAGCACAAAAGTCACCGTGCCTGCGCTCACCGAGATGAAGCGCCAGGGCAAGCCCATCTCCGCTCTCACCGCCTACGACTATCCAACCTCGCGGCTGGCGGACGAAGCCGGAATCGACCTGCTCCTGGTCGGCGACTCGCTGGCCATGGTGGTTCTGGGCCACGAAAACACCCTCTCCGTCACCGTGGACGAGATGCTCCACCATACCCGCGCTGTGCGGCGCGCCGTCCGCCGGGCTCTGGTCGTCGCGGACATGCCCTTCGGCAGCTATCACGGGGCAGTTGGGGAGGGATTGGCCAACGCCATACGCTTCGTCAAAGAGGCGGGCGCCGAGGCCGTCAAAATCGAAGGTCCACGCATCGATCTGGTCCGCGCCCTCACCGAAGCCGAAATTCCCGTGATCGGCCACCTTGGCCTCACTCCGCAAAGCTTGCATCGCATGGGCGGCTATCGCGTCCAGGCCCGCACCAGCGAAACTGTTCTCCAACTCAAAGCCGACGCCCACGCTCTCGCCGATTCTGGAGCCGGAGCACTCGTGCTTGAAGGCGTTCCTCGCGAAGTGGCCGCCGACATCACCGCCGAGCTGCCCATTCCAACTATCGGTATCGGCGCCGGCCCCGATTGCGACGGCCAGATTCTCGTCTTCCACGATCTGCTCGGCTTGACCTTTGGACCTCCGGCCAAATTTGTCCGCCAATACGGGGATGCCGGGGCGCTGATTCGCAGCGCCATCGAGCACTATCGCGAAGACGTTGAGCACCGCGCCTTCCCGTCGGATGAGGAAAGCTATCATCTGCCTGAAGCCGCGCGGAAAGCCCTCGACGAGATTGAGGCGAAGCGAACCGTGTCAGGGCACGACTTCAGTCGTGCCGCAAAAGCCGCCAATTGAAAGTGGGCTTGAGCCCCTGAGGGAAGCAGGCTATATAGGTATTTCGATGGAAATCCTTCGCACTGTTGCCGAGCTTCGCCATTGGTCCCGTCAGGAACGGAGCAGCGGCGATACCGTCGGCCTGGTTCCGACCATGGGCGCTTTGCACGCAGGCCACGCGTCTTTGATTCGAGCGGCGCGGATCCGAGCTGCCCGGGATTCGAGCGGCAGCGTCGCCGTCAGCATCTTCGTCAACCCAACCCAGTTCGGACCCAACGAAGACTTTGCCCGCTATCCACGCAGCTTTGACGCCGACTGCGCTCTGGCCCAGGCCGAAGGCGCAGACGTCGTCTTCGCTCCAACGGTCGAAGAGCTCTACCCAGCCGGTGCAGCCACTTTCGTCGAAGTCGAAGGCTTGAGCGACCGCCTTGACGGCGCATCCCGCCCCGGCCACTTTCGCGGCGTAGCCACCGTAGTCGCCAAGCTGCTCATCGCCGCGGAGCCCGACCGCGCCTTCTTCGGCCAGAAAGACGCGGCCCAGGTAGCCGTCGTCCGCCGCATGGTTGCCGACCTGCGCCTCGCCACCGAAATTGTGGTGTGTCCCATCGTCCGCGAGCCCGACGGCCTGGCTCTCAGCTCGCGAAACGTCTACCTCAGCGGAGCCGAACGGGCTCAAGCTCTGGTTTTGAGCCGCGCCGTCCGCCAGGCCGAAGCATTAGCAGCCTCCGGCGAGCGCCACGCCAGCGCCCTGATAGCCGGCGTCCGCCAGACCTTCGCCGCCGTCTCGGAAATCCGCACCGATTACATAGAAGTTGTCGACTGGGCCACGCTCGAACCCGTAGAAATCGCCGTTCCCGGCACGCTCTTCGCTGTCGCCGCCTGTGTCGGACCAACCCGCCTCATCGACAATGCGATCCTCCCTTAATGCGCGCAAGAGCACCGCTGTTTTTCAATGAGCGCCTTGGGCTGTTACCGCCAAATGACACCGGCCTCTGATTCAATGGCCTCCTGCAAGTGGCAGAACATGCGCGACAAGTTCTCTGAGAAACTGACCCGAGTTCATAAACACTGCAAAGTGGCCGCCATCGATCGGCACAAACTCTTTGAGCGGAGCATTGATTGCATTGAGATATTGCCTTGCGAGCGCAGTAGGAGTCGTAAAGTCATCGGTCCCCTGGAAGAAAAATATGGGCACTGCAAACTCAAGCCCAAGATCCTTCGGCGTAGAGGACGTTACCTGTGGAACGAGACGGTCGCCGCTCAGAATCTGCCCGTCGATAGAATCGTTCAGATCTCGCACGGAATTGCCGGGAGCGACCAAGGCAAGTCCAAGGGTCCCTGCGAGAAATCGATCCGCGCCTTCGAAACTGTTCGCCCATTTGCGCTGCACGCCGTAGCCCTCGCCGTTCGCGTAAGGCGGTTCGCCAATGCGGCGCAGTTCGGCAACAGCCTGCTGATTTCCTGTAGCCTGCGCTTTCTCCAGCAGCGCGGCATAAGCCACTGAGTAGTTCTTTGTTTCATCGGAGACCTGGCCGGTGCCCACGTAGGCGTAGAAAAGGTCTGGTCTGGCCTGCACCATTCGAAGGCCAAGGATTGAGCCAAAGGAGTGAGCGACGAGAACGATCCTGTCCTTGCCGAGATGCTTCCGCAGAAATCCGGACAGTTCGATCCCATCTTGCGCCATGCGATCAAGGGTCATAGTGGAAGCAACCGAGGAGCCGGTTTTCCGAAGCGTTCTACCCGCGCCCCGTTGGTCCCATTGCACCACTGTGAAGCGCTTTTCCCATGGTGCGAAGTAAGCGAATGACCACGGATTGGTTACGTCGCCTGGGCCGCCGTGAACAAATAGCAGCACAGGATTTTGTCGATCTTCCCCCCGAATGGTGACCCATTGATCGATGCCTCCGAGGTGAACGTACATTGCCTCGTCAACGCCCTTTGTGGAGTCAATCGCATATTGCTTCGCGTTGCGCTCCCGCAGGAACGAAAGTGTCTGGTCGAACTTTCGATACTCTGCATCGTTGGAATCGGTCGCCGCCGTGCTCTCTCGTGCCGCGGACTGTTGCGACGGTGGACCCTGTACTTGCGCTGCGACTGACAGGAAGACAAAGAGGGACACACAAGCTCCGCAAAAAGGCAACATTTGAACTCTCATGGCAGAAGGATACGGATCGCGCACCACGCCGGTTCCCATGGTTTTCGGCAAGGATCGACTGGAGTGAGTCACCTGTATGAGGACGTCGATTTGTGCCAAATCGCCTTCCCACGAGTTAACGCCGCAAAAATCCGTTGCGTCGCAACGCCCCTCGGTTGCAAGCTGAAGTGAATGCCGGAACTCCCTGACATCGCCGCCTATATCACCGCCCTCGAAGCTCGCATCCTCGGCCAGCCGCTGGAACGCGTCCGCCTGGCCAGCGTTTTTCTGCTGCGCACCGTCGACCCGCCACTCGCCACAGTCGAAGGCCGCACCGTGCGAGGAATCCGCCGCATCGGCAAACGCATCGCCATCGGAGTTGAAGGCGATCTCTGGCTCGTGCTGCACCTGATGATTGCCGGCCGCTTGCACTGGCGTCCGCACCAAGCCAAACTCGCCGGCCGCCAGGCACTCGCAGCCTTCGACTTCCCCACAGGCTCGCTCGTCCTGACCGAGGCCGGCAGCAAACGCCGGGCTTCTCTGTATCTGCTGAGCGGCGAGGCGGCCCTGCGCTCCATCGACCCCGGCGGCGTCGAGATCTTCTCGACAGACCTCGACGGCTTTCGCGCCGCCCTCACCCAAGAAAACCGCACCCTCAAGCGCGCACTCACCGATCCACGGCTGATCAGCGGCGTCGGCAATGCTTATTCCGATGAGATTCTGCACGCGGCCGAGCTCTCACCCATCACCCTCACCCACAAGCTCAAGCCCGACGAATGGGATCGGCTGTTTGCCGCCGCGCGGGCGATTCTCACTCTTTGGATCGACCGCATGAGGGGCGAAGCGGAGCGGAGCTTCCCTGAGAGGGTCACGGCATTTCGTCCGGAGATGGCCGTCCACGGCCGCTTTGGCCAGCCCTGCCCGCGCTGCGGCCAGAAGGTCCAGCGCATTCGCTACGCAGACAACGAAACCAACTACTGCGCCCGCTGCCA
>Ga0255351_1001010_pt1 | contig 11921 bp, 22 predicted proteins | sample HBST25r2metaG_FD_186024 | JGI IMG/M metagenome (GOLD analysis project Ga0255351, IMG submission 186024) | Peat soil microbial communities from Stordalen Mire, Sweden - H.B.S.T-25.r2 | ecosystem: Environmental > Terrestrial > Soil > Wetlands > Peat | place: Sweden: Norrbotten County, Stordalen... | reverse complement strand
ACACTGGCCAGTCTTCGGCAGATACTTGATCGACCATTAGGAAGATGTTTCCAGGTCTGGCGACAAGACAACGACGATACATCTGTGCTACGTCTGAGTGCTTCGGAAAGTTCTGGGCGTTGTTGCCAAAGCCGAAAGTATGTCTTCTAGAGCTTCGTCGTCCAGTAAGAGTTCCTGCGACATTGTAGTTAGTGAGAAAAAAACTCTGTCCTCCCCTAGATAAGAGTCGAGCATTAAGGTAAGAGGAGTAGAGTTTTCCAAGTTCACGCACTTTGAGTATCGCTCTAAGAGCTGGATCGCCTCCGGGATAGTTAAACTGATTTTTACCGAGCATCTTTTGAAGCGCGAGTTCTCCGGTACTGTAGTTTTGTTCATACTCTCCCTCATTGTTTTTCTTAGTGATTTTGACAACTTCATAGCCCAGTGTCTTTAGTCCTGTCAGAAGTGCATACTTACCCTGTGTAGCGTTTAAATTGATTGAACCCTCTGGCATCGTATCATCCGCGCCAACGAAAACCTTTACATTCCACTGGTTAGCCGCAATAGCAAGCTGGCGCGAGGTTTCTGCTTTAACGATGGCCTTAGCCTCTGCTATGCGATCTGTGTTGACGCAGATACCACGGTTGCCTATGTAGTAATAGGCAGCTTGTAAAGCGTGTTCATACGAGTTTGTAACTCGATCTGTCACTATTTATCCTTCACGCTTTCCACTATCGCTACCAGTTTCTTCATAAATGTTCCTACTGGCGGAAGCGTAAATACAACGTGTAATTTAACTTCTGCTAGTTCTTTTTCAATCTCCTTAAATGCGACGCGATATTTGATAGCCTCACGTAACAACTCATTACCTGCTTGTTTAGTCGCTTCGTCTTTAGTGCTCATTTGTTCTTCTCCTTCATTCTACTAATTAAAATCTCTGGAATCATAACAGCAAGAATTTTTCCATCATCTCGAATTCTCTTTTCTGTTCTACTTGCTATTCTATGAGCTTCTTCTTTGGCTTTTTTGGAACCAAATACTTTAGCACAATTAGCAATTAACTTATCTTCTTGTTGGATTGCTGTGATTACATCTCTCATTTCAGTTGACTCCTTTGTTGAAATTCTTCTTCTTGTGCATCATAGATTTCTCTCGTCACACACGCATCCAGACAATTATACCGTCTGTACCTATCCATGTGCCTCATTGTCCATCCGTGACCCTCATCCTTATAATAAGGCTCACGTGTATACTGCCGTGTCATAAACTGTAACTTATGTCCTAATTCAGGCCACAGAATATGGTGACGAATGAGTGTGTCTTGCACCCGCTCAAGGCGAATACGGAAACCAAGCATTTTGTGGAACAAGGCATCATAGTTGAAGAAATTTTGACCCAGTAACACTGGAACATTGTAAAAGAGAGCATCTAAACGTCTCCAAAGTTCTCTGTTTTCACTAGGTTTATCTCGAAAAAGTCTGAAACTTATTCCAAACGTAGCCGAATCTGCTAATCCTAGCAAGAACGGATACCCAGGATGCGGCTTGTAGTCTTTGCTGTTCCATATAGGATTCTCGATGTCATCTGATAAAATCTTGGCACTTTTGAAACGCTCAAGATACATTAGAATTTCATCTAATTCCATATCCTGATATTTCATTGTACGTTCTGGTAAAGGCTTCAGACTGCCATTCTTTTTCCACCATTCCAGCTCGTCTCTCAGCTTTTGCAAATCCACATACGTCGTAACATTTCGCTCTGTCCAATCTGCTACGCACCTATTAGGTGCGTACAAAGGCATCATGTAATGTGGATGTTGGAGAGAAGGGCAATGTAAAAGAGAGCCTGCATACTTCTGTAACTGTCCTGCTGAAGTAGTTACTGACCTCGGCTCCCTAAGCGGTGGCAGGAACCATCCTGCTACATCTCCAAGCACGCAAACAAGCGGTGGAGCATACTGATCAAGCTCACTATCCAAATTAGCATAGGCATGAAGATCATCAGTATTAGGAGCACGGCTACAGAAATAACAATCGCTGGAGTTGATTTTAGCTTCTTTGAGCATCTTATCCAAGACATATCCCATGCCTCCACTTAAAAGTGTGCCTTTGTCACTAGAATAAGGCTTCTCTAGAATGAACCAGATTGGTGCTTTCGGATTGCCTTTAGGTCCGATGTAGGGCACTAGAGAGACTCCCTCAACATTTTCTCAATCTGTGGATGCCGTACGATAAACACGGCTAGTTTTAGACCTGTACGAATTCCTGTAGCATCATATAATCTGCTTTTATACGCACGTACAGTTACTTCACTTAGACCAGTGAGAAAAGCCATTTCTGCTACAGAACATCCTGAAGCAAGCAAAACTGCCACTTGTTTTAGATATGGAGGAAGTCTTCTATACTTCTCAATTTCTTCTGGTGTGGTAGTCATAGCACCCTATCCTTTATATCACGAAGCCAAAAGAGTTGTTTGACAGAGCAATAAACACTGTTCCTTTGTTTGCTAATGAAATCGTATTCTTTATCTGACAGTCTCATTACTTCATCATCCGCATCTAACATAGCTACAATCTTATCCGCATCTAACATAGCTAAAATCTTATCCGCCTCTGCTAAACGCTCACTGTCTGAGAGGGTACATTCACTTAGATCATGGTAGCTCATCTAATTGCTCCTTTTTGTGCTGGAGTTTGGACCAGCTTCTAGCATTAACAGAGCCAGGTTCGGCTCTGCCCATCTGCTAACCCTTGATCAGATTCGTGCTATGCTTCTCAGTGCATCCCGGTACGGCACAGTAAAACTGCCGAATCTCATTACGCTTCTTACCTTGGTACTCCGTTTCTGCCAACTCAACTTCCATTGTCCTATTAAGCAGTGGTCCCTGATAAGACCACTTCGACGGATCATCCGGGTTTACATCTGCACCGTCGAAAATACCAGGAATAGTGAGCCTCGCTTTCTCTGTCCCGGCAAACTCATCCTGTACTTCGTCCATTTGTAAACCTGCGGCGTGGACGAAATCAAACAGGATAAATCCTGCCTTAGAGTTCAATCCTGCAAATACCCTTCGACCATCGTATTCTGCGTTGCCTACAATAGCAAGCTCAGCGTTCAGAGAAACAGACTGACCATCTTTTGATGCCCTTGGTCTAAAACCCTTGAGCTGGAGTGTGTACTTCCCTGCTGGAACCGGCTGTGCACCACTAAGTTCGTCTTTGGTATAACCCATTTGAAATGCCATAGTAACTGCTCCTTTTGTAGTGGTTGAGCGGCATTGCCGCTGTTACTTGGACGCGTTCTTGGGCAGCGCCGCTCTCTTAGCCCTGTGTTTTGTTATCATATCCATGATGTTTGGCTTCTCCTCAGCGTCGAGGAGCATTGTAGTTGAGGCTGTTACATCATACGTTGGCTTGCAGGTAACTTTATACTCCTGTTTACCTGTTACGATAATGCGATAAACCTCGTTAAAAAGACTAAGGCTATTCTGAAGATACTGAGGACTGACAATTACTTTGCCAGTATACTTAGTCTCATCTTTTGTAGACTCAGCATTGTCTTTTTCATCTCTTTCGTGAAAAACAAAGATAAAATTAACTCCAAGTGTAGTAAGTTCCGCTACCAGATATTCTACGTATCTTTGAATTCCTACTACAACATCCCAATCTTTTCCTTTGTAGACTACGGTAGAATTTCCGACTTTGATAGCCTTAAAGAGTGTACCAGCCTGTCGGCGAATCTCTTCTTCCATAGCTCTGACCATGAAGGTGATGGAGTCAAAGACAACAGTTGTTGGAAGTGGCAGACCCTTAGCCTTATTTGCTTTCATTACTGACAAGTCAGATTCTACTGTTAGCATTGTGAGCTTCGGAGGACTGATTATGTACAATCCCGGTTTACCTTCCAGTGACTCGGCGCGGTCGTCAAAGTCGTAGTATCTTATTGGTCCCGGTGCTGTTGCAGCAAGCCAGCTTTTACCACTTTTCGGAACTCCCATGATTGCAATTTTGAGACGCTCTGAGGCTTGTACGTCCTCAGAGCGCACTCCTATCATGTTAGTGAATGGACTTGGTGTTGTTGACATTGTGACCCTGCTCTCTGTGAGTTACTTCTACGGTTTAACTTTTACACTTGTTACTCGCATATCTGCATTGATAGGAAGAACTGCTACGATATCAAGTATCTTGGCGGGATTAACAATCTCACCAGATACTATACCAAACACAAAGATTAAAACATTACTCATTACAAATAAGGCATCAGCTTTTACCTTTGTGCTACGTTTGTTTGCTCGGCTGTATGAGATTGTGTACTCTCTCATTTCACTATCTCCTTCTGACCTACTTGTTTCTGAGTAGCTGGTTTAACTTCTGTCACTGATGTAGATTCTGGTTCAGCTTTCAATATCTCTACCACTGAACCATCAGCATCCCTTTCCGCCTGAGCATGACGACGGCACTTCTGATAAGTCACTATCGTAGGTACTGTCTCTTCACCCTCTGGCGGTGTTGTTACTGTTATCTGAAAATCCCCTGCTTTCCAACATTGATTCTGGTTGCCAAGAACCTCACTACACCGACCGATCTTTGAATGTGGAATTGAGTTAAGTGCTACATAGGTTTTGATAGGTTGCGTGGTCATTTTAGTTCCTTCTCCTGCTCCTGGTTGAGTTAGTAGCTTTCCCATACGTCATAAAAAGTTATGATGAGAATTCCAGTGATTGCTCCCATGAGTATGTCAAGTAATATCCACACTGGATTAGATGTTTTTCCAGCTTGCAATGCAAAATAACCTATGTTGAACACACAAGCTAAAATTAACACTGCTAGACCAACTAACTTTGTTTGTCTCATTAAGTTCTCCTGCTCCTACGTTGTGGGTTTTACTGCTTCTGTATTCCAGATAGGCAGTTTGATGAAGCCATTGTTTAGAGTGCCTTGTTCTGCATCCCTAGACTGTTGACGACAAACATCTTTGTACTGACAAAGACTTCTGTGCCAGTTAAAGCAAGCGGTTGTGTTACGCTGTACACGAGTAAAATTAGCAAACCTTTCCATATCACTTACAAGATTCATAACTGTACTAAGCATTCTGTCTTGATACTCTTCAAGCTGATATGAGGTCTTCCTAATTGCCACACGCTTAAATCGTTCTTCCGGCGTAGCAGTGGCTTTCTTGGAAATTAAGTTCATCAGAATCTTAGAGCAATCACGTTTGAGAATCTGTTCTTCTGGAACTAATGTGGGAAGAATCTTTGAGAGTGCGTAAACATACCCTGTTGGGCCTTCATCTGTTTCGTATTCTAGTGCAGGATCACCACTGAAATATCCCTTGCTTTTATGGTCCATTGGACAGATAAAATATCCATCATCGACCACTAGATCAAGCCTACCTGCTAGGTAGATTTCAATATCCTCACCAATATGCAGTGGAACTTCGCCGCGCCGACCAAAGGCTACTTCGGTGCCGATGATACGGAGCTTCTCATTCTGTGGAGACATAACCATGCTATACTGCATCAGTATCCCAGCAAGTCCATAAACTCCACCTATGAGTTTGTATTCTTTGTGCTCAGAGTGTATATCCATACCCATCTCGTTCCACTCTGCCACGGCGCGGTCAGTGGCCCACTTGGTTACATCGAAATCAGGCTTGCGGAAATTCTGATAATACAACTCAAACATTTTATGTAGTATGATACCAAAATCCAAGAACCAGATACGCTGTTGAGAGTCTATGATAGTATCAGACTTCTTAGCATAACCTAGAACCATGCTGTTGATAAAATGTTGTGGGCAGTTACGGTAAATACCCATCATGTGATTGTCTACGACTACAATAAGTTTTTTCTTAGTATAGTCGTAGTATAACCACGGCAACGGTGTACACTCTAGAAATTTGAGCAACTGAACCGAGGGTTTCATTAGTTCCTCGCACTTTCTATACGACGTTGAAGATAAAATTGAGCTTTCTCAAGGTCTTGGAGCAGATTTCCCTTATGCCTCGCTCTAGCAAGATACTTCACAACCTGCCACAGTAAAGGATCGTCTGAAAACCAATCCTCTAACACATCTATTACCTCAAAACGACCAAAGGTATAGTGAGAGGGATGGTTTACTAAATCAGAATCGTTTGACGTGTACGGCTTGTCATCTAAACTAGTTTCTGCTACTGATACAGCAGCACCTGGATGACAAGGACACTTTGGATTTTTACATTCTCCTAATGCCATTACTTTTTTCCTCCTACCATTTTTGCTATAGCTTCCGGTGTCATACCTTTAGCCAGCAAATCTTTCAAAATAGTTGCAAGTTGTTCCGCAGCTTTGTTCTTAGAAATTGTTCGAGTTTTCTTAACAGTCGTAACTGTAGAATGTGTTATATCTGTTGTAGAATTAGTCGGTATGTGTATTCTAACTCCCGCATACCTGTGCATTTTGTCAGCACGTTTTTTCTCCTGCTCTGCTATCATCAGACCCAAGATATTTCTATGATACTCAATCGTCAGATCAAGTTCTGTGTCTGACAACTCTGGAATCTTTCTCTGTGCAAATAACCAGTCTAAACCACCAATCTTAATTTCTCTGGCACGACGACGATAAAATGAAAGTTGCCCTGTCTCGTCGTTTTTGTGTTCGTATGTTTTTGTGATTGTGCTTTTTTCCACAACCATATCACTCATACAATTCACACAAAACTGTACATCTATGCTTGAAGCATAGTGATAACAGAATGCCTTACCACATCGAGCGCATTCTATGATAGATTTTGGATGTGTGAGATTGAGTTCTAGGCATACATCACAGACCAAAGCAGTTAAGTGGCCTGTTTCTTCAACAGGAACCAGTGGAATATCCGTCGAAATAGCTTCTTCGGCGGTAATCTCTTCTGGCTCATCGTTTGGTGTGGTATCCGATATGGATTCACTATCTTCTGACTCATCATCGACATCTGTTATTTCCTCTTCCAGATTGTCATACGCAGCTTTAATGTCTTCCGGTTCTGCCATTGTAAAGCTCCTTAACTTCTTTGAAGTGGACTGCTTTTACACTACAACTTTCGAATTACGCTTCAATGCTTCTTCTGCTCTGTCCATCTCTCGCAATGCAAGCGTGTGTGCTACGGGAATCTGCCCGTCTAAGAATAGCGTTAGTAATGATCGTATGAGTGAGCCTGTAGTAAGATCTGGAAATTTGGCTTTTAAGGCTTCGACTTGAGGCCGGAAGAGGCGAACTGTGACCGCTACGGTGAGGGCGCTTTGGGATGGCATACAAGCAGTTTACCACCCCGTACACACCTTGTCAAGCGTTTGTTTTCAACAACTTAGGGGCGGGTCGTCCCCAAAAGAGGCGCGACCCGCGCATATTCGTAGCATAAGCGTAACTATGCTTGGAATAGTTTCACTTCAGCAGCACGTCTAGCTGCTAGACCTGGGCTTTTTACTTCTACACCGTTGATCTCTTCATAGCACCATGAGGGTATGTTGTCAGGAGCTTTGTCGAAACCATGATGTAGCATCGTAGCTAGATGAGCAATGCCGAGGTTATAAGCGAAGTCTACAAGTGCATCAAATTGATTTTGATTAGCTTGTGGAGCTAGGCGTTCTACGGCGGGTTCGTATTTAGTGGCGAGATCACGGTCTAAGATGTAGTCGGCTTGGATCATAGAAATGCCATTTTTTATATCCACACCGTAAACTATTGATGTGATAATCTCGTCAATGTTCATGTCATGTCCGTGTCCAATTTGTAAGCCTTTGTTATCAGGCTTTATAGTTAAACACGTCCCTTCTGATTGTTTAATGAGATTGATACCATTTTGTGACGTTTTCATGTAGTATACTCCAGACTTCGGGTATTCCCGGCGCTCTCAAGAACTTCTTTGATACTTTTTACTGTTCCGTAGCGAAAAAACTCATACAGCATCTTCGCTTGGGCTGCTGTTTCTTCGGAGGATTGTTTGGAGGAGGGTATCAGTTCAGCAAATACCTTCTCAAATATAGCATCGGCGATTTGTTGGTTGGTGTTCACTTTGGTAGCTCCTTATCTCGCAGCTCACGTTGGCACGCGTCACAGAGTCCATTAGTCTCGTCATCTTCTAACTCTGTACCGCACCTATAGCAATCATCTGCTTCAAACTCTTGGTCTGCTAGATGTTGCCGCTCCATGAGTCTGTCGGCTTCTTGTTTTGTCTGTTGTTCCATGCTATCCTCCTACAACCCAACTACGTTAAAGTACGGAAGTGCTTTCTCCAGCTCTCGTTCAGTAATCCAGAGTGGATGCTCTGTCTCTGGTGTAGAACGGAGCTGCAAAATATACAAACCCTGACGTGCTCGCTTGAAACCTTCTACGTTGTCAGGAGCTATGTAGTGATCTCCTACTTTAATAAGCGTGGGTTTGTCTTTAGACTTTTGTGGATTCTTAGTTGCTCTTGGCATAACTTCTCCTTATCTCCGTGGCCTGACTTATAATCAGGGCAATGTCGTTAATAGAAACGAACGCACTGTGCGCTCGCTTGACGGTATCTGAGCCAGCGATTTTGTAGAGATAATCTCCCATACCTAAAAGATGCTCTGCGCCGTTTTCATCCAGAACGACTCTGGAATCAAACCCGCTAGGTAGTTTGAAACATACTCTTGCTGGAAAGTTTGCTTTGATGTCTCCACTGAGAATCTTAACAGAGGGACGCTGCGTAGCGAGAATAAGATGTACTCCAGCGGCGCGACTGATTTGAGCAAGAGTCTTCAGCAGAGAATGAATAGACGGTGGACGTAGTTTGCGTTCTATTTGTGCTAGAAAACCAGCATCCTGATCTAAGACATCAGCTAACTCGTCTATGATTAGGATTTTGTACTTGAATGGCTTGTCTTGTTCTAGCTTGTTCCATTCCCGAATGTTACGTGCTAAGCCACTCATTTGTTGATTTCTGAGTCTGACTTCCTCCAGCAACACTGTAAGTGCGGCTCGGAGATCGCTAATGTTATCGAGTACGTACTTAACGTGTTCCAGGCTTTTGAACAGAACCAAGTCGAGATTTTTAGTATCGACAAGGATAAACTCCAACTCATCCGAGCTACGAAAAAGAGACAGAGAGCATATAAGCTGCGCAGTGTAGACGCTTTTCCCTGAATTAGTAGCTCCTGCAATGAGTAAATGTGGTTGTGCTGCGAGGTCGGCATAGAGATGTTCTCCTATTGTGGATTGACCCATTAAGAGTGGCAAAGCCATTCCCTGTGTGAGTGGCGAGGTCATCATATTGTGTAAGCATGAGTCAAACTTGATGATTTCTCTATCTACTCGTGGAACAGAGATTGTGAGTTCTCCTAATGAGCGTTCAATACGAACTGATTCTACAGCAAGTGAGCCTGCGAGTTCTTCTTCTTTATTGAGAATGTTACTAAACTTCGGCTCACCTTGGGGTTGGAAATAGAAAGTACGAACTACTGGACCTTCTACCATGCGTTCAAAAAGTGCAGAGAATCCAAGTACCAGCATCTTTCGTGTTAGTACAGAGATTTGTTGCTGTATTAACGGAGAATACTTTGCTTGAAGTTCACGTTGTTTTTGTGCAGCTTCACTTGGAAGCATTATTTGGACTCCTTTCTCACAGCCACGTCGTCCTGCTGTGGCTCAGGCTTCCACTTTTCTCCGCTACCAACCCTCGCATTATGCTCCCCGCCGCCGTAGCAGACAGGGCCGCAATACTCACAACCGGAATCAGGCTCAGGCGCGGGAGCGGGGCGACGAGCGAGTTCCGCTTTCATGTGCATAACTGTAGTCGTTGGCACCCAACTCCACCTTATTGCGTTCGCCAAAACTACGAGGATAGTGTCCCATTGCTCATCCGTCAGCGCCTCCGGCTGTTTGTGTGTTACTTCTGTCAGTTTCATGCTGCTCCTTTCGAGCGCCAGCACAGCCGGCGCATAAATTATTTTTGTACTCCACTTTCTACAGAAGCTCTAAAACTACCAGAAGCAAGCCGTAGACGATTAACAGGTGCGAGATACTTAAATGCTGTGGCAAAGTTTACCTTGGCGGGATCAAAGTGTAGAAAATAACCACCAGTTTGGACAGAGAGATACTTGAGAAGTTCCATTTCTCGCTTGTTGTATTCTGCACCGTTACCAAAGTATACAGTGTCAATAGGGATACCTGAACCTGTAGCTTTGGCAATTTTAATGATAATGCTGGCGCTGGCTATCCATGGACCGGCACTAGAGCCGTAAAAAGTATCTAACTCTTCTCCATAGTCTGCCGCTAGAGCATCTGACGGTGAGCCGTCAGTAAATGCGATTAACCGCGTCAGTGTCGGCGTGGCTTCTAAAGCGTGTTTGAGAGTATTAAAGAATGGAGTCCCACCGCTGCTCAAATGAGCTTCTTGAATATCCGCAGCAAGCTCTAATAGATTAGAGCGTAAATCTGTACTCCACTCTTTGGTGTTCATAAAATGTACTGCTACAGCAGTTTGGTTTGGAATGCAGTTACGAAGGAATTCTACTACACCCTTCTTTGCATTCTCTATCTCGCCGCCCATAGAACCAGAGTCATCGAATACAACTCTGATTCTATCTGGGCACTCGCCGGGAGGAATATACCGCACCATGGCCTGTGTGGGTTCCTTTCCGGCAGCTAACGCTGTGGATGCTTTGAGAGCTTCTATTGCAGCTTTCTTAGCGTCGGAAGCGTTTTTGGGATTAGTAATTGAAAAGCCCATCTTATTCTCCTTATTTACGTTTGTACAATGTTGTTATACGAATAGCTGCAACAACAAAAAATAAAACTCCTAAAATGTCTGCGATGTTCTCACGCATTATACACACTCCAAAGTGAATTTAACTCACTCATTTTAGTACCATCCCCATTATTTCTATCAGGATGAAATCTCATTGCGGCGCGTCTGTAAGCACTCTTATCGAGAGTCTCACCCATCAGAGATTTTAACTTCTCACACAAAGTTTCTTTGGACATCTGAAGCTGTGCTACAGGTTGGCCGTGATTATAGAAGAAATCCTCAGGCTTATAACGCTTACGCTTACCTGTAAGATCAATTCGATCATTCAATGCCTGTGTTGAAAGTTCTTCCACTGCTATAAGTTGTATTTCTCCAAGTGGCTTGGTAACATCCTTGAGACGTTCTATAACCTGTGTACCCCAGTCTCCGAAGAAACTCCAGACTTTAGTAGACTCCTCATAGCTACGTTGCGCTACGGGTGGATATTTAAGAATTGTTTTACACAGTTCAAAGAGAATCTTCTCTGCAGGATTGCGGAAATCAATATAAAGTCGTCCATCTCCTTTAGAGGAGATGCGCATTTCAGTTAAAACAACTGTGCCTAGACCATCTCTGTGGGTTTCATAGTAGAGATACATCTGCTACATCCTTTCCCGCCGCGACGCGGCTAAGAAAAATTCATGGAGCAAGCCCCCCGTTAAGAACTTGCTCCATGCGTGGAATTTATACCACAAACGAGGTAAACTTACTCAGCTTCTGTAGTCTCTGCCGGTGCCGTCATAGCAGCCAACATCGCAGCCAGCACAGCTTCCTGCTTGTCCTCAGAAACTCCCATAGCAGTCAACTGCTTGCGGAGCTTATCCTCATTGGACAGACCACGGCGAGAAGGAGTCTTGTTGATGCTATAGGTTCCTTCATCGTCTACACCAACACGCAGGTCAAGCTCAATCTGGTCATAGTCTGCCGTAGGCTCAGCAGTTCCTTCCTTCAGGGACTTCATAAACGCATTGGCGCGAGCAGTTTGGATAGTAGCGAGGCCAGTCTGGAAGATGTAAAGCTGCTGTGCCTTGTCAGGAACCAACAGATCAATACCTTCCAGAGATTTCACATTGTACGTGAGAACATCATTCTCAGAGAACTGAGTGAAACCATCCGCGGCGGCTTTAGCCCAATTCTGTGGCACGCCGGTAGCTTTATCCACACCATCGGCTTG
>Ga0255351_1001008_pt1 | contig 11936 bp, 16 predicted proteins | sample HBST25r2metaG_FD_186024 | JGI IMG/M metagenome (GOLD analysis project Ga0255351, IMG submission 186024) | Peat soil microbial communities from Stordalen Mire, Sweden - H.B.S.T-25.r2 | ecosystem: Environmental > Terrestrial > Soil > Wetlands > Peat | place: Sweden: Norrbotten County, Stordalen... | reverse complement strand
GTGACGCTTGGCTGGATCAGGTCGATTGAAAAAGATTCGCAGCCACACATTCACGCCGCGCTGATTGCCGCTGTCCGCTTGGACTGCACCCATGCGGCGATGCTGTGGCGAGCGATGGTTGCCCCCCGCTACTCGGAAGCAGCAATAGTCAAACCGTATCGGCGCGGCCTCTGCGGACTCGGATACGTGCTGAAACGACTTAACAACTTCGACGGAGACATTCAATTCAGCGAAAACATAACGTCCTTTGCAGCCGGAAACGGAAAATCTCTATTTCGGACAAGCTCGGCAGAGAGGCGGCTACATCGACGAATCAAAGCGCAGTTTGTCCGGAATTCTAGCATGCTCTCCTGCTAGATCAAAGCTCCGGCAGATTCAGAGGATAATGATTATGCCTCTTGCCTGCGCCAGAACGCTTCCAGATGGCACTTTCCAGCCTCTCGACGTGCCCAAGCCTCACTACAAGCCTGCAAACGCATTGGCGAGGCTTCTGAGGAGCCTTTGCCGGACCACTCGTTGTCAGGTTTCTTACCGCCGCTCTCTTCTGAGCTAGATCGCAGATCGCTTTCTCCTGCGGCTTGCCGAGGCTGTGCTCAGTCGATGTGCGGTCGAAGAGGAAGCGGCAAGCACCTTGCGGCCACTCCAAAATTTGGAATCCGGCCCTGCCCCGTCAATCCCATTACGCAGACCCAACAGTCCGGCAAATCATTTCTGCCAGTGACCTCAGGAGGTCCGTGGATGCGTTGATGGCTCTTGGTTGAGGCCTTTAATCACCGAACGCGCCGGGGGCTGTTCTGTTCTGCGTGTGGGTCTTTGGGTGGAGTGCGGGAGTGCCGAGCTACAACCAGCCACGGAAGGAGCTACGGAACCAACGAGGGATAGGCACCCCCACTGTTTTATTGTGGCAGCAACGTTACGCTTTGTGCAAGGCTAAGAGAAGCCACGGATGTTGAGCATGGAAAATGCCTCGAAGAATTCGACTCGCGCATTCCCCGCTTGCGCCATGACTTGCGCCCCTGCATGGTGACTTCATCCCAGGGGTGGGCATCCGCATACAGGATGAGCATAGCTGTCCAGTGCCCAACAAACAGACTTGAGAGATTTGCGCCGAGCATAGTCAACTGTGGGATCGTTGAAGGCCATGTCGCCGCGTCACCACAGGAACGGGATCGGCAAAGCTAAGAGTAAGGGTTCCCCCGCTGAGAGGTGGGCTTTCCGGGCTACGCTGACCACTTGCGCCCCGGTCCGTCACTGAGAGATAGCAAGAACCTGCAAAACTCTTGGCTTGGTCACTTAAGTTTCAGCATCAGCATCACTCTTCATTAGGGCTTGTGCTTTATAAGTACCGGACCTCTTACGAAGACACCGGATAGTGATGCCGGAAGTTGGGAGCGCCGCCGGACTACTTCTCTCAACGGGAAAAGTGGGAGTGTGCCTAATTGAAAGGAAGAAGGGTTACAGGTAGAAAGTGCCGGCCGCTCTTACTCCTGCAACAATCCCAGAGGTCGTTCTCTATTCGTGCTGATGTTCAGCCAGCCACTTTACAGAACGTGCTTGCAAGTTGGCCAGCTTCTCCGGGGATAATCTCGCCGCTGCTGCATCACGTTCCTTTTCTTCCCATTTCCGCTCTTGCACATAGATATTACAGGCAGAAACAAGACTCAGTAGGAAGTAGGCTTCTTCGTAGTCTATTGCAACGCCTTCGCCTGAGAGGTACATAGTGCCGAGCAATCGTTGTGCCGGAGCATGTCCTTGATAAGCAGTTTTCTTTAGCCACGCGGCTGCCTCCGTGCTGTCCCGCTGCACACCTTGTCCGAAGCGATACATTTGGCCAAGTGCATATTGCGCTTGGCCATGACCTTGTTCCGCTGCTTTGAGATACCACATAGCAGCCTTTTCGTCATCAAGTTGAGCAATCAAGTCTGTTTGGTGGTACAGTTCGCCAAGGTGGAATTGTGCTTCGGCATGACCCTGTTCCGCTGCTTTGAGAAACCACGCTTTGGCTTGTATATAGTCGTATGGAACACCCTGGCCCCATCCGTAGAGAAGGCCGAGTTGATACTGTGCCTCAGCATGACCTTTCTTTGCCTCTTCCTGATACCGCACCCATTCGGCTGCTCGCTCACAATCCTCTGAGGTTGCTTTGCCGCAGCCGTCCGCCATACCAAGAACATACTGAGCCGTGGCGTGACCTTTCTCCGCAGCTTGGCGATACCACGCGACAGTCTGCGGATAATTATGCGGAATGGCGATTCCCTTGCGGGACATTTCGGCAAGGTGGAATTGCGCATCAGCGTTTTCTCGTTCTGCCGCTGTTAGATACCAAGCCGCTGCTGCTGCGCAGTCTATGGGAACACCTTGCCCCAATTCATAGAGACGACCGAGCTTGTATTGCGCCTCGGCGTCGCCGCGTTCTGCCTCCTCTTGATACCGCGCTGCCCGCCGCACTAATCCTGGATTGATGATTCTCAAGCCTTGCGAAAACGCCCGATACTTGAAAGACCAATGGATAGCGATCCAATGGAGCGTCATCGAGGTTATCGCCACTCTCAGAAGTCCAAAAGAGAGGGGCGACAGAGAACGCGCGACGACGAAAGACCACCCTGAATAGAAAACTATCTGTAGGGGTAGAACATATTCGGAATCCAGAAATGGCAGGGAGCCTCCACCGCTGAGACTGCGCCAAGTCAACTCCAACGGTTCATCGACAAAGCGCATATCCGGCGGGTTGTCTCGATCCAAAAAACAATCCGGCTGAGGGCTTTCTTTATAGCTAACAATGAGGATGAGTATGATCCCACACACCGTGTACAGCCCAATCGCGCTGCTATTGATTAACCCGTATCCTGTGGACTGTATATCGTCTTCTTCGTCTGGTTCGTGAAATTGTGATAAGAAAATGCCAAGTCCCAATACCACAAAAAGAGTAGCCGCGGCCACAACCCACACACCACAACGAGAGCCATTCCGCTGCCAACGGCGGCATGTTATGCAGTTGGAACGTGCGTGCCTTTTACAGGTATCGGAATGATCCAGCTTGTATGCAGGTTGAAGTTCATCAGGTTTGCTAGCGTAAGCACGAATCGCCCACTTCAGGAAGAACCACAACGATACGGCTGGAACGGCAAGGAAGAACGCCAGTAGAAGGAGGCCCGCAAAAACACCGCCGATGCTATAGTGTCCGTGAAGAATATCGGACAAACCGTCTGAGAGCATCGAAAGAAATAGTTGCAAATAGCGCCGCCAGAGGAACACCAGCACACCAAATGCAGCGCCGGACAGCCAGAAATCCCTATTCTTCAAGACGACTTTGGTCGGGTTGGATGCGGATGGCATAGAGCGATGATCTCCTGAACTGTGACTTGAATCCGACAGGTGACAGTGCCGCTGTCGCTATTTGGTCCTGCGAATGAACCAGTAAGTGGACCAGCCCAGCAGCGAGAGTCCAAGCCAAAAATCAATTGGTTGCCAGTCCGCCCGGTGCATCCGAATAGGCACAACAGGGTTGAGTAAGATGGCAACTGCGACAAAAGCCCAGGGCAAACCCTTAGACCCTCTTCGATACAGTAGGACGGCCCAATAAAAAGAACCAACAGTGACTGCGATTCTCAGCAAGGTGTAGTAGCCGTAAGCGTGCCGTCCATAGGCCGCAAATAGAAGCCAAATCCCAACCAGAACGGTCAGCGCGGTTTCCGGTATTCGCTTTATATCCCAACCCATCAGTTCACCGCTGCCCGGTGCGAGATGATCGTCCGCCCACGGGCCCGAGGTTCGATCTTCGGGTGACAGGCGCAGTCACGGACAAAATCATGGACCCCAAATGAAAGCCAGTCCGGGTCTTTCTGGTCCTTCACTACGGGAACAATGTGGACCTCATCGCCGAAGCGTGGGTCGTCTGTATCCACCGTCATATCCGGCGTGATGAGTACCATCTTTCCGGTTTCAAGGTTCTTGACGCAGACGGCCCAGCGGATTACCGGCTCCTCTAGGACTCGGAGCTTGGATTTTGCATTCTCATAGCCCTGTTCGGCGGCCTTGCGAAACCACATCTCAGCTTGGGTGTCGTCCTGCGGAACACCTTGGCCGTTGTAATAGAGCATCCCAAGGTTGAACTCAGCCCGTGCATTCCCTTGCTCGGCAGCTTTGCGAAACCAAATTTCAGCCTGCGCATAGTTCTGCGGTACGCCTTGGCCACGGCCGTAAAGGAGACCCAGGCGTAATTGGCCCTCAGCATTGCCCTGATCGGCTGCTTTGCGATACCAGGCCGCTGCTTGTGCGGAATCCTTCGGTGTGCCGTCCCCCTTCGAGTAAAGCTCGCCGAGGCTCCATTGCGCGTTGGCATCCCCTCTTTCAGCGGCATTGCAAAGTTTTTGGAACAGAACAGCAAGGTTTTCTTCTGCCTCTGCGGAACCCTGATGCGCAGCCTCGCGATACCAGACTGCTGCCTGTGCATGGTCTTGCGGTACTCCCTCGCCATCTTCATACATCACACCAAGGACTCTCTGCGCCCACATAAGGCCCTGTTCGGCGGCCCTACGGCAGAAAAGAAATGCTTCAGAGTAGTCTTGCTCGACACCCTGGCCGAAATAGTACTGGTAGGCAAGATTTGCCTGAGAATGGACATGACCCTGTTCGGCGGCTTTACGATGCCACACTGCGGCCTCGGCATAATCCTGCGGGACGCCCTCCCCTTTGTCATATAGCAATCCGAGGAAGTACTGCGCATCTGCGTGGCCTAGCTCTGCCGCTTTGCGAAACCATAATGCCGCCTGGGCATCGTCTTGCGGGACACCTTCACCGGAGTAGTACTTCTTGCCGAGACTGAACTGCTCATCCGCATCACCGTGATCTGCCAGTGCTGTAACCGATTCTGGACTCGTCAGCGCCAACTTGCGCACCATGAGGCTGGCAGCATCCTTGCGGCCACGCGCAGCAATGATGGAATGGGTCTCCAACAGGACAATCGAAGAGTCCCCTTGATTCGGCAGGATCAGGATGTCATGTTTCTCTGCCATGCTTTTTTAGCTCCACGGCCAGGGTCTCGTGCTTCTTCTTTGCATCAACAATCCTCTTTCGGACATCTGCCGCAAGCTCGGCGAGAAGGTCTCGGCCCTCTTGCTGAGCCGCCTCAGCGTCCTGCTTTAATTGCGCGATTTCACTAGCGCGTAGGCTGCTCAGTTCAATCTCGATTGCAGCTATGTTTTTCCTGGCCTGATGAATTTGGCGGATGATGCGAACCAACTCAGCCCCTACGCCTTCGCCCTGCACAGATTCAGGCAAGTTTCCAAATTCATCGAGAATGCGCTGGAGAACCTCGGCGTTGCCTTGGCTGTATGCCACGTTTGCCTGAGCCATCAGGCGGGTGCGGAGTTGCCGGTCGGCTTCATCCTTGGCAAAATCAGGATGAACTCGTTTGGCGGCTTCGCGAAAGAGGCTCTTCAGATCCGCCGATGGCTGGAAGTCCCGCGCCTTGGATGCCTCCCCATGAGCGGCTTCGTGGGTTTCTTCCGCCTGCTTGCGCGTTTCCTGGGCTCGTTGGCTTGCCGTCGCGGAAGGCTTGAGCGAGGCTTCAATCCCTGCGATTTTGGCTTCCCAGTCGTCCAGTTCGGCATACAGGATGCCAACTTGCCGCAGATAGCGGCCCTCGAAGCTCTTCAACTGGGCACGGAGGTCGGCCAGTTCCAACTCGCGCTCAGCCAAGGCGCCACGGACACCAGCCAACTCCTCCCGTTTGCGGAGAAGCTCCTCTTCCTCTGGAGTCAGTTTTCGGACAATCTCCCCTGACATTGCTCCGTGCCTCCGTCCTTCCGGTTGTCAGCCGGCCATCCCGCCGATCCAGAAGGAAAGGAACCGAGAGCCAAACGTGAGCAGGACCATCGTCTCTCTATTAAGGCGCAGCTTCCATCCTTCGAGACAAAACCAAATGTTCAGAGATAAATGGCTCTTCCCTACTATAGGCAGGATCAGACACTCAGCATAGTCCGACGATAGTGGGGATGGCAAGTGAAGTCTGCGCGGCCCTTGGGCAGAGAATTCGGGAGTTGCGGAAGCAACGGGGATGGCGGCAGTTGGACCTTGCAGTCCAAGCCGGGATCAATGAAAACTACGTCTCCGACCTGGAAGTGGGCAGGAAAGAGGTTTGCCTGAATACCATCAGCGCGTTGGCTGAGGCTTTTGGGTTGACCATCTCGGAGTTGATGAGCGGCGTTTAGGCTGCCCCGACGCTGCCCTACTCCCCCCGAATTGCTGAGAACCCATTCGCAGATGGCCGAGAGGAACGCTTCAGCATCCATTCCAAAATTTGGAATTCAGCGCGGCAGAGGTTTGGGCAACAGCGGCAATGCGGCCGGCTTCGTGAGGCGCGGTACATTCTGCGATGGACGAAGTAGTGCAACGATCCCGATGCTCTCGAATCGCTTTGCATTGCCCTGGATCGCCCAAAGGCAGGGTCTAGGTTACCGGGGGTTTCGTTCCACTCTTGAGGCTCCAAAACCGCCTCCAAAATGCTCGCCCTCTGTCCCTCATTTGTGGATTGCTCTGACATCTTTTCCGTCTCCTTTTGCGGCTTAACTCGTTTATTCCCAAGGGATTTCATGTCCTTGCTAATCTGTCTCTTGTTTTGTCCCTCAGCCATGAGCGATTTTCTCTTGTTTTTTTGATCCTGTCGAAGTTCATGGGCCACGGAAAGCACCTCAGACCTGTTACATTCGTGCGCTCACGTTGGAAGAGGTCGGGGACGGCGCAAGACTAGCACCTCCTGGTTTGGCCGCTCCGGTCAAGATTTTCTCTGGCATTCAGCCGTGGCAGGCATGGGAAGCAGTGCAACGATTAGGCGGATGGTACGGGACTAGACCGTACTGACGAGGCACAGAATTCCTCTATTCCGGGCACGGAGACTTTACCTTCGGCAAGGCATTTCTGGATGCAGCGTCAGCCCGGCTAACGCAAAATCAGGTTGCAAGTTGCCTCTAACATAGTATGCTCTGTGCAAATAGAAAACCCGCCTGCTAGGGCGGGTCTGTCTACCGATCTTTGAGATGTCGCGGGCGCTGATCTCCCTACGCGGATATTACCGCAGGAGAGATTCTGTGTCCAACCCTATTCCCAACCATCAGCTTCGCCAGCACTCTCAATCAGACGCCGCACTTCCTCTCGCCAGTTTGGAGGAAGCTGTGGATGATCTCCGCCAAACACTGCGTAAAGCCTATCGTGAAACACGTGAAATTTCTCGGAAACGCGTGGCGCAAGCTCTTTCTTCTTCTGGTCTATCAGAGGTTCCAAGCCGAGATTTTCTTCTTCGAGTTCTCCTTTCGGGAAAAACTCCCACAGTAAATCCAAAACCTGTCGAAGAGCCAAGTTCTCTACCGTCTGTTCCTCTATCACAGTCAGCAAAGGGAGAATGATCTCCTCACCTTTGGGGTTCTGTTCTTCCACGCTAGCCTCCCCTCTCTGTGGGAAAATCATACGCCGCACCGCTTCCCTCGGCCTTGACGCTTCTTAGAATTGCCTCGCTGCGGTTTCTCCGGTCAGTTCGTTGTGCTCTAAACGCCGTCCAAGAATCTGCGAAACCGCTAGACCGTTTCTGAAACTTTCAAATCTGCCAACATAGGCAAATTGAAAATTACGAGTTCACTATATTTTTCGCGGACCTAATGGCGGCGGCGGCAAAGCACCCCCAGGCCCCCTTCCCGCGCGGTGTACGGCCGGCAGTGTCGCAATGGACTGGCCGTGAAGATGGCGGCAGACTGGCGCAACGGAATCGGTGAGCAGGCAGCAGCGGAGCCGCGCACTGTTGTCGGTAGGACGTGACGTGCGGGGGGACTGCAACAATCAGATAAACGAATCGGGAAGCAATTCAGAGGCGGAGAGGTGCAACGAACGCACGTCCCTGGCGATGCGCTTGTCACCGACCGTGAGGCTTAGAGAAGGCTTCTATCTTCCCGGTTCTTTGGAGAGACCATCGCCTTATCGTCTCCAGTCGGAGCGGCAAATCTGCTGAGATTCATACCGGGGAAAATACCGGGGACCGTGAGCAGCAAACTGCATGAATTGAGAGCACCCGCTAAGACTGCGGAAACCACGTAAACACAGGGTTCCGAGCGATCCAAAGACAACCGCAGTAACCAGCATAAATGGGCTTCCTGCAACTCTTAACCGACAGGTTGTAGGTTCGATTCCTACCGCGTCCACCATTTAGATTCAATGATTTACACCTCTTCTCAACTCCCCTAAAACCCTCAGAAATGCCCGACTGTGGGGACTTTTGTGGGTACCCCACATCAAAATGCTGCGTATTTGTGGGCGATTCCGAGCAATCCCCCTCAGTGTTTTTAGCCTCGGAAGCGCTTTCGCTCTTCGCGGCCACCTGTTTTTTGTTGGCCCGTTTTCTCCCGTTCTGCAACCCATGTGGGGACTTTTGTGGGTACCCCTCGGCCTGCCCTTCCTGGCCGGATTCCACGGTTGCCGGTCGCTTGGTAACGATGGCCTCCAGAGCGTGGCGTTTCGCCTCCATGAGGATGTGGCTATAGTGCTTGAGCATCTGCTTTGAAACATGTCCGGCGATGTCCATGATGGTCTGATCGCCAGCGCCGCTTTCCGCAAGGTCGGTGATGAGCGTGTGCCGGTTGTCGTGCCAACGGCCTTTCACCTGGGCGTTGGTGCGCACATTGTTCCATGCCGCCTTGAGGGTGGTAACGGAGCGCGTGGGGTCACTTGGACTCGGCTTTCCGAAGGGAAAGACATACCACTTGGTGCGGGTCTCTCCGAACTTCTCCCTGTACCAAACGGCATACTCGGAAAGAACCTCGAAGAGGGAGGAGTTCAACGGGATGGTAGGCCTTCGCCGGCTTCCGTTTTGCTGCGTCCGACCGCGAGGAATTTCTTTGTGAAGTCGATCTGCTCCCAAGTCAAGTTCCTGATCTCGGCATCGCGCATCCCGGCGTTGAGCGCCAGCGTCACGCGAGATAGATGTGCGGAGAACGAGCCTTGCGGGCCTCCTCCAGCATCCTGTCCTTTTCCGCTGGCGTATAGGCTTTTCCGACTGTTTGACGAACCTTCAGCTTGAGCATCTTTCTTTTGCGAAGCCGGACACGGAGCAAATCGCCCGGATCGCCCAGGATGCGAAGCAGAAAGCCTACTTCTTCATTGACGCTCTTTGGAGCGGCGCCTTCATTGAGGCGCATTCTGGTATTGAATGACGGCAGCCTCATTGAAATCGACAAGCATCTTGCTGCCAAGAAGTTGCTTCAAATGATCGATTGCATATTCGGCAAAGCGTGCTGACTGAGGCAGGCGCAACTTGTAGGCATCGAAATACTCGTCTGCGATGTCGCTGAACGTGCGGATGCGCTCGTGGCGCAGGTAGGTGAAGTTGTTGAAGCCTGCTTCCTGTTCGCGTTTGCGCTTCTGCTCGGCCCCTTTGGCAACGGTTTTCGAGGGAGACTTTGAGGATTCGCGGATGCGCCGTCCCGCGAACCAGAACTCGTACCACCAAACATCGCCACGCCGGAAGAGACTCATCAGAATGGCTGCTATTTTCTTTCCGCAGAGGAAGATTCAGACGACAATGCGCGCCGGATCGTGCGCACATCGAGAAACATTTTTTGGGGGCTGGTTGCGGCTGTGCCTTCCAGCGGAAGGAAGCCGTAACGCGCATACCATCCTGCTTTATCGGGATAAGCATCGGTGATGATGCACCGGCAGCCAACCTCGTCTGCCACGCGCAGGGTGATTTTGAGTGCCTCCGAGATCAACGCGTGACCCAATCCCCTGCCGCTAAACCGTCTGTCCACGGCCAAGCGTGCCAGCAGGATCAGAGGCAGGTCGTAAGGCGGCAAGCCGCGCACGTACTTTTGGGGAAAGCGGTCGCGGGGCACACTGGATGCGGCCAACGTGAAGTAGCCCAACACGGTGCGGGGCGTGGATTCGTCTACTGCGGCATACGTCACGCCGATGGAAACCTTCACCTGATTCGTCCACGCGTGGTGCTTCAAATAATTGTTGAGCGGCTCGTCTCCACAATCGAAGTTCTCTACCTCATCGGATTCTTCGAGACGACGGATCGTGACTGCCACGCTATTGCCTCATGGCCCGAATGAGGGCGTTGGTGGGATCGGCAGGCTGCCCGGAGGCAAGTTCTGCGAGACTCTCCAGTTCCTTGTCCGTCCAGCGAACATCGACGTGCGGCAGGGTCACTTCCGGGGCAACCCGCTCCAGGCGAGGAAAGAGCAGGATTTTGCGTTCCCCTGTCGAACTCTCACTCAAGATGCGATGGCCGCGCTTCCGCTCCGAGACGGCCCAACGGAGCAGGGCAAGAGCATCCGTGAGAAAGTCCGTATTGCTGGTCATTTGCAACTCCGCCTTGAGTATCCGCACCATGCTGTCCTCTGAAGGCGCAAGGTCGGCCTGGAACTTCAATTTACGGGGCGATGGAGCCTTGGCCGGAAGTGCAGCCAGGTTCTTCGATTTTTGTTTGACCTCTGGGGGCATTGGAGTCCTTCTGCTTAAAGTATACTCCGAATGCGTTGTAAATTCGAGTGTGTTTCGATTCATCGTGCAATCCTTCGGAATTTCTTTGACGTTTGAAGGGGGTAGGGCTCTCTGCGGCGATCTGCACATTTTCGTCATCGCGATCTTCCGGCCGGCTCCATGCTTCTGACGGGCTGGGGCATGAATCGTTCGGCGATATGCTCGCCGCCGCTTGGCTGGGCCTGCTCCCATCGGGTCAGTTCCTCCTCGGCATAACGAACAAGGGAACCGAATTTGCGGGAATTCGGCCCACGGTTCTCCAGCCGCCAGCGGCGCAGAGTGGCAAGGCTGATGTGCGTTCGTTGCGCCACTTCGATTTCAGTCAGGAATTGTGTGCTCATATTTGGTTGAATCCTCATTTGCTTTGTTCAGGAACCTTCCGTCAGATCATGTTCTTGCAGGATGCCTGCAAACCAGCCTTCGCCAACTCTGCTTCAACCGCGTCCGCCAACCAACTTTTCTCTGGAATGTAGTGCACGGTTATGTTTTTGAGCCAAGTATGAGCGAAGCCCTTTCACTTGTTCTGCGGTGAACATTTGCACTTTACGCCGCCCATTTTTCATGCCTATTCCCCATCTCCACCCTCACCAGCGGCACGTACAGCGATCACTATAGATATTACACCATATATACATCATTGTAAAGATCGGAATGCTTAAGAAGCCCGGCCAGGAGGACTTTTGCCAAGCACTGGGCATCGTCTCCAAGAACAAGTATCAAAAAGAAAACGGGCCGTTGCTCAAGCAGTGCTTTGCTCTGCTGTGCGAGGTCTCCAGTGCGCCGGTCCTCGACCTGACGCGCCTGATGGACGCCGTAATCTTCAACTTTCTGGTCGGCAACAACGACGCGCACGGCAAGGACTTTTCGCTGCTCTGTCGCAGCGCGGGCACGGTGAGCCTGGAGACGCGGCTTGCGCCGCTCTACGATGTCGTGAGTACGCGCTACTATCCCGAGCTAGCCCGCGAACTGGCGATGAAGATCGGCGGCAAGTATTCATCCGACAGAGTGTCGAAGACAAATTTCGAGCAACTGGCGGAAGACGCCGGACTTGCCAAGCCGCTTGTGCGCAGCCGTGTGCCGGAACTGGCTGAAGCTGCCTTCTCGAATCTGGACAAAACCGGGATCGAACACCCCGTCGTCGATACTCTGACCGTACAGATTCGCGAGCGATGCGGTACTATTCGAGAACGCTTCGGTAAGTGATGATTTGGCGGACTCCGCGTTCCGTGAGCGCGGCTGTTCTCGTCAGTTGAGTACCCGATTCCACAACCACATTACTTAACACTTGCCGACTTGAACGAAGCCGCTGCGGCGGCGGACGCTTACGCGTGTTCCTCAGCCGGCATGATTGGCTGAAGGCATAGTTTTGGTCACAGAGAAGGAGGATTCTCTGTGACCCATCTACGTCA
>Ga0255351_1001006_pt1 | contig 11946 bp, 11 predicted proteins | sample HBST25r2metaG_FD_186024 | JGI IMG/M metagenome (GOLD analysis project Ga0255351, IMG submission 186024) | Peat soil microbial communities from Stordalen Mire, Sweden - H.B.S.T-25.r2 | ecosystem: Environmental > Terrestrial > Soil > Wetlands > Peat | place: Sweden: Norrbotten County, Stordalen... | reverse complement strand
TGCCATTTCCGGTTCTGGCCGGTCTGGGTTTCGTGGCGGTTTTTGCGGGTGCGGCCAACACACCGATCGCCTCGACCATCATGGCCATCGAATTATTCGGACCGGAAATCGGCATTTATGCGGGCCTTGCCTGCGTGATCAGCTATTTATTTTCCGGACACACCGGCATCTACCGAGCACAGCGAGTCGGGTATTCCAAGCATGCACCGACCGCGCTCCCGGAAGGCATGCGCTTATCCGACATTGCCGAGTTTCGTCGGGCGAAACTGAAAAACACGACTGAATGTATCGAACAAGGAGTTTCAAAATGAGCACCATCATGTCCCTTCGTATTTACTTCCACGGCTCGGAAAAAGCATTGCCGACTCGCCGATTGCACCGTTTCTTCAAACCCAGCCTGGCGTCGTATCTGCTGCGCCATGCGTCCCATGACGGGATCGAGCAAGTGGTCATGCACCACGTGCAGGCGGGATACCTCAAAGGCAAACGAATGGCGCACTACCATGTTGAAACGGCTCATTAAGGTGGACCCTTCCGTCAAGACAATAATCCACGTAGTTTAAGCTGTACATTCTGCCTGACTCGCAGCTGTGCAGCGCTGCCCCGATACTGCCTTTTGCTGTACTTCAGTCGTCGCGTTCTCCGGTGAGGATGCCTCACCTTTTTTACCGTATTTTTCCAAGATCATCGCACCGCCGCCGACTCCGGTTCTGTAGACGCGGTTTGGCGTGCTGTAGCCCAGGGACTGGTGCGGGCGCTCCTCGTTGTAAAAGATCATGTACGCCGTCAGTCCGAGCAGCAGTTCGCCCATGTGGCCGTAGCCGTTCAGGTAAACATCTTCGTGCTTGAGGCTGCGCCAGAACCGTTCAACAAAAATATTATCGAATGCGCGTCCCCGGCCATCCATGCTGATGGTGACGCCTTCGCGCTTGAGGACGCCGGTGAAGGCATCGCTGGTGAATTGCGAGCCCTGGTCACTATTGAAGATCTCTGGCGTCCCATGCGCCCGCAACGCCTCCTCCAGGCAATCCACGCAGAACGACGCGTCCATGCTGTTACTGATGCGCCAGCCGAGTACCTTGCGGCTGTACCAGTCGATCACCGCCACCAGGTAGACGAAGCCATGCGCCAGACGGATATAGGTGATGTCCGTGCTCCACACCTGGTTAGGCCGGATGATCTGAACGCCGCGCAGTAGGTAGGGATAGACCTTGTGCTCGGGGTGCGGATTGCTCGTGTGTGGCCCCGGCGCCATGCCCGCCAAGCCCATCGTACGCATCATCCGCTGCACGCGCTTTCGATTAATCCGGTGCCCCTGCGTCAGGAGAAATCTCACCATCTTGCGGCTGCCAAAGAATGGCCGCCGGGTGTATTCCTCATCGATCAGCCGGCACAGCAACAGCTCAACTTCATCAATGACTTTCGGCTGGCGCTGGGCATAAACGGTGGCCCGCGACACCCCGGCCAGTCGGCACTGCTGACTCAAGGCAATCGACGACTCAGGGGTAATCCAGCCCAGCCGGGTTATGGCTGGCTCAGACCCGACTTTTTTTTGAGCCAGTCCAATTCCATTTTTAGCTTGCCGATTTCGCTGTACAGCCGCTCTGGCTCACTATGCTCGCTCACCGGCTTTGGGCCGCGCTTGCCCTCAAATAGCGTGCTCGCCTGCGCCAGGATTTCTTTCTTCCACTGACCGACCAGCACGGGATGCACGCCGAATTCCTGCGCAATCTGGCTGATGGTTTTTACACCTCTGACGGCTTCAAGCCCGACCTTCGCCTTGAATTCCGCTCCGTGCACCTGACGCTTTTTTGCTTCGCTCATTGCCTGCTCTCCGCCTGTTCGGCAACAGCTTAAACTACTGTCTGAAATTCAGGATCCACTATACAGCTCAGAATGGGCCGCGAACTGCATACGTAACTGAGCCAAGGCAAAGTGCTGAAGCAGATCTTCGTGCATTTCGTTGGCACGACTAACCTTTACTTCGGGAGGGAGTGCCGTGGGCTGCCACTCATTGATGATGTTGATGGCGTAAGAAGCCATATCAGAGGGGGTGGGCAGATCATGTTCTTCGGCCTTTTTGGTCAGGAGTTCAGCCAAGCGGCTAGTTTGGCAACAACGGCGATCAGCTAGAGATTCAGGGCGAATTCTCTCGTCGTACTCGTGTTCCACCAATGGTGCAATTTCGTTGAACGAGGGGGCGCCCAATGTGGTTGCAACAATGGTACGCCAGTCTGGTTTTACCTTGGACTTAGAGGGTAAGTTCAGGGCGCGCTCTTGGCCTAGGGCTGTCGCAGTCTGCCGTACAAGCTCAAATTGGGGGCTGTCTTGATAGCAGAGACGACGAAGATGCTTGAGTGTGACTGCCGCATGAGCGGCGGAGGAAAGCGCTTGGCTCATAGTAGTTCTCCATATGTGTAAGGCGCTCGCCACCGCGCTCATGCTGATTCACCACCCCTATCTGGGGTCGTTTCGTTGTCATGCCGCATCGCGTGCGTCAACCCGGGCCTGGATCCAACTCACGACCTCCGCGCAAAGCCAGCCGGAGGATTTGCCGTTTTCGGTTAACGCAATTTGCCGAGGAAACGTGCCTGCAGCGATGAGTTTGTAGATGGTGGACCGTGCCAGGCCGGTGGTTTCGATAACTTGTTTCAGACGTAGGATTTTCATGTTCGTAGTACTCCCAGGGTTTAGTTCAGACCATGGGGGACTGCGATATTTTTTTACCTGACAGGGGGAGTCGATGCTCCCCCGGTAAAACGGTCTGTCAGTCAGCTACGGCTATAACCAAAGGCATGACCACGATCCAGATACTGCTTGGTGTCGGCCTTGCAGAAATAGCTGGCCCGGTAGAAGAGGTCCTGATAACCCTCAAGGTCGCCACGACGTAGCCAGTACACTGGGCTCTCAGGGAAGTGGACGAGCGTTTCGATGTCGTCGCAGGGCACCCCCAAGGCCGAGCCCCAGGCTTTCACAACGCGGTTGTACATATTGTCCCGACCCAGTACGAAATCACCCAAGCATGAGAAAGCATCGGCATTCATCAGGATCAGCAAATGGTAGTGAGGTTCACCGGTGATGCCGAACTCTCTGACCCAGACAAACCGTATATTTGTGTGATGTACACCGGAGCGTGTGCGCGATGCCATGGCCCTGTTGTGCCCGACCTTAGCCCGGAGCGATGCGATGAAGCGTTCGACGACCGCGTTGGCATAGGACTCGTCTTGATAGGCGAATCCGTAGGGAAAGTGCAGATCAACCCGGAAAGCAAAGACACGAGCGTATTCAAGCAGCGATGCTTGCAGGACTTGCTGAAGACGCTCTAGGTACTCCAGCACCAGCGGCCCCCGTTGGGTATAGACACGGACGCCGTTAAAGACGTCGTCAGGGAACAGGGTCAGATTGGGGTTTATAGGGTGCCGTTTCATGTATGTGCTCCAGGAGCGGTTAATCACATACGAGATGGCATGCAGCTATTTTTCTACCGGTCAGTACGCGCCAGAGTCCTCCCTGGTGGGGACTCCTGCGCAATGTGGGGATGTCTTGCTTACGGGAATGCTTAATCACTACGACGGCGTACGCCTTGATCAGTACAGATGACCGTCAGGGCGGTAGGTAATCAGGTGACGTAGTAGTCGATATCGGGATGGGGAATGGTTTCTTATAACGGGTAGATATACATATACAACAAGTACTTAGTGATAAACCCTAATAACAAGGGATAAGTAATAAACCCTAATATTACCAATACAGAGTGGCAAGGACACCGAGGCCACTCCCTGAAACATTGGAAAATCAAGCGGTGAGGCCAAGTTCCCGGTAACGAAATAACTCTTGGAAAAAATCATACCAAAGGCTCTGCGTAAAGGTGGAGTATCCGGTCGCTATCGCGTCTGCCTCAAGCGGCAAGTCAAAACACACACCAAAACGAATACGTGCACAGCATACTGTTTCCGCCGCCTGGCCGTAGCCGCGTTGGCTCCAGAGCCAAAACTGACGATCTTTGTCGCCAGTACCACGCTGGTGGCGCTGGCATTGTTAGGTGCCATAGCGGCGTAAACCAGAGCGGGAAGCGAAGCGGCTGCCCGGCGTGACGCGCGGGACCTTCTGGGACAAGCTGGTCACAGTGGTGACGGCGGCGGCCAGGGCGGCATGCCGGAAAAAGGACAAGGGAGGTGGCGCCCGCTTCCGCCACCCTCAAATCCTGGCCGGTCAGCAATTTCACCTGAAGCAGCTACGCCATATCGTGAACATCTTCCGTATGTCGAATGCGACGAAAGCCGAAGAGCTTCGGCCGCTTTTTAAAAGTAAGATTGGACTGTACCAGCCGAGGGATCCGGCCACTCACATATAGATCGAATTGGGCAAAGTAGGGCAATACCGCGTTGATGAAGGCATCTCGTGTTCCCTGGTCCGCACGTTCATATAAACCGATCCCTGCTCTGACATCGGGGGAAGGGTGATTCGCACAATCCCTGAACCAGCCATGCTCCATTGGTACAATTGATTGCCAGTAATCCCCGATCAACTGGGCATACTGCGAATGCTGCCCACATAGCGCCCCATCCAACACGAAAAGACAGTGATAGTGCCATGTCGTGTCTGATGACTGTACCAGCCGCCACAGCACCCCCTGCAACCTCTTGAAGACGAGCGGTTTGAAGCGAAGGTTGTTCTGGAATTTCACGAATAAATCGCGTAAATAATATGGCCCCACTGCGCCGGGCCTTGCGTCTGGAAGCATCCCAAGATCCATGCGCAAGACTAGAAGCCGAGACAAGTTTGCTTCCCATAGTGACTCAAGTGCCTGCCGTCCCGTCATCTCCCGCAACTTTGCAGGTTGCTCCCACAGTCTGATAACGGTCCGTTGCCGTCGAGCTTTATGCCGGAGCTTTTCGACCGAACGATTTACGCTCTCAACCGCCCACGCAAATTTTGCTGCTAAACGTGGTGGATGTTTTTGACAGCCTAAATCCATCTTCAATTGGATCAGTGCATCGCACACCATCCAACAAGTCAGTTCGTCTGGTGCGTCCTTGTCGCCGTCCCGATTCAACTCTCCCTTACGCTCACATGTCTCACAGAGCATTTGCTGAACCCATGTCCACATGGGGTGCGTTGTACTAGCAGTAGAATCGCGTTGCGGCACATCTGCCCGCAGAGCCGGAAAAATCGAGAGCAGCATTGCTCCTGATTTGCTGGCAACAATGTCTATAAATCTGGATGGCTCTAGTAAACGCCGTGCTGGGGACACTTCAATGATGTTGAAAGCGGGTTCATCCCGCCTTAACACCAAGAACTTTACCAACTCAACGGCCAGGGCGATATTCACGGAGGGCAACCATTGGTTGCCCTCGTCTATTCGTCCTGCTCCATAAGCCCACGAATCTGGCATGTAATTCAAGTCCAGCAGCTCGCGACCAACCGATGACGACCGCAGGAGACGTTCAATGTGCGTTGCTTCTGCTTCTAGGAAAAGTGACCTCACTTGAACAATATGATTTTTGATCCTCAAAAGTTCGAGGATACGTATTTCAATGCTCTCGAGTGCCTGTTCAAACACGAACGTCTCTCCATCTGTGCGGCACCGTGCTGCCCCCCAGTCCAAATCCAAGATAGGCCAAACCCTGCACGGTAAGGATCGCTGATTGCGGAATGAGATTTCACACTTTTGAAGTGCATTATTTACATAATATCCAATGATATTCAAACTATTTCCTAGATATTATTCAACTATTATTCAGTTATTTTAAAACGTGTATACTACAAATAAATGTTTTTTGTATAAAAACAAATCGCCTTAGACGACCGGTCAGTCCAACAGTCAACCGAAGAAAGGTTACGTCATATGCCGTCCAGTGGAGGTGCTCCCCTTGCCAGGAAAAGAGAGCTCCTTCATGAGGTAATTAGCAAGTACCTCATGAAGCCAATTGAGTCCAACAAGGACAGTGCTGGCGATGCGACCACCTGGCTGCTAACCATGCATGAAAATAATCCTGAGGCGTTTACGGAATGGCTGGAATTGTTCGAGAGAATTTCTAGGTCTATCGGTAAGGTTGCCTACGTGGAACGTTCAAAAAAGCCCCCTGGCGACTCGAAATATCCATGCGCGTTGGAAGGTGGCCACTATTACATCTTCAGGGTGAACCGACTTGGGGGCATGCTATTGCGGGCCTTGCACAATCTCCCCATCGTTGAGATCCATGAAGAAAAGGAGTCGGCAACCCATGGGGAGACGACACGCCAGAGTAAAGCGGCAAGCCCTAGCGAGACAGCAAGCCTGAGCGAGACGCTAATCTCGGGTAAGACGCCACGCGAGGCCGATGCGCCAGAACTCAGGAGGAGCCCTCTGCTGGACTTGCTTTTCGAATCGGCGATGGAACGAGGCTTTGCGGAGTTACTTTCACGGAGCAAACTCAATCGGGTCAACCTGGTACGAATCAGTGACATCTTGAATGGCTATGTTGACCAAGTTCGCGAGCAAGCTAACAGCTCGATATTTCGGGAAAAGCAGAAGGCTTTCGTACGGCCTCCCAATGATAACTATCGCTGGCTAAAGTCCCTGATTGATGAGTGCTTCGTGGGGGATCATCGACTTATATTTGCCTGTCTTGACCTCGATTACTCACAGGAAGCAGGGGCGAAGTCAAAACTGTTCTACTCCCAGGTAAAAAAAGATGGGCAAAGTCTGCGGAGCCAGCTGGATAGCAATCCTTTTGAAGGCGCTCGCGTTTTAGGGTACGGCCTGAACCTACGCTACCTGCCTGACGTTGGCTACTACTACAGACTACTGCTTATTGGCGAACCCAAAAACGAAGGACCAGCAGACTGGCTTGCTATTGAGATCACGAAGATTTGGAAGGGACTCGCCGGTCAAACTAGCCATGTTTGCAATCGTCTAGACATCCCCAAAAATAGGAAATTGCTCTGCATCACGCGTGAAGAAGATTCGGCAAGAGAAGCGCTCGATGAGCTGGCATTTTCTCTGACACAGCTCGACACCCAGATTCGGCTAAAACTTTCGCCCAAGGATCACTACTTCTTCAGGGGCATCGCGAAGTAATGAACATCTCTTGGCACTAGGCCTAATCCAGGTGCAACACCGAGGCCCTGGAACAATAAAACGCGCCACTTGGGGAGACTGCTACAGATTCCTGTCTATGGGCATCCATGGGAAGCCGACACGCGATGGCATACTGGATGGCATACCGAAAAAAGCATAAAACAAAAAAGCCCTGAATAATCAGGGCTTTAATGTGGGTCACTGGCGGAAGCGGTGAGATTCGAACTCACGGAAGGCTCACACCTTCGCTAGTTTTCAAGACTAGTGCCTTAAACCACTCGGCCACGCTTCCAGAAGGTTCGACATTTTAGCGGTTGAGGCAGCGTTTGGCTAGAGCCCCGAACGAAATTGCCAAGATCGCCCTCCCCCGGCAAAGCGGCAGACCACGTTCTGGAATGGGGTTCAGGTTTTCTGGTCGTGATGTGGCGGGATTTGTCTTTTGAATGATCCGATGTTGCCCGCTATCAGAAAAATCAATAAAAATACGCCATATATTATAGAAATATATATATTTGACTGCACTTGCCGATAACTGAGCAGCCATAGGCCGGCGGCTCCCATCAGCAGCATCCCTCCTCCTTGAATACTGGCGGCAACTCCCGCCTTATCGGGAAACATGGACATGGCCCGTGCAAGGACATTCGGAAAAGCCAAACCCTGACCCAGAGCGATCAAAACCAGTCCGATCACAATGGTTTCGATGAAAAGACCATTCCCGCCGCTTCCAATCAGGATGATGCCACATGAGGATGACAGTACACTAAGCCCTATCCTCCTGGATGTACTGACACGCGTGATCAGCAGACGATTGATCAGGCTGCCCATCAGATAGGCAACACCAGCCAGGAGTGCGGTTATGCCAAAATAGGTAGAATCTTTTGAAAAATTGCGCTGAATGACAAACGGACCAATCTGATTCCATAGGGTAAAGGACAGGAAGCAGCAACCCAATTGTATGAAGAGAACAATAAACTGCCAGTTTGACAGGACCTCGATGTAACTATGTAATGTTGCACCGGGTGACTTTCTAAAACTGCGCGGCAACGACTCTTTCATCCCATGCCAGAGGGAACACAACAGCGCTGCGCTATAGATGGCATAGACCGCAAAGTTCCAACGCCAACCCAGCCATTGCTGAATAAGTGCTCCGCAGTATGGTCCGGCGATCAGTCCCATGGCAAAAGCCACGCTTAGGTAGGTCACTGCGAGATTAAATCGGCATTCAGGTACGACATCCACCAAAATCGCCCGCGCGACTACTTGACACGCTCCCGCAGCAAAACCCTGAATGACGCGCGCCATCAGCAGAACTTGAATTGATGGCGAAAATCCGGCAAGAATACTGGATAGAGCAAAGATGATTAGACCGATGATGATACTTGCCTTGCGCCCGCGCCAATCACACAATATGCCAAAAAACAGCTGTCCCAGCGCATAACCGATAACAGTGGTACTGATGGTTGCCTGCGCGGCCATGACTGTCGTATTAAAATCGTATGCAATCTGTGGAAGCGACGGCGCGTACAGGTCAACAACAATTCCGGCGATGCCATTTAGCAGGGCGGCTCTAAAAATCACCCAATTTTCGTAATCATGGCTCAGCAGGTGGCAAGCTCCATTAGCGTTATCATCGCTTTTACTATTTGTAGTCCGCATATAAATACCACCATAGGACAATATATCAATTTTTGTAACCTGGGCGTCGCCTACGGCTAAGCCCAGCGATACTTCAGCACAAAAAATTATACAATTTCTACTTGCATAAAAAACCGGGGGGTCCATTCCATCATTTGGTCACCATGGCGAATCGATCTTGCATGAGACAGAGTCCGGCCATTTCAGTTAGCACATAGTCCATACGCGATCTTTCAGCTTCTGAAGCGTGTGAAAGCCTATTCATGAACGCGATAGTCTTATTAGCGTCAAAAAAAGGTAATTTTTTCATAGTATTTCCCGTGAGCAGATCAAACGTCATTTCATAAAGCTTGCCTTGCATTTTTCGCGAAGTTGGAGGGGCTCTAAAGTAATGTTTTTTTCTTGTATATATTTCATTTGGAATATAATCCTTTACCGCTTCCCTCAGTATATATTTCTCGGCAAGTCCTTTAATCTTCAATTCAGAAGGAAGGCTGCAAACAAGATCAACTACGACATGATCAAGCAGGGGGGGTCTGCCTTCTATGCTAGCCGCCATTTCAATACGGTCGCCGAGCGTTGTAAGAACAATATTTGGCAAACATGATTTTGCCAGCATGTACATGGAGTGATGAATGGGCGATCGCCCCTCCAGCATCATTTTGTTGAGTCTGTTGTAGAACTGGCGATATCCATCTCGACTAGCGTAGTCATGGCTAAATTCAAGGCTATACAAATTATCTAGCGGTGACATCAATGCGGCTTGCGTTTCTAGCCAGGATGTTCCATGAGTTAGCTGATGATTAATCCAGGCGATATCGCTTCTCAACGTACTCGAATCACCATCGCGACAGTGGCGATTTATCTGTATGGTTAATTGTTTGACGGCATCCGGGTCTTGATTCAGGCTATCGTAAAGAGCCATATCTCTCTTGAAGTGTGGGTAGCCACCAAATATTTCGTCTGCACCCTCACCGGTCAATACTGACTTAAAACCAGATGCTTTTACAAATTTGCACAATATTAACTTGGCCACACTATGCATATTAAAGAACGGGGTTTCTGTGTGCCAGATCGTATCTGAAAAATTATCAGCCAAATCATTATCAGATACTTCTACAGTGTGCAATTTCGCTTCATTATATTGAGCAGCAATTTTCGCAAACGGTGACTCGTCGTAATCCGGGGAGTCTGGAAACGACAGATGAAAGGCATCCATGGGCCTGCCTGAGAGTGCCGTGGCAATTCCCAGAACAGCTGAAGAATCTAGGCCACCACTTACGCAAGTACCCACAGGAACATCGGCCTCAAGACGGAGTTCGACTGCATGTTCAATTTCTTTCTTCACAGCCGCTATCATTTCTGATTCACTTCTGCTTGCTGCAATTTGTTTTTCACCTCTGGTGGCAAAATTCAAATCCCAGTAATAACCTGATTTTAGCCCTCCTTCATCAATCAACATCCAACTACCGGGGTCAACCGACTTTATATTTTTAAATAGAGTTCGATCTCTGAATATAAATGCACGAGTCGCATAAGCCTCCAGATCCCATTCAGGTTCGACACCAATGGCTAGCAGGGCCTTTATTTCAGAACCGAAATACCATGCATTTCCTTGCTGAGCATAATACAGAGGCTTTATTCCAAGACGATCTCTGACTGCAAAAAATTCCCTGCAGCGCTGGTCATACAAAACCAAGGAAAATTCACCGCGTAGATATTTAACACCTTCAATTCCATGCATAAGATAAAGGTACAATGCTATTTCACTATCTGATGACGTTCTGAAGATGCATCCTTTACTCTCCAGGTCAGTCCTAATACGGTGGTGATCGTAGAATTCTCCATTGACCATCATTGTAATCTGACCATCAGGCGTTGAAATTGGCTGGGCACCATTACCAAGTCCCACTAGACTTAATCGCACATAAGCAAATGCAACACGGCCCCTGGGATCTATCCAGGTCGCTTGTTCATCTGGCCCCCTATGATAAATTGCATTCATACCATACTTTAAGCGATCCAGATCAAAATGGCCTGGGGTCTGATACACAATGCTGACAAATCCACACATATTTATTCATCCTTAACATTGGTTATAAAAAATAATTGACCAAATCATTTAACATAAAGAAATAATATACAAATAAAATACTTTACAAATCAAAGCACCACATCAAAATACATTATTCATATTTTAATTATTTTATATACCAAGGTTTGGTATTGATTTGCCTATTAGCACACACCTTGACAAACCAAATAAGATGGCGCGGCCAACACCTCAATTTAATTTACTTTACAGCCAAGCCAGTTCTCTTGAGCAGTCGCTCAACACCTGCGGTGTACACCGTAATATCCGGCTTGGCGCTAGACGCCATTAGCATGCTTTTATATGATGGAAATTTTATTTGTGACAAAATGCAAGACCACACCCCCAACTCTTTATTTGCAAATATAGCGATCGCTTCGTACATGGAATTTAGAAGAAGTCTTCGTTCGCGCTCTGACAGATGTTGGATCGCATTCTTTAGTACAAGCGTAAACACACCGGAGTGTATCAATTCGTCACTGGCATGCGCAGCGGTGACCTCCTTGCATAGCCTCTGAATGGAAATTGCTGTTGCTATTTTTTCGAGGTAGGCTGTAACCAATGTTTCACTGGCACATGCAATTCCCAAAGCAACCAGCCTCTTGTCCTCGTCCGTCGAGACACTGGACAAAAGGTGATTTCGCCATTCCGTCAGAAAAAAATGGGTGTACTCGGGTTCAGCCAGCTCTCTAAATTTTAAGACTGTATTTGCGGCATTAATTGACATTTGTGTATGAACGGCCTCATCAACCATTGCTTGTGCAACAATACCCTGAATCTGTTCATGACTATCCAGTACATAAAGCCCCTTTATAATATCAACGCAAACAGGTAATATAAGATCTGACTCTATGTATATGGTTTTGTGGTTGTAAATAATCCACGCGTATGAAAGAGTAATATCTTTTATTGATTTACTTGCATTTTTCCACTCTTCCGCCATGCAAAACGGCAGAAGTTCTTCAAGAAAATCAGGACTTTCTTTATCAAAACAAAGATTAAACGTAGGATCTCCTCCATTATTGGCGATTGCATTTACCTTCCAGAAAGATGAAATTTTTTCAATAGAACCTACGATTTTATCCATTACGATATCACCTAGAAAATCATCAAATATTGTTAACAAATTCAGTTATAAAAACCATGAAAATATTAA
>Ga0255351_1000996_pt1 | contig 11990 bp, 13 predicted proteins | sample HBST25r2metaG_FD_186024 | JGI IMG/M metagenome (GOLD analysis project Ga0255351, IMG submission 186024) | Peat soil microbial communities from Stordalen Mire, Sweden - H.B.S.T-25.r2 | ecosystem: Environmental > Terrestrial > Soil > Wetlands > Peat | place: Sweden: Norrbotten County, Stordalen... | reverse complement strand
CTTCAGAGCGTTTTGCGAGGACTCCCACTGCTCAGGCGAGCCGACGTAGTGCGCCTTGTCTTCCGGGTCCCAGCCGGAGAGCTCGACCTTGAAGTCCTCAAAGCCGAAGGTATGCAGCACGCTGATGGCGAAGTCAATGCAGCCCTCCACTTCGCTCTCAATCTGCTCGGGAGTGCAGAAGATGTGCGCGTCGTCCTGCGTAAAGCCGCGAACGCGCATCAGTCCGTGCATGACGCCCGAGCGCTCGTAGCGATAGACCGTGCCCAGCTCGCCCAACCGCACCGGAAGATCGCGATAGCTGCGCAGCGAATCCTTGTAAATAAGGATATGGAAAGGACAGTTCATGGGCTTCAGACGATATTCGGCATCGTCCAGCTCCATGGTGTCGAACATGTTTTCGGCGTAGAAGCCCTCATGCCCGCTGGTTTGCCACAGGGCGCGGCGCGCCACGTGCGGAGTGAACACCAGCGAGTAGCCGCGCTTCAGGTACTCGGCGCGCAGCCAGTCCTCCATAATGGTGCGAATCAACCCGCCCTTGGGATGCCAGAAGATCAGTCCCGGGCCGGCCAGCTCCTGAATGGAGTAGAGGTCGAGCTGCTTGCCGATGGCGCGATGGTCGCGGCGCTTGGCCTCCTCCTGCTGCTTTACGTACTCGTCCATCTCTTTCTTGGAATAGAACGAGACGCCGTAGATGCGCTGCAGTTGCGGATTGCCTTCTTTACCCAGCCAGTAGGCGCCGGCGATGTTCAGCAGCTTGAAGGCCTTGATGCGTCCCGTGGCGGGAATGTGCGGGCCGCGGCAGAAATCCACGAACTTGCCGGTCTTGTAGAGCGAGACCTTGTCACCGGGCTGCACGAACTGCTCGATGAAGTGGCACTTCATGAAGTCGCCTTCACCCTTGAAGCGCTCAAGGCCTGCCTCGCGGTCAAGGAACTCGCGGGCGAAGGGCTCATTGCGGTCGGCGATCTCCTTCATCTTGGCCTCGATCTTTACCAGGTCGTCGGGCGTGAAGGGCGTCTCGCGCAGAAAGTCGTAAAAGAAGCCGCTCTCGGTGGCCGGGCCGTGTCCGAGCTTGGTCTCCGGAAAAAGTTCGAGGACGGCGGCGGCCAAAAGGTGCGCCGAGGAGTGATGAAAGACCTCGCGCGCCTCGGGATCCTTCTCGGTCAGCAAGCGCAGCTGCACGTCCCGCTCCAGCGGACGGTTGAGGTCCACGAGCTCGGCCGTGCGGGGGCCATCGGTGATGGGCGCAATGCTTGCGGCCAGCGCGGCATCCGCCAGGCGCGGCGAAATGGACATGGCGATATCGAGGGCGGAAGTGCCCTGGGGGACGTTTCTAATGCTGCCGTCGGGGAGTTGAACCTTGATCTCTGCCATAAGAAAAGAAGCCTCCGCTTGCGCCTACGGGTGCGCAATGCAGATGGATTTGGAGTTTTAAGTTTAAGGTCTGCCGCGGGGAGAAGCAAACCGGAGGGCATTCGCGAGGAATAGCCGCGCATTCCACACGGCACAGAGGGGATGCGCTTTACAGTCCCCCATAGAAGCGCCCGAAGGCCTTTGCCGCCAGCAGCGACATGACAACGAAGCCAATTGCGAAGGGAACAATATGCTGATTCTTGCGCAGATCGAAATTCCCGACGCGGAGCACCAGCAGATAGGCGATGGCGAGATTGAACAGCCCCCAGAGCACGTTGACCGTGGCCGAGGAGAGGCCGACGCCTGAGGGGTGGGCAAAGGGGCTCTGGAAGGGATGGCCCGTGACGCCGCTCAAAAGGTGCGGCAGCGTGTTGGACAGAAATGCGCCACCGAAGAAGTAGGACAGGTAGTGGTACCAGCGCATGAGCGTCTCCCCTGTGCAAGTTTAGGAGGAGTTTACCGCCTTCATCGCGCTTCGCCAAATCCGGCGTCCAGTGTCACACGCGCAGAATCATGACCTCGGTGGACTTGATGAGGGCGGCGGCGGTCTGGCCGGCGCGGAGCTGCATCTCCCGCACGGCGCTTGCCGTGATGATGCTCGTAATCCTCTGTTCGCCGATGCTGAGCACGACCTCGGCCATCAGTCCGCTGATGGTGACCGACTCGACGCGGCCCACAAGCTGGTTGCGGCCGCTGACGCTGGCGCGCAAACGGTGCCGGCCGGGCGCGCTGCTCTTGGCTCCGCCCAGCAGGCGGTCCAATTCGCGCTGCGGAATGCGATGGTGCCCTCCGGTGGTTTGCGTGCTGCGGATCTTCTTCTTGTAAATCCACTGCTTGATGGTGGGAACGCTGATGCCGAGACGCGCGGCGGCCTCTGGAAGGTGAAGCAGTTCGGCGACGGAAGACTGGGTGGAAGAGAGCGCTTTGGGCATGACGATGATTCCCCGTGTGCGAAATCGTAGACCCGCGACACGATGGGGTCAACCTGGCATATTCGCGGCCATACTCTCGATAAAAAGAATCAATCGCCTATTTTCATATCACTTATTCATTTGTAATCGCTATTTTTGTACACTTTTAAAAACCGGACAACTCGTAGAACACCTTGGGAGGCAATATGCGTAAATTGATTTTTCTGGCTTCGGCCATGGTTCTTTTCTCGTCCGTGCTGTGTTTTGGGCAGGACAATTTCGTGGACAAGTGGCTTGAACGCTCAGACAAGGCCAAGGACGAACAGCCCAACTGGATGACTCCCGTGGCAACCACGACGCCGCGCCTGGAGCAGGAATACCGCTATGACCAGCTGTGGAATGTAAACACCAAGGGCATCACCACCGACAGCTACGACGGCGGCAAGGGCTTCGAGTTCATCCCGATGGACAAGGTGCAGATCTCCTTCAATCTGCCGCAATACCTCGACCACAACGTCTCCACGGCAAAGAACGGCTTTGGCGACGAGGCCTTTCTGGTGAAGTACCGCGTGGCATCTGCCGACGAGAAGCATGGCAACTACATCATGACGATCTTCTTCGGTTGGTCCATCCCAACGGGCAGCTACAGCAACGGCACCATTCACCCAGTGTTCACCCCCACCTTCGCCTACGGCAAGGGCTACAAGAACTTTGACGCGCAGGGGACGTTCGGAGTGGGGCTGCCTTCCGGAGACGTGTGGAAGCTTGGCCAGACCTACAGCTGGAACAACGCGTTCCAGTACAAGGTGGGCAAATACATCTGGCCGGAGGTCGAGGTCAATTCCAGCTTCATCAGCGGGGGCCCCAACAGCGGCAAGAAACAGACCTTTATTACACCAGGGCTGATCTTTGGCCGCTACAAGACGATTGGCCGGGTAAAGGCCGTCTTTGGCGGCGGCTACCAGGTGGCCACCACGCACTATCACACGACAAACCACAACGGCATCGTGACCGTGCGCTTCCCCTTCTAGGCGCGCAAAAAACTTGTACTCCTCCTGATCCCATGCAAGAAGCCCGGCCGCGTTGGCCGGGCTTCTCTTTGCTTCGCCGGATCACTCTGGCAGAAGCGTTGGGTGGCGTTCCGTTCTACTTGTGCGTTACGGCTTGCGCCAACGGAGTACGGCGGTCGCAGTCCTTGGCGCGGCCACAGGTGTCGGCCTCGTGGAACTGCTCCTGCTCGGTGGAGCCGTGCAGCGCGGTGGTGCTGCTGGTGCCGCCGGCAATGACCTGCGAGACGTCGTCGAAGTAGCCGGTGCCGACGAACTGCTGGTGCTTCACCGCGCGGTAGCCATCCTTTTCAGCGGCGAACTCCTTCTGCTGCAGTTCGGAATACGCCGACATGGCGCGCTCCTTGTAGCCGCGAGCCATCTCAAAGACCGCGAAGTTCAGCGCGTGGAAGCCGGCCAAGGTGATGAACTGGAACTTGTAGTTCATCGCCGCCAACTCTTTCTGGAAGCTGGCGATGGTGGCGTCGTCGAGTTTCTTCTTCCAGTTGAAGCTGGGCGAACAGTTGTAGGCCAAAAGCTTTCCGGGGAACTTGGCGTGGATGGCGTCGGCAAAGCGCTTTGCCTCGGCAATGTTCGGCTCGCTGGTCTCGCACCAGATCATGTCGCAGTAGGGCGCGTAGGCCAGCCCGCGCGCGATGGCCGTTTCAATGCCGCTCTTGATGCGGTAGAAACCTTCGCTGGTGCGCTCTTCGCCGGTGAGGAAGGGTGCGTCGGCCGGGTCAATGTCACTGGTGATGAGCTTGGCGCCGTTGGCGTCAGTGCGCGCGATAAGAATCGTCGGAACGCCGCAGACGTCTGCAGCGAGGCGTGCGGCAACCAGCTTTTGGATTGCCTCCTGCGTGGGGACTAGAACTTTTCCGCCCATGTGTCCGCACTTCTTGGCCGAGCTGAGCTGGTCCTCAAAGTGAACGGCAGCGGCGCCGTTTTCAATCATGCCCTTCATCAGTTCGTAGGCGTTCAGCGTGCCGCCAAAGCCGGCTTCGGCATCTGCCACCAGAGGAACGAGCCAGCGTTTGGCTTCCCTTCCCTCCTGGTGCCAGATCTGATCGGCGCGAACGAGCGCGTTGTTGATGCGGCGACAGAGCTGCGGAACCGAGTCGGCCGGGTAGAGGCTCTGGTCGGGATAGACCTGTCCGGCGCTGTTGGCGTCTCCAGCCACCTGCCAGCCGCTGACGTAAATAGCATCCAGTCCGGCTTCGACCATCTCGATGGCCTGGTTGCCGGTCATCGCCCCCAGGGCGGGCACGTGAGTGCGGCTATGCATCAGCTCCCACAGGCGTTCGGCGCCCAGGCGGGCCAGGGTGTGTTCAATGTGAATGGTGCCGCGAAGGCGGTCCACGTCGGCGGCGGTGTAGGGTCGCTCAATGCCGCTCCAGCGGTTGCGATCGCCCCAGGTCTGGGTGATGTCGGTGCCGTTGTTGTGTGCAGTCACTGTCGTCATGTCCTCTTTGTGGTTAAGGGTGAATGGTCGTCCGTGCGGCGCCGCCCTTGGAGCTGCCGCCCAGGGTCCTCGATGTAAAAAGGGACCGGTGCGGTGCCCGCGAGCGGTGCTGCGCGGAAAAAGAAAACGAGAGCGGCCGAAGCCGTTCGGCAAAAAGGTTGCTGTCCAGGGTCGAGCTGCGAAATCATCTGGCGCGCCGCTGTTTGGCGGACGGTCCACTTGAAGGGGCCCACAATGCCCGGGGCCAGGGGGCGAACGCTTACCGCAGGAAAGCCTCAACAGCGCGCCGGAAAAGCGTTGTTCCGCGCGCCCGGATGGAGGCCTTCGAGCACGGACGGGAAGCCGGAATCCAGAGACAGATATTCCACACACCCCACCCGGTGGAGGAGAACTGTAGTGCAGAGCGGCGCGGCGGGCAAGAGGAAAATGAATTGCAATTCCACATCGGGCCAAAAATCGGAATTTCTCATGGGGTGATCAGCGGAACCGCGATCACCCGTCCAGCCCGTCCCCGTGGGAGAGAAAGTCCTGTTTTTCCATGGTCTTCCACAGCTTAGGCACAGACTTTCCACCCCCAATGGCGTCTTGCCGCTTGCATCCCGGGCCCCGGGGCGGCAATCATGGGGAGCGATGACCACACCTGACAGCAGCCGGAAGTCCGAAGCCTCGACTCACCAAGCGACGCCCCCCACGCCCCCGGTTTGCCCGGAGTGCGGCGGCAGCGGCTGGCGCATGGTGATGGTGGAGCATCGCGGCCGCCAGGTGGAGCAGGCCACGCGCTGCGAGTGCATTCGCCGTCAGCAGGGCGGACGATTGCTGGAGGCGGCACGCATTCCGCGCCGCTATCGTCACTGCGAACTCTCCAACTTTGAGCACGAAGGCCCCTTCCGCTCGCTGGCTCCGGCGCACATGGGCGCCATGCGTTTCGTCGAGGAGTATCCGCTGGAGAATGCCGGGCTGCTACTGATGGGACCGATCGGCGCTGGCAAAACGCATCTGGCAGTCGGCATCCTGAAGGAGCTGATCGCACAGAAGAGCGCGCACTGCCTCTTCTACGACTATCGCGAGCTGTTGAAGGAAATTCAGAACAGCTACAACGACAGCGTGAAGGTGACGGAGATGGAGGTCTTGCGCCCCATATTTGAGGCCGAGGTGCTGGTGCTGGACGAACTGGGCGCGGCCAAACCCACCGAGTGGGTCTGGGACACCGTGAGCCACATTCTGAATACGCGCTACAACGACAAGCGCACCACGATCATCACCACGAACTACAAGGACGCGCCGCCGCTGGCGAGCACCGCTGAAAGCGAGACACGCGCGGTGCGCGTAGGCCGCGAAGAAACCCTGGGCGACCGCATCGGAGAGCGCATGCGGAGCCGGTTGCATGAAATGTGCCGCGTCGTCCGGGTCGAAGGCGAAGACTTCCGCATGAAATACAAGAGCGCCAGCCTGCGGTAGACTGGCGCTCCATTCTCACAACAAAAATTTTCTATCGCACGGCCAGCAGTTGCAGCATGGCCGGCAGGTACTTGCGCTGGGCTGCGCGCGAGTACCACTCCATGGCGCGTTCATCTTCTCCGGCGGCGTCGTAAACGCTGGCCACCATGAACTCGGCTTCGGCGTGTCCGCTGACGGCCGCCACGGCCAGGGCCTCGCACTCGTCCTCGCTCATCTGGATGCGCGGAAAGGTGGTGAGGAAATGGCAGAGCTCGCGCAAGGCGGCTGCCAGGGTGCGGTGCGTGTTCTTCTCCAGCGTGGGTGCTTTCATTACGAGCATCGTTCCCCTCCCCTTTTTGTTGATTGAAATTGTGCCAGAGCTTCGCGGCATGGGCTGTGATTCTGCTCCGCCTGCGAATGTTCGTTCTGTCACAATTTCCTATCGGCCGAGTTCGCCATTTGCTGTACATCACTCTAATGACAAAAACCCGGGAAAAGAACATTAGACTCGCGGCGGAGATTACGCCAGTAACCGCGGGCGGAAATGCGATGGGTTACGCGCCAGCTCCAACGCTGCGTCAAGCGCCCGGGTTGTGCATTGCGACAGGCGCTGAAGTAAACTACCCGCGATGTGCACCACTCTCCACTTTGATGCCGCCACCACGTGCGAGGAGTTTTTTCTCTCGTTGCCGGCCAGGCCTGCGGTCTTTGCCCTGCGCCCTGCGCAGGCCGGAGCCGAGCCCTATGTGAGCAAGACGGCCAACCTGCGCCGCCGTTTGCAGCGCCTGCTTGGCTCTGCGACTAACAGCGCGACGAATAAAGGCTCTGCGAATAACGGACCTGCGAGCGACGGCGCGACGAATCCCGAAGTGACGATTACCGGGGTAACCAAACGTCTCAGCCTGCGCGGACGCGTGGCCAGCATCGAGTACAAGTTAGTCGGCGGAGACTTCGAGGCCGGCTTCGTCCTTTATCAATGGCTGCGGCGGGAGTTTCCCGCGAAGTACTCCGAGCGCCTGCATCTGCGTGCCGCGCCGCTGGTGCACATGCACAGTGAAAACCGCTATCCGCGATTGAGTGTCACCTCGCGTATTCGCTCGCTGAAGGGCGGACACTATTACGGACCGTTTGCCACGCGCGCCGAAGCCGATGAGTACGCCAACAGTTCTCTCGACTTTTTTCTACTGCGCCGCTGCACTGAGGAGCTTGCTCCGGATCCGAAGTTTCCCGGCTGCGTCTACAGCGAGATGAAGATGTGCCTGGCGCCGTGCTTCAAAGGTTGCACAGACGAGCGTTACGCTGATGAGTCCACGCGGGTGGAGCAATATCTGGCGACATCCGGCCACTCGCTGCTGGTGGAGATCGGACGCCTGCGCGACGAGGCCAGCGCGCGCCTGGAGTTTGAGGCCGCCGCCGCCGAACATGCGCGGCTGGAAAAATTGAAGGCCGTGCGGCAGCGGGTGGCGGAGATCGTGCGCCGCCTGGATCAGCTCGACGGCCTTCTGTTGCAGCCCAGCCATTTGGAAGGCCACATCACGCTCATCGCAATCTCCGGTGGAATGCTCTGCCAGCCAGTTGAATTCGATGTGCAGCCGCGCGCGACCATGGCGGAGCATTCCTACGATGCCGTGGCCACTCACGTGGCGCGCGCCACCGTGCCGCAAAGCATGGAGGCCCGCCTGCGCATGGCTTTGGCAGCCGTGCAGCCCGCACGGCCACGCTCAGCCACCGAGTGGATGGAGCACCTGGCTCTGCTCAAGCGCTGGTACTACCGCACGTCTAAAGTGGGAGAGGTATTTTTCGCTGAGCCAACCGGCGATGCCGCGCGCCCCGTGGGAGAGGCTCTGCCCTATCGTCGCGTAGTGCGCGCCGTGGGTCGGGTGTTTAAGGGCGAAAAGCCGGCAGCGGATTTGAGCGAGACCGCCGGAGACTACTGGGCCTTCCGGGCAAAAGAGGCAGGGCTCTAACTCCTACGGTCCCCAGTAGTCGAAGCGGTAGATGACGCCAGCAGGAATCTCGAAGCCGATCTCCGATCCGCTCTCCGCCGTATTACAACTGATCGTGTGCTTGCCGGGAGTGGTCAAGTGCGGCGCACCAATTGGATGCGGGAACAGCTTCTTATCAACAAAGACGTTGTCGCATCGTCCGCCACCACCACTGTCCGCCTCTGCAACTGCCAGATAGGTATTGCCATCCTTTGAGTGCTTCCATGAGCCTCTGAGGTTGTGGGAGCAGCCTGTACAGACGCAGAGAAGCGCGGCAGCGGCGGACAAGATGGTAATGCGTTTTATCTTTGTCATCACGCCTCCGCCTTGCTGAAGACCACGCGGATGCCATCGCGCCAGCGCTCGTCGAGGCCGACCAGCCGCCAATCCAAATCCTTTGCAACGTAGCGCAACATGGTGGCCGCCGAAGGATGCACGTGCAGGGCGGGCGCCGCCAGGATGAGAACGGGATCGCGCTTACTGATCCCGCGGCCGGGGAAGTATCCATGCTGCTGGAGCTCACCGCGGCGCTGGTGTGCGCGCACCCGGGCCCAGTAATCCAACCCCTGCATGGGAAGATGAAGATCTTCGGTGGCCTTCAGCTCAATCACCGCCAGGCGGTTGTCGCGCGTAATGCCCAGCAGGTCCATCACGGAGCGATCGCTGGAGGCAAAAGCCGGCACCTGCGCGTAGACAATCGTGGGATCGAGGCGCGCGTCCAGCAGACTCAGATCGCGCTCGATGAGCGTTTGCAGCCACCGCTCCGGCTGCAGGCGATAGAGAGGATGCGTATGCTGGCGTCCGCCGCGCTTCAGCTCCAATGCCTGGATGAGCTGCACAAGCGCCGGCTCGGTCTGCTCATTCAGCACGTACTCCGCAGGCGCGGCTCCAAAGACGATGCGCTCGGCAAGGCGGTAGTGCGCGTCGGCCTCCATGGTGGCGCGGGCAAACTCCAAGCCGTGGTAGCGAAAGCTGATCTCGCCGGGCGCGGTGGCCACGGCCTCTGCCGCCGGGCAGAGCTGGCGCACGCGTACGATGGATGCGGCAAAGCGCTCCAGGGTCTTATGGCGGTCAAAGTCGTGCACCAGCCGGGTGTCCACGTTCAGCTCGCCCGTCAGGTTCAGCTCCGTGGCGTGGCCGGTCGTTTCGTCCAGCGCGAACAGATGCCACTCCGCGGCCTCATGGTTCAGGTGGCTCATGCGCAGTTGCGCGGTCTGCGCCCGGCCTTCGGGAACAAATAGTGCCACCCCGCCGACGTGCCCCTTCGCGCTCAGGTGTTCGCGGCAGTAATCCAGCCACAGGATGGCCGTCGCCACCGAGTTATCAACGCTCGACTGCAACTCGCCGGCGCCAAGGCCGACGATGGCGACGCGCTGCTGGCCGCGGCGTAAAAGGCCGCGCGCGCAGACTGCTCCAAAACTGTGCGAAAGATCGGCCGAGGTGGTCAGCCGCTCCATCACAAAACCGGGAAAGGCCAACGCGGCGGCACGCTCCAGATGCGATTGATAAGCAGCCCGCTGGACCCGCAGTGCGCTCGCCGCGCGGCGCTCCCCGGCAGGACAAAGCTCCATGCGGGAGGGCTTGGCCTGCCCGAAGCGCTGCACGCCCAGGCGCAGCACGTCGCCTTTGCGCTCTGCGTTCACCACGCGGCGCACCACGTTGCGCTCCTCGCTCCACACCTGCAAAAGACAGCGCTGATGCTCCGGCGTAACGGAGTAGCGTGCGGCGGAAAAATCAAAGAGCACGCGGGCATCTTCCACCAGCAGCGCCGAGGGCTCTTCGGTCAGATAGGCGGAGATCAGTTCGGCAATCGCTTCCGGCGCGGTGACGCTCACGGATGGGGCCTTCTCCAGGCGATAAAGGGCCAGGGAGTGGAATGAAACGGCTACCGGAGGCTAACACCCTGGGGGGAGAACAGCTGGCGCGGCACCGGGCTGCCACACACTCTACACGCAAACGGCCGCAGAGGTGAAGATGGAGGGGTTAAAGGTCCAAATGATGTGCGATGCAGGGGTGTGTAGCGGCCGTGCGGCTTACTTCGCGGGCTCGTCTTCGCCTTCGATGGCGCCGTAGTAACGTACCTGGTCAACCCCAGCCGGCAGAGCGCGCAGCAACTCCGCGGCAGTAGCGCCCAGCACAGGATGCCGCCACGCGGGCGCGATCTCCGCCAGCGGCTGCAACACAAAACGGCGGCGATCGAAGGCCGGATGCGGCAAGGTCAGCGTGGGCGTATCCACCCTGCGCTCGCCGTAGGCGATCAGATCCAGGTCCAGCACGCGCGGCCCCTTGGGGATGGCCTGGCGGGAGCGGTCGCGGCCCAGCAGGCGTTCCAGCTCCAACAGGCGCTCGAGCAATGCTTCGGGCTCAAGCTTCGTATGCAGGCAGACCACGGCGTTCAGGAACCAGGGCTGCGCCGTGTATTCGACCGGCTCGCTCTCATAGGCGGAGCTGACGCGCACAACGGTGGTGAAGGCCTTCAGGCCCTCCACGCCCAGGCGCAGATGACGCATGCGATCACCAAGGTTCGAGCCGAGCGAGATAAAAATCTGTTCCATACGCGGCGCCGAATCCTTCTTCTGGTATGCGAAATCCACCGTCGTCATTGTAGCTGGCGGAGCTTTGACCGGGCGGCGCTGGCCACAATAGATAGTAGTAAAGTTCGCGAATTTGGCGCAAAACACAAGGTATTGAGTGGGTGTGGACGTCTCTAATGCCGATAAATACAGTACAAAACCCGAAGATGTGTGGAAAAACCCGCATAAAAACAGATGATTTCGCTTGTCTCTTGCGATTTTCTGGGAGTATGATGACCGGGATTCAAGCGATTGTCGCTTGATCTTCAAGGAGGATTTTCCCAATGGCAGCAGGCCTGACAAAGACCGCGCTTATCCGCCTTCTGGCGGAGAAGCTGGAAGTAAGCAACAAGACCGCCGGATTGTTCCTGGCGACACTGGTGGAAACCGCTGTAAAGGAAACGAAGAAGAACGACGTGTTCGTGCTTCCCGGCCTCGGCCGTCTGAAGAAGTCGGCACGCAAAGCCCGCATCGGCCGCAATCCGCAGACCGGCGAGCCCATCAAGATCCCGGCGAAGACCGTCGTGAAGTTCTACGTCGGCAAGGCCGTGAAGGATGCCATCGCCCCGGCGAAGAAGAAGTAGTCTTTCTCTCCTCACCGAGGAGAATCGGCCGCTCCCTATGGGGGCGGCTTTGTTGTGTGCGAAAAACAGCGCTTGGGTTTGAATGTCTGTGAAGCGCGCCGCTACAGCAGCACCAGCGTGATCCCGCGATTGCCGCGGTTGAAGTCGTGGTCGTCGCGCAGCGGGCGGTGGCTTTGCACCAGCGCCCAGCTCTCGGCGTTGGAGGCGCGAAACTCCTCGCCGGGAATGTAGCCGCGAATGCGGCCATTGCGCTTCAGGTGCATCAGCTCCGTTTGCACTTCCTCGCGCAGCCGCCCGCCCACGCCTGTCGAGCCGTACCCGTGAATGAGTTTGACCAGCCCTGCGCGCTCCTGGCGGGCCAGCGACAGCCCGCGCTCCAGCCGCAGCAGAGCCTCGGTCACCGTGGGCATTCCCTCTTCCAGGTTGATGATCTTCGAGCGCACGGCGACCCTCCCGGGTACTTCGATCATGCCATCCTCAGCGTCCGGCGGGGCAACAAAAATCGAATCCCATCGCGACCTGGAAACGCGATGCAGGCAAAACCGCGCTAGTGCTTAGAACTTCACCTGCGTAATCTGC
>Ga0255351_1000981_pt1 | contig 12105 bp, 13 predicted proteins | sample HBST25r2metaG_FD_186024 | JGI IMG/M metagenome (GOLD analysis project Ga0255351, IMG submission 186024) | Peat soil microbial communities from Stordalen Mire, Sweden - H.B.S.T-25.r2 | ecosystem: Environmental > Terrestrial > Soil > Wetlands > Peat | place: Sweden: Norrbotten County, Stordalen... | reverse complement strand
CGCCGGCCCGCTCACGGCCAGCCGCACCAGATTGCCCTCGTACTCCCTCCGATGCACAACCATCCCCGCCTCAATGGCCGCCAGCGCCGCGCCCTCGTGCTGCGGAACCCGCAGCTCCGCCTCGATAACCGGATCGGAGTGCAAAGCCTCGTCGATGGCCTTGATGAGCGCCTCCATCCCTTCGCCCGTCTGCGCCGAAACAGCCACGTCGCCTCCGGCCAGAGACCTGGCTAGCAATCCACCTCGCTCCTGCTCTCCCAGCAGGTCGATCTTGTTCAGCACCTCGATGCGCGGCTTGTCCAGCGCGCCAAGCTCGCCCAGAACCTTCTCAACTTGAGTTTTTTGTTCCTCGCCATAGGTCGAAGCTGCGTCCCTTACGTGCAGCAGCACTTCGGCCTGCGCCACCTCTTCCAGCGTGGCTCTGAAGCTGGTCACCAGCGTATGGGGAAGGTTGCGGATGAATCCGACCGTGTCGGAAAGCAGCACCTTGCGCCGGCTGGGAAGTTCGATGGCTTTGAGCTTTGGGTCAAGGGTTGCGAACATCCGCGACGAGGCCAGCACCTCGGCGCCGGTCAGGCAGTTGAACAGCGTGCTCTTCCCCGCGTTGGTATAGCCCACCAGCGCCACCGTCGGCACCGGAACCGACTCCCGCCGCTGACGCTGCTGCTTGCGAACGCTGCGAACAGATTCCAGTTCGCCCTTCAGGTGGTCGAGCCGGCTCTGAATCCGCCGCCGATCCGTCTCCAGCTTGGTTTCGCCTGGGCCTCGGGTGCCGATGCCGCCGCCCAACTGGGACATCGATTTGCCCCGGCCCGCAAGCCGCGGAAGCATGTACTGAAGCTGCGCCAACTCCACCTGCAACTGACCCTCGCGGGTCCGGGCGTGGCGGGCAAAAATGTCCAGGATCAACTGAGTTCGGTCCAGCACCCGGCAAGGCAACGCGGCCTCGAGATTGCGCAGTTGCGTAGGGGTCAGGTCATGGTCGAACAACACCAGATCGGCCTCGGTGGACGCGGCCACGCCCGCGATCTCCTCCACCTTGCCTGAGCCAATCAGCGTGGCCGGATCGGGCCGGGAACGGCGTTGCATCAACTCGGCAACCACTACGGCCCCCGCGCTCGATACCAGCTCCCGAAACTCGGCCAGCGATTCTTCTGCGTCCAGACCCGGGGATGCATGCGCAGGAACCGCCTCCGGCTCCTGATCCAAGACCGGACCATCGCTCGATGAAAGGGATTCTTCAGATTCTGAAAGTTCCGGCCCAGCCTCGTCGGGCGAACGCTCCCCGAGCAATGCCTGCACCGAACACACTGCCGCCAACCGCGCACCCGCCGCGCCTGCGCGGTTGCCGCGTGAGCGACCCCCCGGCTCTGCCCGCGTCAGGTCCACACCAACCAGCACTGCTCGCTCCAGCGTTGCACCTGCGCGACCAGGTTCCGTCGCCGAGGACCCTGGGGTTCCGCCCGAGCCGCCGGTTCTGCCCTCCTTCACCGCCAATCCAGACCGCTCCCGCGTGCTATCGCTGCTCCGCGGCAACGGGGGAAACGGACGGAACAGCCACCGGCGATGGGCCAATCCCCGTCTGCACGCCCACCGGACGATGCTCCGTATGCATGACGCTCCGGTTGCTCACCACGGTTGAGATCGCGTGCTTGAAGATCAACTGCTCCTGGCTGTTGTTTTCCAGAAGCACGGAATACTTGTCGAAGGACCGGATCTTTCCCGTCAGTTTGACGCCGCTCACCAGATAAATCGTGATCGGGGTCTTGTCCTTGCGAACTGTGTTCAGGAAGGTGTCCTGAATATTTTGTGCCGGCTTGTTTTCCATGTGCCGATCTCCTGCTTTCTTCGTGAAGGTTTGGATGCATCTGAACTGCACGTCCGTGAAAAAACAAATCACCGGGCACGGCGCCGGAAGTCCCGGCGCCGCCACATCCCGGAATGTGACAACATTATATGCGTTTTCAATCCTTTTCAGTTGTAACCCATGCAAACTCCCAGCGCCGGCGCATATAAATTGCCGCCCGGCAGATGAAGGGCACGGGCTTTAGCCTGTATATAAACCATGCAATATGAATGCGCTATGCCGCCGCCCTCACGGGCAACGGCTTCACCTTTGCGCGCTTCTTTTGTAAGGCGACCCAAAGATCCCGTTGAGCTTGCAAGCGGAGCCAGAGTTCAGGATCGGTGTTGAAGGCTCCCGAAATTCGCAAGGCCATATCCGCCGAGATTCCAGCTTTGCCATTCAGCACCCGCGACAAGGCTGGCCGCGTGACGCCCATATGCGCGGCGACCTCGGTCACGGACCGGCCATCGAGGTAATAGGCGAGGATTCTTCCGGGATGCGCGGGGTTGTGCATCTGCATCATCTCATCCTACTTGAAAATCGGCCCGATCGACCCAACATTGTCCCCGAGCTGCGGGTCTACACGGAAGTCCCAGACGGACTGGTTGATGTCGGAGGCGGAGAGGATCTCCACCAGCGCATACTCGCCGATGAGCAACGGCTTTTCGGGCGTGATCTTGAGCCAGTGTTTACCGGGCAACACTTCCACCTTGGCGGCCATCACGTCCTCGTCCTGGGTCACTGTGCCCGTGAGGCTCATGTGAATAGCGCCCACAATGCGGACGGCTCTGCGCTCGTCCACGCGGACGATGGCGAATCCCGAGGTAGCCGAATGCGCGCCATGCTTGCGGTTGGCTACGTCTTTGGCGCCGCCGGTGTCCACCGTCAAGGCGTGGGAGACGACCTGCTCGGCGGCGTCGCGGGCGTTGAGCGAGAGATAGATGGCCGGATCGTTGACGTGCAGGTGGACTTTCGCGTGCGCGCCGTCGAGTTCGAGGCTGGCCTTGGCCCCGGCCAGCGGGTTCAGCGTGCTCAGGCCGTGTTTGGTCTTTGCATTTGCGCTGAGCTCGTTGGGCAGCAGCTCGACCAGTTCCGGCGTGTTCTGAAACGTGTCCAGCGCAAACACGCCGTCCTCATTGGGCAGCTCGAGGCCCTTGGCTATCTCGGGCATGCGGGCTTTCTGCTCATCGCGCTCCGCGGTTTCTTCCCGGTCGAGGTCCTCAGCTTCTTTCATCGCGGGAGAAGGCGCCTCCACAGTCTCGGCCGCGTGGTCCCGCTCCCACTTGCGCGTCGCCTCCCAGTCCACCAGATTTTCCGGCAATTCCTCCCAATCTCCGCCGCGCTCCAGGGAGACGTAGCGGACACGGTCACCCACAATCTCGTATTTGCGGACCAGTTGATAAGAACCGTCCTTGAGAATGAGCCTGTGGTTGGTGGCCATGCCGGGCTGGTCCGGCTTGACGGGGAGTGTCTTTTGCGCGTGCACCGGCGCGGCAATCGCAGCCGCCAGCAGTATCGCCAGCGAACCGGTCAGCAGACTGCGTAAATGCGGAAAATGAGCCATCGCCCCACAGTTTAGACGAACAGGGTCAGGCTGCGTTTGCCGCCTCGCTCTGCGGGAAATCGGATTCCGCGTAACCCCGAAACGCTTGGACGCATCCAACTATGTGTATTCTTAGTATTGAGGGTGTTTTTGACAGGATTAAGGACACATTTCCGCAGCGAACGCCGCGCAAAGTCAAGTGCTTTGCCGGTGGTCACCGTGGTGTGTCTTGTCCTGCTGGCGCTGCTGACCGTCGTCCAGGTGGCGCACTTCCACCCGGTCGAGAGCGACGCCGACCATTGCCCGCTGTGCATCGTCATGCACACAGCCGCGCCCGTTGCGGTGACGGCTGCCGTGGTCGTGCTGGTCCAGATCGAAACAGTGACCCCGGTTTTTAAAGCGCGGACGGTCGTACGTTTCTGGCATCCGCAGCTCTTCACCCGTCCCCCTCCGGCTGGCTGCTAGGGCTTTTCTCCAATTCTCCAACTCGGTCTGATTCCCGTTTGGCCTTGCCCCTCATGGCGGCAAGGCTCCGGCGCATCCCCACAGGCTGACTCGGCAGAGCGGAGAAAGCCCCCCTAGTGCATAGAGGATGCCGAGGCCGTTCGAGCCCCGGCTCACTTTCAGCATTCTTCAGCCGATACAAGGAGGCCTCCCATGCCGGTCATTCGCGGCACGATTCTTCGCATTCTTCCCCTTATAGCTTTGCTTCTAGGAGTGCTTGCCGCGCCTGCGCAAAGCGGCAACGCCGGCGTTGTGCGCGGCACGGTGGCCGATCCCACCGGCGCGGTAATTCCGGGCGCCACGGTTCATCTGACAAATGCAAGCAGTGGGCTGGATCGGACAGCGATCAGCGATGACACAGGACAGTTCGCGTTCTCCAACGTCCCCTTCAACCCCTACCGGATCAGCGTCGCCGCTAACGGCTTTGCGCCATCGAGCCGGAGTTTTGAGATTCGGTCTGTCGTGGGAATCAACCTCAAAGTGGTGCTCCAGATTGCCGGCGCAGACCAGACCGTGACCGTCGAGGCCACCTCAGGCGACTTGGTTGAGACCGACCCCACCTTCCACACCGATGTGGATCGCGATGCATTTATCAAGGTGCCGCTGGAGAGTGAGTCTTCTTCCCTTAGCTCCCTGGTCACAGCCACCACCCCCGGCGTGTCCGCCGACTCGAACGGCCTCTTCCACGGCCTCGGCGACCACGCGGAGAACTCCTTCTCCGTGGACGGTCAATCGATTACCGACCAGCAGAGCAAGGTCTTTTCCAACCAGATTCCATCCAACTCGATTCAGTCCATTGAGGTCATCAGCGGCGCGCCGCCGGCCGAGTATGGCGACAAGACCAGCCTGGTGATTGTGGCCACCACACGTTCAGGCCAGGGCGTGACCAAGCCAACCGGCAGCATCAGCAGCTCCTATGGAGCGTTCGGGTCGGCCACGGCCAGTTTCGACCTTGCCTATGGTGGCAAAAATTGGGGAAACTTTGTCGAGACCGATGGGCTGAATTCCGGGCGCTTCCTCGATCCCCCGGAGTTTCAGGTCTTCCACGACGAAGGCAACGAGCAAAATGTCTTCGACCGTGTGGACTACAGCTTTTCGGCGGTCGATTCGATGCACTTGGACCTGAATTACAGCCGCTCCTGGTTCCAGACGCCCAACTCTTACGACAGCCTGAACGTTCAAAACGTGATCAGCGCCGGCGCCAGCGCCAGCCCCGTGTTCGCCAATGTCGGCAATGCCGACCAGCGCTCCAAGATCGGGACCATCAATATCTCGCCAACTTATACACGGGTGATCGGCAATGACTCGGTGTTCAATCTGGGCGCATTTGTCCGCAGGGACGACTATAACTACTACCCGAGCGGCAACCCGCTATCCGACCTGGGGCCTGCCAATTTGCAGACCTCCTCGATCTCCCAGAACCGCACCCTCACCAATACTGGCGTTCACTCCGATTTCTCTTACGCCCAGGGAATCCATACCTTCAAGGCAGGCGCGCAGTACGGACAGACCTTCCTTAATGAGAATGACAAGCTGGGCGTGGTCGACTCGACCTATATATTCAGCGCACCCTGCGTCGGCGCCAATGGCAATGCATTGCCGGGTTACTCCAACCCGTCTCAATGTCCCGGCGGCGCATCAGGACGGAATCCAGACTACCTCGGAATCCTTGCTCCATACGACTTTACCCGCGGTGGCAGTTATTACAACTTTGTAGGCCACACGGACGTGAAGGAGATGGCTCTTTACATCGAAGATCAGATCAAGGCCGGCAACTGGCTTTTCAATCTCGGCATCAGGGGCGACATTTACAACGGCTTGACGGCGGCTACCCAGGCAGAGCCCCGCATCGGCATCGCGTATAACATCAAGCCGACTACGACCGTGCTGCGCATCTCTTATGCACGCACTTTGGAAACGCCGTTCAACGAGAATCTTGTCCTGTCCAGCATAGGATGCTCGAATGCAGTGCTGGCGCCGTTGCTTAGCTGCACTCCAGGTGTGTCGGGAATACTGGACCCCGGTTTCCGCAATGAGTTCCATGCCGGCTTGCAGCAGGCCTTCGGCAAGCGGGTCGTAGTGAGCGGCGAGTACATCTGGAAGTACACCCACAACGCCTTCGACTTCAGCGTGCTGGGCAACACGCCTATCACCTTCCCCATTGACTGGCATAGCTCGAAGATTCCCGGCTATGCGCTGCATGTGGAAGTACCGCAATATCACAACGTAAGTGCCTACGTCGTCATGTCTTCAGTGGCAGCGCGCTTTTACCCGCCGCAGGTGGCTGGGGCGGGAGCCACCGTTGGCCAAACCGGCCTGCCCTTCCGCATCGACCACGACGAAAGGTTCAACCAGACCTCACACCTTCAGTACACGTTCTCACGCGGAAAGGTGCTGAGCGGTCTTTGGGGCGGCTTCAACTGGCGCTATGACTCGGGTGAAGTGGCCGGGGCCGCGCCGTGCTACAACCTGTTATCGAACGATCCCAACAGTGCCTGCGCCGCAACGTCCACCACGCTCAACGGCCAGCCCGCGGTGAATCTGACCAGCCTGACCGCGGACGAGGAGTTTCAGGCCGGACTTACCTGCGGTGGACTAAAGGCCACACCCGGCAACCCGTTGCCGGCAGCGTGTCTGGCATCGGAGTTTAACTCGGCGTTGCTCAAGATTCCCGCTCCAGGCGCCGGCGACAACGACCACAACCCCCCGCGCATTCAGCCTCGCGACCTGTTCGACGCATCTGTCGGCAAGGAAAACCTCTTCCACAAAGAGCACTACAAGGTTGACCTGGATCTGACGGCCATCAATGTCACCGACAAGTACGCCTTGTATAACTTCCTGTCAACCTTCAGCGGAACGCACTATGTAACTCCGCGGGCGCTGACGGCGAAGATTACGCTGAACTTCTAACCCGCATACGGGGTGTGGCGAGTTAACCATGCTCGACTCACCCCGTTTATGGCAAGGGTCATCGAAGGACGATTCCACCTATCGAGTTGCTGGAAGAGCCCGCCGATACGATGCATACACCTCTTCACCGAAGCAGGCGAAAATCACCTTGTCAATTGCGTCGCTTCCATTCAGTTCCGCCATCGTCTCGCGCACCGCAATTTCGACGGCCAGATCGACTGGGAACCTGTAAATGCCGCAACTGATGGCCGGAAATGCGAGAGTCCGCAGGTCCCGCTCGCGCGCGATAGCAAAACAAGATCGATAACAACTGGCAAGTAACTCGCGCTCTTCGTTGTCTCCTCCATTCCATACCGGACCAACAGTATGAATGACATATCTTGCGGGAAGGCGATAGCCCTTGGTGAGTTTTGCCTGCCCGGTCTTGCAACCGCCAAGCAGGCGGCATTCATTGAGAAGCTCCGGGCCGGCAGCGCGATGAATGGCCCCATCGACCCCTCCGCCGCCGAGCAATGAACTGTTTGCGGCGTTGACAATTGCATCCACAGTCAGGGTTGTGATGTCCGTCTTGAGAATCGCGATTTGTTCGATCATCTGTTCTCCTGTCGTTCCGCCTTTCGCTGTCTCGAATGCTAGCTCCGCCATCGCCGCGCTGCAACTTCGCCTTTGAGGGAGCTCAAATTCGAGGGCGTGGCGAATACCGAACGGGCTGGCGTATCGACTTTTGCACCGGCTGGCGCGTCTGCAAACTTATGAATCCACAACGATTGTGACAAGCGTCTCCAGCTTCAAGGCAAATCCGGAAAATTTCTGTTTCCTTCCCGTCCCGATCTCTGCCATACTTGATGGTGTCCACCTCGTACGGCCAATCCCAACATTCCAATCAAGAGGTTGCATCCATGTCGGCAAAGTATGTCTTTGTGACGGGCGGAGTTGTGTCCAGTTTAGGTAAAGGCCTGGCGGCGGCCTCGATCGGCTGCCTGCTTGAAAGCCGCGGCCTGCGCGTGAATCTGATGAAGTTCGACCCCTACCTCAACGTCGATCCCGGCACCATGTCGCCCTTCCAGCACGGCGAGGTTTTTGTCACCGACGACGGCGCGGAGACCGATCTCGACCTGGGCCACTACGAGCGCTTTACCCACGCCCCGCTCTCCCGCGACAACAATCTGACCACGGGACGCATCTACGAACAGATCATTATGAAGGAACGGCGCGGCGACTACCTGGGCAAGACGGTCCAGGTGATTCCCCACGTGACGAACGAGATCAAGAACGCGATGCGCAAGGTCTCGTCGAACGGCGCGGACGTGACCATTGTGGAGATCGGCGGCACGGTGGGCGACATCGAGTCGCTGCCGTTTCTTGAGGCTATCCGCCAGATGCGCCAGGAACTGGGCCGCGAAAATACGGTCTTTGTCCACCTGACGCTGGTGCCCTGGATTGCCGCCGCGCAGGAGCTGAAGACCAAGCCGACGCAGCATTCGGTCAAGGAACTGCTCGGCATCGGGATTCAGGCCGACATCCTGCTCTGCCGCTGCGACCGCAACCTGGGCCGCGAGATGAAACAGAAGATTGCCGCCTTCTGCAACGTGGAGGAGCGCGCCGTGGTGGGGGCCAAGGATGTTCCCTCGATCTACGAGGTGCCTCTTTGCTTTGCGGCGGAAGGTGTTGACTCGCTCATCCTCAAGTATCTGCGCAAGGAAGCGCCGGAGGCTGACCTTACTAACTGGAAGGACCTGGTCGACCGCTGCTACCACCCCAAGGATGTTGTTTCCATTGCCATAGTGGGCAAGTATGTGGAGTATGAGGACAGTTACAAGTCGCTCAAGGAAGCTCTGACCCACGGAGCGATTTCGCAGAACCTGAAACTCAATGTTACCTGGATCGAGGCCGAGGGCCTGGAGTCGAAGACTCCCGACGACCGGAGTTATGAGTCGCAGTTAGCCGGATTCGACGGCATCCTCGTTCCGGGCGGCTTTGGCAAGCGCGGCATTGAGGGCATGTTGAACGCGATCCGCTACGCACGCGAGCATCAGGTTCCTTACTTCGGAATTTGTTTGGGAATGCAGACCGCCTGCATCGAGTTTGCCCGGAATGTTTGCGGCCTGAAGGACGCCAACTCGAGCGAATTCGACCCTTCCAGCCAGCACCGCATCATTTACAAATTGCGCGAGTTGCTGGGCGTGGAAGAGATGGGCGGAACCATGCGTCTGGGCGCCTGGACCTGCATCCTGCAGGAAGACTCGCTGGTGGCCAAAGCCTATGGCGGAGCCACGGAGATCAGCGAGCGCCATCGCCATCGCTACGAGTTCAACCGCGAGTACGAAGCTCTGCTGACCGGCGGCGGGCTGCTGCTGAGCGGCACCACGCCCGACTCGACTTATGTGGAGATCGTCGAGCTACCCGGCCATCCGTACTTTTTGGGCTGCCAATTCCATCCCGAGTTCAAATCCAAGCCGCTCGAGCCGCATCCGCTGTTTCGGGAGTTTATTGTGGCGAGTTACAAGAACAGGCAAGGAAGGCTCTCGTCCGACGTTAGCGAAACGTCAACTCTAACCAACTTGCTGTCATCCTGAGCGACTGGAGCGAAGCGCAGGAAGTCGAAGGACCGGCATTGGGGTATTTCACGCAGACAATGATTATGGGAGGCAAAATGGCCATTTTTGAATTGAAACCGCCAGAGGCAGAACTTGACGAATGGGCGAAGGAGTATTGGAAAGCGAATTCAAAGGACTCTGAGGCCGCGGCCTTCGATGCCGGTCGGGAAATACTCGGGGGCGATTTTTCCGCTACGAACCTCAAGAAGATTGTTTGCTGGAAGTCTCCGAGGGTGGTTCACCATATAGACGAAAACCTTCCAGAGAAGATTCGAGAGGCTCTCCAGAAGGCAATCGCCCCAGCCACCAGCTCGCGTGAAGCCATCCTTGCTCTCACCGAACTCCGCGGCGTTGGCGTTCCCGTAGCCTCCGCGATTCTTACTACGATCTTCCCCGACCGCTGCACGATCATAGACTTCCGCGCTCTGGAAGCTCTCGGGCATGAACCGGACCACGTTGACTTTTACGACCGTTATCTGAGCTTTTGCGCGGGTCTTGCCGCAGATCTTGCCCAGCGTGGAATCATTCACCCGCAGGATGGCTATCCAGCGCCGACAGCTCTTCGTGCCCTTGATCGCGCTCTCTGGCAGTGGTCAGCCAGCAAGGGGAACTTGGAACCTGAGTAGCTGTTGACATTAGCACAGCAGCACCGCTCCGCTCACCTTCCCAGCCAGCGCCCGGTCAAAGGTGACCAACGTGAGACCCGCTGCCTCGGCAAATGCACTCAAATACGCATCCGCCCATGTCTTCGGCGAGGGGGATTCGGCCACCGTTCGCGCCCGCATTCTGGCCTCCAGGCCAATAGGCTCCTGCGCCAAAAACGCTTCGTCCGAATCGATCCACCTGTCAAAAATCTGCCAGCACAGAAGCTGATTCATAACATCCTGCTTCAAGATGGACTCAGTGCTCAACAAGCGGAACAGCCCCAGCTGGGTATGCCGGCAAAAGACGAAAACCGTCGAAGGATCGAGCGCCTGATACCACCTTACTGCTGAGGCGTTGTGCGTGTGTTTCTCATAGTTGAGCGCAAGCCATACATTCACATCAGGGAAAATCAATGATTTCATAGATTTGCTCGTTGTCGATTTCCAGCATGTCGGTGCGCGTCGACCGGATCAGGGGCAACTGCAGCCGCCGGGCTTGAGGTCGTGACGCCCTGTGCAACATGAGGAGATCCAGACCGTCGAGCACCATCTGCTTTACTGTCGAGTCTCCCTGAACGGCCATCATCTTGATGTTTTTGTAGGTCTCGTCTGGGATGTCGATGGTGGTGCGCATACGTTCAATATAGCACATTTATGTTTTTATGGCGCAGATTTCCGGTGATTGCAGTCAGGACGCACTTTGATATCTGCAACTACGGCGTAACGATCCGGTCGGCCAGATCCGGCGCTACCACGCGGAAATGGCGCACATTCCAGGTGAATATTTGTTCGGCGTCGATCTTCCGTGCGCAGGCTAGATGCAAGGCGTCGTAGATCATGCCGCCGGAGTAGCCAAGGTTGGCTGTGCGGCGCAGAGTCTCCAGGTGGTCATCCGCTGAAAGAGCTACTGTAGTAAGCCGCTGGAGAAATGTTTCCACGGCAAGGACTGCATTGCGCGGGGACAGCCGCAGCGCCGTGGGCATTGCGGTGAGCGTGTTATAGACTTCGGCGATTGTGTGCGTGCTGATAGCTGCTGCTGAGGCCGTGCATCGATCCCAGAGGTCGCGGCTGGGCCGGTGATGCTGGTGGCTAACCTGGGCGGTCGCGATCAGCACGGAGGTGTCGAGGAAGATCATGCGATTTCGTCGTCCAAATTCCCATTCAAGCCAAGAAACCGGCCCTCCCGTTCCAGGCGGCCTTGGGCAATTAGCTCGGTAACCATTTCATTGGTAAGGATGGCCGCATTTGAGCGATCGGCGGGAAAGATTAGCGGCACACCGTTCTCAATCACTAACTGAGCCTCATCGGAACTCGGCATGAGCCTCAACGAGTCGCCGGAGCGCTCGACTCTGAGCCGCGTACCCGGCGTCAGATGCAGGGCGTCGCGCAGCTTCTTGGGGACGACGATGCGGCCAGCCTTGTCGATCTCGATAATGGTAGACATGATGGTATTTTACCATCGTAAATGGCATTATGCTTTGTATTTTTTCCTTGTGCAGAGGCTGGAGAGACCTTCCGCTTCGAGCTCGCGACCTTCGGATTCCGAGGGGCCTTTTGCCGCTTTTCGCCCTTCATGCGAGGAAATGCGGCAGCCTGCATACTTCCGTGCGTTCTTATGTGTTCCCCGCTGTTGACAAAGGCAATTGCCGGGCCTATTGTTTGCTAGTTTTTGTCAACGGAGGACGAGACATCATGGCTTACTTTGAACTTCAACCCGCTGAAGCGGATCTTCAGCAATTGTCTGAGCAGTATTGGCAGGAAGCCGGCGAAAGGGAACAGCAGCTTGAGACAGCCGCATTCGAAGCCGGGGAAGCAATCCGAGGCGGCGAACACACGCTGCCCAATCTTGAGACGATCGTCCGTTGGAAGTCGGAACGAGTTGTTCATTACCTGATTGGCAACAGCAGTGAGAACATCAAGAGCGCTCTAGCGATAGCCGCTTCACCGGAGGCCAAGACCGAAGACGCCGTCAAGGCTCTGATCGGGCTTCGCGGCGTTGACATTTCCATTGCCTCCGCGATTCTGGCAACAATTTACCCGGAGCGCTACGCGGTGTTGGAT
>Ga0255351_1000975_pt1 | contig 12120 bp, 7 predicted proteins | sample HBST25r2metaG_FD_186024 | JGI IMG/M metagenome (GOLD analysis project Ga0255351, IMG submission 186024) | Peat soil microbial communities from Stordalen Mire, Sweden - H.B.S.T-25.r2 | ecosystem: Environmental > Terrestrial > Soil > Wetlands > Peat | place: Sweden: Norrbotten County, Stordalen... | reverse complement strand
GGTTGGAAGCGGATTGGCCGCGAGCGTGAGAGTGGCGCGGCGGTCAAAGGCTATGCGATACTTTTATAGCACTGTCCTACGCAGGCCGGGATGGCGGAACTGGCAGACGCAGCGGACTCAAAATCCGCCGATCGCAAGGTCGTGGGGGTTCGACCCCCCCTCCCGGCACCAATTACTTACTTTATAAACCCCTCATTTCCACAGGCTTACGTCATCTTCAGCTTGACGACGTTGAGGACGAAGTGTTGGTTTGTGGTTCAAAATCAGGTACAGCGCGCATCGTGTTTATTGTGAATGGCTTAGAAGCGACGTCGCCTTTTCTCGCATCTGGAAAATGCGTTCCGTTTCTCCTAATTACGCTCGAATACGGAATGCGCAGGGGATAATCAGTCCGCCATGGCAGGGCAACGCCGACGTTTCAGTCATTCACATATGAAGGGTAATCGCAACAGCGAACCATAGTCCTGGCACAACTGGCCGTAGAACGACGTTCTGATCGCTTCCAAGTCATCCTTACAGTCAGCGGGGGATCGTCCGCTGCATTTGAGCCAATTCCGCCGAGGCTTTGACCAGGACGGGAGTGTCTCGGTCAGCGTCTTTCCATAAGGCCATGAATTCACGATAGCTGCCAAGAGCTTTCGATGATTCTCCTGAGACAGCATAGGCGCGAGCGAGTTGCAGCCGAGCCAGTGCCGCCAATGGGGTGTTCAAGACCAAGCCGGGATGGCCTATCAGTTTTTGAAACTCCGTGGCAGCTGCTTTGCCATCGCCACTGAGAAGGTATGCCTGGCCGCGCACGTAGGCGGGGTAGAGAGAACTGACTGAGAACTCATCGGTAATCGCCGTCTCAGTCGGCAGCGAGGGGCTCAACAGCTGGATCGCCTTCCCGGGATTTCCCTGATCGATGGCAACGCGGCCGCGGAGAACAGGGAGCCAGTATTTCTGAATGAAGGTGGCGGAGGGGGAGTGCTTGTCCAGCTCTTCGCAGAGGTCAAGCGTCCTCGCGCGGTTGCCGGATTCGACGGCCACGAGGGCATCGAGCGTCCTGACCTCCTTGCTGTCATCCAGCTTCAGGGCCTGCGCCATCAGCGATTGCGCCTTCTGAGTGGAGCCCACCTCGGCCAGCCAAACCGCGGCGCACGCAAGAGCGAGGGAAGCCGACGCCTTGTCTCCGTCCTTCTCCATCTGCCGGGCCGCGTTGGCGGAGGACTCAATCGACTTGTCGAACTGACCGCGATATGCGTACGTGTTGGCCTGTTCGGAGAGCAAACCCCCACGGGCCCCGGGCAAACCCGCGGCCTGGTCGACTGCGCGCTGCATTCCGGCCTGGTCATTGCGCAGAAAGGAATCCCAGTAGTTCACCTGGAGCAGGAAGTCCGTATGCATCTTGCGATCCGAGGCCTGCTTCAGCACGACTTCCGCCTCATCGAAGTTGCCAGCCATCAGCAAAGCCTCGGCCAGGTTACCATAGGCGTTGGCTCGTTCCGGAGCCATGACAAGGGCCTGTCGCAACTCGGCAACGCCTCGCTCCGGTTGTCCGATGTTGGAGTAGGCCACACCCAGTTCGCTGTGCGCCATCGCACTGTCGGGATAATTCTGCAGGTGGCGCTCGTAAACGGCAATCTGTTTATCAAGTTCGCCGGTTACGTGGTGATAGTAGCGGGCATCGATCGCGTCTCTCTCCGGCTCGGTGACGCGATCTCTCAACTGGAAAGCGCGCGCTGCGTCACTTTGGGCAGATTCTGAATCACCCAGGTTGTTTTCCATGTCAGCCAATGCGCCGTAGGCCATTGCAAAGCTTGGATCGATCGCGATGGCTCTCTTCAGCAAAGGAATCGCGGCCGCATCGCCCTTCTGGTCCCAGGTGGAGAGCGCCATGCCGTAGGTCTTCAACGCATCCAGCGACGGGGTGGTGGCTTGTTCGAGGGGCGCGTTGTACCTGTGTATGGAAGGCAGGGATTCGCCGAGGCGCTCGCGCAGTTTGCCGGTCGCTTTTCCGAGGGCCCCAACCACCTCGTCCTTATCGTTTGCTTCCACCTGCTCGTGTGCGATCAGCTTTCCATTTTCACAGCGAATCGCGGCCAGTCCAACCAAATACGCGCTGCCAATTCTGGAGATGGAGCCCTGCAGCAGGGCCTTGGCGCCGACGCGCTGGCAGAGTTGGAAGCCAAGGTCGCCGGCGATCCTGTCTTCGGTGGAGTGCCCCATTTGCTTGAGGATGACGGCGCTTTTTCTGTCTGAAAGAACCTGAACGTCGGGCGACTGCTGAATGCCCACCAGCAAGGCCTGGCGCAGGGCATCGTTAAAGACAGCGTCTCCCGTCGAGTTTTCAAAATCGGCAACAACAATAGCGTCCTGCGCACTCAACTGGAATGGAGATTGCCTGCGATACAAGGTGAAGCCGAGGACTGAAACAGCGAGCAGGAAAATCACACCACAAATCAGCCAGATGCGAACTCGGCGTGGCCCAAGCCGGTTCCAGGTCTCGGCGGCATGAGCCTCCTTCCGTGGCGTGACAAGAGGTGCAATCGTCGCTGGTTCCGCAGAATCCGCTTCCGACTGCGGAATTGGTTCAGACGGTCTAGTTTCCAATGAACTTGAAGAGACCGAGTTCACACCAACAGCCGTGACCGGCGCGATGAAGCGATAGCCACGGCGGGGCACCGTCTCAATAAAGTTGGGACGGTCCGCGGAGTCGCGCAGTGCCTCGCGCACCTTGTTGACAGCAACGCGAAGGCTCTTATCGAATTCGACGTAGGTGTTTTCCGGCCAGAGGTGAGCTTGAATCTCCTCCCTTGTGACCACTTCTGCAGCCCGCTCGACCAGAAGGGCAAGCAGGCGCAAGGGCTGGTCCTGAAGACGCACCTTGTGGCCGCGGTGCACAAGAGTGCCGTCTTGCGGACTCAAGACAAAGTCTGCGAAGGCGAATCTTCTCGGCGGTGTTTGCGGCTCTGGCATTCTTATGTACGGGATCGGAGGGGGAACCTGCCAAGAGCATACCATCGGACGGGGTTAACATTCCCTCCAAACCGCCGATAATGCACTGATAAACATAAAGTTGTCTGTTAACAATCCCTTGATGGGCAGTTTATTTGACGTATCCGGATTCCCATGCGGAAATGAAGCCAGCCAACTCTCAAGAGAGGTTGCCAATGATCTTGTTCCCAACAACTTGTCCTCCGATATGCTCTCTGGTGCTTGCTGAGGGAGTTTGCGGATTGGAAATTGTGAGCTAAGGACGGTCCAGTGGTCCAGCGAAGCATCGTAGTTGGACATTAAGAACCCCTTCATTCACCCCTCCACTTGGAAAGCATGATGATTATTCGCACTCCATCAAGGTTCCTTCTGTTTCTGGCGTTGGCGACTGTGCCTTCGCTTGCTTACGCCCAAGGCCATGCGCATTCCTCGTGCTGCGGACCGATCACCCCCGCGGGAGACCGGCTCTCCGAAGCTCTCGATTCGATGAATGTCGAGTCGCTCTGGCCTGCTCACGAGCATGTCAACTGGGAGACCGGCGAGCCGGATCGTGGCGCCAGCTATGAAGGCCCCGGAATGCATACGCACTGCAGCGCCTTCGCAGCCGCTGCTGCCAAAAAGTTTGGCATCTACCTGCTTCGTCCGCCAGAGCATGGGCAGAATCTGCTGGCCAACGCGCAGTATGACTGGCTCGCAAGCGAGGCGGGACTCCAGGCTGGCTGGCGGCCCGCAAGAGGAATGCGGGAGGCGCAACGGCTGGCCAACGAGGGCAGCTTTGTGCTCGCGGTTTTTCAGAATCCAGATGCCCACACCCCGGGCCACGCTGCCATTGTGCGCCCCTCGAAGAGGGCAATGGAAGCGCTGCTCGCGGATGGCCCCGAGCTGATCCAGGCTGGGCAACACAATCACAACCGGATCAACGCCCGGGTCGCCTTCGAGAACCATCCGGGCGCATTTCCCGATGGCATTCGGTATTTCGTGCACGGGATTCCATAGGTGTTTTCGGCGGCCCTGACCATAGCATTGGCCGTTTCTGCGCCCACAGCTGCCCGGAGTCTCCGTAAGTGAATTCGCCGAATAGCGCGTTTGCCTTACTCCCAAAGGCGATGAAAACCGGCTCTGCTTTGTCAACGAAGCGGCGGCAGTCTTTGCCGAGAGCTTTCGCGCGCGAGGCAGAGGAACGTCCCCATCCGAAAGGTCGCCTGGGGAGCTAGTCAACCCTCCGAGTTCCGCGGATTGTCATTCCTCACGACGAGGCTCCGGCGGTGCAGCAGCCGATTCTGGATTCACCGCTGACGAAGCCGACTCTCTCCGACGTTGAGAGAAAACTCCAAGGGCGGCCCAGATGAAGACAAGCAGATAACAATCCCCGCCGTAGCCACCCCATCGCATGGTTAACACAGCCCTGAAAGCTCGCGCAATCTACTCATCTAGAATGAGTTATTTGTTAACAATCGCTTGATGGGCAGTTTATTTGACGCAACGGGAACCCCGTGGGGAAATGGGAACAGTCAAGCTTCCCCTGATCTTGAGGTTCCCCATGTTCCGGTTCCCAGTTCTTTCCGCTTTGGCTTGTTCCGTGCTTCGGCAAGCCGCGCCTTCTACCCACCTCCTCGCGAGCAATTTTCCAGGATTGTCGTTTTCGGCTCCTGCCGCGAGACGGCACGCCAATGCACGAATCTTTTACTCTGCATTCTTGCTCCTGGCTGGTCTGGCGATTCCTGGCTTGGCCCAAACGGCTACTCCAGCGGCGACTTTTCTTTCGTTCAATGCTGCGCCGATTGGCGTGAGCGGGGGGACGGCGCAGACATTGACCGCGTCGTTTGCAGTATCAGGCTACGCGGGCAGCTTTACGCCTACGGCTAATCTGCACTATGGACACGATTACACGCTGGGTGCGGTGAGCTGCTCAGGCGGAGCGTCTGAGACCTGCACCGTCCCGGTGACCTTTGAGCCGACGCTGCCAGGCACGCGGAAGGACGCCATCTTTCTGATGAACGGGGTGACGCGGCTGGCAACGGTGCTGCTGAACGGCGTCGGCCAGGGGCCAATGTCGCTGGTGCAGCCGGGAGCGTTTTCGACGAGCGTTCCAAGCAGCACCCTCAACATGTCCGGCTACAACTACGTTTACCAGTCCGTGACCGATGAGAACGGCACCGTTTACGTTTTACCCTCAGGCAATGCCAGCTTCATTGTGAGCGTGACCAAAGCGGGAGTGGCGACGCAGATACCACTGACCAAGGCGCCCTACTTCTGGTCGATCGGTATCGACGGCGCCGGCGTGCTTTACCTGTTTGGGGAATCCGCCAAGGTGCTGACCTATGACACTGTGCAGGGGATTCAAGGCGTGTACAACATTCCCAACCCAGGCACCGACACCGACTGGTATCCCGGCGTAGTGGGCGGAGATGGAAGCATCTATGTCGTGGATGAAGGTCGCAATAGCGACACTGCCGACGAGTTCAACCCGGACGGTAGCGCGGGCAATGCCTACACGATAAATCCAGGCATCAACCAAATCTTCACGGCAGCCCTTGACAGTGCGGGAGATTTCTTTGTCGGGGGCTACACGATCAATGAAATTACGGCCGGCGGGGTGCAGACCCAAGTGAACACGGTGGGCGCAAGCGATGGCCTGGCCGTGGATGCGGCCGACACGCTCTACGCCACCCGCTACAGCCCCACCGGAGGCGTTGCGGAATTGCCCGCATCGAATTACTCCACAGCGATTGCATCCATCGATACCCATTCATCTCCATTGGGTGTATCGCTCGGTTCCGATGGCACCGTCTATGTCTCGAACTATGTCAATCTCGATATCTTCGACCGATCCACCACGGAGACGATCGATTTTGGCGAGGTGAGCCCATCACAGTTGACAACGGATTCTTCAGCAAGTATCTACAACGGCGGCAACGAACCGCTCACGCTGTCCTGGTTCAAATTGACTGGCTTTGGGTTCAGCGTTGGCTCCCCACAGCCTGACGATTGCACCTTCGGCACGGTTCTGGCTCCCGGCGCGTTATGCCAGGTGAGCGCAACCTTCGCACCGCCCCATGCGGGGACTTTCAGCGGCACGATTACCGTCGAATCCAACTCGCTGAACGGGACGAATGTTCAGCAGACGATTCAACTGACCGGGATTTCTTACGGCAGTTACGATGTGCTGAGCCCCCGCCCGCTTGTGTTTCCCGGACAGGCTGCAGGCACCAGTCAGACGTTGCCCGTCACCCTGACCAACCAAGGCAACTACTACTCATCAACCGTCTACAGCGTGGAAACGGACAACGCGGCCTTTACCATCGCAGAGGGTACCTGCACCAGTATCGCGGTTGCAGTTGGAGCTAGCTGTCAGCTCGAGGTAACGTTCCTGCCGACTGCGGCGCAGTCCTACACCGGCAATGCGACCATCGACACCTTTGTCAACGGAACTTCGCAGCCACACCAGATCATCACCCTGGCCTTGAGGGGGACGGGGACTGGACCAGCAGCCGCCACGCCAGTGATAACTCCCGGCACAGGCACTTATTCCAGCAGCCAGGAGATCACCATCAACGACGCCACCGCCGGCGCAGCCATCTACTACACCACCGACGGCTCGGTGCCATCGGGCGCATCTACAAAATACACCAGCGCCATCACCGTCAGCAGCAATGAGACGCTGAACGCAATCGCCACCGCCCCAGGCTACGCGCAGAGCGCGACCGCCTCTGCGACCTACACTTTCGTGTATCCCGCAGTGACCTTCACGCCGGCCTCGGTGGCCTTTGGCAACCAGACGGTGAACACGACCAGCGGATCACAAACCGTGACGCTGACGAATTCCGGAGGCGCGGCGCTAACCATCGCAAGTATCGCGTTTACCGGCACAAACGCAAGCAGCTTTGCCCAAACGAACACTTGCGGCGCGTCTCTTGCGGCGGGCGCAGGCTGCAACATCTCCATCACGTTTGCTCCGACGTCAGTCGCGAGCTACAGTGCAGCCCTCGCGGTTACCGATAACGCGAGCGGCTCGCCGCACACGGTAGCGCTGAGCGGCTCGGGAACCGCCGCTTCGGCGCCCGTCGCGGTCCTTACCCCCGCATCGCTCAGCTTCACCGCCGCCGCCGGCACCACCTCCGCGGCGCAGACGGTGACGCTGAGCAACACCGGCAAGGCGCCGTTAACCATCACCGGCATCTCGGCCCCAAGCTCACCCCTTGTTGGGTTGTTCAATGAGACCAGCAACTGCGGCGCGTCGCTGGCGGCCGGGGCAAGTTGCGCCATCTCGGTCACCTTCGCGCCTGTCACCACAGGCGGTGTTACGGGCAACATCCTGGTCACCGACAACGCGACGGGCTCGCCGCAAACCGTAACCCTTACCGGCACGGGCGTCAACCCACCTGGGCCAACCTTTACGCCATACACACTAGCCTTCGGCAACCAGGTCGTGACTACAACGAGCGCGCCCCTTACGGCGACCCTCACCAACACAGGCGCGGACACCCTTGTGATCGACGGGGGGCTCCCAACCATCCTAGGAGCCGGAGCTGCATCAATCTCCGCGACGTCGAATTGTCCTTCCAGTCTCGCACCCGCCGCTACCTGCACTGTCTCAGCCGTATTTACGCCGAGTGGTCTCGGAGCGTACTCGCTAAGCCTTCAGATGATGGCGCATTATTCAAGTGCACCCTCCATCGAACTAAAACCGGCTGTCGCGCTCACCGGCACGGGCATCAATCCGCCGCAGCCGACCTTCTCTCCCGCGTCCCTTGCATTCGGCAATCAGGTCGCCGGCTCGACGAGCGCGTCCCAGACCATGACGCTGACCAACCCCGCAGGCGCGGATCAACCGATCAAAATCGAAAGCCTCGTCTTTGCGTCGGCTACCAAGTCGTTCAACCAAGCAAATAACTGCCCTGCCACCCTGGCCGCCGGTTCCAGTTGCCAGATCCAGATCAGTTTTGCGCCAACTTCAGCCGGCGCAATATCCGACAGCCTGCTGCTGAATTATGTGGAGGACGGACAGGCAAATTTCGTGTTGGTAGCGCTGACCGGCACCGGCATCGCTCCGCCGCAACCGGCGTTCTCTCCCGGGTCGCTTGCATTCGGCAATCAGGTCGCTGGCTCGACGAGCGCGTCCCAGACCATGACGCTGACCAACCCCGCAGGCGCGGATCAACCGATCAAAATCGAAAGCCTCGTCTTTGCGTCGGCTACCAAGTCGTTCAACCAGACCAATAACTGCCCCGCCGCGCTGGCCGCTGGGTCCAGTTGTCAGATTCAGGTCAGTTTTGCGCCAGGTTCAGCCGGCGCAATATCCGACAGCCTGCTGCTGAATTATGTCGAAGACGGACAGGCTAATTTCGTGTTAGCGGGCCTGGATGGAACGGGCATCGCCCCAATGGCATCCTTAGCTCCGGCTTCAATGAGCTTCACAACCACCGCCGGTACCACTTCGGCGCCGCAGACCGCAACCCTCACCAATGCCGGCTCAACGCCCCTCAGCATCTTAAACATATCGTTTACAGGAGCGTCTCCGAACGACTACCAGCAGACCAACAATTGCGGTTTCCTGTTGGCGGTGGGCGCGAACTGCACTATCTCGGTCACGTTTGCGCCTGTGTTCCCAGGCAGCTATCCGGCCACACTCACGGTCTCTGATAACGATCCCGCTTCGCCGCAAACCATCAGCCTGACCGGCAGCGGGATTAATACGCCCGACTTTGTCGTCGCCTCATCCACCCCATTGCAGACCATCCTTCCTGGAGGCTCGGCACAGTTCTCCATCTCCGTCACGGCGCAGAATGGTGCAACCATTCCCGCAGTAACTTTGTCCGCAACTGGTCTCCCACCGGGGGCTACCGCGTCGTTCTCGCAGTCCGCCATCACTCCAGGCAGCACCTCGGCGACAACGACCCTCACGATCCACACGCAGCAGACGCTTGCCGGAAACAAGCGATCAACGCCAGCATGGCCAAACTCCGCGTTACCCGCTCTTGCCTTGCTCGCCTTGTTCTTTGTGCCGCGCAAACAACGGCGGCGCTGGACGGCCCTGGGCCTGCTGCTGTTCGCTTCGCTCGCCGGAGTCGCCACCCTTACCGGCTGCGGCGGCGGTTTCAATCTGATTCCCCCAGCCAAAACCTACACCGTTACTGTGACCGCCAGCATTGGCTCCGTACAGCAGACCACCAACGTACAACTCACGGTTCAGTAAAGGGAGACTACCATGCGAAGCAACATCCAAGTTACATCCTGGCTGCTCATTGCCTTGGCCTCGGTCTCTCTGGCTCCCGCCTTTGCGCAGACGCAAACCACTGCGGGGAAGCAGCAGGCTCGCCCCGAACTGGCTTTGACCTACAGTTACCTCCGCAGCAACGCGCCTGCCGGGGGATGCGGGTGCTTCTCGCTGAATGGCGGCAGCGCCTCACTGGCCTTACCTATCAGAAGCAGCGCCCTCGCTATTGCCGGCGAAGTTACCTCCACAACAGCTTCCGGCATTTCTGCCGATCGGTACGATCTGGCAATCACTGCTTACAGCGCGGGCGTTCGCTACTCGCCACCATTACCCCGCGCCCGCTGGCAGCCGTTCGGCCAGATGCTGGTCGGCGTAGCACACTCAGAGGGAAGCCTGATTCACGCGCAGCTCGGCGGCAGCATGTTTGGCGCAAATGCATTTGCCGCGAGCATCGGTGGTGGCTTGGACTTACGCATTCGGCGCCACTTCTCCGTTCGTCCCATCCAGGCGGAATATCTCGCGACCACTTTCAACAACAACTCGAACAACCACCAGAACATTCTCAAGATGGACGCGGGGGTTGTTTTTCGATTCGGCGGCAACTAGCCACGCCATCAATGTCTCTGCCCGGCAGGAAAACCGCATTTCAAATCCCAAAGGAGAATTCCTGCATGAACCCACCCGTAGAAGGCGATTCCAGTAATCCATCAGTTCCCGCAGTCTTAGGCAGCAACACTGCCGGAGGCATCGGGGTCAAAGGCTCCAGCGACACCTACCAGGGCGTCTGTGGAGTCAGCGTTACCAATGCCGGCGTTGCCGGGGAAAGCAGCCAGTTTCACGCCATCTATGGCGTAAGTCACCATCCGAACAATGCCGGTGTGATTGGCATCAACGATGGCCAAGGCTGGGGCGTCACGGGAAGAAGCGAGAAAGTTGGCGTCTCAGGAGAGACACCGGCCGGGGACGGTGTGGTCGGCACTGGACAGCGACGTGTCGTGGGCACCAGTAGCAACCCGCTCGGCGTCGGTGTCTTTGGCTCCAGCGATACATTCATTGGAATCGTCGCCGAAAGCAACCAGTTCCATGGCATGCGCGCTTCCACAAACGGCAAGGACAGTGCCGGTGTCTTCGGCGTGAATAACCAATTCTGCTGGGGAGTGATCGGTAAGTGCGACGAGTTTACCGGCGTTTCCGGAACCAGCGCCAAAGGCGTGGGTGTGCACGGACAGGGAGGTCTTCTTGCCGGTTTCTTTGAAGGCGGAGTCAGGGTCAATGGGGAACTCTACATTCAAAACGAACGTTCTGCTTTGCGCGTCGATGGTCCCGTGCAAATTACCGGACGGACCGAGATCAATGGCCCTCTCAGTCTTGGCGGAACCATGACCGTGCAGAGCGGCGGCGATGTCGTCTTTGCCGACTTGGCCGAGCAGTTTGAGCCGGCGCCAGGGCAGATCATTGAACCGGGATCCGTCGTGGTGCTGACAGAGTCCGGCCAAATCGAAAGCTGTCATTCCGAATACGATACTCGGGTGGCAGGAGTCGTTTCCGGCGCAGGGCACTTCCGCCCCGCGATGGTTCTCGACATCGGCAAAGAGAACACTGCCCGGCCGGAAGTCGCTCTGATGGGCAAGGTCTTCTGCAAGGTCGAAGCGATCCGGTTTCCCATTCGAGCCGGCGATCTATTGACCAGTTCCTCACTTCTAGGCCATGCAATGAAAGCGGGAAATCGGGCGAAAAGTGCGGGCGCTGTCATCGGAAAGGCATTGAAGCCACTCACAGAAGGTGTGGGCTTGATCCCCATCCTTGTCACCCTGCAATAGGAGTCGACCATGAGCGATAACACCCTGCCCTATCTTGCCGACGTTGCAATAACAAAGTTGATTGCGAACGCCGACCTCTCGGTCGATTTCGCTGTCAACTGGAATGTGGCGTCCATCAGGCCGGACTTGATTCAGATATATACGCAGTTTGGATCCGAATCGCAGCTTGCCGACCTTGGAAATCTGCGCGCAACTGTATACGCCGATCAAAGTCCATTTCCAGTTCAGGCCTCGGGCAGCGATAACGACACCTTCCTCTTTATAGGTGTTGCTCCGCGCACGGTGGACCCAGCGGATGGAAGTTATCCGGACACAATGGCGGATTCAAGCGGGGAGATGCAACCGTGGGATTCCTTCATGTGGGCAAATGGCTTTCAAATTAAGTTTCCGTCTAATCCTCCCGGCGGTCTATTGCCTCCACCTAACATCCAAATATCCTCCAGCGTCAAGACCCTGACAAGCAACGACCAATTGAACGTCACGGTCTATGCAACAATTCCCCCTCCCGTTGACCGGTATCAGATAAGGTGGGACTACAGAGGGGAGTATCAAGGCCAGATCAACAGCAAAGATCCATGGTTTTCAATTCCGTCGGTGCCAGGCGGTGTCTACGCCATCAAAGCTCAACAGAGAGGCGTTGACTTCAACGGCGATCCGTGGAGCGCTTGGTGTTCCCCGGTAACTTACGTGGCAAGCCGGAGAGTTCGATCGCTGAGAGTTTTCTTGAGCGTTAGTAATGTGCTTGGACCCGATGTGGGCGTGCGGCAGTATGCCGGCAGCAACAATGGATCAACCCGCACGATGATGGGCATATAGTCCGCACCGGGTCCGTCAGGCGAAGCCGCAACCTTGGCGCCGCAGACGAACCCTCCAGACTTTAGTCTGTTCAACATTCGGGTACAAGTTTGGGTACAGACATTAGTTTGGCTTGATTACGGATAATTAAGCTAAGTTGCTGATGGGCAGTCAATTGTCGATATCCGAAATTACGCTCGATTTCGCTTATTTATCATAGACTCACGATATTCTTGAGAGACTCAAAATCCGCCGATCGCAAGGTCGTGGGGGTTCGCCCCCCCCTCCCGGCACCAATCCATTCTATTTAGA
>Ga0255351_1000953_pt1 | contig 12315 bp, 7 predicted proteins | sample HBST25r2metaG_FD_186024 | JGI IMG/M metagenome (GOLD analysis project Ga0255351, IMG submission 186024) | Peat soil microbial communities from Stordalen Mire, Sweden - H.B.S.T-25.r2 | ecosystem: Environmental > Terrestrial > Soil > Wetlands > Peat | place: Sweden: Norrbotten County, Stordalen... | reverse complement strand
TGTCATTCTTGGCGGAAGGCGTCGGTAGATCGGCCACAAGAACCCTCTAGGGAGAGGGTATTCTTGTGGTTCGTTCAAGTCAACTGCATAACGTGTCTGAGCACATGCTTCTTAGCGCGTGGGGACGTAGGTGGAAGGATGTCTTTCTAGGCGTGTTTACTGTGTACATCGACGACAGTGGAACCGCACCCCTACAGCAGGTAGCGATTGCTTCCGGTCTGATATTCCCCGCAAAGAGAATTCCCGGGATGGATAGCGAGTGGGCGAAGTTCTGCCTCACAGAAGGAATCGGTCCCAAAGGCTTCCACACTTCAGAATGTGTGGCTCGCAATAAACACTCAGATTTTGCCGGCTGGGATGAAGATAGGGTACAGCGCGTGGTCGCACGAGTACGTCAGATCATCCGAAAGTATTCACCGAAAGCCTTCTCGATATCGATCAATAAGGCAGTTTATGATGCCGTCATTCCTGATGAACTTCGCCGAGTCACAGGAAAGTCGCATTACACGTGGGGAGTGGACGCAGTTTGCGGCTTCATTTGGGATTGGGCGAACACTCGCAAGGTTCCGATGGAGTATGTCTTTGATAACCTGGACCCCAAGTCTCAAAGAACGCAAAAGGCAGAAATTGAAGCGGTGATGAGCAACGGGGAATGTCTACACCCTGGCTCGTTCTCGGGCCACTATTCTTTTCGTAACCGGCAGGACATTCCAGCACTTCAATGTGCTGACCTATTTGCGTGGACATGTTATCAACGTTCCCTTGAGGCGATGGCTCGGAAGGTGCTACACCCCGTGGCGCGAGAGTGTTGGGAGCAATTCAGTTCATGGGACGAAGATAAGTGGTGCGGGGCCTGGGTAGCCACGAAAGAACAACTAGAAGATTGGGTCCAGCGTGTGTACGTTGATCCAGTAGAGATGGCAAGAATCCGCAAACTACAAGGGATCTTATGAAGCGTTCAATCTGCATCTGGCTCGGCGTTGTGGTTGTCGTCGGTATCACTATGTTCCCGCCCTGGCAGATAATCCGTACCCGCGATGGAAGTATCTTTTACTTTCCTGAGAACCTAAATTTGGGGCATCCGCGAATCGACCAATTACCGCTAGAAGTGAATTCCAACTATGCCGCAGTTGTGAACTACAAAAAGCTGCTCACAGAGATTGCTCTTGGGGAATCTTTCGTATTGGCTTTATATCTCACTTGGGGCAGAAAACAGGACGAAAAGAAGAAATGAAACAAAGCATCGTGACAGTGGTTTTAGTTTTGATGGCGACCGTTGTTCTGATCTTCTCTGTGGCTCGGGGCATTTGGCAAAAAAGACGGAAGGATTCGGCTCATTCTCAGCGCCTGTTACAGTTGCGCAGGAACCTACTCGTCAAGGCTCTCGGCAACGAATACAAAGTTGATTCGCTGATTGAATTCGAGCAGGCAAAGGGTGGAAACGTCACGCTTGAAGCAGCGATGGAATCCGCGATCGAGCGGTGGGAGCGAGACAATCGCTAGGAGTGAAAGGGAAGAAGATGCAACTTTCGGATTACTTCGATCAGGAGATCATGTTGGCGATTCCCGTACTCGGAGGGGATGTACCTCAAAGGGTAAAACTCGTTGGAGTTGAGCCTGGAGGCATTTGGGTACAGAGCCAATCTTTAACGACATCTCTTCTCGAATCGGTTGGAGCTAGTTCAGCCCCAGTAACGCCAACACTTTTCTTCCCATACGGCCAAGTGATTTTCGTATCCGTTGCCGTCGAGGGATCGGCTTTGAATGAAAAAGCATTTGGCGTATAAGTTCTCTACTCTCCGGAGTGGATAGCATTTGCTCTACTAAATTCATGCACTAAGTGTAGCAAAAGCCTTGATTTGCAACTTAATGGAACGGTCAGGCAAGTATGTTGTTGCCCTTAGAGTCTTAACGCTCTGTGAAAGACCGTATCGGACCTTGCAGTGTACTGAAGCAAATGCGTATCAATGCGATGCGGCGCGAGAAAGGATTCTTCTGAAGCGAAAAGACCGTACAAGAAACAGTCCGGGCGATGAAGAGACACAAAATGGGATTGCACCGGTCCGGTGCGCGAGAGAAGAACCTCAACAGAAACGATAATAAAGGATGAAATGGCAGCAGAGAGAAAAGGGACGCAACTCAGAGGACACCTTACGAGTGCTGTCATCGCGATCCTGGTACTATTCGGCGGCATGTCCTCACCTAATGGCAGTGACAAGCTGACAGGTGACCCATAAGCGGTACAGTCGTCGATCCAACGGGCACGGCCGTCAGTGGCGTCCAAGCATCGATTGCCTACTCGGTTACGAAGGTCGGCTACTCCGGTAGCACAACCAACGACCTCGGAATCTGCGAAATCGTCAATCTGCGCCATCTGGCTCCGCTACAGCCACGGCTATCGTTTCGGCGTGGACATCCAAGCCCAAAATCGTATCTTCTCTCTCCTGACTGGTTCCCTCCCCTTGTGGCTCGGACCAAGGTTCCTCAAACAACCTCAGCCTAACCCGGGACCAGCGCATCGAACCGGTCACTCCATAATGACTACAGCATGGCGACATCGAAGCCCCGGCTTCTGATGTGGCGACCACAAAGACACGATGTTGTGCGCCGCTTATTGTCATGGTTGCGAACCCTTCGGAATTTGATGGAAATGCGACGGTGCCTGGTGAGGCCGTTCAGTTTGAAAACTGAAATTCGGGCTTGGCGTTTTGCGGCACGGCGACCCAGAGGGTGCCCCGGCCGTGCCCTTTCAAAGCCGGTCTGCAGTAAAAGCGAAACCGCTCTAGAACGGCAAGATTGGTCCCGTGAAAATGGACCAATCTGCAAAATCTGCTACCAATAATTTGATGCAATCACTGTTGGTCGCTCGGGAGAGTTTCCGATGATCTGAGTATGAAGAACGAACTGAAAGTTCTTATGCTTCCAGTCTTTTGGAGCTTTCTGAAGCGCTTCCGATAGGAGACTCTGATTTGTAAGGAAATCTCCAGCTGCCTGGGTACCGAAGTTTGTCAAGCCGGCAATTACAATGACAGGCTGGCCGCTACCGGGGTTGGTGAAGCGCGATACTAAGGCGTAGTCTTCGTTGGTCTTCCAGTCCGGAGTGAGTTGGTCCAGCGACCACTTGACTCTTGGATCCGACCGATCATAAATTGCGTTCTCGACGCCGAAAAAGAACCGCAAGTTCTTCGTGATGGTAGGGGTCCATCTATTTGCGTGAACGCCAATGAGAATGATCGGGCCTGCTAACAGCGTATTGGAAGGCGTCGAGTTCCCGGGGAGTAACTGCCAATCTTTACCAAGCTTGCTCAGGAGACCGGCGACATCAGCCAGAGCGAATGCGTCGCCCGTACCCACGAACGCATCCGGCACCGGCATCATGCGGTCCTCCGATCCCACTGGAACATCCATGTTTGACATTGGGCGGTAAGCGACTGGCTGCGAAATGCAGATGACCGCCACCTTTGGACTCTCCAGGACAGGGGACCAGACACCACGGAGCATATCTCTCGAGCGTATCTGCCAGTAGAAAATCGCAGCCACTGCAATGCCAACCGCAAGAACGCACAGCGCAGCGATTTGCCAGACTGTCCGTGACAGGGGAATACCACCCGTCTGATTCTTTTCAGGGACTTGAGCTTTTGCCTCATTTGCTAAAGCGGCAGGAACCTGTTCAGGTGTATCCTCCACAGTCCAGTGCAAACTGGCCGCATATGAGCCCGAGGGAAGCTGAATGGCTAGCTTTCGATCGCGATGATCGTCCCCATAGTACTGGGCAAGCCTCTTTCGCACTTCATTGGCGGTGACGCGGACAATGTTGTCCTGCGCCGTATCGTAATCTCCCGCCTTGTGAAAGACCTCTATGCCAAGAGTGCGCTCTTTGAGTTCGTCAATTGGCCTCCCGTCCAGAACGTAACGGACGGAATAATCCAAAAAATGGCAACACCTCTGGCTGCCACGAAAATACTCGCTCTCCAGGACGTGTGCGAGCCCTTCCAGTGCGATTTCCCGTTGTATATGGGTGAAGGCGGTCACTGTCTGAAACGCTCATCCTTTGGGGTTCAGTCGAACTATAGTTAGCGTTTCTGTCGATTGTCAATGAATCGGGTCGCACTTACCAGTGCTATACGGTGAAGAAAAGCAGTAATTCCATCAATCATATCAACACCTTAGAGCCTTAACGTCCCGTGAAAGACCGTATCGGACCTTGCGATGCACTGAAGCAGATGCGTATCAATGCGATGTCGCGGGAGAAAGGCTTCTTCTGAAGCGAAAAGGCAGGACAAGAGCCAGCCCGGGCGAAGAAGAAACAAAAATGGGATTGCACCGATCCTGTGTGCGGAAAAGAACTTCAACAGAAACGCTAGTGGAGGAAGAAATGGCAGAAACGGTAATGGAGGTTGAAATGGCAGCAGAGAGAAAAGGGACGCAACTCAGAAGACACATTACGATTGCCTTCATCGCGATCCTGGTGTTTTTCGCGGGCCTCTCCTGCCCCTATGGCTGGGGACAGGCTGACAGGGGATCCATCAGCGGCGTGGTCGCGGATGCAACGGGAGCGGTAGTTCCTGGCGTCCGGGTCTCGGTCACCGACACGGCCACGGGGGTTGGCTACTCCGGCAGCACGACAAATGACCGCGGTGTCTACCAGATCGTCAATCTCCCGGTTGGCAAATATTCGCTCGTGTTCAAGATGGAAGGCTTCAAGCAGTACGACCGGAACGGCGTCACCGTTTCGGCTTCACAAGAAGCCAAGGTCGATGTCAATCTCCAGGTCGGCGGCACCTCAGCGACGGTGACCGTCACCAGCGATGCCGCCGCGCTGGATAGCTACACAAGCACCGAAGCCACAAGCGTGGCAGGTTCGGCCATTCAAGAGTTGCCGCTATCGATCGCCGGTGGCCGCAATGCGCAGGCTTTTGCAGTCATGGTTGTCCCCTCGGTTAATGTCGGTACGGGCGTCAACGGGGACGCATCGTCGGGTATCAGCATCGGCGGCTCATTGTCGCAATCCAACAACGTCATGGTCGACGGCGTCGATTCGGATGCGGGTTATCAAGGCGGCGGGGCCGCCAGTTCTGGCTGGGGCAGTGCATCCCCTGGCGTGGAGGCCGTCCGCGAGGTGCAGGTGCAGACCAGCGGAATTGATGCCGAGTCATCGCAGACAGGCGGCGGCACGCTGCAGTACGAACTCAAGTCCGGCACCGACAAGCTGCACGGCAGCGCCTTCGGCTTCTTGACGAATGAGGCATTCGATGCCAACAGCTGGTCTAACAATTACTGGATGGCTTACTGCCATGCAGCGGGCGCGGGTTCCAGTGCGCAATGCCCAGCCGCCGTGCCGGCTACTTCGACAGCGCCGTCTGCGGAAGGCTACCAACAACTGTATCGCAGGCCGACAGATCGTTTGAAGGACTGGGGCTTCAGTGGAGGCGGACCCATCTGGAAGCGGCATACCTTCATCTTCGGCGCCTATGAGCGCTACAACCAGAACACCATGGCGTGGGGAGCCAATGAGACCACGGTTCCGACGACCAGCATGCTGGGGGGGGATTTCAGCCAGCTACTCACCTATGCCGGTGTCGCCGGGCTTACGGCGAACGAGGCTACAGGCGGCACCGGCTCGTGCGCTTCGTACACATCTGCCGGCAAACCGTGCCCCACCGGCTATCTTGACGCCGTCGGCAATCCCATCTACTACGGAGCTATCTTCAACCCCGCAATGCCCGGCACGGTGTTTCCCGGCAACACGATTCCCTCCGGCAGCATAAGCCCCCTGGCGCAGGGCGTCATTAACATTTACAAGCAGGATTACGCTCCCACGAATTCAAACCTGATCAACAACTACTGGGGATTCTCCGGCAGCACCAACGAGGTGCAAAACCTCGACGCCAAGCTTGACCACAACTTCTCAGAGAAGCACCACGTAAGCGGCTCGATCAACTGGGCCGAGAGCGAAAGCGTCGGCCTCGGAAACCACAACAGCGGCAATCTTTGGCAGCGCGGATCATCGACGGGCGGCCCATTTGCCGACGCGCAGGGAGCGCCGCAGAAGTTCGCGACCGTTCACCTCACGGACAATTACACGTTGACCCAGACAGTGCTTAACACCTTCATTGTTGCCTTTAACTGGAACAACAAAGCCGACGTTACACCCGCGCCTGCCGGTGGCAGCTTCTCCAGCGCCACAGGTTCCACCTACCCCAACCTCAGCTATGCCTCATCCCTGGGAGTCGGTCAAAGCACCGTCGGCCAGGACTTCAACGACGACATACGTTGGCAGCAGTGGCGTTTCAAGGACAGTATGTCATGGGTGCGTGGCAAGCACGTCGTGAAGTTCGGCGGCGAGTATACCGCCTATGATCAGCTCAATAAAAATCCGGGCGGAATTCTCTCTTACAACTTCAACGACCTAACCGGTCTGCCTCAGAATGTGGCAAATAACACGACCGTCTCGAATAGCCTTGGATACGGCTTTGCGAACATGATGGCCGGGAATGCCGCTTCGGCCAGTCAGGGTGTCACAACAGGATCGAACACCACTCGTACGGGCGTCGACATGTTCGTTTCCGATCAGTTCATGGTCACCAACAAGTTGACGCTGAATGTCAGCCTGCGCTGGGACTTGAACGGCAGACTTCATGAAAAGAACGGCAATCAGTCGAATTGGGACTTCAACGCGCAGAATCCGAATTGGGTAGCTGCGGGCGGCAATCCAGGTCTCTTAGGCAACATTTCCTATTTGGCCGGCCCTGGTGGCAGCTTCGAGACGCTGGAAGATTACCGCCTCTACAGCCCGCACGTGGGCGCCGCCTATCAGCTTTCTCATAAGCTGGTGCTGCGCGGAGCATGGGGCTTGTTTTACGTTCCGATCGGCCAGAACATGTGGGGCGGAGTCCCTTATGAGAGTGAGGGTTGCTTCAACTGCTTTGGCTCCAACCAATCGGCGCCCGGCGCTTCCAATGTCGATCCTTCGTTCCAGTGGGACGCGAACATTTATCCCGGCGTAGCGATCCCGGCAGCTAAAAACGCGAATGCCCCCGATTTCGGTTGGGGACAGGTTTATTCCACTCCAGACACGCTCAAGCTTGGCCGCACGCAGAACTGGAACGTGGGTGTGGAATATGGAATCAATGCGAATACAGTAGTGGACGCACGTTACATGGGGAACACGGGCTACGATCTGCACGACGGAAATTTGTTCCCACAGAACTTTCCCACCTTTAGCCAGTACTATCCACTGCTGATGAGCGGCCATGCAGGGGACAACATTAACAGTCAGGCGTCCGCCGCAGCCGCGGGGGTACCGTGGTATCCGTTCCTGCCAGCGATGAAAGGCGGGTGTGGAGGATATTCCGCTGTGTCCGCGATCGATCTCGATCCACAGACGCACGCTTGCTGGGGTAGTGCGTTGCAGGTAACAGGCAACCCTGTTGGCAGCTCTTCCTACAACGCCGCCATTGTCGAAGTCAAGAAGAGGGCCGGAAACGGCTTGTCCATGGATCTGAGCTACACCCTATCCAAGGCAGAGGGAAATGTCCTTGGCGTGAATCAGGTTGACGAGTGGGGCCAGTACGTCGTTGGGGGTGGCGGCTCCGAGTTTCAAGATCCGTACAGCTACGGCCAGTTCAAGAATCTGGTTTCGCCAGGGGATGTGCGGAATCAGGTGAAAGGCTATGTCTCCTATAATTTACCGTTTGGCAGGGATGGACGTTGGTTGCAGGAAAGCAGAAACCTGGATTACCTGGTAGGCGGCTGGACGCTGAGTGGCGATGTCAATTACCACAGCGGCATGCCAATGCCCGCTGTTCAAGCCGCAAACGCGTATCCCGGTTGGGCTCAGACTTTCGGAAACACTACCGGGGTGTCGCTTGCCAATCACTTCAAGCATCTGGACCTCGCCAACCTGAGCGATGTCAGCAACCAGTACTTCAGCCCGGCCGCGTTCTCGGACCAGACACTGAACACCAGCAATCCGCTGTATGGGCAACTTGGGAATCAGCTCCCCTACTCCAACACCTGGCGTGGATTTGCGAACTATAACGAGGATCTTTCCGCGGTGAAGCACTTCGCCTTCGGCTCGGACAGCCGTTTCAAGGCAAGCATTCGCGCTGAGTTCTTCGATCTTCTCAACCGTCACCAGTACTCAGGAATCAACGAAAGTTATACGAGCCCGCAGTTCGGCAATGTTACGGGTGTCTCTGGGAATCGCAGAGGCCAGGTAGGCGCGCGGTTTGAGTTTTAGTTCGCGCATTACCCCTAACCATGGTACGTGCAGGCCTCTCGCCTGCACGTGCCCTTTTGACCGCCCTTGAGTACAGCACGTGGCCGGCGGAGATACCTCCGATCCACGCTCAGGTGTAATTCAAATTGTGGAAGATTGAACAGTATCCGATGAAACTTTCGATGAGTGTTGCGCGCTTAACAAGAGTGTCCGCCAAGGTTCGCTCAATGCAATGCCTGGGAAGCTTTAGTCTGTTCGTTGCGCTGTTGATTGGCTGCGGGCAGGCAGGAAGCGGCGCACCGCCGGTAGGCGGCGGTATACCGCCAACGATTACGTCTCAGCCCATCGGCGCAACTGTGACGCTTGGGCAAACTGCGACTTTTTCGGTGACAGCAACAGGCACAGGAACGCTGAGCTACCAGTGGAAAAAGAATTCGGCAGCCATCACTGGGGCGACGGCTTCCAGTTACATTACGCCTGCGACGGTGGCGGGCGATAACGGAGCGATGTTCGGCGTGGTCGTGTCCAACTCCGCGGGGAACACTGCCAGCAATACCGTGATGCTCACTGTAACGGCGTCGTCTGTGCCGACCACTTTCTACGTCGATCCCAACGGAAACGATACTACAGGGGACGGCTCCGAAGCGAACCCCTTTGCTACGCCGGCGCGTGCGCAGCAGGCGATGCAGCAGTCCTCCACCAAGACCACGATAATCGATGCGGGCACTTACTACCTCACCGCCCCTCTTGCTCTTACTTCAGCCGATAACGGTGAAACCTGGCAAGCCGCCAGCGGAGCGAATGCCGTGTTGAGCGGCGGAGAAGTTCTCACCGGATGGACCAGCCAGGGGGACGGGATCTATTCGGCAACCGCTGCCCATCCGGTGGGACTGGACCTCGCGATATCGGATGTCCGTCAGACTGCGGCCGACATTGGGTACAATCCCCTCCAGCCGTACACATCAGGCTGGAGGATTGTAAACCCAAGTCAGTCATGCACCACCGGCGCCACGATCAGTGTGTTGCCTGCCGACCTGAGCGCCTCCGTGAAGCCTGGAGCGGTTGTACAGGTGATCAGCGATCATCGCTACAGTGACAACTTTACGACCATTGTGAGCGCAGATGCGGCCAATAACACCATTACGCTGGCGAACCCCATCAGCGATGGAGCGAACTGCAACCAGCCGGGGCATACCTCGAGTTGGCGAGTGCTGAACGATCCGGCGGATCTCAGTGTTGCAGGGCAGTTCGCCTACGATCCCTCCACTTCCAAGGTCTATCTTCTGCCAGCGAGCTCCGGGGCTCCGGCCACAGGCACCGTGGTTGCCTCGCAACTCAGCACGTTGATCTCGTTCACAAATGTTTCCGGCATTACGATCAGCGGCCTGACTCTTTCCGCCACCACTTCCGACAAGAATCCTTATTCAGGCGCCTTCACCGATCAGTTGGCGGCGATCAAGGGTGTGGGCCTGAGCAAGAGCACGATCAGCGGAAACACCTTTCTTAATGTGGGAAACGGGATTTCGTTGAGTGGCTCGTCCAACAACACGATCACCGGGAACACTTTCAATCAACTCGGTGGATCGGGAATCTTTCTTGTGGCCAACAGCAATAACAACAGCATTACAAAAAACATCCTGACCGGTCTGGGAAGTATTAACGCGGGGTCAACCGGAATTCACATCGAGAACAGCGCTTCGAACACCATCGACAGCAATACCATCAACGGTTCCGGACGGTGGGGTATCGATCTGTACCCGTCGGATGGCGTTTCTCTCACCGGAAACGTAGTCTCCAATAACGCAATCCAAAACACCAATCAGCAAACCAACGATACCGGCACGATCTATTCCTATGCAGGGAACATCCCGGGTCACGTGGTGGAGAACACCACGATTACCGGGAATCGTATCGAGAATGTCGGCGGCCTGGACCGCGACGGCTCGGGAAACTACGTACAAGCGGGATTGGCCCGGGGCATTATGATGGACGACCACGTGAGCGGAGTGACGATTACCAAAAACGTGATCGAGGCGGGCAGCAGCCAGGGAGTTTACCTCTGTGGTGGTTGCAAAAGCAACGCGGCGAGCAACAATGTGGTGATTTTACAGCCGCCGGCGCTCTATGATCAGGGGTCGAACGGCATTACGGCATCTTCAGGATATATGCCGTATAACGGGACTACGCGCATCGACCTCCTGCCATCGTACTTTCCCAACAGCGTGGCCACGAGCACGATCGTCGTTCACCTTTCCAGCACAGCGATGGGGGGGGCGAGCGCTCAATTCAATGTGCAGGCCGATGGCGTCGTGATTGGCAGCGGCACGGCGTCCAGCGCGCTTACCAACTATGTCTTTCAAGCTGCGTTAACACCTCATCAAATTCATCGGATCGGGATTGCGCTGATCAACGGCGTAACCAGTGGCGCGTCCACAACCGCCTTGAACTATGCATCCCTTTTTGTGAACAACACCGCCGTGTCGATTCCGGCCCCCGAAGCGAACCCCGGCTCGATCGGCGCTTATGGGTTTGTGGGAGGCTGCGACGATCTGATGCCGACGAACTTCACAATTACCCACAATATCGTCTACCGAAACGGCGGAAAAAATAGCGATCTCTGGGACTGGACCTCATATTCCTGTCCGGGCTACATGGACCCCAATCCAGGAACCATTAACTACAACGTTCTGTTTCAGAATTTCTCCATAGCGTCGGACCCGATCTTCGGTAGCGTCGTTTTGGATCAAAACACACTGCTAACCGATCCGTTGTTCACCAATGCCGCCGGCGGCGATTACACACTGCAGCAGAATTCGCCAGCGTTTGCTGCGGGCTTCAATACAAGCGGCGTTCCACTTGCACCTTAGCCCGAAGGGTGGGGAGTTGCTACTTTTGGCTGCGAGAAGCACCGCAGGCCTGGATTTTACCTGGGAAACTGCTTATTTGTTTCGGAGATGGACCAATCCAGGCGGTCTTCCGATTTAGCAGATGCGGCGCTCGGACTGAGATCTGAGAAGGACCAAGATAGAGAGGAATCCCGATGGGCAGCAAGACCCCTAATCTAAGTGGGATGCAATTGATCGTTGTAGTGCTGGCGCTATTGTTGAGCACCCTCACGGGGACAGCGGAGACACCTCTGATCGGTGCTCAAATCTGGATAGAGCCTGGCCAGACGCCGGCGCAGATCGATGGATGGTTTCGCGAGCTCAGGGATGCGCATATGCCCGTGGCGAGGCTCTTTCTGATGTGGCCCGATCTGGAGCCGAAGAAGGATGTCTGGGACTTCACTCTTTATGACGAGGCATTCAAGGCGGCAGAGAAGTATCACGTGCGCATTGTCGCCACCTTGACGCCAGGTGGGCCGCCGCCGTTCCTGGGCGGTGATGGAACGCAGGGCTATTCTGTCACAGGCTCCGAAGCTGCACAAGGCCTTGCGACCGATTACATCGCACACGTTGTCATCCATTATCGCGACAACCCGGCGCTTGATTCCTGGATACTGATGAATGAACCTGGCCAGGCTGCTTCGCCACAGCCGCTAGCCATTACCGGATTTCGATCATGGCTCTCCCATCGCTACAAGACAGTGGATGGACTGAATCTTGCATGGGGAAAAAACTACTCCTCGTGTCAGCAGGCAACTCCTGACGAAGAACCGAATTCATGGAACAAGACTGTCTCGATCGACTGGATGACCTTCTGGCGGGGCTATCAGACACAGCAACTGGAATGGCTGGCGCAACAGGTGCGCATCAACGATGCAAAGCATCCGCTGCATATGAACCCGCATTCCCTGGTTGGGAATCTTGCCAAGTCGTCTGACGACCTTCCCTCATGGCGGTCTTTTCTTGACACTCTCGGTTGTTCGATACATCCTGCGTGGCACTTCGGACTTCTGAATCCGGACGAATACGCTCTCGGGGTTTCCTATGTCAACGATCTGGTCGACGGGAGCATCGAGCCGAAACGCCATTGGGTTACGGAACTACAAGGGGGCACGAACATCGCCAGCGGCACTCGGCCAATCGATCCAACGGCGGATGATGTGGCCCAGTGGGTGTGGACCAGCCTGGGCGCGGGCGCAGACCGCATCC
>Ga0255351_1000944_pt1 | contig 12384 bp, 7 predicted proteins | sample HBST25r2metaG_FD_186024 | JGI IMG/M metagenome (GOLD analysis project Ga0255351, IMG submission 186024) | Peat soil microbial communities from Stordalen Mire, Sweden - H.B.S.T-25.r2 | ecosystem: Environmental > Terrestrial > Soil > Wetlands > Peat | place: Sweden: Norrbotten County, Stordalen... | reverse complement strand
ACTTTGTCTCGCCGCCCAGATTCGGTACGCCAAAGCAATTTCCGTAACCGGCAATCCCGCTCACCACACCTTCGACAATGGAGTGATTCTTAACTGTAAGTTGCCGCTCCTCCGCGCTTTGCCCGGGCTCTTCGGTGATCGGCCCAAAGCGCAGCGAGTCCATCACCGCCAGCGGCCGCGCGCCCATCGTAAAAATGTCGCGCAAAATGCCGCCGACCCCGGTAGCCGCTCCCTGGAAGGGTTCAATGTAGCTGGGGTGGTTGTGCGATTCGATCTTGAAGGCGCAGGCCCAGCCGTCGCCAACGTCGATGATCCCTGCATTTTCACCGGGCCCCTGCACCACGCGGTCGCTCTTGGTGGGCAAACGCTTCAGGTGAACGCGGCTGGACTTGTAAGAGCAGTGTTCGCTCCACATGACGCTGTAAATGCCGAGCTCGGTGAGCGACGGAACGCGGCCCAGAGCTGCCAGAATGCGGCTGTACTCCTCCGCGGTAATGCTGTGCTGCGCCAGCAATTGCGGCGTTACCGCACCCGGCGAGGGAATAGCCTGTCCAGAGGAGGCGGTAGTCATCACGTTGCCTCCATTGTCGCACGGTATTCACGATTAGGGACCGGAGGAAGAGTGTGGAAACCCGGGACGGTACTCAAAATGACCCATCAAATCCCTGCACGCCGGCCCGCCGTTGCCCTTTCGTTGTGTGGCCGCGGCACGCTGTTTCCGGGTGGCGCACCAGCCAAACCCTGTGCGATACTTTGAAAGCACCGCCCGCATCCATGCCGGGATGGCGGAACTGGCAGACGCAGCGGACTCAAAATCCGCCGATCGCAAGGTCGTGGGGGTTCGACCCCCCCTCCCGGCACCACATAGAATCAATCACTTAAACGACTTTCGCCATAGTTGCCATAGGAATTTCCACATGGTCGCTGTTTTGATGGCTGTTGGTCTAATCTGTGGATGCGCGCGATTGTGCGATACCGGTAATCCAATCGACGATGCCTTTGTTGTGCTCCGGAGACAGATGGGAGCACTTAGCTGACGTAGTGATAGTATTGCGGCCTGCCGTTTCCCGAATCTCCTTCATCGTTGCGCCTCTCATCGCAAGCCATGAACAGTGTGTATGGCGATTTGAATGCCAAACATACCCGCGTGCCGCCGTCACTACCCCGGTAGAACTGTCGGCTGCATTTCTCTCTCGCTTCACTGGTGACATCGGTCTTCACCAAGATTATGGTGGGGCGACTTCCACATTGGCTGTTTCGAGGCTTGCTCGATGTTTATTCGCGTTGCAGCCCGCCTGGACCACTTATCCCCCAAAGGACCCTTTCTCCAAGCGCTTCAGGTCATTCGCCGCCTCTTGACCCGCCCAGAGTGTTTCCGGTTGGAGCGAGAATTTGCCGGCTCGGATTTGCACCGGGGAGAAAAATGCACCTTATCAAGCCACACAGAACAACTCAGCCGAAAGGGCGCTGCGAGCTGTTGCCATCGGACGGGAGAATTACCTTTTCATGGGAGCTGAGTCCGGCGGCCAACGTCCCGCGTCGCTCTATAGCATTATCGGAACAGCCAAGCTGAACGGACTCGATTCTGCCTTTTAGGCGTTCGAAGAGTGACGCCTGCTGCTTGACGACCGCCACTTGTGAGGCGACTAAATCAATGACACGGCGGCAGAATTCCTCTATAGTCAATGCCGTTTCGGGTTGTGGAGGCAGCATGGATCCACGACGAAACTTCGAGGGGATGTAGTCGAGGTACGGGGTCTAATCCGGCGCAGAGCGGGTGTTCAAGCGCCCGAGTGCGTTCGATCACACGATCACCAAAACAAGCCATACTTGTCACGCCCGCCGTTCTTCAGGGTGTGTTTCCAACCTCTGCTGGCAATCTCAGAGTTGGAGCCCAAGGGACACGTCCAGCCCCGCGCACCGGAAAACCTCACTGCGCAGTCCAGCCGCCGTCCACTGGGAAGGACGCGCCGGTGACATTCGAAGCGGCGGGGGAGCAGAGGAAGAGCGCAAGCGCCGCTACATCCTCAACTGAGGTGAAACGGCCTGTGGGCTGTTTTTCGCGGAGCATCTCCCGCTCGGCTTCCTCGATTGAAAGATGACTGTGCGCCGCGCGATCGTCGATCTGCTTCTGGACCAAGGGAGTGAGAACAAATCCCGGACAGATGGCGTTGCAGGTAATGCCGTTGGTGGCGTTCTCAAGCGCGACCACCTTGGTGAGGCCGATGACGCCGTGTTTGGCGGCGACGTAGGCGGCCTTATTGATCGACGCGACCAGGCCGTGCACCGATGCGATATTGAGGATGCGCCCATGCCTGCGCCGCTGCATGCCGGGAAGCACGGCGCGGATGGTGTGGAACACGGCGGAGAGGTTGATGGCCAGAACGGTGTCCCACCGGTCTACAGGAAAGCTCTCGGTGGGTGCGACATACTGGATGCCGGCGTTGTTGACAAGAACGTCGACCGATCCAAAGTGCGCCTCGGCATCCCGGATCAGCGACTCGCACTGACCGGGATGGGCAAGATCGGCCGGGTGAAAGAATACGTCGACACCGTGTTCCTCCTGCAGGCGCTTTGACAGAATGTCCGCTTCCGCGGGTGTTGCGATGCCGTTGATTACGAGCCGGCAACCCGCAGTAGCGAACGCCTCGGCAATGCCCAGACCAATTCCCGAGGTTGAGCCGGTAATGACGGCTGTGCAATCCCGAAGCACGATTATCCTTTCTTCCTTAGTGCGGTTGTGAGTCGACCTATTACGAGGAGTGGCAGAGATTGGCAAAGTCATCCACCAGGTCTGCGATCTTCGATGCTCCCCGCCTTCCCATAACAAGTGTGTAATGCGTGGTGCCAGGAATGATCTGATCTTTCATGGCGGGAACGAACTCTCGCATCTTCTCGATCATCGCGTCAGGAAAGAGCGGAGGCTGGCCGGGCACGAATCCAGCCGGCGCCCGGAGCATGAGGACAGGGACATGGATGGAGCGGAGCCGAGCCGCGATCTGTTCGCTCTGCAGACCCTCGATGAGGTCCGCTTTCACCGCATCCTCGGCAGCTTTGGGCCGCAGTTCCGGCGCTTCTCCACCGATTTCATAGTCGAGGAATGCCTCAACCCATGGGCTCCAGTCTTCAGGCGGAAAATGCGGCTGCGTCCGCCAAAATTGGCGGTATGCCTCGCGCGAGGGATAGGCCTGACGCAACTGCGCAATGCGCAAGGCCAGCGCAGCATCCAGGCCCTGCTGCGAATTCGGCGCCGAGATGGCCGGAGCATACCCGCCATCAAGCAGCACCAGACCGGATACAAGCTCCGGATATTGTGCAGCAAGCGCCGTGGCCACGAAGGCGCCCATCGAGTGTCCCACGATAACGCTCGCGCCCAAGCCCATCGCCCGCATCGCTGCTGCGACGTCGGATGCGTGCTGCGCCATTCCGTAAGGGCCGGCCGGCTTGTCAGAATCACCGCGTCCGCGCAGGTCGAGCGCAAACAGCGGTCTTCTTCCCGCGAGACACTCGGCAATCCCGGTAAAGCTGACATAGGATGCCGTCAGGCCGTGGAGGGCCACGAGCGGTGCGCCCCGGCCCGGCCAATAGCCAAAAGCCAGTTCGATGCCATCTCCCGAAACACGCCCTTGCGCAGGGTGGGTTGTTTTTAAAACATCGGTCATCACAGTTCTCCCTCGTCGGTCAGAAGTTGAATTTGAGGGCAAACTGAATTACCCGCGGCCCGGTTGAGGTGGAAACAATCTGGCCGGCTGTGCCCGCCTCCAGAAGGTTGAGTGGATTTGCAAAGCTCGCCGTGTTCGAGATATTGAAGAACTCGCTGCGGAATTCGACCTTCCGCTCGCCAAGCGGGAAGAATTTCACGATCGAGATGTCTACGTTTCGCTGGTCGGGCCCGCGAAGGATATTGCGCCCACTGTTCCCGAAATCGCCGAGGGTGGCTGCAGGCGTGAAGCAGGCGGTGTTGAAGTAGCTGTTCAAACGCGACTTCACGCTACCGCTCTTCGTGGGATTACACCCGGCAACCAGGTCGGCACGGGCCTGCACAAAGGCGTTCGCGTTGCTGAGGACGGAGAATGGCGTGCCGCCCTGCAAGGTCAACACCGTGGCCAGCTCCCAGTTGTCCGTCATCTGCCGCGCAAAGGCTGAGCCGTGCTTGACTCCGGGAAGGTCGTAAATGCCGCTGAAGACAATACGATTGCGGCGGTCGAAATCGGAGCTCGCGTAATTGTTCAGCGTGACCTGGTTGCCAGGGACGACGGTGACATCGCTCGTTCCTGTGGCATCTCCGGAGTACTCATCCAACGTATGGCTCCAGGTGTACGCTGCCATGAATTGCAATCCGTGACTCAGCTGCTTGGTCAGGCTCGCTTGCAGGGAGTTATAACTCGAGATAGCGGAGCTCTGCATGGCGTGCACGCCAAAGCCCTGCACAGCCAGGCTCGACAGGCCCGGACTCAACGGCCCCGGCTCGAAGGGAATTGGGCCGTACTCTTGATTGAAATCGACAAGGCGGTAAAGCCTTCGTCCCAGTGAACCGACATAGTTGAGATTGAACAGCCAGTTGTTCGCGAACGTGGTTTGCGTCCCGAGGCTGAGTTGTTCTGTGTACGGTGTCCGGAAGTTGTGGATGTCAGGATAGATGCCGTTGGCCGAAACTACGGCGATGCCCGTGGGCGATACCGGGCTGGGCGCCTGCGGCATAAGAGCCGGTGGTCCGCCGAAAGGAAAGACCGCTGGATTGTTGAAGGTGAGTGGAAAGCTGCTCGGTTGGGGCACATCCACAAAAGGTGTCGCTATCGGTGTCTCAAGCGCCTGGGCCAGCGTGTAATACGGAAAGTCGAGAATCTGGTTGTTCAGGAGACGCGAATTCGCGCGATCAAAGTAGATGCCATAGCCGCCGCGCACCATCACACGGGTTGAATTCGGAAGAGGCTGCCACACGAAGCCGACGCGCGGAGCGAAATCCGCGTCGTTGGGGGAAACGAGGGAGGGCTGAATCTCTGTAACTCCCGGCAGCGGCGTTTTGGCATTCGAAGCCTGCACAAAACCGCCGGTAATGGCCGTGTTGTCGCCGGCAGGAAAGCCCGGAATGGTTGCCGTGGTCATGCGCGCCGGATCGAATGCCACAAAGCGGCCCTGCGAATCGCTGAAGGGGCCAAAAAAGTCGTAGCGCAACCCGAGCGTGAGCGTGAACTGGTTGGTCATGCGAATATCGTCATTGGCGAATCCGCTCCAATCGTGCGCCAACACATCGCGATTGTTCACACCGGAGCCCATGATCGTAAGGCCCGTCAGGTCGTACAAGCCGCCCATAAAATCGAAGAAGCCGTTCCCGGCAAAGGGGTTCGGCGGGGGTGCAAGTCCGAGGAAAAAGATCTGGCCGCGGGTATAGAGGTTGAATGCGGCATTGAGCTCGTGGTGCTTGTATTCGGCGCCGAATTTCAAACTGTGTATGCCCTTGTGCCAAGTCAACGTGTCCCCGGCTGTATAGGTTTTTTCTACGCCGCTGTTGTCAGAGAACGGGTTGGCTCCGAGATCGAAGTAGTTTGCGACGGAGATCTCCGGCATACCGGGAAACAGGCCGCCGAGTGGTGATGCGATGCCGATCTGCGCCGCGCTGAAAGGCTCCTGCGGCGAGGAGGCAGTTGTAATGGTCGAGATACCAAACCGCGCGTCGTTGACCATAGACGAGGACAGCACGTGAATGTCGTCCAGCGCCAGCACGCGCTGGTTCAGGTCGGCCGAGCCGCCAAAGCCAGGCACGGGAAGCGCATTGGCAAGTCCGAACAGATCAAACATGCCTTGTTCTGTGGGGTTGGTCGCATCGAAGTATTTTCCGGAGAATCGGTTGTTGGTTGAAAGTTGAAAATCGAGATTGGCGTTAAACTGATTCTCGCGAAACCGGGAAATGGCGACGACAGGCACGGCCACCGGGGCAGGCGCCGTGCCCGGAGCGACGCCGGTCGGATTCGGCGCTGAAGGAATGACGTACGAACCATTCGGCAACTTCGCCTGCAGGAAAAACTGCGCGGTCGGATCGAAGCACGGTGGGAAAGTCAAGCCCGTGGGTGTACCGGCGCACGGGGCCAGGCCGTAGGAGGCCGCAAAAGTATCGAGACCTGAAACCGAGCGGTCGTTTGTCAGATTCTGCGGCACAAAGACGGTGCCGACCGAATTGAGCAGTGAAGTGCCGTTGACCTCCCGGCTCCCTTGGTACGAGACGAAAAACCAGACGCGGTCTTTCACGATCGGGCCGCCGAGTGTGCCGCCGAATTGATTGCGCTTGTATGGGGGCCGTCGAACGCCGGCGCCTTTCAAGAAAAAATTATTCGCATTTAAATCGTCATTGCGGAAAAACTCGTAGACGTTGCCATGGATTTGATTTGTCCCCGACTTGGTCACCGCGGCGACGATGCCTCCGGAAACGCGTCCCTGCGACGCATCATACTGGCTGGTCTGAACGATGAACTCCTGCAACGAGTCGGTTGCCGGCACAGCAAGATTCGGCGTCGAACCAGTTCCGATCGAATTGCTGTCAACACCGTTGATGACCACGGAATTCGAAGTGGAGCGGTTTCCATTCACATAAATGGGCGCAGCGCCGCGGCCCAATTCCGCCGAGTTTTGTACCGGGCCGGATGTGCCGGGTGTAAGCGTCAACAGCTGCTGGAAATTCCTGGTCGGCAGCGGTAGTTGTCGGATCTGGTCCTGCTGGATGACCGTGCCCTGCGCTGGAGTGACTTCCTGCTCGGCATGCACTTCAACAACAGCCTTCTGCACGGCAATTTGGAGGCTGATGTCGACGCTGGTCGTCTCTGTAATGCCCACGTCGACGTCTTCGACTGTTTCGCCGAAGCCGGACTTCTTCGTCCTGAGGCTATATTTTCCTGGCGGAAGAAGCAGGAATGCATAATGCCCTCTGGCGTCAGCCGTTGTGTCGCGCTGGACGCCGGCGGCGTTAGAGAGACTGATAGTCGCTCCATTCACCACGGCGCCGCTTGGGTCTTTTACGAGACCCGCGATTGCACCTGTTGTCGGTGTTTGTGCACCTGAGATGCATGTTAAACAGACCACTGCTCCCACGAACAAAAACGCAGCGCCCCTCGTACCTTTCATTTCTTTCTCCTTTGCCTGACGGCTGTTGCCTTTGTATCCGAAATCATGCGTCCTCCCGTGTAGAGGAGAATGAGCTGCTCGATCACCTCGTCATCGCTCATGCCGAGATGCCGCTTCGCTCCAAAAAGCTCCTCAGTGAGGAAGTACGTGAAAAATTGCAGATAAATGGCCGTGTAGGCAAGAGAGGGATCAACCCCCGGAGGAAACTTGACTTTCGAGTTGCGAATCACCGCCCCTGCATATGTGCGCAGGCCTCCGGCGATCTCGCGAAAACTATGAATGAAGTGCTTATGACGAAACTCAACCACATCGATGTACATAAGCCGCCAGTAGTCAAGGTTCTCCGAGACAATGCGCCCGATTGCTTTCGCGAGTGTCCTAAGCGAATTCGAATCGAGAGTTTCCATGAGGGGAATAAGCTCCCGCTGACGAAGGGTCTCCATCTTGCGGCCCAGAAGATGCACAAGATCGATAAAAATCTCTTCTTTGGTGTCGTAATAGGTGTAGAGATTGCCCATGGAGACACCCGCCCTGATGGCAATTTCACGGACGGTTGTGCCGTGAAAGCCCTTGCGGGTAAACAGGTACAGAGCAGCGCTCTGGATCTTGACCCTGTTCTTCGCGATAGCGCTTTGGGGAAGCCGCGGCGTCATTAGGCGATGTGATATCCGGTTCGAGTAATCCCAAAACGAGCGCTCGCTCGCTATGAGATGAACGGGTTGTACACCGGCAGTTTCAAGACTGTCAAGAGAAATTTTCGGCCAGGTGGGCTGCGCTTTGGGTTTGGCTCTTGATCCTCCGAGGACAGTTTCTCTTCAACAGCTATCAAGCCTGGGCCCCCCAGCCAAAGAAACGCCGGCGCACATCGGCGCCAATCAACTGAAGTAGCGGAAGGGTCACCGCCCGCCGCTCGGCACACTCGCCGTCGGAGCAGCAGGAAGCCCAAGTGCAGCAGCCGTCGGCAGATCCTTGCCGTTATCCCAGTCGCGAATTCCCGCCTGGAGCAAGTCGCCACGGTATTGCCATTTTTCGATTGCAAGGTCGTAGCGAACGGTCACATTGTTCAGCCAATACGGCCGATTCTCGCTCAGCCACACCTGGTTGTACTCGCCCTTGACCGCCGAGTAGGCGTCGCGCAAATCCTGGCATCGTCCAAACATGCTGCTGATCTCATCCACAAGGTTGCGCGTATCCGACCTGTGTGCCTTGTCGTGCTGTTGTGTCAGCGCCTGCGCATACGCGTCCACCATCTCCTGGCTCATCTCAAACTTCAAGCCAATCAGATCCAGGCGTCGCGCTCCCAGGTCCATCGCCGTCAGCGCATCGCCTTCGCGCAAATGCGGGTTCCCCTCGCGCGCCTCAGCAATCAGCACAATGGCCCGCTCGGCATGCATTCGCACATCTATCGCCACCGGCAAAACCTTCGTTGACACCTCTTGCCCTTCCGCGCTCCACGGGTCCAGCCAGAACACCTGATCGCTATTCAACCCCGTGCGCGTCTGTTCCAGAGCCGCCTGCGCGGCCATCAATTCCTTCTCGGCCTCGTCAATCTTTCCGCTCGCATCGCCATGGAAATCCAACCCATAGCCCGCCTGGTACGCGGGAATCGAACTCTCGCCCGGTTGCCATGCCGCCACCGCGCCAAACAGCACGCCATACCAATCCATGTTGAACAGCCCCTCGCCGTCATCGTTCCAGACCGTCGTCAGCGCGCCCGTCGAGCCCAGCCGCTGCCCGTCGCGAATGAATCCCTGGATGTTGCCGAACGCCGTATTCGCATTCGGATACACCTGGTTCCAATTCGAATCGCCCGGCGATACCCAGGTTTCAATCCCAGCTTTCGAGAAAGGCTCGATCATCTTGTCGAACCCCTTGGTGTCCCAATAATCCCACGGCACGGCGATCATGTCCTTGGGCAGCCGTGCCACGGCCGCAGGATCAGCCCCGCCAATATCCCCCCAAAACAGAAGCCGCTTGTGCAACGGCGCCAAATCGTCGTGAATCTGCTTCAGAAAGTCGACATAAACCGGCCCGTAGCCCCGCGCCTGCACCGCTTCATGCGTCCGGCCCATGCCCAGATCGAACGTCTCATCCGCCCCAATGTGAATAAAAGGCGCCGGGAACTCCGCGGCAATCTGCGTGAACCAATCATGGATCAGCGCCAATGTTCCGGGCTGTCCCGGCGCCAGCACGTGGCCATGTGGCGTCTCAGCAACATCCTGATAGAGGTCGTACTTCAGCACTTGGTGAAGATGCCCGAAGGCCTCCTGTTCCGGCAAAACCATCACGTGATACTGCTTCGCGAACGCCACCAGTTCGGCCACTTCCGTCGGAGTCAGCGAACTCCCCGGAGGAGCCGCCAGCGGTTGATCGGTATACAGAAGCGTGTGCTCGATGTAAGGCGAATAGACATTGATCTTGTACGACGCGAACACCTGAATCTGGTGTTTCTGATATTCGAGCGTCGGGAACGGTCCGCGGGATAAGTCATCGTCGATCCCGCGATACTTCATCGCCGGCCAGTCGCGAATTGTGCTCGTCGGCAGCACGGCTCTTGCGCCCGGTAGCGGAAGCATCTGCTTCAGCGTCTGCACCCCATAGAAGATGCCGGAAGCGGAAGCCGCGACCACAAACGCCTCATGCGGCTCGACCGCCAGCACATACCCCTCCGCTTCCATCGCCGCGTCAAAGCTGATAATGTGCCTGGCCAACACTGCTGCCGCATCCGCCGACCCCGTCCGCAGCAGCGTCACGCGATAGGCCGCCCCACCGCCGCTCGCAACACTCAGACCCGCAGCCTTCACCGCCTCTTCCAGATCGCGCGCCGCAAACTCGTCCTCTGCGTCACGACCGGGCACACGCACCGTAATCGACGCCAACATCGCTGTCTCGCCCGCAACATGCGCCTCGCGCGGAGCCGGGAGCAGTCTCACCTGACTCGCCACCAGCGTCGAAAAAGCGCACAAAAGCGTTACAGTCCCCCACACCCCTCGCCACTCATGTGAGGCTGACTTCTTCTGCATGAGACTCGCCATCATTATCCCCTTCAGTTCACAAATTTGAGCGTTTCATTTCGATTCGATCATTGTAGACTAAACTTGCACTGCTCCCGCGCCGACAAGCGAGAATGAATTAGGGAAGACAATCTCCTGCCGGTCGCAGCCATTCCCGGCGCCGCGCGTGGAACCAGAATTCAGGCAAAGGCTCAATCCATGACGATGCACGACTTCCCTGGCACGGTCGCCGATTCCAATTCTAAGCGCGGCTACAATCTCTTTCTCCTGCTGGTCTCGGGCCTCGGCGGGTTGCTTTACGGAGTCGACGTCGGCATCATTGGCGGCGCGTATCCTTATTTGGAAGCGACTTCCGGGCTCACCAACGCGCAACTATCGGTCATCGTGGCGGCCGTGCTCCTCGGCAGCGTTTTCTCCACTCTATTTGCGGGCATGCTCGCCGACTGGATGGCCGCAAGCCGCTTATGGTCCTGAGCGGCCTCACGTTTGTCGTCAGCATCCCGGTCATTGCGCTCTCTCATGGCTATGGCCCGTTGTTTTGCGGGCGTCTTCTCCAGGGCATGAGTGGCGGATTCATCGGCATCGTCGTTCCGCTCTATCTGGCCGAATGCCTCGCCGCATCCAATCGGGGCAAAGGAACAGGCATCTTCCAGTGGTTGCTCACCCTCGGCATCGTCGGGGCAGCTCTGATCGGCATGTATTACAGCTATCGCGTTGACGCGGTCGCCGCCACCGGAAACGCCGCGGCCCTCTTGAGTTATAAAAACCTGGCGTGGCGCCGCATCTTTTGGGTATCGCTTCCTCCCGGCATTCTTTTTGTCATCGGCAGCTTGTTAGTCACCGAGTCTCCGCGATGGCTCTTCCGGCGCGGCAAAGAGCAGCTTGCCCTCGCCGCCCTGCTTCGCTCTCGCACTCCGCAACAGGCGAACCTCGAGTTACAGGAGATGAAAGACACCGCGCACATCGCCGCCGCGTCGCGCTCTTCGAATCAGAACTTGGGCCTCAAGCTCCAGGAATCCCTCCTGCGCCGCAAGTACATCATTCCCTTCCTGCTCGCTTGTACCATCCTTTTTTGCAACACTGCCACAGGCATCAACTCCGTCATCCTCTATAACACCGGCATCCTTCTCCAGAGCGGACTCTCCGATCTCCAGGCGCACTGGGGCTACGTGCTCCTCACGGTCGTCAACTTCACTATGACCATGGTCGGCGTCGCGCTTGTTGACCGGCTCGGCCGCAAGTTCCTGCTCATTCTCGGCACCAGCGGAATCATCCTCTCCCTCACCGCCGTTGGCTTCATGTTCCTCACCACTGAGAAACTGAATCTCAATTGCAGCGGCCAGATTCAAACCATGGTCGACCCAAACCAGGAGATCACTCTGCGCTTCGATCCCGCCGAGGCCGGCAAACTCCTCGCAGCCAACAGCTACACCGGTGACGCCATCAAGAGCAGACGCGCATCCCTCGGCATCATCTATTCCTACGGTGACTTCACCGCATCCACCAGCTTTGTGCGATCGGACGATACGGCTCCCGCGCCCATTCATGTCAACCGCGAAAGCTGTATTCCCGCCAACAAGGTGGAAGCCTTTTTCAAGAATCCCTTCGCCAATCTCGACGCGGCACGCACCGCGCCCTTGAAGATCCAGAAAGCTCTCATCGGAAGCGTTCCCGATGCCGCCCACGGCTGGCATGTGGCCATCGGACTCTATTCATTCATCGCGTTCTATGCTCTCGGCCCCGGCGTCTGCGTGTGGCTCGCCCTTTCAGAATTGATGCCCACCCGCATCCGCTCCAATGGTATGAGCATCGCGCTGGTAATCAACCAGCTAGTCTCCACCACGCTAGCCGGCATCTTCCTGCCTTTTGTCAGCAAGCACGGCTACTCATCGATGTTCTTTCTATTTGTCGGATTCACAGTGGTCTACTTCCTCGTTGCGGCATTCCTGCTGCCCGAAACGAAGGGCAAGACGCTCGAGGAGATCGAAACCCACTTTGAATCCCGCTCCGGACGCTAATTCGAGTTATGCAGAGTTATAAAATCGAGACCCGTCCAACTAACTCGAATTAAGATGCCGCCTGCTCCACCACTGCCTTCGACAGATTCCTCGGCCGGTCCACATCCACGCCGCGCTCCAGCGCCATGAAATAGGCGAACATCTGCAGCGGAATCACCTCCGCAATCGGCAGCAGGTACTCCGGCGCCGGTTTCACTGGCACGCAATCGATCACCAGTTCCGCCACGTCCATGTCT
>Ga0255351_1000938_pt1 | contig 12466 bp, 12 predicted proteins | sample HBST25r2metaG_FD_186024 | JGI IMG/M metagenome (GOLD analysis project Ga0255351, IMG submission 186024) | Peat soil microbial communities from Stordalen Mire, Sweden - H.B.S.T-25.r2 | ecosystem: Environmental > Terrestrial > Soil > Wetlands > Peat | place: Sweden: Norrbotten County, Stordalen... | reverse complement strand
GACTACTACATCCGTAAATTCACCAAGGGCGGATGGGATATGGCCTACTATGGCGGAGAGCAGTTGGATCGCTTCTCCCGCTACGCTCCTTCCTTATTCTCCAATCCGCGCATCCACGGCTTTCCCGGAGGCACCGATACCTTCGACGCCATCGCCATGAGCAACGTCCACTACGGATTCAACGTGATGGATCTGGTGAAGTTCGAGGGGATGTACAGTTATGCCCGCGCGCGCAATCTGGAGGAGTCCAGCCACTTCCGCAAGTTCGACGGACTGGAGGCCAACTTCAACACCATCGGTCCCATGGGTACGCTGATTCAGGGCACGGTCTCCTATGCGCTGCACGGAAACATTGATCGCTATAACTCCCGCTGGGGCATGGTTATTATGATCTTCAAGCCGTTCAAGTAAGCGCGCCAATGACTACAGACAAACAAACCGCGTTAGTGACTGGTGCCTCGGGAACTCTGGGAGCGGCCATGGCGCAGGCGTTGGCCGCAGTCGGATGGCGCGTGGCGGTTCACTATCATCGCGGTCAGGAGTCGGCGGATCGCGTCGTAGAAAGTATTCTTGCCGCTGGTGGAGAAGCGCTGGCCGTAGCCGCCAATCTCGGCATCCAAGCCGAGGCCGCCGCGCTCTTCCAGCAGGTCGAGAAGAGCTTCGGCCCGGTCGAGTGTCTGGTCAACAACGCGGGCATCAACCGCGATGGGCTGCTGGCTTTTATGACCGAGCAGCAGTGGGACGAGGTGATCGACACCAACCTGCGCGCAACCTACGTCTGCTCGCGGCTGGCCGTGCTGGAGATGATGCGCCACGGCGGCGGAAGCATCTGCAACATCGTCTCTCCCAGCGGCGTGCGCGGTCAGGCCGGCCAGTGCAACTACGCCGCATCGAAGGGCGGCATCATCGCCTTTACCAAGTCTCTGGCGCGCGAGGTGGGTCGCTTCAACATCCGCGTCAACGCCGTCTGCCCGGGCGTAGTGCCCAGCCCCATGTCGGCCAAGTACATCGAGAAAGAGGAGAAGCAACTTCTCTCGCAAATTCCTCTGGGGCGATTTGGCAGGCCGGAAGAGATTGCGCATACGGTTACATTTCTAGCTTCATCGAAAGCCAGTTACATCACCGCACAAATAATTACGGTCGATGGTGGACTGCTATAATTGCTGGCGCGCTAGGCTTGGCCTCACGAATTGTCACGAAAACGCAGGCAGTATCACTGACATAGAATCGGAAGGAAAATTCGCATGAAACGTTTTGTTATCCTCGCAGCATTTTTACTACTCTGTCTTACACCTCCGTCTCTGACTGCGGGTACGGTCGAAGATCAGGGCAAGGCGTGGCTTGATGCTCAAAAAGATCCAGCCGCAATCAGCGTAGATGGCACATGGAGTTCGGATGCGTTTGGAGATTTGCAATTAAGTCAGGACGCGGGAAGTAGAGACGTTCACGGAGTTGGAGGTGGATACGGACTCACGGGTATAGTTAGCGGCAAGAGTCTTTACCTTCTTTTTACTTCCGGTCGGACTGTAGAGTATTGTGCAGTTCTGAAATCAGGAAGTGGAAATAGTCTGATGGGCACTTACTCGGACAGGGTTACGCGGTTGAGGTTTGGATTAGGTCTTTGCCAAGTGAAGGGCAGACCAATGTTCATGAGTAAGAAATAGGAGAACTCACATGAAACGGTTCGCCATCCCAGTATTAATTTTACTTTTCTTTCTTGCTCCGGCTCCTTTGACCGCTGGTAGGCATAGCGTCAAGGAATACAAATACAAGGAAACTACCGTTGACATGAGCAACATGAAGCATATTTTTGTTGGCTGGGTTGATCTGCCGACTGAAGAGGGTGCTCTCTATGGCTATGATAAGGCCGATTGGACCGAATTAATGGTTGGCGTGAACCAGTCGCTAGCGCGTTGCGTGGTCGACCGAACTGTCACAGCAGCCAAGGATAAGGATGACGTGAATGCTGCTGGGAATGACCTCTATATTAAGTTTCAGGATTTTCGCATCGACTATGAGTATTATCATGTGATTGTTGGAATCCATTTCATCGATCCGAAAACCAACACTGAAATTGGAATGATTCCCGCCAGACCCTACTACGGAAACGCTTGGGGGTTCAAGGGTTTTATGAATGCAGCAATGGACAAAGTATGTGAAAAAGTGCAAGTGGAAGTTACAGGCAAAAAGCAGAATAATAAGTAAACTATTCGCATCTCGTTGCGATTGACAGTAACCGTCCTACGGAGAAATAGCTCTACTCTTGTTCTTCCACCGCAGGTTCTACTGACGCTGCAAGGCGCTTGCGCCATGGAAATGGCAGGCGCTGTTTGAGCATGCTCCAGCGCGTGTCTTGGAATGGATTCGCGTCGCTGCCGTAGATGGGATGGTAGGTTTCGACGCGCTGGCGTCCGGGGATATCAATGCCGAAGTCGTTCAGTTGCAGAAACTGCCGCATCTGTAGCTTGTATCGGCCTTCAATGCCAAAGATGAGTTCCAGCAGGCGTTCATTCAGCCAGACGATGTGGCGAAATCCAAACTCCCAGAGATAGGTATATCCCTTGAAGAACTTCCAGTCTCCGGGCGTGGCTCGCCACATGCCAATCACCTCGCGGCGAATCTTCCAGCGGGCGAAGTTGAGTTCCTCGGGAGTGAGCTGGCTGGTGCGCACATTGCTGAAGTAGCCGTCGTACCAGCGAAAATCCGCGAGATTGGCGACCCGACCCGCTGCGATCATCTCATCGCGCATCGGCGTCTTGGGATAGGGCGTCATGATCTGGTCCATGACACTGGTAATACCCATGTTTTTGATGAACTGATAGTTCTCTCTCATGCTCTCGGCGTCGTCATCGGGCAATCCGTTGATGATGCCAGCGACGACGATGATGCCTTCCTTCTGCAATGCTGCAACGCCGCGCTGTATCGTGTCCAGCGTGTTGGGTTTGTGCATGGCCTTCAGGTTTTTGGTGGAGGCGTTTTCGATGCCGAGGAAGATGGAGACGAAGCCCGCTTGCACCATCTTCTTGGCAATATCCGGGCGACTGGCAAACCCAATCGGGCTGGCCTGCGTGGTAAACATGACATCCTTCAACTTCAGGCCAATCACCCCATCGCATAGTTTCTCGAAGCGATCCATGTCCAGAGTGATGTTGTCGTCGGTGCAGAAGAGGTGGCGCGCTCCGCGATCATAAGCGTCTTGAATATCGGCCAGCACACGCTCCAACGGAAAGACGCGGAAGCTGCGTCCATACATCTCGCGAATGCTGCAAAAGCTGCACAGATGCAGGCATCCGCGCGAGGTCTCAATGACATCGGCCTTGCGAAAGTACATGTGAAAGCCATCGGCGATGCGCTTGTCGCGGGCCGGAATGCGGATGCGGGTGAGGTCTTCCAGAGGCCGCGCGGCGTTGTGATGAAAGACGCCGTCCTGCTTGTAGGAGAGGCCGAGAATCTTGTCCATCCCCGCGTCTCCGGCCTCGATGCTGTCCAGCATCTCGCCAAAGGCAAAGTCGCCCTCGCCGCGCATGAGGAAGTCCCACAGACCCGCGTCCTGACCGCTGGCAATGGTCTCTGAAAACAGCGTGGCATGATAGCCGCCGAGCACGGTACGAATCTTGCTATCGAATTGTTTGGTCAGATAAGCAAAGCCCGCCGTGGTCTCGTACTGAAAGGTCATGGAGCTGAAGCCCACAACATCCGGCTTGAAGGTGCGCAGCAGTTCGAGAAAGCGCGGCACCGCATTCTTGCGCCAGACGACCATGTCGACGACGCGCACATCGTGGTTTTCGATCTGTCCGGCGATGGTCGCCATCGCCACGCTTGGCGGTTCCCACTGACGGCGTGGAACCCAGGGCGATGTGGCGGGACTCTGAACCAGCAATGCTTTCATTTGACCTCGATCTTACTCGCTTGCCTGTGCTGTGCGAAGACACTGCGATTTTTTACCCGCACCATTTATTTAACCTTGAGCATGGCTGACGTCCGCCTCGCGGCCAGAGAGTTTCGCGAGAATCAACAACTCGATTCGCTCCACCGTATCCAGGGTATAAACATCAATCTCTCGGGGCATGAATTCAATGGCGTAGCGGCTTTCGATAAAGTCGACCAGGCCAAGCATGCCGATGGAATCGATGATGCCGCTGGTGACGAGAGGAGTGGTGTCCTCAATGCTCTCGGCGGGCTCATCGGGCAGATAATGTCGGGCGACAAACTCCCTGACTTCGGTCTTAATCTCCATGCTTCAGTCCTTCCGCGATCTTTTCCAGGGCGAGCATATCGATCTTGCCGCGGCTCCCCTTGGTGATCGCATCGAGAAAGAGAATGCGGTCGGGCAACATATAAGACGGCAAGAGACGCCCGCAGTGGGCTTTGAGATCAGCCAGGGTCACGGCACCCGAAGCAACGGGATGAACAAAGGCCGCAATGACCACACCTTTTTGTTCGTCCTCGACAGCAACCACAGCCGCTTCCAGTATATCTTCATGAGACAGAAGAGCTGCCTCGATCTCTCCAGGCTCGATGCGGAAGCCGCGGCGCTTGATCTGGCGATCGAGACGCCCGAGAAAACGGTAGCTTCCGTCGGGAGCTTCCGAGACGTGATCGCCGGTGCGGTAATAGCGAATGCCATCGAGGAGTACGAAGTGGCTCTCGGTCTCATCGGGACGATTCCAGTAGCCACGCATCAGCGAATCGCCGCCAGCCAGCAGTTCTCCGTTGCATTCATCGATCCGCACCTCGGCATAGGGACAGGGATGGCCGATGGGCAACGGTTGTGAGCCGTCGAATCCTGTTGGCACGCGACACCATGTCACCACGTTAGTCTCGGTGGGGCCATAGAGGTTCGCACAGAGCGCATTGGGAACTGCGGCCTGTAATCGGGCCAGAGCGGGCGCTGGAAAGACCTCGCCGGCAAAGAGAATCAGGCGCAGATCCGGATAGGAATGCTCGGCCATGCGTCCCTCGCGCAACATCCGGGCAAGGATGGAGGGCACGGAATACCAGCAACTGATGCGGGACTCGCGCACAAACTGCGCCAGAAAACGCGGCATCCACACAATGTGATCGGGAACCAGCACTGCAGTTGCGCCGCACAGGGCCATATTGAAGATGTCGAAGGTGGAAAGATCGAATCCCAGCGGCGAGGGGCTGGCGATGAGGTCGCCGGAGACGATCTGAAACTCGCCTGCGATCCAGCGAACGAAGGCGCTCACTGCCCGGTGAGAAAGCTCGACGCCCTTGGGTTGCCCCGTGGAACCGGAGGTGAAGAGGATGAAGGCCGTATCCTCGGCCGTCATTTGCGGCAAGAGCGCAAGATCAGCTTCCTGCGCCGGCGGCGCAGGCCATGCAATGCTGGCCCCAGTGTGCAGATCGGAGATGCACGGTGGAAAGCCGTCGCCATCGATCAGCAGACGTGCTCCGCACTCGGCCAGAACTGCGTCGAGGCGCTTCCGCGGCCAGCGCGGATCAATGGGGACGTAGATGGCTCCGGCCAGCAGCGAGGCAAAGACGGCAATGATCGCATCGCTGTTCTTGGGCAAAGCCAGAACGACGCGGTCCTGCGGTTGAATCCCATGTGCGCGGAGGCACAGGGCCAGCGATAGGGCCTGCGCGAACAACTGGGCGAAGGATGTGACTCGCTCCTCCTCGACGAGGGCGATGGCATCGGGCGTCCTCGTCGCGCTGTGTCGCAGCCACTCGTGCAGCAGTCCGCTGTCAGGCTCGGGCAAGCGTCACCCCCCAAGTAAAGCCGATGCCCGTCGACGCAAACAGCAGCAACTGACCGGGACGAATGAGCCCTTCGCGGCGCATCTCTGCATAGTTGATGATCAGATCGCTGGCGAAGGTGTGGCCGAACTCGGCCATGCGACTGATCGGCAAACCATTCTCTGGCAACCCCACCATCTTGCAAAAGCTCTCGCGATCGCGGCGGCTGATGTTGGAGTAGATGAAATGATCCACATCGCTCAAGCGCAGTCCGGCATCCGCCAGAACCTTGTTGGCCAGCCGGAAGAGATGGAGATAGAAGATTGGCATCACCTTGTGCTCGATGATGACCGCATCGGCGGTGAGTTGGATATGCCCATCGTTCTGGGTGACGGCAATGGCCTTGTGCAGATGGCCCAGCGTCATGGCCTCAACGCCCAGCAACAGTGGCCCCTCGGCGCCCTGGCGGCGGAGCACAACGGCACTGGCGGCGTCGCCTTGCACGGTAATGGGCAGCAGGGAACGGTTGTGCCGCGGTGCGGTATCGCCTGTGACCAGAAGCGCGGTCTGAATCCGTTCATCCATGCTCATCCAGCCCAGCGCGGTCTTGATGGCCAGATGCAGTGCGCCGCATCCTCCTGCGCGGAAGCTGAGATTCATCGAACTCTCCGCACCAAGTTCGGCGCTGAGTTGGTGGGCGAATGAGATGGATTGCAGATTCTCGCCGGGAAAGGTGCTGTAGTCCAAGATCAGGTCGATGTCGCGGGGCGTGATCCCGGCCGCATCGATGGCCGCCTCGACGGCCTTCAGAGCCAGATCGTAAGGCTGTTCTTCGCCGCAGACGCGCACGCGGCTGAGTCCAAGATTGTCCAGGGCCCTTTGTCTCGCCAGCGAACTCAGCGGTGCCAGCGTGGTCTCCACCCTGAGCCGTTCCCGCTCCAGAATCTCCGCCACGGTCTCTTCGTCGGGAGGCACGGCATAAGCCGCTGCTGCAATGCGTACATTGAGATTCAAAATAGCTCCAGTCGCAGCGCGGCAAAGCCGCCGTTAGCCGATGTCGCCAGCAGCAGCGCGTCGCCAGCTCCGGGGTGCCTGCTCAAAGCCAACAGCAGGTGCAGCAGAGCACTGGCATCTCCTATCCCTGACGCAACAGGTTGCGCGGGATAGATGGTCGCATCTTCGCCAACCAGGTCGCGGGTCGAACAGGTCGTGTGACTGGAAGCGCACGGTCCGCCATTGCCAGTGCAGATGGTGAACGTCGGCGTGGCGTCGCCCAGCAACTGGCGGACGCCGGTCCGCGCATCGCCACCGACCGCCCAGCGCCCCGCACCAAGAGCGGCATAGGGACGAGACTCCTGACGACCGATCGGTTCCAGCACCATGGCCACAACGCCTTCGCTGGGTATAAATCCGCCCGCTGAGGGCAATTGTTCTTTGCTGAAACAGGCTGGCGAGAGCAGATGAGCCGCCTCATACCACTCGTAAATGGCCTGCGTCAGCGTGTCTCCCGCAAGCACAATCGCCAGATCGGCCTGCCCATGGCGCAACAGGGAAGAGGCCTGCAACAGCGCGCTCTCCGCCGCAAAGCCCTGACTGCTGATCGTCACGTTGGGGCCGTGCAGATCGTGAAATAGAGCCACATGGCTGGCCGGAGCGTTGCTGAGCGTCTCGGGAAAGATGATGGGGTCGGTCTCCGCCCAGCCATGCGTCGCTGCGCTTTGAAAGAAGGCCTCGGTGAGTTCGACACAGCCAAAGCCGGTGGCAAAGAAGACTGCAATGCGGGATCGATCCATTTTTGCTAGGTCGATGCCCGCGTCGCGCAAGGCCAACGACGAGGCCACCAGAGCCCACGCCGAAAGACGATCCAGCCGCCGGGTCTTCAGGCCCGGCACGATGCTGGCGGGACGAAACGCCTCAACCAGGAATGCGCGGCGCAATCCTGGAGTGGTCCAGGCGGTGATGGCGCTGGGCTCCAGAGGCCCCGTCGAGATCAGTCCGGCCAGCGGACCATAGGGGGTCACGGATCCGATACCGGTGAGCACGGGCGAGGTAGGTTTCATGCGCTGTGACTCCCGAAAACAAGCGCCACATTGCTACCGCCAAAGCCCGCAGAGACCGACATCGCCACCGGCAGCGGCTGCCGACGCACTTCGCCGTGCAGCCAGTCGATCTTCGAGCTCTCAATGGGATTGTTCAGACGCAGAGTGGGAAAGAGAGAGCCAGTTCGTGCGGACGTGATGGTGATGGCCGCCTCTAGCGCGCCGGCTGCCCCCAGACAGTGTCCGAAGTAGGATTTTGTCGACGAAACCGGAATGGGTTGGCTTCGTCCGTGGAAGGCTCGTTCATAGGCATGAGTCTCCGCAATATCGTTCAAGTGCGTACCCGTGCCGTGTGCATTCACATAGCCAATCTCGTCGATGCTGCACTCGGCCATCTCCATGGCACGGTGGATGCACGCAGCCAGCTCGATGCCGTCTTTCTGCGGCGCGGTCGGATGAGAGGCGTCATTGGTCATGGCCCATCCCCGCAATACGGCTAGAACTCTGGCACCGCGCTGCGTTGCGTGGGCCAGAGTCTCCAGCACCAGAACGGCTGCGCCTTCGCCCAGATTCAGCCCTTTGCGATCCTGGTCGAAGGGACGGCAGGGATCGCGGTCCAAGGCCTGTAGCGAGTTGAAGCCGCTCAGCGTGAAGGGGCACAGTGCATCGCTGCCTCCGGCCAGGACCATGGGCGCGGCCTCGTCGAGCAGCATGTTGGCGGCCAGCGCAATGGCCAGCGCTCCCGAAGCGCACGCCACGGAGACGGCGCAGGCTGGTCCCTGAATCCCCAGATGCTCTCCGACGGAAGCCGATACTCGCGACACGGAATACGATGCTGCCCGCGACAATCCGCCGTGCCTATACCAGGCAGCGGGTCCGTGCGCAATCTCCGGGTCGATCTCGGTCAGCCCTGCAACCGTACTGGCCATCACAATGCCGCTCTCGTGGAAGTCGCGACAGGCTTCTGCAATCTCCGCCACAGCGTCGCTCGCCGCTGCCATCGCCAGCCGATCAGAGCGCGAGTAGTGATGACCGTCCTGCACGGAGGGCAGCGGGCCAACCGCTGCGACTGTTCCCTGAAAGCCGGGATACAACTCCGACGCGGGTTCCAGACAGCACTGGCCAGCCAGCATCCCGGCCTGTAGTCGAGACAGACCCACGCCATAAGGACTGACCACGCCAATCCCGGTCACAACGATGGTTTTTTGTGCATCAATCACGAGAATGAACCGGCCAGAAATCGAAGAAATTTACCCACTGATCATAGTAGTCTGGCAACTGCGCTTCGAGAAACCGCACCGCCTGCCGCAAGCCGATCCGCTGGTCTTCATCGCGATTGTCCGAGCAGACAGGAAGAATTGGCTCACCCAACATGACTCGATAGCGCAGCCAGCTGCGTCGAACAACGAAGCCCGGAAGCACCGGAGCGCCAGAAACCTGCGACAACAGAAAGGCCCCCAGCGGAAACTCCACAGGCTCCGAGAAAAACGGAACCGCTGCACAGTGACGCGAATGGTAGACGCGATCTCCCTGGACTGCGACGATCTCATTGCGGCGCAGGGCTCGCAACAGTTCGATTGTCGCCCGCGCGCCGTCGCGCAGGTCGACGATCCGAAGCCGCTCATTGCTCATCCGGTCGCGCAGCATCTTCTCTGCGGGCTTATCCTCCACCACGCGCGCCACGTTGACGGGACGGCCATGCATCTCCAGAAGGCGCGAGGCAAACTCCGGATTGCCCAGATGCGCGGTCCACACGATCAACCCATGACCCGCGTCCAGACAGCGGTCGATCACCTCAGCCCCGTGCTCCCCGTTCTCCAGCATGGCGAGCAGTTGTACATGGCTGGCCTGGGGGATAAAAGCATAGGAGACGATCAAGTCGCAAAAGGAGTAGAAAACGCGATAGACCTTCCACTGTAGCCCGAGTCCACGCCTACCGGAGACTCGGCGCAGATTGCCGGTCACGGCACGGCGCTCGCGCTTCAGCAGAAGAAAGAAGATCAGCGCGGTCACCGATGCACTCGCCTGCTGCACAGAGCGCGGCATCCAGCGCACCGTAGAGAAGACAATGCGCAGCGTTGCCACATTGTGAAAACGATGTCGGTACCAGCGCTTCAATGGGTACCCGCCAGCGTCAGCTCGCTCACATCTCGAATCATCTTGCGCTTCAGCACCGAGTACATGTGAACGATCTCTGTGTCGTCGTATCCGATGGACTGAAGCGTTCGCACCGCAGCATCGACGGCTGCGGCATTGCTCAGGCCGAAGCGGCGATGATACTCGATCTGAATCTCATTCATCTCGTGCTTTGACAGGGTGGGCGTACCCATCGCCATATCGTTGTAAGAGAAGCGGCTGGTCAATTCAAGCCGTTCGGCGTCCCAGCCTGCCTCCACGGCCTGCCGGTTGATCTCGCAGCCTGGAAAGAACCGCAGGCAGAAGTGGTAGGGAAGCAGCGACGGTTTGGGCAGTTCGCCCAGCCAGTCCAGCGTGCGCTGCGCCATCTCTCGCGTCTCTGTCGGAAAGCCGTACATGGTCGAGATGTTGACAGCCACATTTTGTCTCTGCGTGTATGCGATGATCCGGCGGGCCTTCTCCAAATTGAGATTCTTGCGCACCAGCCGCTGAATCTCTTCCGTCGCGGACTCGACGGCATAGGTAAACCAGACGGCACCCGCGTCCATCGCACGATCCACAAATTTCTCGCTGGTAATATCCGCGCGCAGTCCGTTGACAAAGTACATTCGCAGCTTGAAACCCGCGGCCTCGATCCTGTCGAACAGATCCAGCGCGCGCTTCACATCGACGTTGAAGATGTCGTCGACGATGTAGAAGTCCCGGATGCCGTGCCGGTCGTAAAGTTCTGCGATCTCCTCAAAAATATTCGCGGCGCTACGCAGTCGGATGCCTTTCCAATGGCTGAAGCAATAGGTGCAGCCGTAGACACAGCCGCGGCTGGTCAGCAGCACTCCCTGCCGCCTGTGATTGTACGCATAGCTGAGCTGACTCTGGTAGCAATCGATGTCGATCAAGTCGTAGGCGGGAATAGGAAGGCTGTCGATCTTCGCGCTCTCCGCGCGCTCAGCGTTTTCCACCACCTCGTCGCCCTTCCGGTAGAGAACTCCCGCAACCGTGCTGGCAGAAGCTCCCGAAAGCAGCTCCACAAAGACCTGTTCGCCTTCTCCCTGAACGGCAATCTCCACCTCCGGCACCTCGTCGAAGAGTCGGCGCTTGTACGCTTTGACGATCGGCCCGCCCACAATCAGCGTGGCGTCGCTGTGCATGCGCACCAGCGATGCGATGCGCTGTAGCTCCTCAAGAAAAAATGCAATGGAGCGAAGGCCGACGACATCCGGTTGGAACTCCCGCAAAATGCGCTGAAAGCCTTCGTCGTCGGGGCAGGAGAGTGAGGATTCGACGATACGCACTTCGATGTTGGGCAGCGCAGCGCGCGAGCTGGAGGCCAGATACATCAGACCAAGCGGCGGAACATGCATCTCGTACGGCATGGTCGTACCGACCCACTTGTTCATGTTGTTGCATTCGACCAGCAATACCCGGGAGGGTCTTATTCCGTTGCTAGTCGCCATGGCCGGTGTTGCTCCTGAAAATTCATTGCTTGGCCGCGACTTTGGCTTCGACCGCTACTGCCAGCGTTCGGATGCTCTGCCAGGCACTTTCGTCGAACTCGCCATCGACCAGCTTGATCCCAAAGCGTCTCTCGATCTCCAGAATCAGTTGCAGAATATCGATGGAATCGATCTCTAGATCGCCTCCCAGCAACGGTTCATCGTCGCTCAGGTCCTCGGGCGTCCTGTCCTTGATCCGTAAGCCGGTAATAATAATTTCTTTGAGTTGCTGTGCAATGATGTCCATGGCGATTTCTTGCCAAGCATAGCATGTCGCACCCGTAAACTCGCGGATCGCCGCCTTGGATACCTTCCTGGATTGCAGGTAATCCGGAGGTTGATTCTCAACTGGCGAGACCGATGCACTCAATGAGTGCCCAGATGATTCGCAACGACTGAAGTCACCATCGGAAATCCCGCTGCCGCCGCATGACCAGGCTCAGCTACTAGGCATTCATTCTGGTGGCAGGCCAACGGGGCAGATCTGCGGAAAAGCTGCCGGGATGGACGGCACCCCGCTTTCAATCACTCGCAACCACTCGCAAGCTTATGTACATAGGGACGTTACGGCGGTTCCTCTAAAACACGCGGGACAGAGTTCGAGTGGTCGCAACGCTCTTCGCAATAGAGAAACCACTCCTGCTGTAGGCGTCGAAGGAAAAATAGACCAGCGTGAAGCCGAGAACCCAGAGGAAGAAGTTGTAGGCGCCGGTGACTGACGCGCCTACGGGGGGTCGAGCAGGTCGATGCCTTGGTTGTGTACGTTTCCGACCTTGGGGTTTGCCGGGTGGATCTGGAGCGTGGTTTCGGGATATGGACGGAGCAGGTGGGTGGGCGGCCGCTCGGTCTCCCCACGATCGAGCCACTCATCGTACTCGGGAGGCATCAGGATGGCAGGCATGCGATCGTGGATGGTGCTCATTGCGGCGCTGGCCTTCACGGTGATGATTGAGAAGCTCTGCAACCAGTGTAAGCGTATGGTCTGGGCCGTTCTTGTCGGTGGGGGTGTTTCTATGAATTGGGTTGGGATTTAAGTGTCCACATAACCTTATGTGGACACTTATTCAGGACTGCTCGTATGGACTGGCGAGCGAT
>Ga0255351_1000937_pt1 | contig 12501 bp, 14 predicted proteins | sample HBST25r2metaG_FD_186024 | JGI IMG/M metagenome (GOLD analysis project Ga0255351, IMG submission 186024) | Peat soil microbial communities from Stordalen Mire, Sweden - H.B.S.T-25.r2 | ecosystem: Environmental > Terrestrial > Soil > Wetlands > Peat | place: Sweden: Norrbotten County, Stordalen... | reverse complement strand
CTCATTCCCAAACGATGCCCGGAACTGCTGCACTGTCATCATCCGACCGCGCTTGTTTGTTGATCTTTTCGCCATATGTCAAGTGTATCGTCTTTTGTTCGCCTGAGCAAGATTGATATTCATCTTCCTAAAATGCTCTAGTATTTTGACCGCATGAAAATGATCCATTTGGAAATGTAGCGCCGACCTCCCGGTCGGCTGTAATGTGGGCCTCCTGGCCCACGTTTGCTCATTCGATAGAACATCTTCACCCGGTCACGGACCTAGTCCGCGAATTGCGCTAACTGCTCCGCCGCGGGCTTCGGCGTGAAGAGGCTGACTACGATCAACGCTGCAACCGCAGCAAAGAGCGCCGGGAAGATGGCGTCGCGGTCGGCAAGAATATGCGGAAAAAGCGCTCTCACAGCAGGCAGATCCCAAGCCAGTGTTACCACAGTACCGCTGGCGATGGCTGCTACAGCGCCCCAGGCCGTAGCCCGCTTCGAGTAAAAGGCTGCCAGCACTACGGGCGTGAGCGCGGCGGAGTAGATAGTGTAAGCCCACAGCATCTTCTGCAGAATGCTTTCAGCGAAAACCGCCTGATAGAGCGCCCAGCAGCCCAGCAGCACCACGCAAAGCCGCGAAACGATCAGGATGCTTTTATTCGACGCTCCTGGCGAGATATAGCGGACAAAAACATCTTCGACCAGATTGGTGGCCGGTGAAAAAAGATAGTTCGAGGCGGTCGAAATGACCTTGGCAAAGACCGCGCCCAGCAAGACTGCCCCCATCACCGCAGGCAAGCCGTGGCGTGCGGTGTAAGGAATAATCTCGCGTGGATGCAGCGCGACCTCGCCGGTAGGATAGAGAGCGCGCCCAAAGACGGCGATGGAGACAATCAGCGTCTCCAGCAGCACCGTGCCCACGACCCAGCCGATGACCGAAACGCGCGCATCCCGCTCACTGCGCGCCGAGAAGAACTTCTGGTACATCACCTGATTGCCCAGCATCAGCAGCATTGTCGGCACCAGAAACTCCAGCCCGCGCACCACTCCCATCCCGGCTGATTGTCGTACGTGTTCGGGGCTGAAGCGATAGTTGCCCAGCACTTGAAAGTACTCCGGTGGCAACGCGTGACGCAGCCCGGTCCAGCCGCCGGCCTGGATGAAAAGGTAAGGCGCGGCCAGAATGCAGATCACGGTGACCAGCGAACCGATGGCCACATCCATATAAGCCACAGACGACATTCCGGCCAGCGCGGTGGTGAGGATGACGAAGGCAGCGATAAGGAAAGTGCCTTGCTCTGAGCTGACCGTGTCGGGAAAGATCAGATGCAACACGTCGCCGCCGCCCTTGAACTGGTAGCTGGTGATGCCGATGTAAGCAAAGAGGATGGCAATTGTGCCCAGCACGCGCGCCGCCTGGTTGTAGCGGGCTTCCAGCAGATCCGGCAGCGTGAACTGCGCAAAATTGCGTGCGCGAGGTGCGATGAAGTAGATCAGCAGCAGCGCCAGCCAGCCGCCGGCCGGCTGCCAGAGCGCGGCAAATCCGTTCTTGTAGGCGTTCTCCGCCCCGGCAAAGAGCGAGCCGGCGCCGATCCACGAGGTGAGCAGCGTCAGTACCAGGACGAAGGCCGGCAGCGAGCGCCCAGCAACCAGATAGTCGGCCTTGGTCTTCACCTGCGAGCTGCGGTAGAGCGCCACCGTCAGCAGAACGACGACGATCACAGCTAAAACAGCAACATACAAGTAAGCCACAGGCAAACTCCTCGGTTGAATAAGCAGGTTCTATGCAGTTTACCGGAATCGGGCGGCTTCCAGCTCAAGCGGCATCCCGGTCGCCGCATATCAAATCCCCGGCGATATCAGCAGGTAGAGATGATTCCAGTCGGCTTTAGTCTTTTGCCTGTGTCCGTTCCAGTCTACTATCGCCCATTTGGAATATAATTCGTGCGTGAAATCATTCCACCGCATGACGGCATGAAAAACCGCATCTGCGGTCAAGGAGACTGTTATGTTGAAGCCGTTGCTGTTTGTCTCTGCTCTTGTCTTGTTTGGAATCTCCACCACATCGAATGCCGGGCCTTTGGCGCCAGAGGGTGGGCAGTCGGCCGCCCCCAGCGATTCAAAATCGGCCAAACTATCCGACAAGGCGCAAACGCGCGCCAAAGAACTCTATGGTCAGGAGTGCGCTCTCTGCCATGGCGACTCCGGGAATGGAAAAACCGATCTGGCTACGGCGATGAAATTGACTCTCGACGACTGGACCGATCCCAAGGCGCTGGCCGGCAAGAACGATCAGGAATTGTTCGGCATCATTCGCAACGGCAAGGGGCAGATGTCTGCCGAGCCGGTGGGCCGCGCCAAGGACGAGGAAGTGAAGAACCTCATCGTGTACATTCGCTCTCTGGCCAAGCAATCGCCAGCCGCCGCGCCCTCAGATCCAGCCGCGCCGCCCGCTGCTAATTAGCAGTCTAGGTCGCGCTCGGTCTTGAAGAGGAGGCAGGCGCTCATGGGGTGATGGTGCGCGATAGATAAGGATCGTGAGCGCAATCTGAGATACAATGTATCTCAGAGGGAGCTGATGCAATGGCGAGCACGATGGTTCATATCCGAGTAGACGAAAAGGTCAAAGAGGATGCCACAGCGACATTGGCTGCAATGGGAATGTCTGTCTCAGACGCTGTGCGGATGTTGCTGGTGCGCGTGGCGGCGGAAAAGGCTCTGCCCTTCGAGGTGCGGGTTCCAAATGCAGCTACGGTGAAGGCGATGCAGGCGGCAGACAAGGGACAGGGCAAGCGCTTCAAGACCGCCGACGCGCTCTTTAAGGAACTGGGAATCTGAAGATGCGCAATCCGATTCTTGGAGCCAAATTCCGGCGCGATGTGAAGCTGGCCCAGCGGCGTGGAAACGATATGTCCAAGTTGCGTGCGGCCATTCTGCTATTGATTGATGGCAACCCGTTGCCGCCGCTCTATAAAGACCATCCTCTGAGTGGCGATTGGGCACATCATCGCGATTGCCACATCGAACCGGACTGGATTTTGCTGTACAAGATTGACGGCGATGACCTTTATCTTGTTCGCACAGGGTCGCACTCGGATTTGTTCTGAGGATAGGACTAACGAAACTTATGACATGAAAAAGGAAACATTGTAACCAGACCATTGAAGGGCCGCAGTAAGATTGTTTAGGACTCTCTTCCGTGTAGCGTCATCCAATGGAATGTTCTGTGGTTCGTCCCAGTTAAGGACTGGATCAACAATGATATCAATCGTTCCAGATCCGCTTTCACCACCCAGAATTAGATGATGCCCGTTTTCATAATAGTCATAACGATCAATTCTCCAAGAACTCCCTGAAATTGCGACTGACCAGCCCTCATTGCAAACAATCTTACCGCGATTCTTTCCAAACCATGGTTTGCGAAGAACAGGTATCGGATGAATTCTGGGTTGAAGCACAGATTTTCTAACATCACCTCGTTGGTACCGCGCTTCGGTCTTCATAGAATCCTTGATCCATCCCATATGTTCCAGTCCTTTCCAGGCCGGTATTTCAACCTGTCACGCAGTCCCTCAGGCCAGCATCTTTAATCCATGCTTCTCGACGAGGCTGAGCAGTTTGAGAGCCATGCCGCTGGGCTTTTTTGCGCCGCTCTCCCATTTCTCGATCGTGGATTCGCTGGTATTAAGATAGCGGGCAAAGACTGGCTGGCTGACGTGCTGGCTCTCGCGAATTTTCTTGATGCGGCGGGGTTCAAGCGGAGTGGGGACAACGAGGCAAGCTTCATCAAATTCGCGCATGGTCGCAATATCAATGGTGCCAGCCCTAAACATTCCAGTGACGCTGCTATGGATCGCTTCAAAGGCCTCGCTCTTGTATTTGCTATTCTTCGCCATGACACATCTCCACAATTTCGTTGAGTTGCAATTCCTTTGCAATGTCGGCGTCTGTCTTCCGGGCAAACAGACCGGCAACAGCGCGAAAAGCCTTCAATTCATCGTCGCCGATATTGTCCCGATCTTTCTTTGCGAACAAATACTCGTAGACCCAATACCGGCCACCTTTGGCGACGAGGATGGAGCGGTAGAGATTCTTGCCAAGCCGCTTTTTGAAGACGCGCCGCCCAAATCATCGGCTTGGCCCAGCATCACCTGCCGGATGGCGGCGCAAAGCTCTGCATCCTTGATGAGCGCCTTTCGCGCAGCCTTGGAAAACCAGGCTGTTTTGAAAACCCGTTGCGATCTTTCATCCGGGTCGTGCATATTCATAGGATAGCACCAGGTGCTACCGAATTCAGTATGAATATTTTTTATGCTGGTTGCCGCCATCGGACGTTCCAACTCATATTTCAATTGCCGGGAAGCGGTCAACCCTCAGATCGCTGGCCGCATCGGATTGATGAACTTCAGTCCGGAAAAGTGCTTTTCGTTGTCTGTGACCACGATGCATTCGTTGGCTTCTGCGATGGCGGCGACGATCATGTCCAACGCGCTACGCGGCTCCCCGGCTTCTTCGCCCTCGGCCATCAGGCGCGCCCAGATCAGGCCAGCTTTCTCGTCGAAGGAAAGAACCCGGCCGGCAAACAAGGCTTGCGGACCTTCTGGACCGGCAAACCACCTTTCCAACTGAAGACGCTTTTTACCTGCTAAGGCATTGAGAATGCCGAACCAGATTTCCGCAACGACGAGCGAGGCGATGAACAAATCCTCGTCGGCCTGCTCCGCCATCCAGGCGAGAAGCGGCTCGGAGGGCGCGGGCTTGGTTACATTGCTGAGAATGTTGGTGTCGAGCAGGTAGCGCATTACAAATCTACCTTTCGGCCATCGATGCGCGGACGCTCTAGGTTGAGATCGGCTCCCACCAGGGGCGAACGGCGCAGAGCGGCCAGAATGCCGCCCTTGTTAAGCGGTTGCGCCTGGATGCAGCGATGCACGGAGGCGCGAATCTCCTTGGCCTCTGGATTGTCTTCGGCCAACTGCCGGGCTAGTCTTCGGATCAGTTCGCGATCCGTCGAGAGGCCCAGGACTTCAAAGCGCGCCATTCCGCGTTGACTGAGACGTTTGCGGTAATTTACGAGCGCGCGCGATTGTGCAGTTAGGCTCATGGGTGTCTCCGATCTATATCCAGTAATATAACCGGTAAGCGGTGAAATAACAAACCGAAATCTGGAATTGCTATGGTTTTCCTGTTCCCTGCTCCCTATTCACTGTTCGCTTCCCCACATCCCCATTACAATGAAGAAGCTATGATACGTTTTTCAACTGCCGGGGAGTCGCATGGGGAGGCACTGATTGCGCTGGTTTCGGGATTGCCGGCCGGGGTGCCCATTGATCTGGAGTTCGTCAACCGCGAGCTGTGGCGGCGTCAGCAGGGCTACGGGCGCGGCGGGCGGATGAAGATTGAAACCGATAAAGCGCATGTGCTGAGTGGCGTGCGGCATGGCAAGACGATAGGCGCGCCGGTGGCGATAGAGATCGTCAACCGCGACTGGAAGAACTGGGAATCCAAATTGCCTGTTGCCGCGGGCGACGCGGCGCTTCATCAGTCTGTGGCCTCGCCGCGGCCGGGCCATGCGGATTTGGCCGGTGCGCTGAAGTACAACTTCCCCGATGCGCGCTATGTGCTGGAGCGGGCCTCGGCGCGGGAGACGACCTCGCGCGTGGCGGCGGGGGCCTTTGCCAAACTGATGCTGCGTACGCTGGGGATTGAGGTGCTGAGCCACGTGATCCGCGTGGGGCGCGTGGAGCTGGAGCGCGATGCGTCGTGGGAAGAGATTGCGGCTCTCGCAGCCCGCGACGAGGTGGTTCTGGGTTGCGTGGATGAGGCGACCGAGGCGCGCATGAAGGAAGAGGTCGAAGAGGCCTCGCGGACCGGCGACACGGTGGGTGGCGTCTTCGAGGTAGTGGTGCGGGGCGTTCCCGCTGGGCTGGGTACGTACGTTAATTGGGATGAGAAGCTGGACGGGCTGCTGGCCCAGTCGGTGATGAGCATTCAGGCTGTGAAGGCGGTGGAGATTGGTCGGGGCGTGGTGGGCGCGGAGAGCTTTGGTTCCGTGGTGCATGATCCGATTCAATACGCTGCCGAAGCAACCGCGCGACCGACGCGCTTCACCCGTCCGCAGAACAATGCAGGCGGCATCGAGGGCGGCGTCTCGAACGGCGAAGACATTATTGTGCGCGGCTACCTGAAGCCGATTTCGACGCTGCGCAAGCCGCTGGAGTCGGTGCGCTTTGACACGCGCGAGAAGACCAGCGCGAGCTATGAAAGGTCGGACATTTGCGTGGCCCCGGCGGCGGGTGTGGTGGCCGAGGCGATGGTGGCGCAGACCGTGGCGCAGGTCGTGCAGCAGAAGTTCGGCGGTGATTCAGCGCTGGAAATGCAACGGAATTTTGCGGGATACATCGAACAGATACGGAGCTATTAGTAGAAAATGATTCTGAATATCGTCAAATATCCTGATCCGGTGCTGGCGCGGCCCGGTGAACCCATCACCGAGTTCAACGCCGAGTTGCGCAAGTTTGTCGCCGATATGTTCGAGACCATGTACGACGGTCAGGGCATTGGTCTGGCCGCGCCGCAGGTGGGCGTGTCGAAACGTCTGCTGGTGATCGATCTGAGCGTGAACAAGGTGCCGGAAGACAAGCTGGTGCTCATCAACCCGGAGATCATCTTCACCGAAGGCCGACTCTACGAAGACGAAGGCTGCTTGAGCTTTCCCGACATTCGCGAGAAGGTGGTGCGCCACGCCAAGGTGCGCATCCGCGCGCAGGACGAGTACGGCAAGTGGTTCGAGATGGACGGCGAGGATGTGCTTTCGCGCTGCTTCCAGCATGAGATCGACCATGTGGACGGCATGCAGTTCATCTTCCGCATGAGCGCCCTCAAACGCGACCTGGTGCTGCGCAAGATTCGCAAACTGATCCGCGAAGGCAAGTGGTAGAGCGATGAAACTGGTTTTTTGCGGGACTCCGCAATTCGCCGTGCCGACGCTGCATGCGCTGCTCGAAGCGGGGCACGAAGTTGCGCTGGTCGTCTCGCAGCCGGACCGGCGCGTGGGCCGCGATCAGCAACTGACCGCGCCGCCGGTCAAGCAGGCCGCGCTGGCCGCGGGCCTCACGGTCGTGCAGCCGGAAAAAATTCGCGCCAACGAGGAGTTCCGCGCACAACTTGAAGCTCTTGCGCCGGACGCCATCGTCGTTGTCGCGTACGGCAGAATCATTCCCCCTTGGATGCTGGCGCTTCCCCGGCTGGGCTGCATCAATCTGCACGCGTCGCTGCTGCCCAAGTATCGCGGCGCAGCGCCGATTCAGTGGGCCGTGGCGCGTGGCGAAACTGTCACCGGCAATACGACGATGCTGCTGGAAGAGGGCCTCGACACGGGGCCGATACTGCTGCAACAGGCCTTCGCTATTGCGCCGGAAATGACCGCAGTGGAGTTGTTCGAGGAGCTGGCTTTGGCTGGCGCGCCGCTGGTGGTGCAGACGCTGGCTGGCCTGAACGATGGCAGTATTCAACCCCAGCCGCAAAATCATGCTAGAGCAACGCTTGCGCCGATACTGACGCGCGAAGACGGGCGCATGGACTTCAGCGCCTACACGGCTGATGAGCTGAAGAATCGTTGGCGCGGCTTTCAGCCCTGGCCAGGAGCCTTCACCACGCTCGGCGGCAAAAAGTTGATTGTGCATCGCATAAACGTTGCGAATGCTGCCTCGTTGAGTCTTCCGGTTAAAGCTTCGTTAAGTCTTCCGGTTAAAGCTTCATTGAGTCTTCCGGCTAAACAGGTTGCGGAAAAACTCGATAAGGAGCCAGAAGCGTCAGGGCACGACTTTAGTCGTGCCGTAAATGTGACAAAACAAAGTTGGGCTTTAGCCCCTGCGGGATGTATTTCCTCAAATCCACCCAAAAATCCGAGTTTTTGCGCAACTTGTGAGGCTGAACCGGGCCAGATTCACACCGAGGGCCATCGTTTCTTTGTAGCCTGCGCAAAGGATTCCTGGTTGGAGCTTACGGAAGTGCAACTGGAAGGCAAAAAGCGCATCGCGGTCGGCGATTTCCTGCGCGGAAATGCTCTAAAAGAAGGTACGCAACTGGGAGCGGCGGTATGACCGCGCTTAAAAAGACCGGCGCAAAGAAGACAGCGCCGAAGAATCGGACGGCGGAGATTTCAGCGGCGCGCAAGGCGGCTTTTCACATTCTTTTGTCCGTCGAGCGCGGGCAATCGCACTCCCATTCCGATGACCTGCTGCGCGGCAAGGCGGTGAACGCGCTTTCGGCGGCTGACCGCAATCTGGCGACGGCGCTGGTCTTGGGCGTTCTGCGCGGTCAAATTCTTCTCGACAGGCAGATACATGCACTGCTCACCAGGCCCGGAGCAAAGCTCGACGCGGAGATTCTGATCGCCTTGCGCCTCGGTGCATTTCAGTTGCTTCAAATGGATCGCATCCCCCCGCGGGCCGCGATTGACGAGAGTGTGGAGCTGGCCAAGCAGGCCGGACACCGCTTCGCCTCCGGCATGGTCAACGCCGTGCTGCGCAAGCTGGCAAAGGTGCAACAAGTTCTCAAAGAGAATAATCCGCATATCCATCAGGCAATATCAAAAACTGACTTACAAGATGGGTTAAAACTCGACAGCAAGCAAGCTTTGTATCAGGGCACGACTTCAGTCGTGCCGCAAAAGCCGCAAATAGACGCTCGGGCTTTAGCCCCTGAGGGAAATCTCTCCGAAGCCGAGCAAGCCCATCCCGCCTGGATGGTCGCGCGCTGGACTGGTTACTACGGCCAGGAAGCTACGCGCGCGATTTGTCGCCACGGACAAAGCCAGCCAGTGCTGACGGTGCGCCTCGCTGATCCAGCCGTCGAAGCCGAACTGATGACAGCGGGCATTACTCTTGAAGCCGGCGAACTGCTGACCTCCGCGCGCACCATTGTCTCCGGCGACGTGACGGCGACGGCTGCCTTCCGCGAGGGCCGCGTGCGCCTCCAGGATGAAGGCTCGCAGTTGGTGGCGGAGATTCTCTCCAATGCACTCGACCAAAAAGTAAAAAGCATCCTCGATACTTGCGCGGCACCGGGCGGAAAAACGCTGATCCTGGCCGAGCGCCATCCGCAGGCGCGCATTGTTGCGCTGGAATCCAGCCCGCAGCGCTTGGAGCAGTTGCAGAAGCGTCTTGCGCCACACGGTGAACGAATCGAATGCCGTCTGGCCGATGCTACTTTGCTCAATGAAGAGGCGGCCTACGACCTTGTCTTGGTCGATGTGCCGTGCAGCGGAACCGGAACGCTGGGCCGTAATCCGGAGATTCGCCACCGTCTGCGCCCGGACGACCTCGCACGCCAGGCCGAACGCCAGCGGGCGATTCTTTCAGCAGCCTTGCGCGCCCTCCGCCCCGGTGGCCGCGCCGTGTATTCCACCTGCTCGCTGGAGCTGGAAGAGAATGAGCAGGTGGTTGCGGCAGTGCTGGCGGAGACGCCGTTTGCCCGCCTGCTTCCGCTGGCTGAGCAAATGGACACGCTGCGTCGCAAGGAGATCCTCACCGAGAACGGCACGAAGTGCCTGCAAGCCAGCCTCACGCCGGAAGGCTACCTGCGCCTGCTGCCCGGTGCATTTCATACCGATGGATTTTTTATTGCGATGATCGAGAGGACCGGCGTCACAGTCTCACGGTAAATCGGGCGCTTCGGCAGTGCAATTCTCTGCAATTTATCGATAGCCAGAACTTCTCTACCCAAGCAAGTAGCAGGACGGGGCGGTGGCCATCAGGCTGCCGCCCCGTTCTGCGTTAGGATGAAAGAATGCTGCGAGTGAAGTTGTTGGAAGAGGGGGCGCGCGCGCCTGTGGTGGCTCATCCTGGCGAGGATTTGGGCTATGATTTGTTTGCGCTGACGGGAGCTGTGCTGGCTCCGCGCGTCACGGTGAAGGTGCGGACAGGGATTGCTGTCGAAGCGCGGCATCCGGCAACCGGCGAGCCGCTGGGGCTGCTGGTGCGCGACCGCTCGTCGATGGCGTCGCGGGGGATTGCGACGACTGCTGGAGTGATTGACGCCGGCTACCGGGGCGAGATTCTGATCCTGATGACCAATCTGGGTGAAGCCGCGGTCGAACTGAAGGCTGGCGAGAAGATCGCGCAGATGATCCCGGTGCCCATCTTGACCGGAACCGTGGAAGAGGTTGAGAGTCTGGAAGAGTCGGCGCGGGCGGAAAAAGGTTTTGGAAGTTCAGGACGATGAGGGTTCGTGGTTTCCCAGGTTCCAAAATCTGGATCTGGGGTTCCTCAATCCTCTGGTGAACGAAATCTATTCACGCCGGGTGCAGCACAGACGGCGAAGACTACCAAAAAAATTGATTCTCCGACCAAGCTCGTTGAGGTTGCGGAATTAGTTTTCGCTATCTTCCAGGATGGAAAGCAGATCGCGGCTGCCATGTACGACTCGTTATGAAATCCACGATCTCTTCCAGGTCAGCCGGTACGAGTGGGGATAAGCGGAGGTGCATTATCTTCCAGTAGCCTCGGCCAAACCAGCCAATTTGCTTTCCAGTCGCGCGAAGACCGGCTCCGGATCAAGCCCTTCGGATTCATCGGCGACTGCCTCATTCCACACTTTGCGAAGCCCGGAAAGACTTTGCTCACGCAGATTGCGTTTGTGCGTCCAGTCGCGCAGGGCGTCGCGGATCACCTCGCTGTTGGAGGCGTATTCGCCCCCGTCCACGGCACGACGAACCAGCGCCGCCATTTCAGAGGGAAGTGCGACACTCAGTTTTTCGATGGTAGGCATCAGGTGTACCTCAGTAGTAATAAATACTACCAGTTTTCCATTACTCCCGCACGCTGATGCCCAGCGCCTTCATTTTGCGATAGAGGTGGCTGCGCTCCAGGCCGAGCAGCTCGGCGGCGCGGCTCATGTTGTTGCGGGCTTCGTCAATCTTCTTGAGGATAAACTCGCGCTCGTAGGCGTCGCGGGCTTGCTGAAGGGTGGAAAACTCTTCCGTCGAGCGCGTGCCGGCTTTGTGGGTGAGCGGCGGCAGGTGTTTGCGGTCAATGCGCAGCGTGCGGGGATTGAGGATCATCACCCGCTCGATCACATTCTTCAGCTCACGCACGTTGCCCGGCCAGTGGTACTGGGCTAGCGTCTCCAGCGCCTCTTCGCCGATTTCCATGCGCGGGCGGCCGTATTGGCGGCCAAACTCGGCCAGGAACTCACGGGCAAGCAACTGGATGTCCTGCTTGCGCTCACGCAGCGGCGGCACAAAAAACGGGACGACATTGAGGCGGTAGAAGAGGTCTTCGCGGAAGTTGCCCTTGGCGATCTCCTCTTCCAGATCCTTGTTGGTGGAGGCGATCAGGCGCACATCGACGCGGATGGGCTGCGTGCCGCCGACCGGCGTAAACTGCTGATCGTCGAGCGCAGAAAGCATTTTGGATTGCGTCTTGAGGCTCATGTCGCCTACTTCGTCCAGGAAGAGGGTTCCACCGTCGGCGCGCTCCAGCGTCCCGCGCTGCTCGGTCAGGCCGCCCGGTTGCGCTCCGTGCCGGTAGCCGAAAAGCTCGGCCTCGATGTGCGCTTCGGGAATCGCGGCGCAGTTCAGCTCAACGAAGATCTGGTCCTTGCGCAGGCTTTCGGCGTGGATGGCTCTGGCGATCAGCTCCTTGCCGGTGCCAGACTCGCCATAGATGAGCACGCGGCCATTGGTGGGAGCCATCAGGCGAATCTGCTGGCGCAGGGCTTTGACCGGCACACTGTCGCCGGTAAGCGCTGAGGCCACGCTGAATTGGCGCTTGAATTCCAGGTTTTCTGTACGCAGGCGGCGCGCCTCGACGGCGTTTTTCAGCACGATCAGCGTGCGCTCCAGCGAGAGCGGCTTTTCCAGGAAGTCGTATGCGCCGAGCTTGGTGGCTTTGACGGCGGTTTCGATGGAGCCGTGGCCGCTGATGATGACCACTTCTGGGCGCGTATCGGAGGCTTGGCGGTGAATGTCGCCGAGTACGTCCAAGCCGTCGCGGTCGGGCAGCCAGATGTCGAGCAGAACCACGTCGTAGGGCGCGTCTTCCAGCAGCACCATGGCTTCGGAGGCGTTGGCCGCGCAGGCTACGCCATAACCCTCCTCGCGCAGGATTTCTTCGAGGGTAGAGCAAATCTCGGCTTCGTCGTCCACTACCAGAATGTGATTCATCAGAGCGATTCTCTCACAGAGTTGGACGAAGCGGAACCGGGAACGCCGTGATTCCATCGCCGGGTTCGCAGATTTCCTTTTCTGGTGCCAGCTTTCCGCCCTCTCCGATGACGGTCATGGAGTGCATGATCGGAGAATCCAACCTTGAGGTAGAGCGAGTGATATTCTGAGAGGCGATTTGGAGGGAATGCTTCTGAAGATTATTGTGCAACGAAGTGTGGAAATTATCTGCAGTGCGCCGGGATAAACCGGCATGAAGTAGGAAATGAAAGAGTTCTACGAGGAAGGAGTAGCGATCCACTTCGGCCCCGAGTTTTGCGTAGTGCGTCGCGAGGCGCAGTGCGAAGC
>Ga0255351_1000932_pt1 | contig 12548 bp, 13 predicted proteins | sample HBST25r2metaG_FD_186024 | JGI IMG/M metagenome (GOLD analysis project Ga0255351, IMG submission 186024) | Peat soil microbial communities from Stordalen Mire, Sweden - H.B.S.T-25.r2 | ecosystem: Environmental > Terrestrial > Soil > Wetlands > Peat | place: Sweden: Norrbotten County, Stordalen... | reverse complement strand
CCGCCAACCCCAGCACAGATTCTCGGCAACCAGATCCAGTGCGACCCGAGCATGAATTGCACTCAACCCGTCATCAGCACGACTGATGACTCCGACCCGCCGGCGCAGAGCGTAGTCGTCGGCCAGCCGATCGTCCTGGCCACCACGACGCCGACAGCAGCGGCACTGGCCGCACTTTCTCCCCCAGTCACCGGGCTGACGACCACCTGGACCGTAGGCGGAACGAATATCGGCGGGTATCCGATAATCAGGCCCACCCCCATATCCCCGACCACATCCTCAGCTACGGTGACTCCAACGGTGTTAAAAACCGCTACCTTGAACTCCTTCTGGATTTATCCAGGGGCGGGCGTTCCGGTTACGTACCAGTATTGCGTCAACATCCCCGGAATCGGCAATCAATGCAGCCTGAAGGCGACGGCATCCTTCAACGTGAGCGGGCCGACAGGAGAAATCACTTTCACGACAAGCCCGAATCCTGAGACCTGGAATGTGCGCCCGATAGTCGATTGCACCGCGAACCAGTTGACGCTCATATATGACTTGGTCTTCGGTTGGAGAAACCTTGGATCCTTCACATGCAATCTGTCGCTCCCCCCGACGACCGGAATCAATTTTACCGCCTCGCTTTCCGATGAGCCGAACAGCGGCGGAAACATCAGTTGGGTCCAGGTTATTAGCTCCGACGTTTTTTCCGGAGTAACGCCAAATGGGCCAGACGCGCCGCAGACACAAGGGCCGGGGCTGGATAACGTCTTTCCCTATCCTCCGACCGATCCCAATGTTCCGGGCGTAACGCACGATTCGCCAGACGTCGAATTGATTTCGCCTTACACCCGGGAGACCGAGCGATTCACAGCGAAGATGTACCTGCTTTGGACATCGAGCCTTCCCAAATCCATTCCCGTTCCGCTCGGATATGTCAGGTGGAGAATCTCCGGAGCCGGGGTTTACCAACCGAGTCACCCAGCCCCTTGGATTTGGAACGTCGCCCCTGGAGCAACGGAAACGGCGAAGTTCAGCGTCAGCTCTGACACCGGGATCCAATACCATGGTTTGCCCCATTGGACGGCTGCCTTACACAACACGGAGGGTGAAGACCTAATGGGCCAAGGAACAGAATCCGTCCAGACGGACGAAGAAGAGGAGGACCAGTAGTGAAAAAGCTCACATCGCTTTTCGTTTTGACGACCCTCGCGCTTCCGCTTGCCGCTATTCACGCCCAAAATTCGGGGAAGGCGGAGCCCCGATTCACCCTCACCCTTTCGATGGGACGGCGTGATGGCACAATGGCCCCTTATCAGCAGGTGCTACTCGTGACCCTGACCAACACATCAAACGAAGTAATCAATGAAAATTGGTGCCTGGCATTTCGCGGTATGTACGACCTCAAGGTCGTGTATAACGGCGTACCTGTGGAGGACACGGATGCCCAGACGAAATATAAGAAGTTCCGGCAGGCCGGGAGATGTTCTGGGAGCGTGGTAGGAGGGCCGATTAACCCCGGAAAATCTAAAGAAGACTATATCTATTACGACACGACCAAACCAGGAACCTATGAGTTCACCGTCACGCTGGAAACATTTCCGTGGAATCCGGAAAAGAGCGTGACGGCCAAATCCAATACCATCACCATCATCGTGCCAGAGCCGGGGGCCGTCGCGCCGCAATGATCCTTCTCTTCAGCGAAAGCCCCCGTGCGGCAGGTGGCCCACGCATCAGAGCATGGTGGGCTGTGCCCGGTTCATCGCGGCTTTATTGCGATGAGCGGGCCACTGGCCTCCGCGGAGCTACGTTAAGGGTATGCCGTACGGATTGAGGCGGTCTCAGAGGGCGGAGTCGCTTCCCTTTATCACCTTCAGTTGCCCTTATCGTCTTCCGCGCCACCGAAATTCGGGGGGCGGTTGAAATCGAGCCGGAGTGGAAGGCATGGCTTCCCCGCCCACTCATCGCGATAAGACCGCGATAAATGGGGCACAGATTTACCTTCTTGGGAGGGCCGGATGGATGGCAGGAACAGTGAGTGGGCCACCTGCCCATGCCCTCCACGCTTCGATCTTCAGACGTGTTTATGTTACTGGGCCGCCGCCAAATCCACCAGCGGGTTCACCACGCGGATCGCACCAAAGCGCTGGCCGGTGGCCAGATGCTCGGAGTAGAGCACGGCTGCGTCGGCGCGCTCGGCGGCCTCGAGGATCAGCGCATCCCAGAAGTGGACCTTGTGGCGCATCACGATCTCCAGCGCGTCCAGGACCGCTTTGGGAGTCGTTGCGATCACCTCCCAGGTCGAATAATCCCGCAGAAGCTGGGTGACCTCCTCCACCGGCGGCGGATTGCCGGCGTTGCGGCAGAGGTGAATGCACAACTCCTGAAGCACCTGGGTGCTGATCACGCCCCAGCCGGAGCCCCAAAGCTGTTCCAGCAGCATCTGCGCGCGCAGATGCTTCACTCCGGCGGACCGGTCGTGCGCATAGACAAGAATGTCGGTATCGACGAAACACTTACCGCTCATGCAGTTCACCCCGCGTGCGGTTTGGGGCCCATTGGAGGTCATAGCCCGTCCTGAGCCGGGCCACGGCGCTGCGGCGCGCCTGATCGTATCCGCTGCGCTCGCGCACGGCCTGTTCCAGCCGGGCCGCGAGCATGGCGCTGATGGAAGTATCCTCTTCAGCTGCGAGAACGCGGGCTTCCCGCAGTAGTTCGTCCTCGATTTTCAACGTGATATTGGATTTCATTTTTGTCCCTGAGTGGGTGTAGCACCATTCTACGTGCTTTCCCTTTCAAAACACAAGGAGAAATCTTTCACGGCGTATTAATACTGTTGAGTCCTGGAGCGAGCGGCCAGCTCTTGCCGTTGAAGACAAAGCTGCCGGTGAGCTTGCCGGGCAGGGTAATCGTCGCATTCACCCCGGAACCCCGTCGCTGATACGCAACCTCAATCATTCCTTGGGGATGCGGAAAGCTTGCTTGGAGCGATGGCAGCGCGCCCAGGTGGGGCGCAATGCGGACCGTGGCAAAGCCGGAGCTGCCCGGTTCAATACCGGCCACCAGCGTAAGCAGGTCGTAGATCGGATGGGCGCTCCAGGCGTGGGAGTCAGAGCGGGTGTTTCCGGGAACCTCCGGCCAGGTGCTGAAGTGGAAGAGCAGGAGCTTGCGCCATGGGTCGATGGAGCGCAGGTATTCATCCGCCATGCCGGCATGATCCAGCGCGCGAGCCAGATAGAAGCGGAAGTAATAGGAGGCGCTCAGGATACCGTCGGGTGTGGTTCCGGGGTCGATGGCCAGCATCCGGCGCATGACCTCCTGCTTGCGGTCTTCAGGGATCACGTCGTAGAGGACGGCAAGGATGTTGGTCTGCTGGCTAAAGACCTTCTGATCGGGGTTGTCGGCAATCAGGCCGCGCTGGGCGTTCCAACATTTGTTGTAGAGGCTGGAGCGGACGCGGGTGATGTGAGCCTGATAGTTCATTTCTACTTGCGGGTCGCCCAACTCCGTTTCCAGATCGGCCGCATCCTTCAGGGCTCCCAGGTATTCGAGCGTCGTGACGCAGGACTCGCCCTGGGCGCTGTATGTGGGAATCTCGCCAGCGGAAACCCAATCGACAAAGCTCCACCACGGCAGTTTACCGAGCAGGCCGTCGGGCTGCTGGTGCTGGGCGAACCAGGCCAGGACGGCGCGGGTTCCGGGAATCGCGGCGCGGGCCGGCTCAGGATCGGGCCGGTACTGCCAGTAGTCGTGGACCATGCCGATCCAAAGCAGCGAAAAGGTGGGGATGATCTGCGGCAGCGAGCTGGGATAGCGGCTCATCGTTAAACCGTCTGCCGTGCGCGATTGATCAAAGGCGGTAATCGCCTGCCGGGCCAGCCGGTCATCGCCCGCCACGGCGTAGGAGATCAACGCCTGTATGCGCGTGTCGCCTATGTACTGGAACTGCTCCCAGTAGGGCGTGTCCATGTAGGTTTCGTGGGCGTCGAGCCGGGCGGTGCGCCAACTAATCTCCCAGATCTTGTCCAATTCTGTGTCGCCGGCGTCGAATGCGGCAGGTTCCTCAAAGGGATAGGCTGTGAACTTGGCGGTGAGGGATTCTACGGTGAGCGGCTCGTCGGCGGTCTCGATGTCGATATTGAGATAGCGCCAGGTGCGCCACCACAAGGGCTCGAATGTCCGGTGCGCGCCGCCGTCGGGCAGGAAGCTGTCGCTCAGGCCGAGAGCTTTACGGTCGCCAACTTCGTCGCGGTCGCCTTTGTGCTGGTCTTTGTCGTAGAGGGCTTCGGAGTAAGTGAGGCGGATCTTTGCACCCTTGCCGCCGGTAACGGTTAGGCGTGGATAGGCGGTGGTCAGGGTTTTACGGTCGAGGAGGATGTGAACGTGAATTCTAGGAGGTAGTCCTGCAATCGTTTCAGGAAAGTGAGTCAGGCTCGGCTGCTCGTTTGCAATGTCGTCTAGCTCCACAATCTCGCCTGGATTAGTCGGCGCAAACTCCATCGCCGGCAGCGTGTCGGGAACTAGCGCCCAGGCGTTGGGCGCGTCAGAGTCTCCGGCGGAGTGCGCCCTGCTGGAGGTGGGATAGATGCTTTCGCGGATCGGCGATGCTGCGGGAATCCAGGCTGGGCCGGTGGCCGAAGGTGAATTCCACTCCCAGTCGTAGCGCGCGCCGTCGATCTCCTCGCCGGTTCCACAGGCCATGTACTCATTGAAGCCGTTGGCCACGCGCGGCAGCGGGCGCTGGCCGGGCTCGATCTCCACCAGCCAGCCCTCGGGAGTGCTGATCGAGTTGGCTCCGGTGGCCTCGCTCTCCAGCAGGAATGCTGTACGGTCGCTGATCTGGGCCAGCGGCGCGTAGACGCCGAAGTTCCAGACAGTGGCAGTGATCAGGTTTTCGCCCGGTTTGAGCAGCGATGCCAGATCGAAGCGCTCGTAGCGCCAATGGGCCAGGTCGCCGCGCGCCGGGCCGTCTCCGACGCGGTGGCCGTTGACGAAGAGGATGAAGCGGTTGTCGGCGCTGACGCGCACCAGATAACTGGCGGGAACGGCAGCCAGCGTGAGCACGCGGCGGAAGTGGAGCACCAGCGGCTCCCGCAGCGGGGCCGTGGGGTGCGTGATCCACGATGCCTTCCAATCGCGGTGGGGAGGGTCAGGCTGGGCCGGTGTTTGGGCGTAGCTTCGGACGGGAAGGGCAACGGAGACGAGTGCGAGGGCTAAGAAAGTCAGAATGGAGCGCATGGGTTTGGGCCTTCGGATTCCCCGTTTCCCATCTTAGCGGGAAATAGAAGCAAACGTGGAGGCGCTTCAGTTGGGCCGCATGCGCCAGCGTTGCATTCCCTGGCCGGACTGGTTTTTTCCAGTGCTATGCGCTTGATTTTGCAGGATTGTAACCTTCTATTCATCTAGGCCCGGTAGCCTGATCTAGGTGATAGCCCAAGTGCCCGAGATTCGCATCTCCCAAGCTCAACTGCTGTCCGAGCCCGACCCCTCCGGCGAGCAGCCTCCGGCGGAGGCGGCTTCGCAGCAGGTTTCGGCGATTCGCGCCTATCTGCTGGCGCGCGGCAACTCGGCGTTGGCCGACCGCGGCTTCCATTGGCTCATGGTGCTGTGCGCGCTGAGCATCTTCGGCATCGTTCTGCTGATTCTGACCGAGTTGGTACGGAGTTCCAGCCAAGTCTGGAACCAGTTCCACTTCAGCTTTTTCTTCAAGGCATACTTCGATTCCTACACCGGGCTGCCCAATTACTGGGATCCGGTCAACGGCCATTTCAGCGCGCTTCCATTCGTCTACGGCACGGTGGTCTCCTCGCTGCTTTCGCTGGTGCTGGCGGTTCCGCTGGCGATTGGCGTGGCCATCTTCCTTACCGAGATGTGCCCGAAGGCGCTGCGCGGCCCGCTGGCCTTCCTTACCGAGTTGCTGGCGGCGATTCCCAGCATCATCTTTGGCCTTTGGGCGGTCTTTGTCTTGGTTCCGCTCATGCGGGAGTACGTGAATCCGCTGTTGGTTCGGTCGCTGGGCTGGACGACCTTCTTCACCGACGAGAATCCCACAGGTTTGGGATTTGTGACGGCTGCCGTCATTCTGGCCATCATGATTCTGCCCATCATCTCTTCGCTCACCAGGGAAGTGATGACAGCCGTGCCCCACTCGCAGCGCGAGGCGGTGCTGGCGCTGGGGGCGACCCGCTGGGAGATGATCCGCATCGGGGTACTGCGCAATGCCCGCATCGGCATTGTGGGCGCCGTCATTCTGGGCCTGGGCCGCGCCCTGGGAGAGACCATGGCTGTCACAATGGTCATCGGCAACAGCCCTGAGATTCACCGCTCGCTGCTCTCCAACGGCTATTCGATGGCCTCGGTGATCGCCAACGAGTTTACCGAGGCGGTCAGCGATCTGCATCGCAGCGCATTGATGGAGATCGGCCTGGCGCTGTTTATCGTGACGATTATCGTGAATGTTCTGGCCCAGCTTCTGGTCTGGGCGGTGACGCGGGGAGCGCCCGCGCGGGTCAATTGAGGAACTGCGAGTGAAGGCCGGAGAGAACAATCTGCGATCGAAGATCCGGGCGCTGACCGACAACGGGGTCACGGCGCTGGCGATTCTGGCTACCGTGCTCGTGATTGCGCCGCTGGTGGCCATCTTCGGCTATCTCATTTTTAAGGGCGCCACTTCGCTCAACCTGGCCTTCTTCACCCAGATTCCCAAGCCGGTTGGCGTGGCGGGCGGCGGCATGGCCAACGCCATCCTCGGCTCGGCGATTCTGCTCGCGGTGGCCAGCGTCCTGGGCGTCCCCATCGGCATTGGCGGCGGCATCTATCTGGCCGAGTTCGGGCGCGGCACCAAGCTGGCCAACGCGGTCCGCTTCACGGCCGATGTGCTGAACGGGGTGCCTTCGATCGTGATGGGCCTCGCGGCCTATTCGCTCATCGTGCTTCCGCAGGGCCATTTTTCGGCGCTGTCGGGCGGCGTGGCGCTGGGAATCATGATGATACCCACCGTCTGCCGCACCACCGAGGAGATGCTGATGATGGTGCCGCACGCGGTCCGCGAGGCGGCCTTGGCGCTGGGCGTTCCCAACTGGCGCTCGGTGCTTTCGATCACGGTGAGAACAGCTTCGCCGGGCATCATTACCGGCTGCATGTTAGCCTTCGCCAGGGTAGCGGGAGAGACCGCCCCGCTGATCTTTACGGCGCTGGGCAATGCCTTCTGGAGTTCCAGCCTGAACCAGCCGATCGCCGCCCTCCCGCTGCAAATCTGGATCTACGCGCAGTCTCCCTATGACGATTGGCACCGGCTGGCTTGGGCGGGAGCGCTCGTATTGATTGTGCTCATTGTCGTTGCGGTCTCGCTGGTCCGCTATGTCACCAGCCGCGGCGTGTTGAAAGGGGCAAGCTAAGTGGGCGTCGGCATTGAAGTCACCAACCTGAACGCGTGGTACGGCACCAATCACACGCTGCAGGATATCAATCTGCATATTCCGGCCAACCATGCGACGGCGCTGATCGGCCCGTCGGGCTGCGGCAAAAGCACCTTTGTCCGTTGCATCAACCGCATGCACGAGACCAACCCCATCGCCCGCGTCACCGGCTCGGTGCGCATCGGCGGCCTCGATATCTACGCCGACGCCAAGCCGGTCGAGATTCGCCGCCGCGTGGGCATGGTCTTCCAGCGGCCCAATCCCTTTCCCACCATGTCCATCTACGACAACGTGGCCGCCGGGCTCAAGCTGAACGGCTACTCCAACCGCCATGCTCTCGACGAGATCGTCGAAAGATCCCTGAAAGACTCCGCCCTCTGGGACGAGGTCAAGGACGATCTGAAAAAGAAGTCCGGCGCCAGCCTCAGCGGCGGCCAGCAGCAGCGGCTGTGCATTGCCCGCGCCCTGGCCGTGGACCCCGAGGTGCTCCTGATGGACGAGCCGGCCTCGGCCCTGGACCCGGTTTCCACATCCAAGATCGAAGACCTGATCTTCCAGCTCAAATCGCAGTACACTATTGTGATTGTGACCCACAACATGCAGCAGGCCGCCCGCGTGGCCGAAAAGACCGGCTTCTTCTTGAATGGCCGGATGGTGGAGTTCGATTCGACGCACAAGATCTTCACCAACCCCAGCGACAAGCGGACGGAAGATTACATCACAGGCAGGTTCGGATGACGCGCATACGCTTTCAGCAAAGCCTGGACGAACTGAAAGAGCAACTGCTGGTGATGGCGGGCCTGGCCGAGCAGTCCATCCAGCGCGCCATCGAGGCCTACCGGGTGCGCGACCTGTCGATCTGCGACCTGGTCAACCGCTCGGAGATGGCCATCAACCGCATGGAGCGCGAGATTGACCAGGCGGCGCTGGACCTGCTGGCGATGGAGCAGCCCATGGCCATCGACCTGCGCTTCATCCTCAGCGTGATCAAGATCAACGCCGATCTTGAGCGCGTGGGCGACTCGGCCAAGGCCATCAGCGACCGCGTCCGCAGCATGGAGCAGATGGCCCAGGCCGAGCTGCCTGTGGACATCCCGCGCATGGCTGCGCTGGCCGCCGAAATGGTGCGCAAGAGCCTGCAATCGTTCATCGAGGCCGACGCCGAACTGGCGCTCACCGTGCTCACCATGGACGACGCCGTCGACACGATGAACCGCGCCGCCTACAAGTCGCTGACCGCGGTGATGGAGGAGCAGAGCCACCTGGCTCCGCAGGCCCTGAACGCGCTGATGATCGCCCGCGCCCTGGAGCGCGTCGCCGACCACGCCACCAACATCGCCGAGGATGTGATCTTCTGGGTCCAAGGCGAAGACGTCCGCCACCACAAGAGCCTCAAGACAGCCCCGGACCCGCATGCGATGGAGTAAATGCGGAGCGTCGCTCGCAATGCCAATCTGCTCCGAGAATTCGCTCCAGTGCTATGATTAAGCCATTCAGCCTCGGGGCTTGGAACTCGTCTCCCAGACCCGCGCGCTCAGGAGTGCCGCAATGAGCCTGAAGAGCCAGGTCGAAGAGTTTGTCGAGGGTGAAGCCAGCTCTCCGGAGATGACCTTCACGCTCGTCTTCAGGGAAGTCCCGGAAGAGAAGGTGTTTGTGGCCGAATGCCTGGAGCTTCCAGGCTGCGTCTCCGAAGGGGATACGTTGGAAGAGGCGGAAGCCAACATTCGCGACGCGGTGCGCGCCTGTCTCAGCGTCATCTTCGAGGATAGTGTGCGCGATGCGGCCAATCACCGCTCCATTCCCACTTCGTATGTTGGAATCTCCTCGCAGCAGACCATCACCGTGAAGGCAAATCCCGGCTTGGATTTGCAAGTAGCGTGATCCATGGGCCTCTCCGAACTCCCTTTAGCGAGCGGGAAAGACCACCAGAAAACATTCGAGAAGTTTGGCTGGATTCTTCGCCGCGACGGGAACCATATTGTGATGACCCATCCGAATCACGAAAACACGATCTCAATTCCCAACCATAAAGAAGTGAAGAGAGCCACGCTCCATACAATTCTTAGGCACATAGGAATCACGGACGCGCAATATCGAACGTTTTTCGATTCTTAGTTTTGAAGGAAGGGCGCGTGTTGATGATTTTGGTCTCTCAGGTCCCAAGCGAGTAACCTGGAGCACCCGGCACGCCGCCAGACATATAATTATCTCCTCACATCGCAACCTTTCTAGCAGCGGCGTGTTTCAGCTTATGGCCAACACCAGAAATCTATTCATTGAGAATGGAGACGTGACAGCATGAACGGAAACTGCGCGATTCAACAGCGGCAGCATTGCGCTAGAAGGCGTGAAGCGGAGTCAAGGCATTCTATCTATGTGTTCGAGCATGTTGCGCCGCTTGCACGGCGCTGCCTGTTTGTATGGGCCATTCTTGCCGTCGCATCTATTTGCTGCAACTCACAAGGCCTCGGCGGAAAGCCAAAGCCGAACTTTCAAATCGTCTTCGATAACCGTCATCCATCTGAAATCTCCCGCTGGCGCTATCAAGATGTGGACATCTATATTATGGGCCAGGACGGATCTAGCGTTAAGCGCTTAACATCGGACCACAGAAGCCATTCTCCCGCATGGTCTCCCGATGGGCACCAAATCGCATATCTACGAGACGAGCCCGTGAACCCACCGAAGGAAAGCATGAGTTTCAAGGATCACAGGTTCATACTTGAAACTGCGCTGCAAAGCTTTCCGGCGCACAGCGATCTCCTTCTGATGTCAATGAATGGCGAGGGATCTAGGAAGATTGCGTCCATGGGATCGGACGTCAGGGATCTACTCTGGCTCCCAAACGCTGAATGGATTGCCCTGCGCTTTTCCAATCGACTGAATCTGAATGTCTGCGTGACCCACGGGGAGAAGAACTTCGACGCAAAGTGCGATCGGATGGATAAGATTGAAGAGATTCGCAAAGGGTATTACAGTTCCGGCAAGGAAGGGCGCAATCCATTTCTTCGCGAATACTATCCCGCAGCCGATAACTTTCTTCCGACGCTATACATGCACTGGGGAAATCTTGGGGTACTAGACGAGAAGGAGGTCGAGAGTCTCGGTTCGACTATCCTCGTTCTTCCCGATCTTGCGGCATCCATCGGCCTCAAGTCGCTCGACGAGGCAAGCGCCGCGGCTCCCGTGCCCGCATATGACGCCGCATGGTCTCCCGACGGGAAGCGGATCGCCTATTCGGTGTTTTCAAGAAGTAACCATTCCATCCTTTACATTGCGGATCTCAAGGACAGCCATGCCGAAGGCGAGCGTGCGCTGACGGAGCCGGTGCTTGAGGCTCACTCGCCCGCGTGGTCTGCGGATAGCTCGCGCCTTGCTTTTACGGGTCTTTGGAAAGGAACTCAGCAACTCTTTGCGATGAATGCGGACGGGAAAGCTTTGATTCAAGTGAGTATGAATCAGAATCAATCCTGCTCCCATCCTTCGTGGTCTCCAGATGGCGGATGGATCGTCGCCGAATGTCGCGACAACATCATATTCAATGAGCCAGCCCTTTATACCGACATCTCAGGATGGGATAGCAGCATCTATCTATTCGATATGAACAGACTGAGCGCTGCTCCGCGCCTGTTGATCGAATGTAGTGCTTACGTTACTGACGCACACAGATGCGGCGCCCACAACCCCTCTTTTGAGCCTCGCGAACAAGCGGCGGGAGGCGCAGTTCCCCGCCCATGAACGGGGTGCCCCAGGTCCGGAGTTTTGGACCTGGGAGTCCTGCCGGACGCGACTACGCCGCTTGCGCCGATTCTCGCCGAACGACCGTGCCTTTGATCTTCTTGCCGGTCTTCTGCTCGGCAAGGCGCAACTCATAAAGCTTTTGCAGATTAAGCCACATCTCCGCCGAGGTGCCCAGCCACTGGCTCAACCGCAAGGCCGTATCGGCGGTCAAGGCCCGCTGCCCTTTCAGAAGCTGATAGATCCGGTTGGCCGGAACGTGCAATACCTCGGCCACTTCAGGAACGCTCATGCCCAGAGCATCGAGTTCGTCGGCCAGAAACATGCCCGGATGGATTGGATCGCGCGCCATCATCGTTTCCTCAAGATGACCAACTATGGCAAAAATGACGCGCCGCGTCAAGGCTGATTTGCCGGGTCGGGCGCAGGGCGCGCCAGGGCGTTCCCTAGCGGCACGCAGCCTGATCCTGAAACTCGTGAGTCTCCGTCATGGTGACAAAGCCTTGTGCGCAACTCAGAATCTGTTCTTCAAGAGGGCTGCTGTGGAATTCGTCCGTCGAGATGAACGCGGCCTGGTTGCGCATCGTGAGGTAGAGGTCGCTGAGCTTCTGCATGTTGTTGAATTCAGCAGTCAGCAGCGGGAACGCGCTGCGGTCGTCGTCCGTGGATGCGGCGGCGGAGGCGAGCGCCAGATTCTTCTCCGCCAGCCTGTGATGCGCCGATACCCACTCCTCCGATACCGGACTGTTCGTCTGCACCGCGTTGACGATGGCGATTCGCCATTCCCGGATCAGGCTCATCTCTTCGATGCCCGCCTGGACGAAAGCGGTTGAGAATCCGGCCTTTGCATGGGGCGTGATTGCCGGCGCCTCTGCAACCGCGGGAAGCGTGAGAATCGTCTGATTGGCCTTGAAGGAAAGGGTTCCTTGAGTCAGTTTCGCGAGCGTCTCAACTTCGACATACGACTTCCCATTGATCTGAATGAGTTGTGTTTCGCCTGCATGTCCCGCGACGGTGAATGTGGACCCCTTCTGCGCCGTTTGCCCGTCGCCAGTAGCCGGCAGCATCAGAAGAGCGGTCAACAGGATCGCAAGAACGGTGATTACCTTTTTCATAGGATCTTCTCCGAAGATTCCCTATGATTTTCCCATTGTCTGACTCCGCATGCTGTTCAATCCGGCGCACCATCAGCTTCTGTCTGACCCGCCGACCCATCCTGGCCAATTCAGCCGACCCCCTGACCCCTGATTCCTGATTCCTGATCTCCACTTTGCATATGATTACCGTCCATTGGCACACAATAGAAATATGAGCAATGGACCCCAGACGCGAGCCGTTACTGGCCACTGTTCACTGTCCACTGAGAGAGACCCCCACCCCCCTATTTACCGTGAAACAGTGAAACTG
>Ga0255351_1000931_pt1 | contig 12549 bp, 5 predicted proteins | sample HBST25r2metaG_FD_186024 | JGI IMG/M metagenome (GOLD analysis project Ga0255351, IMG submission 186024) | Peat soil microbial communities from Stordalen Mire, Sweden - H.B.S.T-25.r2 | ecosystem: Environmental > Terrestrial > Soil > Wetlands > Peat | place: Sweden: Norrbotten County, Stordalen... | reverse complement strand
AGTTCTGCGAGGTGCTCGACGCGCCCGTGCCGCCCGACGCCGGAAGCAATGGCGATCCAAGCGTCTCACTGCCAGCCGCGAGGGTGCCTGAGAATGATGCGCTGGTGCCGGTGAGTGCGCCGGTCAGATAGAGTATGCCGTTGATGTATGTGCCCACTGTTGCGGTGTTGCCCAGCGTTGTTGTGTTGCTGCCGTTCCCAACTGCTCCAGCACCGATGACGATTTCATTGGTTCCGTTGTCGGCTTTGGCTTGGGTTCCGTTACCAATAAAGATGCTGGTCGTTGGGTTCGTCAGGCCGACCGCGCCGCCTGTGATATAGCGTCCGGCACTAAACCCATTCGCGGTGTTGCTGCTGCCCGTGGTGTTGGAGAAGAGGGCACTAACCCCATTCGCGGTGTTGCTGCTGCCCGTGGTGTTGGAGGAGAGGGCACTAACCCCATTCGCGGTGTTGTAGATGCCGGTGGTGTTGGAGGAGAGGGCACTAACCCCATTCGCGGTGTTGTAGATGCCCGTGGTGTTGGAGGAGAGGGCACTAAACCCATTCGCGGTGTTGTAGATGCCGGTGCCAGTCAGATTGCCCGCTCCCCCAGAGTAGTAGTTATATAGCGATGTCTGCGATTGGAGAGCGGGAACCCCATTTAACAAAACACCGCTTGAACCGATAGTTGTAGGTGTTGTCGTGCCAGCCACGACATTGCCTGAGAATGATGCGCTGGTGCCGGTGAGTGCGCCGGTCAGTGTGCCTCCAGAGAGAGGTAGATAGCTCCCACCTCCAGACCCACAAGCCGCTCCAGCATCTGCTAGTGTGCCCGCTGTATCTCCAAACTTTACGCAGTCATTCAGCGTGGTTGTTGTTGGACCCGTTGTAATTCCCGCGCCAGTCCCTGACAATACCTTGCTGCTTGTGATTGTGCTGGCCGTGGCCGCAATTGGAATCTGTCCTGCTGTCATGCCAGAGATTCCACTGGATGTGTTTATGGCGATAGGGGATTGAGAAGTAACCCTTCCGTTAGAATCCGTTGTGATTGCGCAGGTGTGTGAGGAATCTCCGCAGTTTCCCGGTGATGAGTTGACTACCTTCAGTGTTGCGTTTGCCGATCCTGTTCCCGGTCCGGCAAGAACATCTCCCGTCAACTGCGTTATTCCTCCGCTAACTCCTAAGACTAACTCCTGCTCAATCTCTGTCACCTTATCTAAACCGCTCTCAATATTCGCATACATCACAGGCATATATGGCGTGAATTGCGTCAACTGCGTAATTGGTGTAACCCTTTGCAGAACAAGAATCTGCGCAGCGGGGCAGGCTGTGTTCAGTGTGACAGAGCCGCCATTGGCGTAGGAGTTATTGACTGGAGAAATCGTGTAGGCAGAAGAAGCCAGAACAGTACCGTTCTGCGTCACCGTCATAGCCGCCGCCGTGTCAATCGGGAAGGTGAACGGGAAGGGGCCTGTGCTTCCTGTGCAGACGAAAGAAGCGCTAGTAGCGGTGCCGGTTACAGTCGCATGGGCCACGACCGGAGACAGTAGCAAAGCGCACATCAGAACGATTCTGTTTTTCATAGTCAAAGCTCCTCGATACCCAAATCCATGCAGATGCAGTCCCAAAGGTGCTGCCACGAATTGTGTCCCATAACCCTCATAAGCTCATCACTGCCTTGGAGTATTTTTCCCAATCCAAGCCTAACTCTAATGCAATCATACGCTCGATGTTGGTTGCGAAGAAATGCTCTTTCCGGTAAGGTGCATCGGGATGGTTCCCAGGCTCGGACTCGTCACCCTCTGGCCGGTTCTTCTCGTATTCGATGTCGAAGGCGCTCACCGCTTCGTCTGTGATTCCGCGCTTGTTGCAGAGCCACACCTCGACAAGCTCATGGATGGCAACAAGGAACGCATAGTCATCATTGCCCATGTCGCTAACCGAAATGCGCAGCGATCCTTCGGGAAGGTTTTCCCAATCCCCGCACGTCTCGTAGCGTTGCTCAGAGTGCGGTATCGTTCTCAGTTGAATCTTCATACTCCTCCACTCGCTTCCCGATGTCAGACCTGTACTTCTGCCCCGCGATTAAAAGATTGTCTTTGATATAGTCGATCAATCCATCGCGCACTTTGGCAATCTCCTCACCAGTTGCGGTCACGGTCAAAAGGTAGCCGCTCTTGGTTGCCACCTTGTAGCCCTCGTCATCGCGCCGGAAGTTATAGAGGTGGACATGTTTCTTTTGGTCTGAATCGAACTCGTCAACAGGCTTTCCATCCTTGAGAATCCAAAGCCGCTCACCGATACTGGTTGCCTCGTCGTCTACGTCGGCCTCTACAGGGAACGGCTTGGCCGCGACAACCATTACCATGCCCCAGCCCTGGAAGAGCGCCACGGGGCGATTCTGGCCCTTGGCGACGACCTCTATGAGCTTTCCTGCCCCGCTCTCAAGCGCCTCACAGAACTCATAGGCTGTGCTTGGAACGCCGAACCTGCAGGTTGGTTCAAGGGCGACGATCTTTCCCTCGTCAGTCACGATGCAGTTGATGTCGAACACTCCGCGGAAGCCGATCTTCTTCAACCTGGCTTTGATAGCAGGGCGGCAGATCATCTCGCGGAACAGTTCGTTTTCTTCTGTGCATCCCCAGAACGTCGTGCCCATCTCCCCGGTCGTTTCTCCTGTATTGCCGTCCGCTTCTTTCTTCTCCTCGAAGTTGAGAAAGCCGGTCACCTTACCCTGCGCGTCGCGCATCCAATCTGAGCCGTTGAAGAAAGCCGAGGCCGCAACTTCAAGCCCCTCCACTACCTCCATAATGTCAAAGTCGATAGGGCCAAAATGCGCCTCATTCCACTTCTTCTTTAGCTCGTCAAGGTGGTAGAGCATATCCGAGCCATCATCGAATTTCCCCATGTGGGAGAGAGACTTTGGGGCGTTCCCGTTCTGTTTGAGAATCCAGCGCCGGCCTGAGTTCGCCTTCACAAACTGACTGGCTGATTCAAAGTCTTTGAAGTTCTTCGACTCAACCTGATCGAATCCAGCCTCGGCGAACCAATCCTGTCCCGCTTGGCGGTCGTTCTCCAGCCTATCGCCTTCCGTGCATCCGCCGAAAACGGATTCGCCTTTCTCGCGCAACCATTCTTGCAAGTCGCCAAAGGAGCATGAATCGAATACCCACACGTACCCCTTTCCCATGTAGCGATACCAGTCATCAACGTGTATCAGAATCCCGTCTGCGATCTTGTCATAGTCTTTATTGGCAACGTGGAACACAACCTCGTGGCCCTCCACATCTTGCAAGTGGATGGCAAGGTCTGCGATCTCCCCGAATTCTGTGAAGAAAATGAATTTCAACGATAGCCTCCGCGAATTGAGAACTTCCTTCCCTTGCTCTTTGTTGGTACGTTCTCCTGCATCCCAGGCACGTTCTTTTCGATGGTCTGCTCAAGGTTCGTTGGTTTGCGCTGCTTATTCTGCGGGTCTTGAGCGGCGGCTATCTTGCGCACGTCGGGTGGAATGATCAGGCTCTCAATCAGATCATCGAGAAACAAACCGGCGGTATCGGGGCTTTGTAATGCTCCAGCGAGTTGCACGGCTTGTTGGGTGAATGGGATTTTCTTAAATGTTCCGATTGCCCCCGCAGTTGCCCCAGCAACATACCCGCCGCTCTTGCCCTGCATCGTGTAGGCGTCATTGACTCTGCGGATAGTTGCCCCAATCTGGAATGTCAACCCAAGCGGGGTGTCGAGCATCCATGCGGGAAGTTCCACTCCGCCGATGCTGAAAGTGTCCTTTTCCTTGCTCCCAAACTGATGGAATCCGCTCGACTGTATGAATCCTCCTTGCTGCCCAGCGTAGTATCCAATCGCCATCATTGCCAGTCCCACACTGCCTTTTTTAAGAGAGCGCATGATATTATCGGCTTCGTTGTAGGTCAGTTTATTTAAGCCGCCTTCCCTGAGAACAGTATCTAAAACCTTGATACTTCCAGTAACCGCGCCTGTAGAATAAGTAACCGCCTCTCCTACGATATTGCTTGGCAACTTGACGATAGGCAGTACAGTTTCAAGCATGAATGCTGCGGATTTTCCGCTCAAGCCATGCTGCTTGAATACGTTTATGAGACCACGGTAACCAGTGTTGACAAAGTTCTCTTGGCGAAAAACTTGTTCTTGCGCGTACACATAAGCACGTCCTGCGAGAGTCGCTTGTACCTTTGGGTCGTCAATATCTAGGTGGTTTTTGACCGCCCACTGAGCGCCTTTCACCATAGCTCTTTCAAATCCAGAAATCATCGTAGGAGTTTGCAGTGCCCCATGCACATGCCCGACGAATTCGATAAGTTCCGGCGGCAAAGCGTTCTTCTTCCCATACAGGAGATCGAGATCGTTATTCCCTGTTTTAAGTACTTGCCACATCTGTTTAGCGGCTCTTCCTGAAAACATTTGACTCACCGCCGTAACTTCCGCAGATGGATTGAGTCCTCCGCCCTCAATCGGAGCCTTCTCTGAAATGACGTCTATGCCCGGAATATGAGAGAGAACACCTCCAACTAATTCCTCAATCGGCGTGACCCCGAATCTCTGCATCGCCATATTGCCGATCTTTCCACCGACAGTGACACTTGAAATCAAGATTCCTCTCCGCCACTTCTGGAAGTGAGACGCGAGTTTTTCAATCGGCGTTCTCGCAGCGAGTTTCTGCTTGTGGATCGCATCATCCACCTGCCCCTTGAGCTTCTCCGACTGCGCTTTCAAGTCCTGAGCCTGCTGGTCGAGGACAGTCTGCCCGCGAGTAGGCTTGGCAAAGTCTCCGGTATCGAGTTGTTTTTGGAGGTCCGCAATCCGTTTTGTAAGCCGCGTCTTGTATGTCTTGAGTGCAGTTTCCTGCGGGTCTGCCTTTTCGCGCTGCTCCAACAGATCAGAATCTTTCATCGCCTGCTGGAGTTGCTTGCGCAGTTCCTTGACACGCTCAGACGGCTTACTTGGAGCTTTGCCTTTGGCCGGTTGCTCTCCAGCTTCCGCGTCCTCGATAGAGGAAATGAGTTTGCCCTGCTTCATCGCCTCGCGTAGCTGGACCTGTACCTCATTCTTCGTCCGCTCAGTCGCTTGCCGTCCGTACTGAGAGATGTAATCCCGAATCTCCCGCTTGCTGATTCCCCGCTCTTGGAGATTCGAGTGGATTTCGTCTACGATCTGCTCGATTGTCGTCAAACCGTCTTCGATGTGGCTGACTGCCAACTTGCCGAATAGCTCGTAGAGTTTGGGGTTGAGCATGGGGTTCGCGCTCAACTGCCCCGTCAACTCCTCATTCAGCTTCTTGTAGAGAATATCCCTCTCCGCCTTTCGGCTCTCCTTGGTTGCCGTGCGCTTCTCCGTGCGCTCGGATAGCCCCTTGCGTATCTTCTCTACCGCACGCTCCGCTGTCTGCTGTTTCTTCGTCTCCTCGTAATCGTCGATGCGCTTGTTGGCTTCGTCGAGTTGCTTGGTGAGCGTTTCCAGCGTATTGCGAAGCTCAGGCGATACCTCACCATTAGGGCTGGCAACACGCGCCCTCTGTAGGACATTGGCAAGCGAGTAGTCTTGCTTAATCATCATGCGACGTGCAGCGAGAGCGCGGCCCGTCTCCGTACCAGACCTCCGCGCCGCCTCATCGTTCGTGTTCATCGCATCCTCGACTTTAGCGAGTTGCGCTTTGCCCCGCGCCTCCATTGCTTCGTCCCCGGATGCGCGGGCCGCTTCGATGGTGTTCATGGCGGTTGCGTGTTCGTTCTGGAGCTTCATGCGGTCGTAAATCAAGGCCGCGGCTTCCTCGTCTGTGTGCGGGCGGGGATTGTCGGCCAACTCTTTAGCCAAAGATCGCGGGTCAATCGTTCCCTCATCGACTGCCTTTTTCCCAGCCTCAAAAGCCGGAGTCTGTCTCGCTTCAACTTCAACTTCCGGTAATCCACGCTCGGCACGTTCCGCTTCTGTGACCTCGTTTTTGATGCTTGTCTCGCCTTTGGGAGCGTCGGCAGGCGCTTCGGCTTCCGGTGTCTTGCCGGGAATACCGCGAAGCTCATTGTCGATCTTGTTCATTACCTCCATCGGGTTGTCTGAAGGTTGCTCCCCAACAGCGCGGCGGGCTGCTTCCGATGCCAAGTCCGCCGGGTGTACTCCGTCCCTGGCGTACAGGTCCATCGATTTTTCTTGCAAATCGGAAGATGCTTTCTTTGCAAAAGGAAGATTCCCAACCGTAACGTGCATCAGGGCCAGCAATGCGGCGTTACTTGCAAAATCCCGCGCAGTGGGAACCTTGCCCTCAAGCAAACTTCCGACCGTGGTCATCGTGGCAAGCTCCGCCGCCGTCTTGTAGGCTCGTGCGCCAAAAACCTTTGCTATCGTGCCCTCAGCCAGCGGTGCCGCTTCCCCAGCGAAACTAAATGCCGTTCCGGTCAATGCGCCTTTGCCGGTCGCCTTGATAACGTCCATTACTTCATCGAACGCAGAGATTTGCTTGCCAGCGTACTTGTCCACAAGCCACTGGCGCAATCCAGCGGTAAGACCAAACCCACCCGCCCCAGCGCCTACCACGCCGCCTGATATGGTTCCAACGACCGGAAGCTCTGCCGTACCCGCCGCACCGCCAGCAATCATACCTAGACCGCCGCCAACAAGGTATTCAGGCAAGTCACCAATCATTGTTCCGAATCCTTCGATGAACTTGCTCACTTCATCGTCAGTTTCGAACGGGCCGGAAGTTCGCCCTCTCAGATACTCTCCAATAATGGAGTCTTGCGTAAGCCCCTTCCAACCCGCCGAAGCGTAGCCTTCAAGCCGAGTGGAGAAATCTTCGTTGAACGCATCCCGATTTTCATAGGTGTAACTGGGCGGCGCTCCGGTCATATGGGAGTACACCAGCGCATCTGTAGCCCGCTGCGCTTGATCGTGGTCTAGAGAGAGGGAAGGAGCAGGTTGATACTGCGTCCAGGGGCCATTGCTGGGCGCAGATGAAGTAGGGGAAGCAACAGGATTCGCGTATTGTTCCCAAGGTCCAGGCATTATTTTTTTACCTGCTCCCAATTCGACATCTGGCCAGGATCACCGCCTTTGAATTTGTATCCATCAACTATGGCTCCTACTTCGGGAGCTTGCCGTGCGGCAGATTCCTGCTTCGCATAAGACTTCATCGTTGTCGGGAAGGCGTTCGTTATGACTTGATTCTCTGCCCATGTACCAATTCTGCTGAAGAATCCCGGTTGTGCTGTGCCAGAGGCAGCGGTTGGCGTGGCGAGTTGCGGGTACACGATCTGGTCAAGGCGGTTCTTGATGTCCTTCTCGACATGAGGACGAACGGTTTCACTGGCAAACTTCAACAGGTCTGTGCCCGTAACCCCCTCTTTTGCCCGTTTGAGCATGGCGATATTGGCCTCGCCCACATCCGAGAGAGTCATAGCACCTTGATTCGCCGCGTCCTCGAAAATCTTCATTGCAGATTGGAAATTAGGATCTGATTGCGCGGAACGCATCTCGACAACATGTAGAGCGTCGGAATACTTCATTTTAGGATTGCTCTTCATCAAATCTGGAATGTCGTTCCTAGTCAGGTATCCAGGCTGTGATCCGAGACGCGCCACAAGTTCGTAACTGTCCTCCGCCGCCTGCTGCCTTGCCAATGCCCGCTCTTGCATATTTGTTGCGCGTGCTTCTTTTGCGTCTTGCTTCATTACTTTGAGAGAATGATCTGCAACTTCTTGAGGTATCCATTTTGGATCGCTCGGATGTAATTCTCTCCTTTGCTTAACTTCGGAAGGAGTCAAAGCTCCACCCTTGGCATCTGTGTTCCCGATCCTGTCGTCAAGTGAATTGAATATCTTCTGGTTTCTCTCCGCGACAATTCTTTTTTGAAGCACATCCCTCTGCTCGTACTCCTCACGGACGTAATTTTTTACCTTGGTGGAAAGATCAGGATTCTCATCAACCCTCTTGGCTGCTTGCAGATAATCAATTTCTCCGGTTGACTGGTCTTTGAGAGTCGGATCTTTTGCGTCGCTGGAAATTACAGCATCTCCTATTTTCAATACGTCAATCCGGTCGGAACGACTCAGAGCCCGTTCGTAGGAAGTAGCAAGTTGATCTTGCATCCTTTCGAGAGCATCGGGATCGACGTATCCCTTGTCCTCGTATTCTTTCAGCTGAGCCATCTCCGCTTCCATGATTTCAGGAGCGTTCATTGGGTTAGCGGCGTGGTCTACCTCGGTAGCGATTGTGCGCGATCTGAGGAGTTTCTTAGCCTTTTCACCCTTTTCAGCGCTAATCGATCCGTTCTTCACCATCACATCTGTCTTTGCATCCTGAATAGCCCAGATGCGCTCCTTGCCGTCAATCGTCGGTTCGGTAGCCGCTTCATTCTCTGTGTGGAGTTGGGAATCAAACAGTTGAGCCCTGTTGTAATCTGCGGTCAACTGAGCCGATTTTTTATCAATCAGACCGTTAAACTCGTTCGTCTGCCTGACAAGATACGGTTCGATGTGACGCCACAAGTCAGGCCGGTTCCCGTATTGCTCGGCATACTTTTCCTGCAATGCGGTAGCGGTGTCTTGCTTTAATTGGTCAGCGTGAGTGTAGTCAGTCCAGTTGGCAAGACCTGATTGCGCTTTCTCAATATCCGCACCGATTTGATTCTCCGCGCCAAGCAGAATCCCTTCGTCTTGCGCCTTCTTGATTTTCTGGGCAACCTGAAACCCCATATCCGCCACGCTGCCCATTTGCTTCGCAGCGTTCGCCATTGTCCCGCCTGGTTCACCAGCGATACGGGGGTTCATCTCCGGTGGAGGAGTCAGTGTTGGGGCTACGGCTTGAGGGATTTCAGGCATCAATCACCTACATTGAATCATACATCGAGTTAGGTGCAGATGGCACCGTTCCGTAAGACGACGAGTTCATTGCGCCAGCGGCCATCATTCCAGCCTGCGACAACCCCGAAATAGCTGTGCTGATTCCGCCTATCGTTCCCGACCAAGCCGCCACCTCGCCATAATACTTTTGCAGCGCCGCTTCTTCCGTGCCGGCCTGAGACTCGCTTTCCTGCTCTACTCCACTCTGCGCGGCGGTATGCGCCATCATTAGCAAGGGAGAGCCGGAAGCAATGTCCACTCCAGCCCGCGCATAAGCCGTTGCCTGCTTCCCGATGAGGTTGGAATACTTCGCCTCAGAGGTCTGCATTTTCTGCTGCATTTGGTCAAGCGTGACCTGTGCATTGTAGTCGTAAGCGCCTTTCTGCTCCTGGCCTTGCTCGTACTGGCCGAATCCAGAGGCAAGGCCGCTAAAGGCACTCTCGCCAGCGAAGAGCATCATCAGAGATTGCGGGTCCATCAGCCCTCCTCGGCCACGGAAAGCCGTGGGGTGACACTTCGCAGCGTGCACGGGAACGGGTCGCTATGCACAATTGTGATTGTCGCACCATCTGTCCATTCAGCATCCAAATCGTTGATTACGTTTCCGGTAAACAGAGTTGCCGGACTTCCGGGCGGGAGTGGGTTCGGAGTGCCCTGCGTGTAGTCGATGTTGTAGAGGTGAGTTGAGTCCGTGCCCACCATGCCGCCAACAGATTCGTACATCGAAAGGTTGACGCGAGTGAACTTCTGCCTCTTGCTTTTCGAGGTATTCTTTTGATCGCCGAGCACTGGATTCATGGGTTCAATCGTGGATGAGTAGGGAAGCCCGATGGTGACCTGGTTGGCGTAGGAGCCAAAAACAACTGTGTCCGCCGTCACAATTCCGGTGTAGATTACCGCCTCATCCCCAACCGCCGTGACGTTCTGGCCCATCAGATAGCTCATCCCGGTGACCTGGTTCGTCACCTGCTCAACCGTTCCTCCTCCCGTGTAATCTCCCCATGCGGTTGAGTCGCTGCCTTGAAGCTGGAAGGTATTGCCACTCACGTTGGCCACGGTCCATGCCTGCAAGGGGTTCGTGTTCACCTGAGTCATGCCCAGCACGCCCGCAATGGCTACCGTCTGCCCATTCACGAGCGTATGACCTGGCGCTGTCACGACGGCGGGGTTGGCGTTCGTGATCCCGGTGATATTGAACGGCCCCACTCCCTGCCACTGGAGGCCGCAATTCACAAAGAAAGCGTTCGATAACTGGCCGAACAATTCCTGCGGCATGAAGTATTCCACGAACCGCTGCGTTACGCCGTTGATGGTGCGGTTGACCACCACCACGATCTGATCTTCCTGATTCTGCCCAGAGATAACGGCTACGGACTCAATCAATCCGGCTCCCATATTTACTCGGAACCATGCATACACCTGATCCTGCGTGTTGAAAACCAGACCAATCAACTGACCATCGTTCCGCACACCCCAGTAAATCGGGTAAGGTTCCATACTAAACGCCGTCTGCGCAATTCCTGACATTGCCGCCGAGGTTCCGATGGTGATGTTGCGATTGAGCCGAGTCAGATCGGTATTGTCCCACTGGTTCGTTACGAAGTTGTAGGCTAGAAACGTGACAATCCGAGACGACCGGCTAACAAAGATGGCCGAGCCGTTCACCACTTGCGGCTGCAACGCGCTTACGCCTTCAGAGCTTTGCTGTAACGCGTTCACGTTGGTTTGACTTAGCGAAGAATTGTTAGACCCGGCCACAATCCACACGCCGCCCGATGTGCCGATAACCAGAGCATTAGGTGTTCCCACCATGTTGAGAAGCTGGTTCACCTTATTCGACACGAGGGTATACTGGACGGCGTAATCGTCCGCGTTCGGATCACAAATGAAATCAGGGTAGTCGTCTTGCGTAGAACCGTTCATTTGCGTTGGATTGTTATTGCTTCCGCCAACGCAGAGACGTTCCTGATACAACGCTCCGCAAGCTGGGTAATCTCCAGTCGCCGCGAACATCGCAACCACCTGCACAGCGAACCCGCCGCCTGTGTACTGCTGATAGCTTGAAGAATCAATGCTCGCCCCGGTGTTGGGGTCTTGAGGGGTAAAACTCCATCCAACCCCGGTCACGGTTGTAGTAGTTCCTGAAGAGTCTGTTACGGAAACGGTCACTGACCCATAAGTCATTCCTGAGACAAAAAATTCTCCCTCATTCAGACTTACCAGCCCGGAACATTCGTTGATATAAATTCTGCTTCCATCTTGAAAGGGTTGCGAAGATGGACTTGAAGCCAGCACAATTACGCAAGGATTCGCCTGCGAAATCAAAGTGATGTTCTGGCCGAGCGCGGAGTATCCCGTCTTCACCACATCCAGAGTTCCGCGATACGCAGGTTCGCCCGGTTGCTGGCCGGGGAGAGATAGGCTGTACTGCCATGAATTTGCGCTCAACCGCTCAATCATTCCCGGCGGATAGTTGGGATGGAAAATCCAGAGCACGTCCGCGCTCTGTGTGCTGCAATCGAGAGCGAATAGATCGGTCTCCAAATAGGGAGTGACCAAATCAATCGGTTCTTGCACAGCGGCAACAGGCCCCCAATAAGTAGCATTCCACGCTATAGAAAGATCCGATCCGAGAATCTTTGTTAAGATAACTGGAAACTGATTGTATTGATTGGAGGCGACACACTCACCTATCCAATTGAAAGGATATGCGGGATACTGAAAATCGTATGAGACTGGCAAAGATGTCCACGGGGTTGCATAATAGATAGCGTCTGGAGTAACGCACCATGCCGATAAATCCACATATCCGTATGATGGAGAATTCAAGCTACCTAATGCGCGGATCGCTGCCTGAATTGCGCTGGCGGAGTTATTTGATGCGGTTGTATTTGCCAGTGCTATATTTATAATCTGGTTAGGAGAAACCCCAGACTTGAATACACTCAAAGAGTCGGATGTGTTTATCGAGATGCTGCCAATTCCCGTCAAGGAACTGACTGGCTCCCCATAAGGGATTGAGATATAAAGCACTCCCTTTGTTGTATCCTCAGTGCCGGAGATTCGATCAAACATATACGCAAGACAACTGGAACCGACAAGAACCTTGTTGGTTGAAACGTATGCAGTGGCGGGATTGTAGTTTATTCCCCCAGCGGGGATAACGCTCTGCTCAGCCAACCCCAAAGCCCACGAACCTTGTGTCGCGCCTTCCCACACGCGGCACATCCCAGCAGAAAACTCAAGTACTGCACCCTGCTCTGTCGAGTACTGAAACGGCACAAGACGGCTCTGACCATTGCTGGCCGTCTGCATTATCTCGCTGCCAACCGTCTGCGTTGGCGTGATCGTATAATCGCCCACGCCGCCCGTCCCTGTGCCGTAGGCGCTCACGGTGGTACCAGAGGCTACCCCACCCCCCACAATCGTCTGCCCGACCTGTAGAACGCCGTAATTGACCGCTGTGACGGTCATGGTCGTGCCAGCGATCGACGCGGTGAACATTGCCCCGCCGTTGGCCGTCGTTCCGGCGAAGTATGTCCCCGGCATCTTCTTCGCGCCGCCCTCAACAAGCGGTACAAAATTCTCCAGCGTCTTACATGCGGAGGAAAATTTGGCGAGGTCGCTTCTGCTTTCGCAGAGACCGCTGATCTCGCCCGTGTTCATGCTATTAATCAACACGTTCGGCATCAGTAGCGCCC
>Ga0255351_1000929_pt1 | contig 12609 bp, 8 predicted proteins | sample HBST25r2metaG_FD_186024 | JGI IMG/M metagenome (GOLD analysis project Ga0255351, IMG submission 186024) | Peat soil microbial communities from Stordalen Mire, Sweden - H.B.S.T-25.r2 | ecosystem: Environmental > Terrestrial > Soil > Wetlands > Peat | place: Sweden: Norrbotten County, Stordalen... | reverse complement strand
CCCGGCTCCTCACCGAGAGTCTCCGTTCCAATGGCATTTCTCCTCTATTCGTATCCAGCGATGGTTTTCCCACCATCGCCAAGCTGCGCATTATGGGGCGGCATCAGCAGATGCTGCGCCTGGATACCGAGAAGCTTGGCGATCGCCTCCAGGCAGATTACGAGTGCCTGGTTCAGAGTGTCCTTGCGCAACTCCCCACGTGCGATGCTGTTGTGCTCTCAGACTACGCCAAGGGCACGCTCACGCCTGAAGTCTGCCAGCAGGTTATTCAGGCCGGTCGCAGGCACGATGTTCCTGTATTGGCGGACCCCAAGAACCCTGACTTTACCCGCTATCGAGGCGCCACGACCGTATGTCCCAATCTGGGCGAACTCTCTTTGGCCCTGCACATGGATGCAGCCAACCTTGAGAGCCTGCTTACCGCTGCCGAAGCCATGGTACCGGCCTTCGATCTCGCCTTCCTCATCGCAACCCTCAGTGAAAAGGGCATTGCGCTGTTGCGGCCAGGAAATCGCTTCATGGCTCCGACCATGGCCCGCCAGGTCCTGGACGTTTCCGGCGCCGGAGACACGGTCATCGCAGTTCTCGCGTTGTGCCTGGCATGCGGCTTCAATCCTGAGGCCAGTGTGCAATTGGCCAATGTGGCCGCCGGGATTGTAGTGGGCAAGGTCGGCACAGTGCCAGTGGAGAAGCACGAACTGCTTGCCGCGCTGTCCCCTGAGTTCGGTCTTCATGCGGCAGACAAAGTGGTCACCTGCTCCGAATTGGTCAGCCGCGTGGCTCTCTGGAGGGCCAACGGCGAGCGGGTAGTCTTCACCAACGGTTGCTTCGATCTGCTGCATGTGGGCCACATCGCGGTGCTGGAGCAGGCCCGGCGCTTCGGTGACCGGCTGATTGTAGCCATAAATAGCGATGCCTCGGTACGCTCATTGAAGGGGCCCACCCGCCCGATTGTTGGCGAGAATGAACGGGCTCGCGTGTTGGCGGCTCTGGCGGCAGTGGATGCCGTAGTCGTCTTCGGTGAGCCTACCCCCCTGGAACTAATCGTGGCGTCGAGGCCTGATGTGATTGTCAAGGGTGGCGACTACAACCCGGACACTGTGGTTGGCGCCAGGGAGGTCAAGACCTGGGGTGGACAAGTGAAAATCGTTCCTATCGTCGAAGGCTTCTCCACGACTCGACTGATCGGCGCAATGGAGGGCTAGTGTCATCTCCGAATGTGGGAGGCAACGATTTTAGGTTGGTCTTTCGCCGCTTCCAAGGGCCGCGCCGCTCTAACGTTCATGCCCAGAAGTGTCGAAGTTGCCGAGCGTTGACTTGGAGCGTGGCGACTTCGGTCTGTGCTAGTCTTATGGCATCATGAGTCTCCCAAAACATCGTTGGGGCATCGGGGGTTGCCGCTCCAACTTTGTGCATGCCCGATCCATGTTGCGGCTTCGTAGAGTTAGGCAAGTTGCTCTTGCTGCGCAGATCTTGACCTTGTCGATTGCAACCATGCTCCGCGCACAAATGCCATCTGAGAGCAGCAGTCCGCAGATTCAGGAGCAGACTGGTCCGCTCCTGACCCCGCAAACAAACGTCCCGACGACCGTCGGAAATGGCGCTCAGGGACAGAGCTCGAATCCTAACTATCCTGCGAACAACTATTCGGATATTGAGCAATACTCGCGCCAAGCCAATATCAGGAACCGGGCGCAGGAAGCGCCACTTCCGGCGGAACCGCCTACCGAGTTCCAGAAGTTTGTCGCTTCCACCACCGGTCAAACTTTGCCCATCTTTGGAGCGAACCTCTTCAACAGTGTGCCGTCTACTTTTGCTCCGCTGGACATGACTCCAGTTCCGCCCGATTATGTCATAGGGCCCGGCGACGAGTTGCGCATTCGCGTATGGGGACAGGTGAACTTCCAGACCAATGTTCGCGTCGACCGGTCGGGCGAGATATTCCTTCCGCAAATTGGCCCAGTGCATGTTCAGGGCTTGGCGGAGTCAGCCCTCGATGCTCATTTACGCGAAGCTGTCGGGCGCGTTTATCACAACTTCGATCTAACCGCGAACGTTGGTCAGATTCGCGCGATACAGGTGTATGTATCGGGGCAGGCGCGGCGTCCCGGCGTTTATACGGTGAGTTCGCTCAGTTCGCTGGTCGACGCTATCTTTGTCAGCGGCGGGCCATCGGTGCAAGGCTCGATGCGCCATATCCAATTGCGCCGCGGCGCCGCCGTGGTAACAGACTTCGACCTTTATGCACTGTTGATTCGGGGCGACAAATCGAAGGACGTAAAACTCCAGTCGGAAGATGTCATTTTCATTCCTCCCGTCGGCCCTCAGGCAGCGGTCGTGGGTAGTGTGCGCAATCCCGCCATTTACGAACTCGGGGTAAATGAATCGCTTGATGGCTTGATTGCCGATGCGGGCGGTGTGTCCGTGGTTGCTTCGGAGACCCGGGTGTCAATCGAGCGTATTGACAATCACCGCACCCGGCACGCAATGGAGGTGCCCTACGATGCGACCGGCCTCGCGACCCCGCTGATCGACGGCGACCTCGTACGCGTTTTTTCCATCGTGCCCCTCTACCGCAAGACGGTAATTCTCCGAGGCAACACGGCGAACCCAGGCCGGTTCGCCTGGCACGCAGGCATGCGCATAAGCGACCTGATTCCGGATAAGGAATCGCTGATCACGCGGAATTACTGGTGGAAGCGTGCCCAACTTGGATTGCCGGCTCCTGAGGAGGCGGACGCGCCGAGCCAGACCGGAAGCGGCCAAAGTCAGAATGGAATCGACCAGAGCCAGAGGTTGAGCGCGCAAGAACGCGCTGGCAGCGCGTCCCTGGCAGCCACACAGTCCACCGCGCCCGATCGGATCCCCGCTCCAGTGCAGCGTACCGAGATTCGGGCGCTCGCGCCTGAGATCGACTGGGATTATGCCGCCATCGAGCGGCTGGACCCGGAAACCTTGAAGAACAAGGTAATTCCGTTCGACCTTGGAAAGCTGGTGTTGCAACATGACCCATCCCAGGACCTTGAACTTCAAGCCGGAGACGTGGTCTCAATCTTCTCAGAGGCTGACATTCGCGAGCCCATTGCTCAACAGACCAAGCAGATCACGCTCGGAGGCGAGTTCGCTCACAGTGGGGTGTACACAGTCACACCGGGTGAGACCCTACGCCAGTTGGTGGAACGCGCCGGCGGGCTTACAGGCGATGCGTACCTCTATGGCTCGGAGTTCACCAGGCAGTCGACCCGCGCTGCGCAGCAGGCAAGAATCGACGAATATGTGCAGAGTCTGGGTATGTCAATCGAGCGCAACAGTCTCGCCCTTGCTGCGACTTCAGTAGGTTCGCCACTGGAACTGGCGAGCGGCGCCGCTGGACAGAGCAGCGAACGGGATCTTCTTGCAAGTCTGCGGCAGATTCGCGCTACCGGCCGTATCGTATTGAAATTCAACCAGGATAGCGCTGGAGATAATAGTTTACCCGACATTCCACTGGAGGACGGAGACCGCTTTTTCGTGCCGTCCGTCCCAGCCGTTGTGAACGTTGTCGGGGCTGTATACGATCAAAACTCTTTCCTGTACTCGCCGGGGCGATGGCTCGATACATACCTTCGTCTTGCTGGTGGACCCAATAGGGATGCGGATTGGAAGCATGCCTTCATCATTCGGGCCGACGGGCAGGTGCTCAGCCGCGAATCGATAGACCGGCTCTGGTCTGGCGACTTTAAACGGGTACGAATCTATCCGGGGGATACGATCATAGTGCCGGAGAAGATCTTCAAGCCGTCCGCAATGCGCGGAATACTGGATTGGTCGCAGTTATTCTCGCAATTCGCGCTGGGCGCGGCGGCCTTGGATGTAATTAAATAGCGGGATTTAAAGCGCGTTTCCTGTAGAATTGAAGGAAACGCGCGAATTCCTCTCCATACAGGAGCCAATGACAACCGAGCCGCCGCTCTCCGAAGTGAACGCGCACCCTGAGTCTCTTCCAGGCGCTTTAGTTAGTGACCGCGCCGCGGGGCAGGATGACGAGATATCCGTGCTCGATCTTCTGATCGTGATCGCGGAGCGGAAGCGCTTTATCTTCTGGGTTACCGCGGTCTCCACAATCCTCGCACTCGCGATTTCGCTGCTTCTTCCTGTGCGATATACGGCCACGGCGACCCTGCTGCCACCGCAGCAGAATACCTCAATTGGTGCAGCGTTGGCGGCGCAGCTAGGCTCCGCGGGCAGCATGGCTGCACTGGCTGGGGGCGGTCTCTCCGCGCTAAAAAACCCCAACGACGAATTTGTCGGCATGTTCAGGAGCCGCACCGTTGAAGACGCAATGATCAAGCAATTTGGCCTGATGAATGAGTACCACAAGCGGTATCTTTCCGACACAAGGAAGAAATTTGAACACTATACCGACGTCGATGGCGACGCGAAAGACAGAATGATCCACATCTCCGTCGAAGATCACGATCCCAAGCGTGCGGCGGACCTTGCAAATGCCTATGTAGATCAGTTTCGGCTCCTGTCGGAACACCTCGCCATCACCGAAGCTTCCCAACGGAGACTCTTCTTCGAGCGTGAGTTGGAGCAGGCTAAGAATAACCTCGCAAACGCCGAAGAGGCACTGAAAGTGACGGAACAGACGACGGGGGTGATCCAACTCGACAGCCAGGCCCGCGCGCTGATTGAATCAGGCGCATCTCTCAAGGCGCAAATTGCAGAGAGAGAGGTCGAAATTCAGGGGATGCAAACATATGCCACCGGAGAGAACGCGCAGTTGGTGCAGGCACAGCGTGAACTGGAGGGCATGCGCGCACAGTTGGCAAAACTCGGAGGCTCCGAGAATAGCACCGAGGGCGAACTCCTGGTTCCCAAAGGCCGCGTTCCCGAAGCAGGACTGGAATACGTGCGCAAGTTGCGCGACGTGAAATACAACGAGGCGATTTTCGATATCCTCGCTCGACAGTTTGAACTTGCCAAACTGGACGAGGCGAAAGAGGGCGCACTCATTCAGGTCGTCGACCCTGCGGTTCCTCCCGACAAAAAATCTTTTCCGAAACGGGGCCTGATTGTCCTCGGGGCTGCGATCATCGGTCTGCTCGCAGGAGTCTCGGTAGCTCTTGCCTCGGCAGCCTTGGAGCATCTGAAGTCCGGGCAAGCAACCTACTCGAAGCTGCTTCACCTCAAGCACAAGCTAGCCTGGCGAACACGCCCCCGTTCCACGGTGAGCTAAACTATGACGTTGCCTGTCCATATTCAAGATATTGCAGAACCTCTCGAAAAGCCGGCTGGAGAATCAAAACGGAGATATCGCAGAATCGCGGCCGCGACCCTGTCTGGTTTCCTTGGGAAGGGCGCAAACCTCCTGGTCAGTGCGGCTACTGTGCCGCTCACGGTTCGATACCTCGGATCGGAAGGCTATGGTCTCTGGATTACCATCAGCAGCACCGTCACCATGTTTTTCGTGATGGATATCGGGATTGCAGCCACGTTGACAAACCTGATATCGGAAGCTTACGCCCATGACGACAAGCAGCGTGCAGCGAATTACTTTACCACGGCCTTTTGGCTGGTTGTTGGCGTCTCGACACTTCTTGGCCTGGCGGGGTTAATCTTCTGGCCTTACATTCGATGGCCTGTTCTCTTCCATGTGCAGGATCCGGGTCTCGCCCGTGAGACCTCCTCAGCCGTGGCAGTAGCATTTGTAGTGTTTTTGTGCGCGCTCCCTTCGGGACTTGCAGCCAAGGTGCTCGGTGGCTACCAGGAATTGCATGCGGCCAATTTCTTTGCCACCGCGGGAAGTCTTGCAAGCCTGCTCGGCGTGATTCTGGTCATTCATCTGCATGGAAGTCTGCCCATGCTGGTGGCGGCATTTGCCGGGCCGGCGGCAGCGGCGAATGGCATCTGCCTTGTGTGGATCTGCTTATTCCATAAACCCTGGCTGAAACCGTGGCCTTCGCGCATAAAAGGACCCCTGATAGGGGATATTTTTCGTTCCAGCAGCCAGTTCTTTCTCATTCAGATAGCCGGACTGGTCGTGTTTAACAGCGATAATATCGTCATCTCGCATTATTTGAGCCCCGCACAAGTCACGCCTTACAACGTGACATGGAGGCTCGTCAGCTATATCACCGCAGTGCCTATTCTCATTCTTCCGTCTCTTTGGCCTGCGTATTCTGAGGCTCACGCCAAGGGTGATCTGGCGTGGATCAGGTCAGCCTACGCGCGGACAAGATGGGTGACGCTCGCTGTGCTCACCGCTGGTTGCATAATGCTGGTCGTCGAGGGACAGAACATCGTCCGGCTCTGGGCTGGTGCTTCCGCGGTGCCCTCCACAATGCTGTTACGCCTCATGTGCGTGTGGATGTTCATCTTCGCCATAACACTGAATCAGTCCTGTCTCATGGGAGCAACGGCACGCGTGAAGAGGCAAGCAGTGTTCTCGATGATCGCTGCGGGTGCAAACCTGGTTCTTTCAATTCTGTGGGTTAAGACGATGGGTGTCGATGGCGTCATACTCGGAACCATTGTTTCCTATCTCCTCTTCATTGTCGTTGTGCAAACAATCGAAGTCCATAGCATCCTGCGCGGCAATGCCGCAAAATGTATCTAAGTGAGATTGCGGCTTATGCAAATGGGTCTGGGAGCACTCCAAATCGGAAGTAGAAAGGCGTTGAAGGCGCTCGTTTCTCTGCTTTACGGAGGCTTTCTCCTCAACAGCGGAAAAGGCGCTGCCGCGGAAATGCGGAATCCGAAGCGCATCTTGCTGCTTCACGGAGCTCATATTGGAGACGTTGTCATTGCGACATCGTTGCTTCCCATACTGCGCAGCGCCTATCCGTCTGCTCAGATCGGGTTTGTAACTGCCAGTTGGTCTCAAGCGGTGGTCAAGGGCCATCCGGCATTGACGTATACGCATTGCATTGACCATTGGAGGATGAACAGAGCGGATTCAAGTTTACTCAAGAAGATACTACAGTACAGAAGAACCCGGCGTGCGGCGCTTAGAGAAATCCGGGAGCTCAACTACGACGTTGCGATTTCACTTTTCAGGTATTTCTCCGACTTACTGGATGTAACCTGGGCAGCGAGGATCCCTGTGCGAATCGGATTCAGGCGAAGCATCTTCTCCTCTTTGGCAACCGATCTGGTGGATGAACTGGAGAGCCCGTTTTTGCACCAGGGTGCACTGCTTGCGGAACTCCTGCATGTATTGCCAATCGATCCCGCACATTTTCAGCTTCGGCATTCCACGTTGCCCGAAAGCGACGCCTCCTCCATTCAGGAGGTGTGTTCGTTGCTAAACGTTTCTCATCTTCAGGATGTCCGATATCGCATCATCCACATGGGTACCGGCGCTGCGTGTCGTGAATTTCCAATCAGTTTCTGGCGCGAGCTTGCCGAAAAGCTTTCCGAGACGCATACGCTTCTCTTCACAGGTCGCGGAAAGCGGGAAAATGAGAAGATTGCGGAGACAATTTTCGGGCTCCGAAACTGTGTAAATGCATGCGATCGCCTTACCTGGGCCGGATTCGTGGCCGCCGTACGATTCGCGGAAGTGCTCTACGGCGTTGAGTCGATGGCAGGACATGTGGCTGGCGCGGTCGGCACTAGGTGTGTTGTAGTTTACGGAGGCACCGCGGGCGTTGCGCGATGGCGCCCTGAAGGGAAAGACAGCATCGTCTTCACAAATCATGTTCCCTGCGCGCCCTGTCTCCGGCCGCAGGGATGTGCAGAGATGACCTGCACCCAGGGAACCAGCCCGGACGACCTGGTTCGTCTCGGCTAATCACCAGGCAACCGAGGGCATTTGCGCAAGACCGGGAACTGAAGTACACGCGCTCAATTGTTTCTTGCGGTATGTCGGAAGCTACAGTTTAATTTCCGGCCAATGGATCGAATATTTGATGGATTCAATAGCAAAGCCGGTCGCTGTACGCCTCGATATGCCAGGCAGTCAGCTCTATCCCCCCACAGAAGTGGATCTAATGATTCATCGTCTGCTTCCTGCCGCTGCGTTTTACTTCTTCTTCAATTGCGCTGGACTGCCGCTGGGGCTTTTTTATACTTCAATCTTCTCACCCCTGCTCTTCCTTTGGCTTTATTTCCAGGGACGCCGCTGGCTGACGACGAAGTTTCTTCTCTTGCTGTCTCCATTCATTCTGGCGCATATGGTCGACGGCGTTACGTCTGTCCCGCATTATCTGCGGTCGCTCTTGCTGATGTGGACTGTCTATATTGCGGTCTACGCGTTCTGCTGGGCGCTCATCAACTGCAAGAACGTCGAGCGACTGTTCGAGCAGTTAATTCAACTCAACTTCTGTGTAGCAATCCTTGCTCTTGCCATTCGCCCCACGCCGCTGTGGCCACTCTTGTGGCAAGACAATGCCAACGCCTATGAAGGCGCACCGCCAGGGCTGCGGATGAACCTGCCCTCCACCACGGAACCATGGGCTTACGGACAGTTGATGCTGCCGCTTTTAATATTTGCGGCTTGCCGGCTGCTCCGTGACAGCAGACTGCGAAATGTCGCATTTATGATCATGATTGTCGTTCCGCTATTGCTCTGTCAGTCCTTTGGAGGAATCAGCTTGGGGCTGGCGGGGATTCTCGTATTAATCATGACCAATCTGAGAAGACTTCTGAGGCGCCCCCAGTCCTGGATAGTAATCATGTTGCTGGCTTTTGTCACAACCGCGCTAATCTTGATTCCAAATCCAATCTCAGATCGGATATCGCGGGTCATATCCGGCGGCGATGACTCAACGAACCTCAGAGTCGTTATCGGCTATCTAGGGGCCTACACAGCCGCTGCTTCGAAAAGTCTGTGGTGGGGCGTGGGGTTGGGTCAAGCGAAGTTTGTCGATTATTCCGATCTGGGCGGTGGCATCATTGATCGTCTTCCCAATGCGGTGGCTGATACCCTTGGCCAGTTTGGAGTCATTGGGCTTGTCGTTAGGTTTGTTGTGGAATTCTGCCTCTTTTTCAAGACTAAGGTTTATAAGAGCTCCTTCAGGCTCGCCATGTTCATTGTGGCATTCATTTCTCAACTTACTGGAAGTTATGTCGACGATGTCCAGTCCTACCTTCTCTGGTTGTGTGCATTCTATCCGCTTTTTCCAAACTCGGAGCTGAGCGAGAAGCCCAAGAGAGAGTGTCCTGCAGTGTGAGTTCGCGGAAAACATTGAAGGACGATACGGTAGGCTGTGAGTCGCGCATTTCCTCGCTCAGGAAACGAAGTGGTTTTGGCGCTGAACCTTGCTATGGTATCCTGACCACAATTCCAGACATAATCCTGAGTTTGGAGAGACCATGCGATTGTGGCATAGATTCATTCATCCCATCTCGGCACACTTTCGCAGCAGACGCGCAGTTGCGCTTCTCAAGCATTACCCTGGGCTCTCAGATTGGAAGATATGCGACCTGGGAGGGTCAAGACATTTTTGGCAAGAGTCGAAATTGGATGTGGACCCTGCGAAGGTCGTTATTCTGAATATCTCGTTGGACGAAGTCGATGCATACGGCGATAATTCGAGTCAACAGATTCCAACAATCCTATACGACGGACACACAATTCCGTTTCCAGATAGAAGCTACGATCTTCTGGTTTGCAATTCGCTTCTGGAGCATGTGGCCCCGTCAGATCGGGAGGGCCTTTGCAAGGAAATGAGAAGAGTTGCTAAGCGCATCTATCTTCAGACGCCTGCTTTTGAGTTTCCGATAGAGCCGCATTTTGTCATACCATTTGTTCATTGGCTCCCACGACAGTTTGGGCGCATCGTTGCGAGAATGGGCCTTTGGAACCTGCTAGGCAGGCCAAGCAAACCTGTCTTCGATAGTTATTTTGACGATACGCAACTACTAACTCAGCAAGAGGTTTCGAGATTGTTTCCGGGGGTTCCTGTGCGCGCCGAGAAATTTGTTGGGCTTGCGAAGTCCTATTGTGTTTTTTGGGAAGCGAATTGAAATATGGATCGCCTCAATTATCATATGCCTGGAGTTTTCAAGCTGTTAGGATTCACTTTCGGCAAGCATTCGATCCAGTGTGGCTGGCCTGGGTCGCAGTTGCGTCCGGCGCCCATGCGCTAGTATACGTGAGTTGGACGGGACGCGAGGAGATATCCAGGATGGTTCTCTCTCTAAGGCGGAACCAGGAAACTGGCCGCGGTCAGCACGTTTTTAAGCTGTTAGCAAAGCCTATCCCGCCGTGCGGAATTCTTTCGGGCCGGGAAGGAAGTTGCATCGTTCTATCGATGCGTCAGCTCGGCGATGCGGTCATTGGATCGGGATTCATTAACTCACTGCGCAGATCTAATCCGAAGATGACGATTGATGTTCTCGGCCTGCCGCGCCTCGAGGAGGCCGTCAGATGCTTTGGCGCTGTAAGAGATTTTATTCACGTCAATTTTCCAGTGTATGGACACCATCGCAGGGATATTTCCGCCCTGAAGGAAACATTTCATGCGATTCGAATGGTCCGGGCGAGAAAGTACGATTACTGCATTAACCTGATCGGCGATTTAAGAGAGAACGCAATTGGCATTCTTACCGGCGCCAAGTGGAATATAGCTCCTGTATGGGAGCGCGGTCATCTGTTCAAGCGAAAAATGACCGATACAGGAGCAGCATTGCTCACAAATTGCGGAATTATAATTCCAGCGGCTTATCCTGGCTTTTATGAGTCGATGCGCTATCTTGCAAATGAGTTAGGTCTTGCGGGGCTTGAATGGCCCAGAGCGCCACGCCGCGAGGAACAATCGAAAGACGGAATCACGATTGCGATCCATCCTGGCGCATCGCATCCGAGCAGGCATTGGCCCGTCGACCGATGGCAGGCGGTCATCCGTGAATTGCGATTGCGGGGTTACAAGGTCAAGATATTGGGCGCGCGGTTCGAGCGCGCTGGACTGCTCTCCGCTTTCAGCAAGGAAGCCACCGATCGCGGCGTTGAGGTGGTAACCGAGGAGGTGCCTTCCTTTATATCGTGCCTGGCAGCGGCGGATGCGCTTATCGGGATGGACAGCTTTTCAGTGCATGCCGCCTACGCGCTAGGCGTTCCTGTCGTGGTACTGAATGGCTCGGCCGATCCGTCCATTTTGACTCCGCCTGGAGGCGCGGTAACTTCCGCAGGGCATCTGTGCAAGCATTTTCCATGTTATTACAGCTATCCGTGCATCGGCGCCAAGGATGAGTATATCTGCGTACGGGGCATTGAGGTTAGTGCGGTTATGGAAGCACTTGACGCTGTTGTCGAGCGCGCCCGCCTCCGACATTTGGTTCAGGATGGGGTCAACGGGCACGCGGGTAGCCAGGATCTTCGGATATAGTTCAAGTCAGTGTTGCGTGTCAGATCTTCGCCGCGCGCATCTTCAGAGGTTTGTCGTCTATGCTTTCAATGCAACACCTGCTCGGGAGCGGATAAGACGGTTCCGCGAACTGCCAAAGCCATTTTGTTGTGAGACGCGACCAGGTCTGCGACAGGGCAATTGAGCACGTTGAAATCCGTTCGATTCAAGGCCTGAAAATCGAAATCTTTGGCACACGCATCGTCCAGAATCATGCGGTCTGAGGCACGGCGTTGAGTCGCCAGTTAACAGGGAAAGAGGGTGGTCCACGCAATGAAAATAGAAAGGCATGTGTGCCCAACAAAGTTTAGATTTGCTAAGCGCAGGCTTTCTACAACGGCTCCGCAGATTCTGGATATTGGATGCGGGAACAATTCGCCGAGCCTGACCAAGCATTGGTTCCCGGGATGTCATTACGCGGGTGCGGATATCCAACGGTACAACAACAGCGAGGAAGATGTTGCGGCGATGGACGCGTTTTATCCCCTTGGTACTGACGGTTCCGGCTATTCCGCGATTCCCGACGCCAGTTTTGATTTCATCATCCTGCATCATGTCATCGAACATATGACATCGCCGGCGCCGATCCTGGTTGATATCTGCTCAAAGTTAAAACCAGGCGGGTATATTTGGATCGCGTTTCCCTCCTTGCGCACCTTACACTTTCCTGGCGCGGATTCCGGGACGCTGCAGTTTTGCGATGATGACACTCATGTCTACGTTCCAGATATCCGGGAGGTTTCGAATGTCCTTCTTGCGCATGGGGTAAAGGTTATACATGCGGGTCGAACAAAGGACTTTCTAAGGACGCTCGTCGGTCTGGCGGTATTGCCCAGGGTAATGCTGAAAAAACTGATATTCGGCAAGTTGGAAGTTCGCGGGCTCTGGCATCTTGTGGGATTCGAAGATCATGTGTTTGGCCAGCGCAAGTTGTAGCCACTCGAACATCACATGCCGGCAAAGCCTCAAAGCCAACGGGCTCTTGGAATCGAACAGGAATCACTTCCGAATTCTCCGATGCGATCGCCGGGCGTCCAACCCAGAGACATCGAATTAGTCGTAACCCGGCGCTGTCGCCGAAGTAACATGAACTTCCTGCTCCTCAAAACGCTCCAGAAGGTCCTCGTAAACTGGCAGCACATTTTCGGGCGCGAAATAATTGCGATGGCGTTTGCGGCTTGCAGCGGCCATCCGCGCAAGTTCTGCCTCATCATTTAGCACACGATCGAGGATCGCGGCCAGATCCTGCGCCCCGGAAAAGAACTGCTGCTCAGAA
>Ga0255351_1000921_pt1 | contig 12689 bp, 10 predicted proteins | sample HBST25r2metaG_FD_186024 | JGI IMG/M metagenome (GOLD analysis project Ga0255351, IMG submission 186024) | Peat soil microbial communities from Stordalen Mire, Sweden - H.B.S.T-25.r2 | ecosystem: Environmental > Terrestrial > Soil > Wetlands > Peat | place: Sweden: Norrbotten County, Stordalen... | reverse complement strand
GGCCTGCGGGGCGCGGGTCTGGGTGTCGAGCTTGACCGCGAGGTCGTTGGCTATGGCGATGTCGGCACGCAGCGTGGCGGAGATGGACGAGACGAGGAAACTGGCTACCGAGAACGGGACGATGAGCACGGCGAGACAGATGGCCATGTTGAGGTAGCTGCGCACGGTGGGCCGAATCGCGTCACTGGAGGCGCGCAGGCTGGCGGCGGTGACGGGACGGGCCAGCACGGCGAGGCGAGTGAGCGCGGCCATGAGGGCGGCGGCGATGTCCTCGTTCCAGACGCTTTCGGAGACGGAGCGGGCGGCAAGCACGGCGTTGAGCGTGACATCGTCGACGGCGATGCCGGATTCAGCCGCGTACTTGAGCAGCAGCTCGGAGTCAATGAGGGCGTCGGCAAAGTAGGCGGGCGGCGTGACGAAGGCAGAGGCAGGGGCAGGCTCGGTTGCGTCGGGCATGGGGATGGCTCCGTTTTCGAGTTGTTTCCGAAGGGCGTGCGAGGCTGATAGTAGTTGCAATGAGTGCGGAGTTACAAGAGAAATCTGAACCACCTGCGGTGGGGCAGACGCTCGCGCCATTGCATGGAGCAGACGCTGGCGGGAAGCTCGCACCGGCGTACTGCTTCCCACCCGGCGGCAGAAAAGCAGATGACTGGTTACAGATTGCAGATGACAGATCCGGCACCCCATCGGTTGGAGCATTGAAGCGCAGGCATCCGGCTTCGGCAATTCGTCATCTGTCCTCTGTAACCTGTCATCTGGCAAGGAGATTGCATGAAGACCTGGAAGGTTGTTGTTGTTTCGACGCTGCTTACGCTGGTGGTGGGTGGGCTCTATCTGTTTTTGGTGTGGAAGCATCGCCAGGATCCGGGCGTGATTGGGCAGAAGGCGGCTGAACCGATAGAGAGCAAGGACGACCTGGTGGTGCTTCGCTCTATTTTTCCCATGCACTATGAGGACTTGCAGCGTCTTGAAGGGACCAGCGTGTGGATGCGGGATGGGTATGTGATGCCCTACTACCGCTACGCGGGCGGGAGTGTCGCGTTTGCGAAGCAGGTGGGCGTTGTCGCCGCGGACCAGCGGCTGGATGTGAAGAAGATTATCAAGGCTCCCGTGCCGGCGAGCCTGGATGACGCAATCGAACACGGCTCGCGGCAGGCGTTTGTGGTGTTTCAATTGTCGGGGGCGAAGGACCAGTACGCGACGCCGGTGGGCGCGATGCAGGGGAACCAGGAAAAGTATTTCACCGACCTGCTGTTTTACTACGACGACCCGCACACGATTTATGACCACTGGCCCAAGGATGTGTGGGCGGCGATTGACGCGCACCAGGTGAAGCCGGGAATGAGCGAACTGGAGACGCAGACGGCCGTGGGCAGCAAGATGCATCCCGACGGAGAAACCGTGGGCGACCGCACGGTGACGTACAACCAGGAGGGGAAGGTGTGGACGGTGACGTATGTGAAGAACCGGGCGACGACGATTCTGACGAAGGCGGAGGGGCAGTGATTGAGCCGGTGAATTAGTGAAGGAGTTTAGAGGGGAAAAAGTGCCCTTAAGAAAGGATTCGGGTGGCCACCATGCGAGAGCCGCGGCCACCCGAAAGCCACTATTGAAGTGGACCAGTTCAGGAGGAGTCCAGATTATCGCCAAGCCGGGGGAGTGTCTTGGCCCATTGGAGTGAGAGTTGAATCCATCAATGGGTGGAGACTGAAGTCAGCCTTTGTGCGGTAGTCTGGTTGCGATCCTCCAGTGGCAGAAAACTGCGCCAATTCGAACGAGCGGGGGTTCCCTTGGGAGCCTGGGGCGTTTTTCCGTTGTTCTGGTTGGGGAGCGATTCAACGTCCGAGCGCTGGGATGGGGTCTGTTGAGTGCAGACCGGTGAGGCGTCCCTCAAGGGCTAAAGCCCAAATGCATATTGCGGCGCTTGCGGCACGACTGAAGTCGTGCCCTTTCAAAGCAAAAGACACAATCCTGACTCGAATTGCGCGATTGCTGTTCTGCGCGGCTGCGATGGCGGGGTGCGCGCTGACTGCGACGGCGCTGGAGCCAGGGACGGCGCTGAAGAACTATGGGCGGCAGGCATGGGGGATGGAAAACGGGCTGCCGCAAAACACCGTGCAGGCGCTGGCGCAGACGAAGGATGGTTTTGTCTGGCTGGGGACTGAAGTCGGGCTGGTGCGGTTCGATGGGAATGGGTTTCAGGTGTTCGACAAGAACACGAAGCCCGGAGAAGGCGGCCCGTCGCTGCCGGGAAACGATGTGCGGTGTTTGCTGGCAGCGAGCGATGGGGCGCTCTGGATTGGGACCAGCGAGGGGTTGGCGCGGTGGAAGGACGGGAGCGTTACTGCATTCACATCAAAGGAGGGGCTGCCTTCCAACATCATTCGCTCAGTGCGTGTGGGTCCGCAGGGGGGCATCATCGTCTCCACTGAGAGTGGAGAGGTTGGCGTTCAAGAATCCAAGATTGTTCCAGTTATGTACGACATGCTGGAAGGGCAGGCTGTGTTCTATGAAGTCACGCTTGGTGACAAGACTCATCTACTTGTGAACAAGAGTGAGATAGAGGTGAGCCAGAACGGACGCAACGAGCGGTGGGTGGTAGGAAGAGAACTGCCCGGCACTCGCATTCAGACGGCTATTGCGGACCGCGAGGGAGCGCTGTGGATTGGGACCAACGGCGGCCTGGCGCGGTGGGTGAATGGCAAGGTGGAACTGCTGCCGGTGACTGATCCGCTGGCGACTGCTTCTGTGCTGACGATTATGGAGGATCGCGAAGGCGACCTTTGGGTGGGAACGGAGACGGGCGGGCTGCACATTCTGCGCGATCAGCGATTCAACACGCTGGACACGCGCGATGGGCTTTCTTCGGATGACACCACAGCTGTAGTGGAAGATGGCGCGGGTACTCTTTGGGTGGGGACTACCGGCGGCGGACTGAATGCCGTTCGACGGGGCGCAGACGGGACAAGCAAGGTCCGGACCTATTCGGTGAAGGACGGGCTGCTGAGCGACGTGATTCTGTCGCTGGCGGCGGCGCCAGATGGCGACTTGTGGGTGGGAACTCCTGATGGGCTGAACCGGATTCATGGGACACGTATTGACGCCTTCACGTCGGCAGACGGGTTGCCGGATGACTTCATTCGCTCGCTGCTGGCGGATGCGGATGGGGCATTGTGGATTGGGACGCGGCGCGGGCTGACGCACTGGGTTGGCGGAAAACCGAACGCGGGAATGACCACCTTTACTCATGCAAATGGACTGGGGAGCGACCTGGTGGGCGCGATGGCGCGCGACGCGCACGGCGACCTGTGGGTGGCGACCTTCGCGGGGCTGTCAAGACTTGAAAGACCCGATGGGCTGCATGCAGGGAAGGTTGAAAACTTCACGACGGCCAACGGGCTCTCAAGCAACGTGGTGACGGCGCTGTTGGCGCGCGGCGATGGAACGCTCCTGATTGGCACGCAGGACCACGGATGGAATGTTTGGGATGGGAAGACGTTTGCGCCGACAACGCAGGATGGGCTGGCGCAGACGACGATTCACGCGATTCTCGATGACGGCAGCGGGCACCTGTGGTTTGCGACAGGCAACGGAATTGCGCGCTGCGACTGCAATATGAAAGGCGGCTGCACGCACTGGGTGGAATTTGGCGCTGCGGACGGGCTGCGCAGCCGGGAGACGGCTACCAACAGCCATCCTTCGGCGTGGCGATCGCACGATGGGCACCTGTGGTTTGCAACACCGAAGGGGCTCGTTGAAGTGGACCCGGCACACTTTCCGGTGAACACGAATCCGCCGCCGGTGGCACTGGAGCGGTTTGCGGTGGACGACGCTGCATTGAATGCGGCGGGGCCTTTGGTCGCGGTTCAGGCAGGGCACGTGCATTTCGAGTTCGACTATGCGGGGTTGAGCTTTGTGGCGCCGCAGAAGGTGCGCTACCGCTACATGCTGGAGGGCTTCGACAAGGGATGGACCGAGGCGGGGACGCGGCGCAGCGCCTACTACACCAACATTCCGCCGGGGCGGTACACGTTTCGCGTGCAGGCGGCGAACAACGACGGGCTGTGGAATACGGAGGGCGCGAGCCTGACCTTTGAACTGCGGCCGCATTTCTACCAGACTCTCTGGTTTTATGCGCTGCTGATTGTTTTGCTGGTGGGGATGGTGGTGCTGGTGCAGCGCTACCGGCTGCAGCGGGCGGAGCGCGAGTTCAACGCGGTGCTGGGCGAACGGAACCGGATTGCGCGCGAGATTCACGACACGCTGGCGCAGGGATATGTGGGGATCAGCGTGCAGCTTGAGGTGTTGACTGAGTTGCTGCGCATGAACAAGACGGAGGCCGCGGCGAAGCATCTGGATTTGACGCGCGGATTTGTGCGCGAGGGGCTGGCCGATGCACGGCAGTCGATCTGGGCGCTGCGCTCGCAGGACTCGGGCGAGACCACGCTGCCCGTGCGGCTGCGGCGGATGGCGGAGCAGGCGGGCACAAATGACCTCGATGCGAAATTCAACGTCTTCGGAGCTTATCGCGAGCTGCCGCCGGGAACCGAGCGCGAGATTCTGCGCGTGGCGCAGGAGGCAATCCATAATGTGAAGAAGCATGCGGGCGCTAAAGAGCTGACGGTTCAACTGGAGTATGGGTCGGCGAAGATTGCCCTCGAAGTGCGCGACGACGGACGCGGGTTTCAAGTGAACAAGGAACTGGAAGCGGTGCTGAAACGCGATGGGCCGGGACATTATGGGCTGACGGGAATGCGTGAGCGCGCGGCGACGATTGGCGGGAAGCTGGAGATGACGAGTGAACCCGGAGTTGGCACAACGGTGAGGCTGGCTGTCGCAGCACGTCGAGAGACGCAGGGCGACGACTGAGGTTCTATTCTCCATGGTCTCGGAAGCGAGACCTGGAGCACCCCACTTTGTTTGGTTGAGATGATGAAGTGTTTTGATGGGAGCGCGATGACAGCGAAAGAAACAATTCGAGTGCTGGTTGTGGAGGACCACCACGTGGTGCGGCAGGGGCTGGTGGCGCTGCTGAACGTGGCGGATGGCCTGGAGGTGGTGGGCGAGGCGGCCGATGGCGTGGAAGCGATTACGCAGTTTCGCAAGCACCAGCCGGATATTACGCTGATGGACCTGCGGCTGCCGCGCATGGGCGGGGTGGACGTGATTCAGCGGCTGCGGATGGAGACGCCGGGGGCGCGCTTCATTGTGCTCACGACGTATGACGGCGATGAGGACATCTATCGCGCACTGCAGGCCGGGGCGCGCGCCTACCTGCTGAAGGGCATGACCAGCGAGGAGCTGATTGCGACCATTCGCGCGGTGCATGCGGGCAAGTCGCATATTCCGCCGGCGATTGCCGAGAAGCTGGCCGAGCGCATGGGCACCGAGGAGCTGACGCCGCGCGAGTTCGATGTGCTGGAGCAGATTGTGCACGGGCTAAGCAACAAGGAGATTGCCTCCGAGCTCGCGATCAGCGAGGCCACGGTGAAGACGCACATCAACAGCCTGCTGGGCAAGCTGGGCGTGTCTGACAGGACGCAGGCGGCTACGGCGGCGATTCAGCGCGGGATTGTACCTCTGGAAAGTTTGAGGAAACCGAAACATGACTAGGATTAAGTGCGCGATGGTATGCGGGATTTTGCTGGCGCTGATGGTTCCAGCGGCGCAGGCGCAAAGAAATGCGTGGCGGCAGGCGACGGATGCGGAGCTGGCTTCCGTGCTGCCGGCGCGCGCTCCGGTGGAGAAGGAACATATTGAAACGGAGATGCGGACCGCGTCGGGAATCGTGAATGGCCGCGGGCATTTTATTGCGGGCGTGGTGCTGCTGACGGCCGGCTACTCGGCTGACGGCAAGTACTCGCACTATCTGCTGGTGCAGGCGCCAGTGAAGATTGGCGGGGTTGCGCTGAAGCCGGGTGAGTATGTATTTGGATGGACGCGAGCGCAGGACAACGAGGCGCTGAGCGTGCATTTTCATGTGGCCACGACGGGCGAACTGGTGGGGACGACGGAGGCGCACCTGCTGGGCGGATCAAGCCGCATCACCAGTTTGCGCATCTGGCCGCCGAAGGACAAGGCGGTGATTCAGATTGGTAGATTTGGGATTTCGTATGAGATTGGAGAAGAATAGTGCGAGCCGGCGCCGCAGGACCATGCAAGTTCATTGCAACGCGACCCTATTGACGTTGGGTTGATCGCGGAAAGTCATTTACGGAGCGTGTTCCCCTCGGCGTGACTCTATCCATGAATGCCCACTAGAAAACAGATCAATGACGCTCCGAGCGCCGCAATGCGCGCGCGATGCAGATTGTCCCATTTTCTGTGATCGCGCTTCGCTACTTCCGATATAGGACCGGGATCCAACCGCGCCAGCCGGTTGTTGATCGGCACCATGAACAGCAGCGTCAGGATGACAACCGCGGCCCAGATGGTGCAGCTTGCGGTCAGGAGAAGGACGCCGGCATCCTGACGACGGACAACGGCTTCGACAATGAGAAGGAGCAGAGACGTCGCATACCAGAACGGCATGGCCGCTCCCAGGCGTGCTGCAAATAATCTGACTGCGCTGGACTGGGCGCGCTCATCGAGCTTCCATACGATTGGATTGATGAAAAGCGATACGGCGATTTCGTTGCCTATCAGCATCGCCGCGCAAGCGGTTGTCACGATATCCAGGAAAGCGAGCATTTTCGACTCCTGAAATCTAGATGCGAGTCGACATTCGCCGATACAGAGAATTTTACTGACAGAATTGTCAGCTTACATTCTCGAGATGCCTTGACCTGCTCTGAATTCAAGGAGCGTTGATTTGGACACATCGCCTGCGGACAATGGACATGCATCCTCCAGGCGCGGGCCGATTATTTTTGTGCAGTCAACAGTTGCTTCTTTGCCGTCGCAGCTTGCGGGTTCACTTGCGCGTTGAGATAGTCGACCAGGTCGCTCACGTCCTGCTTTGTGCCGACCATGGGGGGCATGAAGCGGTGATAGGGCGAGTCGGCTTTGTCTTCGTGGAGCATGGTGATGAAGTTGCCGATGTTGCCGCGATCGCGGCCGGCCAGAAGCGTGTTGAGGGAGCGGTAGCCGCTGAGCGTGTGGCAGGAGCCGCACTCGCCGCGGAAGATGGCTTCGCCGCGTGAGTAGCTGGTGGGCTCGCCGGGCAGCGTGCCGGATTGGGCATTGGGCTGGGCTTGATTCCAGACCCACTCGGAGTGGGCGAGATAGCCTTCCTGGTTGATGCGTTGAACATACGGCACGCGGACGCCGTTTGAGTACATCCAGCGGCCGATGACGTAGGGCTTGCGCAGCATTTCGCGCGAGTATTCGCCGGCGCCGGTGGCCATGAGCGCGAGCAGCAGTACGGCTACGGCGTGGGAGAGATTGAAGTCGCGCGGACTGCGGTAGGCCAGGTAGTAGGCGACGGCGACGATGGTGGCCGAGGTGATGATGATGATCAGCGCCATGCGGGTTACGGTGGAGAAGGTTCCGGCGTTGATGGTGTCAATGCCGAGCGTGAGCAGGGCCTGCTGCGAGGCGGGAACCATCAGGTAATACCAGATCATGAGGAAGGGCATGGCGACGAAGGACGGGACGAGCCACTTGACGCTCCACTTGATGAGCGAGATCTTGAGGACCGGCTGCTTGTCTCCGTCGATGCGGCTGGCAGTGATGAGCGCCCAGATGCCGGCCAGCGACGCGCAGACGCAGCAACGCAGGAAAAGGCTCGGCCAGTAAGTGGGATTGAAGAAGGCATACCAGAATTTGCTGGCTTCGTTGCCGGTGCCGGCGACGGCGAGCCAGGTATCGCCGGGGGTGAGCATGAAGGTGAGGATGCCATTGATGATCACCAGCGTAGCGATGGAGGCGCCGGCGTAAACCCAGCCGACCTTGAGATGCAGTTTTGGATCGATGCGATCCCAGGTGTAGTAATAGACGGCGATGGTGATGAGTTCGACCATGAAGAAGACCCACTCCATGGCCCAGCCGAAGACGAAGTTGTGGATGAGAGTGCTGGTGGCTTCAGGATGGGTGAGGCCGATGGCGAACCAGATTCCAACGCCGGAGACGGTGCCGAAGACGGCAGTCAGCACGAGGAAGAATTTGGAGTGACGCAGCAGCTGCTTGTGCCACTCGGCGCCCATCTGCTTGTCTTCCATCCGCATGGCTTTGCGTTCGGCCATGGGAAGATAGAGGCCGCCGCCGACTGCGAACTGCGAGATCATGACGTGGAAGATGGCGATGAGGCCGATCACCCAGCCGGAACCGAGAAAAGGGATGTCCCAAAATGGATAGTTCATTCTTTTAGCTCCTAGCTTCTAGCTTCTAGCTTTTAGCTTTTGTAAGCCCATGCCATGCGATTTGGCACAACGGGCTAGAAGCTAGAAGCTAAGAGCTAGAAGCTGCATTACCGAATCGTCCAGTAACCGATAACCGTTGTTGCCAGCAGCGCGAAGACCGCGAGCAGGCCGAAGTAGTGTGCGGCGCGGGCGCGCTGGCCCGTTGCCTTCCCGATGTCGTAGAAGGGGATCAAGATCCAGAGCGCGATGCCGAGGGAGAACAGAAGAAGACCCGCGATTTCGCCGGACTCGCCGGGCAGAATGTTGCCGAGGAGTTTGAGCATTTCAAAGGGGCTCATGAAGTACCACTCGGGATGAATGCCGGGAGGCGCGGGCACCAGCGAGTCAGCCGCATGGCCGAGGGTCCACGGGAAGACCGAAGCGAGAAGGGCGAGAATGTTGAGCGAGATGAGCCACATGGCAAGGTCCTTGCGCAGGAAGTTGGGCATGAAGGGAATGCTCTTGCTCTCGGATGCGGGCTTCAGTTCTTCACTGGGCGGAATGGCGTTGCCGTGGCGCTGGACTAACCACAAATGAAAGCCGAGCAGGGGCAGGAACAGCGCGGGGAGGACGACGACATGCAAAGCGAAGAAGCGCTGCACCGTGAACTCGCCCACTTCAGGGCCGCCGCGCAGCATGTTGGCGATGGCTGGGCCGATCCACGGAACGGCCGCAGGGATTTCGAGGCCGACCTTGGTGGCGAAGTAGCTGAGCTCGTCCATGGGCAACAGATAGCCGGAGAAGCCGAAGACGGAGGCGATGCCCAACAGCGCCATGCCGCTGAACCAGCCAAATTCGCGCGGCTTGCGATAGGCCTTCATGAAGAAGACCGAGAACATGTGGACCAGGATGGCGAAGATGAACAGGTTGGCAGCCCAGGCGTGCGCGGAGCGGATGAGCCAGCCGAAGTGCATGACGAAGGTGATCTGCCGGACCGACTCGTAGGCTTCGGCGCCGGGGCGGTAGTAGACCAACAGCAGCACGCCGGTGAAGCACTGGACGAGGAAGAGGAACAGCGAGATGCCGCCCCAGTAGTACCAGAAGGACTGGGCGTTGACGGGGACGGTCTTGTGGCGCGCAAAGGCGGCTATTTCAGAGAGCCCCAGGCGCTCATCGACCCAGTCGTAGATGGAAGCGGATTTTGAAGTCATGCCTTGATCCTTTTTCAGTGGACAGTGAGCAGTGGACAGTGAACAGTGTTTACGCGCGCGAAACTTGCACGCCGGCGTCGTTGACGGCAACCTTGAAGAGCTTGAGCGGCTTGGGCGGCGGCCCGCTGACGTTGGCGCCGGTATAGGCGTTGTAGACGCCGCCGTGGCAGGCGCAGTGAATGCGATCGGCCTGCGGCTCGTATTGCACCGTGCAGCCAAGATGCGTGCAGACTGCGGTGAGAGAGACCCAGCGGCCGTCGGCGTGATGAATGAGCATGGCCGGCGAGGTGCCGAACTTGAACATCAGCACGGAGCCGAGAGGAAGCTTCTGCGCATCCTTGAGCGTGACCTCAGTGACGGCGGTGGCACTGAGCGCCATCTCCTCAGGCGAGGCCAGGTAACGGTAGATGGGATAGGCGAGGGCCGCGGTGTAAAGCAACCCTGCTGCGCCGGCCGCGGCCAGGAAGAAGCGGCGGGTGGTCTGTTCGCCCGGCTCGTCTGCAACCGGCTTCAGGTACTCTGCATCCGGAATGGCGGCGGTACCGCCGACAACAAAGTGATCGCTCATATCGTAGCGGCCTCCATGACTTTCCTTGCGCGCGCCACGACGGACACGAGCCAACCAACGACACCCAGGCCCGCAACGAAGAGGACCAGGAAGAGGCCGACGACCCACCAGTTGGTGGCCACGGCCCGATCCCACACGTCATAGCCTTTGCTGAGCAGGGTGAGGTCGCGCACGGCGTCGCGGTAGATGGTGAACATGATCTCAGTGAGCACGGCCACCAGGACCGCGGCCCAGGCCAGCACGCCGGCGAGGCGGGCAGAGGCTTTGGCGAATCCGGCATAGGCGGCGAGCAGGATGGCGATTGCGACCAGGGCGAGCCAGCCATATCCGGCGAACCCGAAGTACTTGTAGAGCGGATGCGTGGCGAGACCGACTTTGACGACATCGGGCTGCACGCCGACGGCCCAGAGACCGGCGGCCAGGTACACAATGCCGAAGCCTGCGGCGACCTTGCCGCCGATGCCGGCGATGAAGCTCTTTTCGTTGGCCGTGAAGGTGCTGCGGCCGGCGAGATAGATGAGCCACAGACCGCCGATGAAGAAACCGCCGGCGAGCATGAGAAGCCAGCGCGGGCTGAGCGTGGGGTCGCCGGTGGGCAGATAGGCGCCGGCGGCGGAGGCGGCGTACATATCGCGCCAGACCTCGGGGCGGACCATCAGCGTCATATTGGTGGAGAGCAGGCGGGCGATGAAGCCGGCCAGCACCCATGCGCTGAGTCCGGTGAGCCAGGCGGACTTGCCTGCCTCAAGCCGCGCGGTGAACTGATAGAGCAGCCAGTAGGTGAGGGTGAGAATGGCGATGATCGAGATCCAGTAGATGCCGATGAGGACGCTCGATGTATAGAGCGCGCGGCCGTAGAGCACCTGCGCAAACAGGAGCGGCGGAACCCCGAGGTTGATGACGAAGGTCATAACCACAGTGAGGCGTCGAGCCAACGCCCGCGCGGTAACCAGAGATTCGGGCGAACTGCGGAAAACGCTGAGCAGGACGGCGAGAAGCAGCCCGCCGAGCAGCATTTCCACGGCGACAAAGTGCAGCGCCAGGGTTACGATATGGAGCAGCTTGATGAGCCAGATCGGCGCCGGCAGAGGAATTGGATCGACAGCGGGATAAAGTTGCATGACGCTCTAGGGATTCCTTTCAATCACCCGGTAAAGCGCGGGTGCAGCGGGAGATGCTGGGACATTCTTGCGACATTTTGGACTGTTTCTCTCCAAATTCGATCTGAAACCAAAAGCTATCGTTCCCGGCGATTTCGGGTCTGTGATGGCACGCACAAATGCTGGTGACTTTATCGGCTACTCTGCTGCCGAGCTTCTGTTTTTCGCATTAGAAATCTGCCATGAAGAAGACCAACTCATCGATGCAACTGACGCGTGCGGCCGATTACGCGATGCGGGTGATGGTTCACCTGGCCACGCTGCCGGCGGATGAGCGCGCACTATTGCCCGCGCTGGCCGCGGCGACGGCGGCTCCGGAGAGTTTTCTTTCGAAGGTGCTGCAGGCGTTGTCGCGCGCGCGGATGATTACTTCGCAGCGGGGGCAGTCGGGCGGGTTCGCGATTTTGCCGAAGGGCAGGAAGGCATCGATGCGCGCGGTGATCGAGGCGATCGACGGTCCGTTGTTTCTGAATGTCTGCCTGATCTCGAAGCGAGCTTGCGGGCGATCGAAGTGGTGCCCGGCGCACCCGGTGTGGGTTGAGGCGCAGCGGGCCATGCTGGAGGTTTTGTCGGGGGCGGTGATTGAGGATTTGGCGGCGCAGGCGCCTGCGACCAAGGCTGGTGGCGCGAACTCAACGATCGCTCGGCTGACTGTGATGAGCGACTGAGACCAACCGCCGGGAGAACTACTTCTCCACGATGTAGTCGGGAACTGGGTAGGGATGATTTTGGCGTGGATTCTGTGGCAGATAAAGAATCCAGATAGTCGCGCCGACTTCCTGGAGAATTGGGGTGAGGCCTCTTCCTTTGACAATCGTCCCGGTATCGGTGCGGAATTCGTATTTCACCGCGAATGTGGGATTGGATGGGTCGCATCTTGTCACAACTCCGACCACTGGCTTCCCCCAGACAACCAGCTTTCGACGTCTGGATAGCCCGGTGGACGCCATGACGCAAATCGGCACAAAGAACATCGGGTCGAGGAACGCAGACCACAACTCGAAGTGGGAACGCTCCCACGCGACGGGGTAATTAATGACGGGATTCGAGGGAAGATACCGGATGGTAAGGTAATTGGAATTCCGAAGGCTCTGCATCAGCCGAGCCGGCACCTCGGCTTCGCCGGAAACGATTTTGCCGTTGACAGTAAAGGTATAGCGGAGTTCATCCTGCGATCGGCCTCGGCGCTGGAGTGTTGTGATCTCGCCTTGAACTTCGGCGCCGCTCTGACGGAGGGCCGACCTTTCCCGCAACTGTCGTATCGCTCCTTTCCAAAACCAAAAGCACAAGGCAATAGTGATTCCAATCATTAAAACAAGCAGAAGGTTCACAATGGGGGTGTCCCCCGAGGGTCGAATTCTTCTCGGCAGGGGGCCTGAGAGCTCCGGTGGCATATTCGGGATGGTTTGAACGAAGGAGTTCTTATCCATGACCTGCACGCAGAGCTCGGCTTCAAATAGGTGCTTTGTGC
>Ga0255351_1000920_pt1 | contig 12694 bp, 16 predicted proteins | sample HBST25r2metaG_FD_186024 | JGI IMG/M metagenome (GOLD analysis project Ga0255351, IMG submission 186024) | Peat soil microbial communities from Stordalen Mire, Sweden - H.B.S.T-25.r2 | ecosystem: Environmental > Terrestrial > Soil > Wetlands > Peat | place: Sweden: Norrbotten County, Stordalen... | reverse complement strand
CTATAGAATCGGCCCATAAATACTGAGACTTTTGGCGATTTTGATTCGTCTCTGCATGTATGGGACATGAGGATGCACGGAAGTTAAGTCCAGCGGCTCAGCATGAGCGCCGGCGGCAGGTGATTCGAGCCCACAAACGGGGTCGGAATCGGGCCCAGATTGCCGAGGAAGTGGGCCTGAGTTATACGGCAGTCAGCAATACCCTGAAGCGCTATGCGGAAGCAGGCATGCAGGGATTGGTGTCTGGCGGTGAGAGGACGCCCGGTTTGCTTCGGCCGCTCTCTCACCGCCGAGCAGGAAGATCATGTGCAACGGCTGATTCAAGAGAAGCGCCCCGAGCAGTTGAAGATGGATTTTGCGCTCTGGACACGTGCCGCGGTGATGTTATTGATTGAGCACGAGTGCGGTGTGAAGATGGGCGTGCGCGGAGTAGGCAAATATTTGAAGCGGTGGGGATTCACGCCACAAAAGCCCATCCGACGCGCTTATGAGCAGAACCCTGTGGCCATCCAGGCGTGGCTGAACGAGACGTATCCAGCCATCGCCGAACGCGCCAAAGACGTGGGCGCCGAGATACATTGGGGTGACGAGACGGCGCTGGTCAATACCGGTGTGCGCGGGCGAGGATTCGCACCCAAAGGCCAGACGCCCATCGCTCGCGTTGTGGGTGGAACCCGGCAGAAGCTGTCGATGATTTCAACCGTGACCAATCAGGGCAAGACATGCTGGGAGATCATCGACGGAAACTTCAATCACGAACGATTGATCGAATTTCTCAAGGCACTTATCAAACAAGCTGGACGAAAGGTATTCCTGGTGCTTGATAACCTGGGCGTGCACCACTGCAAGCCTGTGAAGCTATGGCTGGCCGAGCATCCCGAGCAGATCGAAGTCTTCTACCTTCCCAGTTACTCGCCGGAACTGAACCCGGACGAACGACTGAACGCTGGCCTCAAACACGCCATTGCAACCAAAGTCCCCATGAGAACGAAAGCCAAACTGCAATCTGCCGCCGCCCAGCACATGGATCAACTGACCAACACACCACAACGGGTCAAGGCCTTCTTCAGAGACCCCAGAGTCGCATACGCCGCCTAACACCCTTTATGGGCCGGATCAATAGGCATCGCCTGGTAGCCAGCTGGCGGCCGTGTTGGGGATCTCATTGGCCTGGGGAGTGAAGCTCTCTCGCTGTACAAAACAGCGGAAGGGTTCTGTGTAGCCGAAGACTTCTGACCCCGAGATGGATGGTCCTACACGGAACTTTGGTCCCGGACCTCCTTGAGTACATACTCATCGTGGAATTCAAATCAGCGTGGCCCTGGATTTGCTTGACGGGGCGCGTCTATCAGGATTAATACTCATATGGGTACGACATTATATATGTCGCCAGCCGCGGCCATATCTCCGCCCTCACCGCCGCCTACGAAATCCGCCAGATCCTTGCAGCAGATCCTCGCCAACACCCAACGGATCGACCGGTCACTCCAGGATCAGCGCCGCGTACTCAACGACGCACACAAGCGAATCTCCGCTATGACAAAAGGCCTCGAAAAACCCACCCCCTAACTCCAACAAAACAAGCCGCCGGATCTCCCCGATCCGGCCGTGTCATAAGGTATGGGTTAAGAGACGACCGGCGCAGGGGGATTGACGCCACGAAACCTCAGATTTCACTCGCGGTGTGCACGACAATCCTAAACGCTCCCGGACAAACCTTTTACCGCCCAGAAACGCTCAGGAACGATAGTATGCCGTGTGCTACAGTGCTTATGCGGAGATTCAGCGATGATGTTGGCGATCGATTCAGTTCGGAGCCGGATGAGCACAGTTCAGAGCAGACCGGTTTGGCGCCCTCACATCTACAGCGATGCTCTGACTCTTCCCGAAGAAAACAATGACCCCGATCCCACTCGATAAGGTGAAATCAGGCCCTCGGCAGCGGGCCGCAGTGGTCGTCGCCCACCCGGACGACGAGACACTCTGGTGCGGCGGCTACATACTGACCCATCCGGAGTTTCTTTGGCGAATCGTGACTTTATGCAGGGCAGAGGATTCAGACCGTGCGCCAAAGTTCCGCCGAGTCTTGCAACAATTGGGGGCGGAGGGCGAGATGGCGGATCTGGATGATGGACCCGATCAAGCGCCGCTACCGATCGAGCAGGTTGAGGCGACCATAGCCGGGCTACTGGCTGGAGCCAGTTATAACCTGATTCTGACCCACGGACCGAAAGGTGAATACACTCGCCACCTCCGACATGAGGAGTGCTGCCGGAGTGTCGTTGAGCTTTGGCGATCAGGCGGGATCGACACAGAGCGGTTATGGCTCTTTGCTTACGAAGATGGGAGGCGGGCGTATCCGCCTCGGGTTCGTGAAGATGCGGATCGCAGGGACGTGTTGACAGAGGATGTCCGGCTTGAAAAGCGCAGATTGATTACGGATGTTTACGGATACGGAGCCGACAGTTGGGAGACACAGACCACTCCGCGAGAAGAAGGATTCTGGTGCTTCGACTCGGCGCAAGCAGCGGTAAAGCGAACGGCATGATGGGAGCAACAATCGTGAAAGTACTTGTGCTTACCGAATATCCGGCACCGGCGGCCGGCTTGGCGCTGCAGGGCGAACTGTTGTGCAGGGGCCTGCGTGAGATGGGCGTGGATGTCCACCCTGTGCATTTGGAATCGGCCCTGGAAAAGGAATGGTACTACCGCTGGTTTCAGCCGGACGTGGTGGTCGGCGTGGGGTTCTGGGGCCATGTTCCGAATCTGGTCCTACACCCGCAACAGTTTGGGATGAAGGCCGTGCCATGGCTCGTGGCCGATGGATATATCGCGGAACACCGTGAAGTGCTGAACGCTCTGCCGCTGATCCTGGTCACCTCCAACTGGGTGAAGGAGGTCTATATCAGGGATGGTATCAAGGGAGACAACATCGAGGTGCTTCCTGTGGGTTGCGACACAGACCGCTACGCGCCGCACAGCCGCGATGACTTGAAGGTCCAATCGATCCGCGAGGCTTTGGAAATATCGGAGGACCAGATGATGATCCTGACTGTTGGCGGCGATGGGGCGTCGAAAGGCGCCCAGGAGATCATGCAGGCGCTGGCGCTGATCGATGCCGAGGCACCCGACTGGAGATATGTCTGCAAGGTTTGGCCTCAACCCCGCACTGTCCAACAGAACCTGGTCGACCTCAAACTGGCGGCGCATCTGGGCATCGACAAGAAGGTCATCTACTCGACCAATGTGGTCTCGCAGAATTTCATGCCCTACTTGATAGCCGCCTGCGATATCTACGCGGCGCCCTCGCGGCTGGAGGGTTTTGGAATGATTCAGGTAGAGGCTAACGCCTGCGAAAAGCCGGTGATCGCGATCGACGCAATGGCATTTCGCGACACCATGGTCCACGGTGAGACGGCATTCCTGGCAAAAGTGGCAGAGGAGAGGAAGATCAGCGAGGGGCAATTCGGGGAAGGCCACGGGATCGACGATAGGCGTCGTACCGTGTTTCCAAATCCGCGGACAGCGGAGTACCGCGCCAGCGCGCCGGACATCGCCAAGTACCTTCTGCGACTCATGAAGGACAGCGCACTGCGGCGGAGGATGGGCGAAGCGGGGCGAAAGCATGTGGTCGAATTGTTCGACTATCGCCAGGTTGCCAAGCGCTTTGTGGAGATCGTGTCCGACCGATTGGGAATTGACTAGGAAATACAGCGACGAGGTAAGAATGCTCGTCTGCTCAACCCTGCACGCCATCGAGGTGGCCATGTCTTTAGACGAGAAGTCACTTGCTTCCATTGAGCAGGCCAAAGAGGCAGCCCTGCACATCCTGCTCCATAACGCACGGGGACCGTTTCAAGGACTGCCCCGGACCGCTGGGTGGGGATACCCGGAACCATACACGCGGGACATGATGATTTCATCCCTGGGCTTTCTGGCCACCAGCAACGAGGAGCTTGCGGACGCGCTGCGGCGCACACTGGTGGCTCTGGCAACCAATCAGACGCCGCGCGGCCACATCCCATCACTCGCGCACGATCCTGCTGACCGTGGCGCCAGCGATACGACGCCGCTGTTCCTCTTTGGTCTGGCGGTGTACAGGAAATCAGCCAATCAGCCGGAGTTTCTCAACGAGGCAGCGCAGAAAGCCCTGAAGTGGATGCAGTACCAGAGCCCTGACGACCGGGTGATGGTCTCCCAGTTACCGACCAGCGACTGGCGTGACGAGCAGTGGGTGATGGGTTATGGGCTGTACGTGAATACCATGGTTTATGCGTACCTTCTGCTTTATGGCGAGCACGAGTCCGCCGCTCAACTGCGCGAATTGATGAACCGTCTGGAGGTTTGTGGTGAAGCGAAAAACCCCCATGAGCATGAGGGTCTTGTCGTGCCATCCAAGCCTTATTACGCGCTCTACTCCTACAAAGTCCTCAACAGCGACCGTTTCGACCTGCTGGGCAACAGCCTGGCGATTCTGACTGGGATTGCTTCGCCTGACCGGGCACGAAACCTGGTGGCATGGATTGAAGCCGAGTGCGAGGCCATGCGGGATCGCGGAGAGCTGGCCGTGGATTTGCCGCCCTGTTTGTTCCCGTATATCCTGCCCCATCATGCCGATTGGCACCCGCGATACGAGCGATTTAACTGGCCCGGCGACTATCACAACGGCGGGGTCTGGCCGTTTGTCTGCGGCTTCTATGTGGCGGCATGCGTGGCAGCGGGGCGGATGGATATGGCTGAGCGGAAGCTGTTGGCGCTGACCGAACTGGTCAAGCCGTGGCACGAGAACGAGGTGGAGTGGGGTTTCAACGAGTGGATTCACGCGCAAACCGGTAAGCCCAGCGGCCGAGATTGGCAGACATGGTCGGCCGCTATGTACCTCTATGCTGCTAAGTGCGTGCAGCAGCAGGGCACCCCGATCTTCAGCGAGATGCGCACAGGCAATCCCAGCGCGGCGGGATTGCCGGGAGAGCGCTGAAAGATTCGCAAACCCAAGCTCATGCGTGGGCGGCAGCAGCCTCTTCCGGCGCGGTTAGCGGCTGTGTGTGATCGCGGCTGGCAAACTCGACGAACGGCCGACCGTAGTAGGAATCGAACCCGACATCAGTATTGAAAAACACTCAACTTACTGATTCTGAAAATGCCACCATTTTACAAACAGCCACGATTGTCAAATCTTCCGTACAAATCACGCCCAAAGATTGACCACAATCTTCAAAACTCCAAATCTCCTACCTGCATCCTCATAAACGCCCCGGGGGCCTGTGCCTTCCAACAGCGCATTTGCAGCACGCCATTCATTGCAACTTTGCCCGCTAAGAGAATCGTTGGAATCGCGAGGATCCAATGAATGAAACCCTTGTACCGGGTGGATTGTCGCGCACACCGCGAGTGAAATCTGAGTTTCGTGGCGTCAATTCCCCTGCGCCGGCCGTCTCTTAACCCATACCTTATGACACGGCCGGATCGGGGAGATCCGGCGGCTTGTTTTGTTGGAGTTAGGGGGTGGGTTTTTCGAGGCCTTTTGTCATAGCGGAGATTCGCTTGTGTGCGTCGTTGAGTACGCGGCGCTGATCCTGGAGTGACCGGTCGATCCGTTGGGTGTTGGCGAGGATCTGCTGCAAGGATCTGGTGGATTTCGTAGGCGGCGGTGAGGGCGGAGATATGGCCGCGGCTGGAGACATATAGTGAGATTACCCCCGGCAGAGCCGGGGACTTCATTGTGTGAGCCGCTCAAAGCGGCTTGAGCGGGGTCGCTTACGCGGCCCCGGTTGATTTGAGCCACCTTGTCGGTGGCAGGTCACTTCCACATGTTCAGTTGGTCCAGCCTTTTGTCTTCCTGCTCCTGATTGCGGATGTAGTCCCGAATGCTCGCTTCGTCGCGCCCAACCGTGGAAACGAAGTATCCGCGCGCCCAGATACTCTGCCCCGCGTAATTCTGCTTCCGCTCTCCATACACCCGCGCCAGGTGAATTGCGCTCTTGCCCTTAATGAACCCAACCACCGACGAAACCGAGTACTTCGGCGGGATCGAGATCATCCTGTGAACGTGGTCGGCCAGAAGATGCCCCTCCTCGATGCGGCATTCTTTCTGCTCGGCCAGCTTCCGGAACACCTCGCCCAAATGCCGCCGCAGACTTCCATACAGCACTTTTCGTCGGCACTCCGGGATAAAAACTACGTGGTACTTGCACTCCCATTTCGAGTGGCTTAAGCTTTTATACTCGTCCATCCGGGATTCTCCTTGAAGTGTGCTTGGCGGCTCACCTCTCGGAGTTTCTTGGATGGACTCATGCAAATGTCAAACTGCTACTGCCACCCCGGCAGAGACGGGGGAACTCTCGTTATATTAGGACGAATCAGACGGCAGGTCGCTGCTGTCTATGGATCGCCGTCTTGCGTCGCAGAAGCGTCGTTGGACTTCGCGCAAATTTTGCGACGCGCTTCAGGCAGTCCGCATCTCCTTATCAATAGGAGATGTCCATATCATGCCGAAAGCCGTCCGTTTCAACCATCTCGGTGGTCCCGAAGTCCTTCATATGGAAGATCTGCCCAAGCGCCAGCCCGGTCCTGGTGAAGTTCTGCTCAAGGTGGAAGCAGTGGGCCTTAACCGGGCCGAAAGCATGTACTATCACGGCTTCTACTTGGAAAAGACGAACCTTCCCTCCGGCCTCGGATATGAGGCGGTCGGAAAGGTCATCGCCGTTGGTCCCGAAGTCGATCCCACTCTCATCGGCAAGCGCTTCGGCACCATTCCGGGTTTTTCGATGAACCAGTACCCGGTTCTTGCGGAAGAGGCCGTCGTTCCCGCTGGCGTTCTTGCAGCCGTCCCAGAATCCTTCTCCGCGGTCGAGGGCGCCGCTGTCTGGATGCAGTACTCGACCGCCTATGGCGCGCTCGTGCCCTTCGGCAAAGTGGCTGCCGGCGACTTCGTCCTCATCACCGCTGCCAGCTCGTCCGTTGGGCTCGCGGCCATCCAGATCGTCAAGGCACAGGGCGGCATCTCAATCGCGACCACCCGTACCTCCGCTAAAAAGGATCAGCTCATAGCCCTTGGCGCCGACCACGTCATCGCCACGCAAGAGGAGGACCTAGTGGCCCGGGTGCAGTCGATCACCGGCGGCAAGGGTGCGCGCATCGTCTTCGATCCGGTGGGTGGCGACTATATCAACACGCTCGCACAGGCCACGGCCAACGGTGGCACCATCTTCCTGTATGGGATGCTCTCTGGCAAGCCCACGCCCTTCCCCATGGCTGCCTTTGGACGAACCGTCGGCATGTTCGGCTACACCTTCGGCGAACTGCGTGGCACCCCGGAGTGGGAAACCATGAAGAAGTACATCTACGATCGCCTGGCGGATGGATCCTTCAAGCCGAAGATCGCCCGGACCTTCTCCTTCGATCAAACCATCGAAGCCTACAGGTATCTTGAAAGCAACGAGCAGATCGGCAAAATCGTCATCACCCTGTAGACCTTGGCTTGGGGCTCTTCCGCTGGCTGAGGCGGAAGAGCTTTCGTCTTAGGCGAACAAAACCGGGCTGTCCACTGGCCGTGACTTGTCAGGAGCGATTCGTTCCTGACCGGATCGGACGTTTGTCATTCCCAATCGGACTTTTGAAGCCTAAACGACCTTCGATGAGTGAGTTGGCCTGTCGCCGGTTGGGCTTTGGAACGGCAGCCCTTCGGCGCCAGAACCATCCAGAAGCGCTCGCGCGGTAGTTTCCATGTAATAAATATTTGAACGCGCTGAAATCTTCACAGAGCGTATGTACAGTCTATCTGTATGGTCTATATGTACAGATAGACTTCATAGATGATATGCTCGATCCATGAGTGATCGACCCGGCATCTCTTCACCTGAGCGCGCCTCCGCATTGGCGCTGGAACTGCGGACCTCGCTTGGCAAGTTGAAGCGCAAGCTGCGCAGCCAGGCGGGGCAAGAAGATCTCACCTCCTCTCAGGTATCCGTATTGCTTCGCCTGGAAAAGGACGGGCCTGCTACGGTGTCGAATCTCGCTCGGGCGGAAGCAATGCGTCCGCAGTCCATGAGCGCGGTCATTGCTCCGCTGGAGGCCGCTGGCCTCGTCAGTGGCACGCCCGATCCGAACGACGGGCGGCAGACCCTGTTCTCATTAACCAAAATGTGCCGAAAGCGTATCCAGGAGCGCCGGGCGGCGAAACAGGATTGGCTGACCAGAAACATCCAGGCCAGGCTCTCCGCCCAAGAGCAGAAGAAACTCGCGGCAGCTCTCGAAATCCTTGCCAGGCTCGTCGAGGACTAACGCTCCTCGCTTTACCGATCGCGGACAACCAGTCCGCTCGGGAAATCGTCTTTAGGAGAACAATCCATATGTCCCTCACGGCGCTCGACCCCAAAACCGCTCTGATCGTCGTCGACCTTCAGCAAGGCATCCTTGGTTCTCCGTTCATCCACTCCATCGCGGATGTGATCACCCAGACCGACTCCCTCATCGATGCGTTTCGCCGGCGCCATCTGCCCGTGGTGCTGGTGAACGTCGCAGGAGTTGCACCGCAGCCGCGGCGGTACCGAGAACTTTCCACCGATTTCAGTGAACTGATTCCAGAATTAAGCCGGCAGCCCAGTGACATTCTTGTGACCAAGCGAACATGGGGAGCATTTGCGAGCACGGACCTTGAGGCCCGATTAAAAGCAATGGGCGTTACGCAGGTCGTCATCACAGGTGTCTCCACGGGGACCGGCGTCGAAGCCACCGCGCGACAAGCTTATGAACCGGGCTTCAACGTGACCCTTGCCACCGACGCCATGACCGATGTGCGCCCTGAAGCGCACGAATACAGTCTCAACCATGTCTTTCCTCGCCTTGGTGAGTCCGGCTCCACGCAGGACGTGCTTGATTTACTCGCGAAAAGGGGCGCTTAGCAATGAACTGGATCCATCTCGTGTCCTACTTTTTCGGAGGCATGTTTCTGACGAATGCCGTGCCGCATTTCGTGAGCGGTGTTATGGGAAATCCCTTTCAGACGCCGTTCGCAAAGCCTTCGGGAAAGGGTCTCTCGTCCTCGACCGTGAATGTTCTGTGGGGCTTCGCGAATTTCGTCTTCGCCTGGCTGCTTCTACTGCGCGTCGGAAACTTCGATCCGCAATCCATCGCCTGCATCGCGCCGTTTGCAGTTGGCGCACTCCTCATCAGCCTCTTCTCGGCACGGCATTTCGGCCAGTTTCACGGAGGCAACACCCCGGAGCGCCCATGAGAAATCCGCTCTCCAAAGCTTTCCGCGCTCTGGAGAACTTCAACTTTCGCTTGTGGACGGCGGGCGGTCTGGTATCGAATATCGGGACCTGGATGCAGCGCGTGGCGCAAGACTGGATCGTGCTCACGCAACTGACCCACCATGACGCGACCGCGGTCGGCATTGTCACGGGCCTGCAGTTCGCGCCGCAGCTGCTGTTGCTGCCCTGGAGCGGTTTGGCGGCGGACCGATTCAACCAGCGCAAGCTGCTGATGCTGACGCAGGCATCCATGGGTGTGCTTGCGGCCGCGCTGGGAATCCTGACGATCTCCGGCTACGTCCGGCTTTGGCATGTGTATGTGTTTGCCTTTATCTTTGGCGCCGCTGCGGCGCTGGATGCGCCCGTGCGGCAAACCTTCGTTGGGGAAATGGTGGGTGACGAACACCTGCCCAATGCAGTCGCGCTCAACTCGACCTCGTTTTTCGCCGGCCAGATGATCGGCCCGGCTGTGGCCGGTCTGGTCATCGCAAAGATCGGGACAGGCTGGGCATTTCTCCTGAACGGGCTATCCTTCGGCACTGTGCTGCTCTCAATGTATTTGCTGCGCGTCCAAGAGCTTAGGTCAAACGCGAGAGCTTCCCGCAGATCGGGTGGCTTCATCGAAGGGCTCCGTTATGTATGGGCTCGCCCGGACCTCCGATCCATCCTGGTCATGCTCTTTCTGATCGGCACATTCGGCTTTAATTTCCCGGTCTTCATCTCCACCATGGCGGTGAATGTTTTCCATACCGATGCGCGCGGATTCGGTTTGCTGTCGTCGATCATGGCGATCGGCACAATGAGCGCAGCGCTTCTGGCGGCCGGGCGGGACAAGCCAAAGTTTGGGACGCTGCTCCTCGGCGCCGGAGTTTTTGGAATCGGTTGCACGCTTGCCGCGTTCTCTCCTGGATACTGGTGGTTCGCTGCGGCCCTCGTGGTGATCGGAGTAGCGGCTCTTACCTTCACGATAGCCACAAACAGCATGATGCAGCTTTCCACCAAGCCAGCCATGCGCGGTCGGGTGATGGCGCTTCGTGTGGGCGTAGGGCTGGGAGGAACAGTGATTGGTGCTCCCATCGTCGGAGGGGTTGCGAATTATTTCGGCCCAAGATGGTCGCTTGGCATAGGTGCGGCGTCAGGCTTCGCCGCCGCCATAGTGGCACTCTGCGTCATGGGGCAGCGGATTCCTCTGGCTGGGCAAGCTGAACTCGCCGAGTCTTGGCACTCACGCGACGCCCCGTTGTCGTGAGCGATCAATTCGCCTATGCACTCATCGCCGAGGCCGATTACTCCCCGATATTTCGGCATGGCGACTGGGATATTGGGCACTCCGCGGAGCTGACGGCTCCCGTCGCAAACGGCGTATAGGGACGAAATGAGCGCAGGTCGGTGGTCAAGGTCTAGCGCCCCGTGGTCTTCGAGTGAAATACTGTGTTGTCGAGCCGCTAAAAGAATGAGCAACAAAGTGAGGTGTGATGGGGTATTGCCAGCGACCCGCAGGACGCCTACGTCCAGATGCTTACGGCGAATCTTCAGCGCGCCGTTGATTTCCTCAAGTTCGCGAAGGCCAACAACGCCGCATTGCTGGTGTTAGCCTCTGCATGGATATGCGCCGCCCTGAATCTCGAATGCAGCGGTAAAGAGTTTCCAAGCGGTTTCACCATTAGCATTCCGGTAGCGCTTCTTTGCGCGCTCTGTGCTGGGGGCTTGGCGATGGTCTCTCTTCTGCCTCGCCTTCACTTGCCTTCGTTCCTGGGCGGAAAGCGGTCGGGGCCACATCCGCCTAACCTTCTCTATTCTGGCGATATCAGCGCATTGCCTATCAAGACGCTAGAGCAGGACATGCCCGCTCGCTACCTCTCGACGGGGCAGGGGTACAGAGATGAATACATTCATGACCTCACCGTACAGCTTTCGGTGAACAGTGAAATCACAATGCGCAAAATGCGCCTCTTCAACTGGGGAATGAGGTTCATTCTGGTGGGTGGCGTGGTTTTGCTGTTGCCTTCGTTGCGCTTGGCCTTCATGGCCGTAAGGAGCTTATGGTAGACATCCCTGGTTTCAAGTCCGACGTAAGCGAAGAGGTGTCTACCATCCTCGCATCGAACTTTGTCATCAATCTCACGTCCACCAGCGCTGTTCTTCATTCAGACGACGCGGCGATTACGTTTCCCAATCTTGATGCAGGCTCGCAAGGCGTGAAGGTTGTTGAAACGGCAGTGCTGTATGTTGATATGCGCAGTTCCACGCAGCTCAGCTTGCGGTATCATCCTGAGACTGTAACCAGGCTTTACTCCGCATTTGTGCGAGCGATGACGCGATGCGCGAAGGTCTTCAACGGAAAAGTGCGGGGCATCATTGGCGACCGAGTAATGATACTGTTCGAAAGCGCCGACTGCTATGCAAATGCGGTGTACACCGCAATCTTGATAAACAGCGTTTGCCAGCATGTAATCAATAAACATTTTCCTCATGAAGATCTGAGATTTGGAATCGGCATCGATTACGGGCGCATGCTTGTCACCAAGACAGGAATCCGACGTCACGGTTTCGAGCAGCAAAGCTATCGCTCACTTGTTTGGCTTGGCAGACCGGCAAACGTCGCCTCCAAGCTCACGGATAACGCGAACAAGCCTGAAGAGGCGCGAGAGTTGGTGAAGCGCAGAGTCGGTTACGACTACTGCCATGATGGAACGCCACCTCTTTGCCAGGACGAATGGCCGCATGACTTCGTTCAGAAATTTACATACGACCGGGCGCGAGGAACGATGGTGGCTCCGAATTTTCATTCCTTCACCGTGGTGAAGGAGCGCATAGTGATTAATCCGGCAACGCCGCCCATCCTTATGAGCAAGAGGGTCAATGACGGGTTTAAGGCCACATGTCCCTTCGCGCCTGAAATACAGAACGGCTGGTTCACCAAAGTGAACAGAAGCATTCCAGATGTGCCTGACGAAGGGTTTGACGGAGACGTTACCTATACCGCTTTACCACATAGGGGGTTGCAGATCTCACATTTGTAATGGCAAGTCGCCTTTTCGACTGCTTTCCGGAGTATCGGGGCTCCGATTGGATGGCCGCCCCGTCTCCGATCCGGTTTAGGTCGGCCGAACCGCCAACTCGGGAGGCTACCAGGCGCTGCCAGCACCTCGTACCACGCCTCCCGCAAATCCGACCGCCGGTCGTCATGCATCACGCAAAAGCTGCACCCCTCCGCATACGCCGCCAGCACGTTGCGAATCAGTTGGTACCCGGCATACCCCACCTCAACGGCTGATGAAGGGCTCATTCCACTGGCGGTCCGGGCTGTTCGGCCGAAAACTCCTGCGAATAATCCTCCGGAAACTCCGTCGCCTCTCTCCGCCTCTTGGTCGCCAACTCCACCCGCGGAAGCAACTCCCGCTCGAAGACGGTATCGAAGTCCCGGTACCCCTCCACCA
>Ga0255351_1000918_pt1 | contig 12708 bp, 12 predicted proteins | sample HBST25r2metaG_FD_186024 | JGI IMG/M metagenome (GOLD analysis project Ga0255351, IMG submission 186024) | Peat soil microbial communities from Stordalen Mire, Sweden - H.B.S.T-25.r2 | ecosystem: Environmental > Terrestrial > Soil > Wetlands > Peat | place: Sweden: Norrbotten County, Stordalen... | reverse complement strand
CGGCTGTTGTGTACCCCTCCGTTTGGACTGAGTTCCCTGATGTCGCATGGGAGAAGAAGGAAGAGGCGTTCGTCATGATCGGGCGCATTGCTCCAGAGAAGAAAGTAGAAGAGGCAATTGCCATCCTGGAAGCGGTGCGGCAGGGGGGCCATGCAATTCGGCTCCACATCTGCGGGCACATCGGCGACGATATTTACGGGCGGCGTATCGCTCAGCTCTGCCAGAAACGCTCGGATTGGATCATTCCAGAGGGGCAGGTGAGTGGCACGAAGAAGGCTCAGATTCTCGCCGGATGCCGGTTCGGTATCCAAGCCCGCGGTGCGGAGCCTTTCGGAATCTCGGTTGCCGAGATGGTCAAGGCGGGCGCCATCGTCTTTGCTCCCAACGACGGAGGGCAGGCCGAAATTATCGAAGATCCAGACCTGCTGTTTACGTCTGTAGATGAAGCCGTTGGTAAGGTACTGGCTGTTCTGTCTTGCCAGTCGAAACAAGATGCTTTGCGCGCTCATCTGGCGCAACGCTCTCAGATATTCAGTGCCGGGAAGTTCATGGAGTCAAGCGTGCCAGCCATCGCTTCTTTAAAGTCCTTTGTTTAGCCTCTGCGGAAGGGGCTTCCAGGATTAAGATTGCAGAGGGGAGCCAGCCTCAATTGAAAGAAGGTAATTATGTCGAAGCCGACTGGAAACAAGAGTATCGCGTCCTGGCGCATGCAGTCTGCCGTCGGAACTCAAGGCATCAGTGGCGATCATATTTATGCGATGATAGATCGAGAAATCGCTGCGTACCAGCTTCATGGAGCGGTCCTTGACTACGGTGCAGGCGCGGGAAATCTGACTCGCAGGCTGCTTGGGATGGAAGTCTTCAGTGAGGTCGTTGCGGTGGACCTAATGCCTGACCAACCGGCGGGCTTGCATGTATCCAGATGGTTACAGCAGGACCTGAACGAATCTATACCTGGCTTTGATGCCTATTTTGATCTTGTTATCGCGTCTGAGGTCATTGAACATTTAGAAAATCCCCGCTTTACTGCGCGCGAGTTGTATCGCCTCTGCCGACCAGGTGGACACATTATCATCACAACACCGAACAACGAGAGCATCCGTTCATTACTCGCCTTGACGATCCGCGGACATTTTGTCCAATTTGATAAGGGCTGGTATCCAGGTCATATCACTTCTCTGGTGCGTAAGGATCTGCTAAGGATTCTAGTAGAGGCAGGATTTGATCCTATCGGGTTCCGCTTTACGGATAAGGGATCGCTTCCCGGGCGGCCTACGCACACCTGGCAGGAGTATTCGTTTGAGACTCTGCGCGGTTTGCGTTTCAGCGATAACCTGCTTGTTTCAGCCCGCAAACCGAATGCTTGAATACACGAAGAATTCCTGATGTAGTGCACGGGACTTTATGCGAGAAGCACAAGCCTATATTGGAATTGAGCTGATCGCCGATCAGAGAACCAGAGGTACGGTAGTGAGCCAAGGATTATGATGCACAGAATCTCACTGATCGTCGCAACCAAAGACCGGCCGGACGACCTGCGGACGCTGCTGGAAAGCCTGCGCCGCCAGACGATTGCGCCCGTCGAGATTGTCGTGGTCGATGCCAGCCGCGAACCTGTCGAGCCGGTCATCGCCGAATTTCCTGAGCTGACTACCCGCTATCTAAGGCATTGGCCGCCGTCGGCTGCGGCCCAGCGAAACGCGGGTATCCGGGCCTGCGCTCCAACCGCGACACTGATCGGCTTCGCGGATGACGATACCACCTTCGAGCCGCAGGCGTTCGCTAATATGCTCAGCTTCTGGAATAAGGCTGCGCCAGATGTCCTCGGCGCCGCATTCAACATTCGCAATTATCCCTGCCGAGGCAATGAATTTCTGAAGCACAGTGCCCTGGCTAAATGGCTTGGCTTATACTCAGCCAGACCCGGCAGCGTATCCCCGAGCGGCTGGCAAACGGTTATTGGGGAAATAGATGAGACGCAATATGTCGATTGGCTTCCATCGACTGCTGTCATCTTTCGCCGCGAAGCGTTCAGGCAAAACCTCTTCGACGACGCTTTTGATAGCTATAGCTATCTTGAGGATCTTGACCTTAGCTACACAATCAGCCGTATAGGACGGTTGGCGGTTGTCGCAGAAGCCGGATTTTCCCACTTTCCTTCAACAGGAGGCAGAGTATCCGCGCGGCAGTTTGGACATTACGAGGTGCGCAACCGCCTCTACTTCGTCCGAAAGCACCATATATCGCTTCCCCGGTGCTATCTCGGCCTTGCCATACGCTTGGCAATGTCCATTGGCAGCGGACTGGTGCGTTTGGATCCGAGCCTGCTCAACCGCGCACTTGGCAATATGGAAGAGTTAATAAAGCAGAGCGCCGCGCCGGCCAAAAAAGTCGCGGCAGAAGCACCCCAACGATGAAAAAAACATTTGCACTCATCATCCCGCATTTTGGCATACTCCCGCACTGGCTCCCGTACTTCGTCAAATCCGTCGCCGCCTAGCCAATCCTGGGTGTGTTCCTTTTTACAGACGCGCCAGTAGACACCGCACTGCCCGAGAACGTTAAGGAGCATTCCTGTTCACTCGCTGAGTTCAGCGTACTGGCGTCCGGGGCTTAATCCCTTCGGGTTCCGCTAGCTGCCCCGTTTGCGGGAAGTTAATAATAGGCCTTAGCAAAGCTACTCTACAGTATTGACGTGTGAGGCCCTTAGTTCGCCGTTATGGAGGCATCTTCATCATGACCTATTGCATCCCAATGCTTCCACTTTTCGGTGGAATAGGATTTGGGAACCGGTTGTTTGTGTGGGCACGCTGTCGGGTTTTCAGTAAAGTGAATAACGCTCCGATGTTGGCGCCACGATGGCTGCGCCTCGCGATCGGCCCGTTCCGTCGCGGTGGAATTGACCTTTCAAACTATCGGACCCAATTTCTGCTCGCCGGCATCATGCGCGCGAATGCCGCCGATATCGGCCGATTTCAACGCATATGGGTACTTCTAAGGAGCCGACAAATCAGCGAACAAACCAATATCGATTTTCGATTCGCCGATGACAAACCAAGTACCCAGACTTTGGTGATGTTCCGGGGGGTAGCAGACTACTTCGGACGGTTGAACGGAGAGCATGAATTCCTCTTGCAGGAGTTGATGGCCATTACCAAGCCTCGCTATCTTGAGTTGGCCGCGTCCTTCTCTGCAGCCCGTATCGTCATGAACGTTCGGTGTGCAAATGATTTCAAAGCCCCGCCGACAAATGCGATTAGAGTCACTCCGAAATACAAGACGCCGATTTCTTGGTTTGTGCGTTCGCTGCAGGCCATTCGGCAGGCAGTGGGAAAAGACGTTGCAGCCGCCGTTGTTTCAGATGGATCCCCGGCTGATCTCGCGGAGTTGCTGCAGTGCCCTAACGTGACGCTGGTACGCCCAGGATGTGCGATCAGCGATTTGCTAGTACTCGCACATTCCAAAGTTTTGTTGGCCTCCGGAGCAAGTTCATTTGCGATGTGGGGTGCCTTTTTAGGTCAGATGCCGCTGGCATTTATTCCTGGCCAGGGTTCCGGCGAATGGCAATTTCGACCTGCATACGGACAATATTTCGGCGAGTTCGACCCGGAATCACCGAACGACGCATTTATTGACCAATGTCGAGCAGTGTTATAGACATACCCAGGATCGGTGAGCCGCGCACTTGGCAATATAAAAAAGTTGATGAAGCAGAGCGTTGCCCCGGCCACCAATATTCCGGCGACACTCTCGCGATAATTTAGGAGCAGGATGGTCTTTTCTCGCAACGTTCCAATTCGATCTTTTAGGTTTCTACGCGCGCCAACGTTTGCCCTGATACTTTGGGTGTGCCTCTGGATGAACCTGAATACCGGCTTCTGGAATCTCCAGCATCCCAACGGCGCAGCAGATTGGCTGCTGTTTATTCGTGCCGCTCTCCCGTTCGCAGTGCTCCCCCTTGCCTGCCTCGTTCTCCTGAGCGGAAGAAAGTTTCATTTGCCATGGAGTAGCCCATCACGCCTCCTCATGTGGTATGGCTTGGCCGCAGTGATCGGGACCATTTTTTCTCCGTCGCCAATGGCGTCGTTGTATTGGTCGATAGCATTTCTCGCCACGATTCTCGCAGCCTGGACCTTTATTGATGCGCGCGATCCCGTTGGTTCTACCAGGCAATTGCTTCTGGTTACCTGGGTCGGGGCATTTATTGTTGCCGCGATTATTGCGCATCAGAGCAGTAACGTCATATTCGGTTCTGGCGCATCCGGCTATGGCTCTATCATGTCAGCGACAGAGGGCCTTTCGCGCTCGTCGGGGGTGGCCCGGTGGGCGGCTGTTCCGGGACTGGTATGCCTCATCCGGGCGTATCATACCCGCCGTCCCATCCTTATCGCAATGTTCCTTGGCTTTGCTGCCATCGCCTTCTTTATTGTGTACCGGATGCAGTCTCGCGGTGCGGTCTTTGGCTCAGTCGCAGCTTTGCTCTTCGCGCTGGTTATCTCCTCTCGCATGCGCCGCTACGCGCTTCCATTTGCAATCCTGGCTATTGCAGTGATTCTTCTTGTGGATTCTCCTGCCACCGTGTCGGATAAGATTACCACATACCTGGAGCGAGGGCAGACTGAAGAGGCGTTCATCAGCATGACCGGGAGGACGCGTGCGTACAACCACGGCATGGCCGCCTTCAAGGATTCTCCGCTCTTTGGATATGGCCAATGGGCGGATCGCCTAATTATCCATGAGCATGTCCACAATTCCTACCTTTCGGCGCTGATGAATGCCGGAATTGTAGGCGGTATTCCGTATCTTGCATCTTGGATTACAGGATGGATACTGTTTTTCAGAATCCAGAAAAGAAGTGCCCAACTGCGTCCTGAAAATCGTATTTGTTTGCTGGAAGCTGGTACGGTGATGATGTTCTTTACGGTCCGCGCCATACCAGAAACGACCACGGCCGAATTTAGTGTGGATTTACTGGTCATGGCCGCTGTATATGTGTACTTGGAAATACTCGCGGCTTCCATGGTTAGCAGGCCGGTTAGACGCTTGATTCCGATGCATATTCATGCGAAGAGGCAACTTCTCAGCAGCCGGTAGGCTGATCTGAAACTGTTTCTGGCAGGTGTTGGGACAAGCGGAACCGTTGCAATTATGTCAAACTCTTCTATTTATCTTTCACAACTTGAAGCCGAACGAAGCGCGATAATTCCGCCAGAGATGGCCTCTGTGCCGGGCCGCCCCCGACTCAAGGTTCTGGTTTGTGCCTACGCCTGCAGTCCCTCTAGAGGATCGGAGTATGGCGTTGGATGGGGCTGGGTCGAGGCCATATCCAAATATCATGACCTGTGGGTGCTAACAGGGGCGCAATGCCATGATGAGATCGAAGCAGAGCTATTGCGAAGACCTGAATTGAAAAGCAGAATACAATTTCACTACATCCCCAGAACACGCTATTTGTGGGCAGAGAAGTTCTTCCCTCCCGCCTATTTGTACACCTACAAGCATCAGTGGCAGAGAGACGCGTATGAAGTGGGAAGGCGTCTTCAAGAGGAAATTCGCTTTGATATCGTGCATCAACTAACGTACGTCGGGTTCCGCGTACCTGGCTGGCTGTGGAAGCTTGATGTACCTTTTGTCTGGGGTCCAATTGGAGGTCTAGAACAAACTACATGGGCGCTCATTCCCGCACTCGGAGTGCGCGGAGGCCTGTACTTTCTGGCGAGGAATCTGCTGAACGACTGGGATCGGCGATTCAGACGGCTTCCCAAGAGGGCGTTCGCTAAAGCTGATAAAAGTATCATCGCTGCAACCACGGGAATTCAAAAGGAAATCAGGCAATTATACGGCTATGACTCTACTGTCATCAGTGAGATAGGGCTTCCGCCAATCATTCGAAAAGCGCCATCTAAAAGATTGCCTTCCGGACCTCTCACTCTTGTTTGGTGTGGCAATCATCTTCCTGGAAAGGCACTCCCATTCCTGCTGGAGGCATTGCAGTTGCTCCCCGCTGATCTTAATTGGAGGCTAACAATCATTGGCGATGGACCCTGTACGGCACATTGGCACAAAATCGCGCGAAACCTTGGTGTTGACAACCGTTGTGACTGGCTCGGCCAAGTGCCCCGACAAACTGTTCTGCAAATAATGCAGAAGGCACATGTGCTAGTAATTACCAGCGTTTACGATCTTACTTCTACAGTCCTTGTTGAGGCGCTCGCCAACGGCCTTCCAGTGATTTGCCCAGACCACTGCGGATTTACTGATGCGATTACTCCTGAGTGCGGAATTAAGGTTCCAGCTTCCTCAAAACGAAAACTCGTTCTGGGCTTACGTAATGCAATTGTACGGTTGAATGATGAAACCTTCCGGCTTCGCCTCGCCGATGGTGCTCTTACTCGAAGCACCGATTACGAATGGGGCCGGAAGGCTCGAACCGTGAGCGACATTTATTACCGGAAAAGCCTCTGCCGCGAAGTGGCGCTGGCCTAAGAACTAAACACGCAAGGGAAAATCCTATGAAGACAAGACTGAGCGTCATTCTTTTCGTTTACAATGGAATGCCCTACCTACCGGATGCCGTAGAAAGCATTCTAAGGAAGAGTTTCGCTGACTTTACGTTCATGATTGTCAACGATGCAAAAAGTGTGAAAGGATATTGACTGGCCAACAAATTTCAGTCAGTATTGCTGTTAAATGCACATTCATGACAGCCGTAGTATGAAAAATTATCGTTGATGAATGGATGGAATGACATGCATCGTAAAAGGGTACTATTTCTTACACCATGGATACCATATCCTCCAAACGGGGGAGGAGTCTACGTTTCCTACCGAACGCTCCTGCATATAAACGCAAGCTATGACACGACAGTTTTCATTTTAGACAAGACAGGTGATGAGAATTCGACTTCGGCGCTTGGGACGGTTTTGAGAAATTGCCGAGTTTATTCGCTGTGCTTCAAGCGTGATCGTACTACAGCCGCATTTCTTGCTAGCATCTTGGCGAACAAGCCACTTGCAGTTTTTCGGAACTATTCCCCGAAGGCTAAGCTGATGATTGAAAAGCTTGCCGCAGATGCTGACGTGATCGTAGTTGATCACTATTTGATGTTCCAGTATGTACCAAAGTGGTTTCAAGGCCGTGTAGTGGTTTTGACACATAACGCTGAGTTTCTGCTTTGGGAAAGAGCTTTAGAATATGTTAATTCAGTTAAGCGTATCGTATTAAAGTATGAGGCTGGAAGGGTTCGGAAGTATGAGAGCGAGATGCTGCGCGAAGCAGACGCCGTAGGGGCTTTCGGAAACGATCTCAAAGCCTTTCTCTCTCTCGGTTGTGGTGTAGATAAACTTGTTGAACGGCTTCCGTTTGGAGACGAAGAAAGTCTAAAACTTCCTGAAATTGATTTTGCTAGAAACGGACCAATTGCGTTGTTTTTGGGAACTTTATCATGGGAACCGAACATTAATGGCATTCGCTGGTTTTTGCAGAATTGCTGGCCTCAGGTCCGAACTGTAGTCCCGAATGCAGAGTTCTGGATTGGTGGAATCGGCGGCAGAGATAGTATGAGGTCCGAGTTTACAAAACTCAAAGGAGTCAAGTATTTGGGATTTATTGAGGATATTGAGAAGGTATACGCGAAATCAAGGGTCTTTGTTGCACCAATGCGATTTGGGGCAGGAATTAAGATAAAGGTGCTGAACGCAATGTTTCGCGGGCTTCCGGTGGTTTGCACAGCTTGTGGTGCCGAGGGTCTAGGTTGTGATAACGGCGAGGGAGTCTGGGTGACAGAAGAGCCGTTGCAGTATGCAAAGTATGTTTCTAAACTGCTGACGGACGCGAACCTCTGTCTAAACATAGCCGTGAGAGGTCGTGAGTTTGCGCGCCTGTCCTTCACTGGATGCCAACTGACGAGAGGAATCGACTTCGCCATTTGTGGGGATGAGACATGATCCAAATAGATCAATTTTTGAGAATTGGCCCCAAAGATTAACTTACATCGAGAAGGTTCGCGCGCTATAACTTCTGAGGATGTACTATCTAAAGCTCAGTCCATAAGTAAGATGAAGTGATTTGATGCATACACTCGCCGCAAGGTACTTTGCATGTGACGAAGATAGAAGACGATGTATTGATCTGGTATGAGGCATCGTGATTTCATGCTAAAGTTTATTTAAGAAGAGGCGCATTATGCAGTCCTTTGTTCCCACGCTAAGCGTGATGATCGCCACGAAAAACCGGGCCGAAGAGCTGCGCACTATCAGCCTTCCGTCGCTCGCGAAACAGGATACTCGTGATTTCGAGGTGATTGTTTGGGACGCAAGCGAAGATGACGCCTCCCAAGTGGCTGTGGAAGCATTCGCTGCCGCTTATTTCGACCTTACAGTTCGCTAATTCAAAGCTCCGCGTGTTGGCAGCTGCGCCCAGCGCAACGACGCCGTCAAGGAGGCGCGGGGCGAGATCGTCTTTTTCATAGACGACGACAGCGAGGTATCCCCGGATGGTGTTGTGACCTTGAAGGAGATGTTCGCCCAACGAGAAGAGGTGGCCGGTGGTTGCTTGCCCCTCGACTACAAGTGGCCGTTCAAGGATGGGGAACTGACACGCAAAACAAGCCGCATCAGCGCCTTGCTGTTGGCGGCCTACAGCAAAGTGTTCTATACAACGCCTCGCTTATCGGGAATTTATCCGGCAATTCTCCAAAATGTACCGGGCCAGATTGATCATCTTTGGGGATGCGACATGGCTTTCAGAAAGGAGATCTTTAGAGGCCACCACTTCGACGAAAGAATGCAGAAGTACGGAGGCTATGCCTTATGGGAGGATCTACTGTTCACCCATCAACTGCACGGGGAAGGGCTTCAACTGTGCATTGCGGAAAAAGGGCTTGTCACACATAGGGCAGCACCAGGTGGTAGAATTGAAAACCAATTCAACAAGGGACGGATTGATGGCTACAATGCAAGCATAGTATGGAAAAAGAGCATCTTCCCGTTCGCGCCATGGTCGGTGATCCCATTTTTATGGGCACGAATTGGTTTCTTCGGCGTAGTGCTTCTGCCATGCCTTGCTCGACCTTGGCAGAAGATGCGATGAAAACGAATGGCGGGCTATTTAACCGGTCTCTGGGTGTTCATGTGCGAAGAGATACAAGGGTGCACTGGACCGTGAGAAGAAGTCGTGCTGCCAATATTACCGTGTTAAGGTAACGCTTCAACACCCTCGTGATGTATCAATCCTAGCTTAGACTTTCTCCATATTTGCATTGTTCAACTAAATGATTCCGATTCGAGCGGACCCTGCAATGACCAAAGTTGCCGTGAACAAATGTGGCGGCATTATCGGTGGCCATCTCATTAAGCGTTTGAAACGAAGGCTTCTAAGTATAAGCTGCGCACCCGAAGCACAATGAATTCACCCTAACTCTGCCGACTACTTACGCATCGGCGACCCCCGCAATCCTTAACTCGCGGCCGATCATTGATGGCTTCCGATTTATGGAGGAACTTAATAACGCCGCTTTAAAACTCAACTCTAACTTAGCCTGCATGTGCATTGTTCAGATAAGTTCAACTGATCGTAGCGCTTGCTTATACACATCTTTCCAAGAAAAGAAATGTTGCACTTGGAATATGAGCGCGGTCAGGTTGCATGTTTTAAACCCTCTCACACTTCCAGATTCCTTTTCTCCCGTAAACACGGTGTCTTGTTTTTGCACACCCACTGCATTCAATATCCTGCGATAAGAATCGAGATATTGCCATGTATTCTCTTATCTTTCTAGGATTCGTTTCGTTCGCTTTGTCGCTAATCCTGACGCCCCTCGTCCGGAAACTGGCACTGCATTTGGGCCTGGTTGATCAGCCTGATGGCATTCGCAAGGTTCACAAAGTGCCCATCCCGCGTATAGGCGGCATAGCCATCGTCGCCGCAATTATGGGCGCTTATGGCTTGCTGTTGCTCGCTAGGTTGCACGCTGGCCACATTATCTGGTCTGGAGTGCCGTTTGCTATCCGATTTGTGCCTGCCGTCATCGTCATCTTCGGCGTTGGACTTATGGACGACATCTTCAATATCCGTCCCTGGACCAAGCTCACCGGTGAGGTCATCGCGGCGACTCTTATATGGACCGTCGGAATTCGTTTAGGCGCCATCGACGGTCATCCATTCTCTGTTCTATTCAGCTTTGTTGCTACAGTGGTTTGGATTGTTGCCTGTTCCAATGCGGTAAATCTCATCGACGGTATAGATGGGCTCGCCACAGGTGTTGGCCTATTCGCCACAATCACTACGCTCATTGCTGCTCTGCTTCACCACAATATCGGCCTTGCCTTTGCCACCGTGCCGCTGGCTGGAGCTTTGCTGGGCTTTCTCCGTTTTAATTTTAGTCCGGCATCTATTTATCTTGGCGATTGCGGCAGCCTGACCATCGGATTTCTGCTCGGCTGTTACGGCATCCTTTGGAGCGAAAAGTCTACCACCCTACTCAGCATGACTGCACCCCTTCTGGCGCTCTCTCTCCCGCTCGTCGATGAGAGCCTTGCCATTGCACGCCGCTATCTCCGACAGCAGCCTATTTTCAGCGCGGATCGCGCCCACATTCATCACAAACTACTCGCCAGAGGCATGACACCACGGCGTGTAGTGCTCGTTCTCTATGGGGTCTGTGGGCTAGCCGCAGCCGCGGCCCTCCTATTTATGGAGGCCCGCGAACAATATCGTGGCTTCGTAATCGTGCTCGTCTGCCTCGCCGCCTTGTTGGGGCTCCAGCACCTCGGCTATAGCGAATTTCGCATCGCTGGCAAGTTGGCTCTGGGGGGGGCTTTCCACAGGCACCTGAACGCGCAACTCGCCCTTATTTCGTTTGAAGAAAAACTTTCCGAAGCCACGACGCTCGATCAATGCTGGGAATTGCTTTGCCGGTCATGTCCGCAATTTGGGTTTTCGGGGATAGAGCTTGACCTCGATGGTGTATTGCGCCACGGAAAAACCACCGGAGGTTGGTCTGTCCATATCGACCTGCCCGGCCAAGGACATATCAATTTGATTCGCGCGTACGGCACCAAAAAAACGATTATAGCAGCCACACTTTTCATTGATTGCATCTCACGCGTTTTCGGTGACAAGCTATATAAATTGGAATCAAGCTGGTCTGAGATCACTGCGTATGATGAATTGGAATCAAGCTGCTCTGAGATGACGGCGTATGCTGAATCCAAATAGTTTCTATTTGCGACTTGCTTGGTACATACTGATCGGATCCATTGCGTTCGTGTCACTTATGCCCGGCGTCAGTTTGCGCGATTCGTTTATCAGCGTCTATATCAACGGTGACTGGATATGCTTTCTCGCGTTTACAGCCGTTGCGGCTCTTCCTTTGCTTGCTTGGAGGCTTCGAACAGGGATTGCGCTTTCTCTTGGAACCGCAATTGTTTCTGTTGGCTTGCAGGTTTTGCGTGGGCTGATTTCAAGTCACGCCACTGATTTTCAAAACATAATGATTGATATGCTTGGAATTGCAGCAGGCATCCTTCTCGCTTTCAACATCCGCAAACTGCGATCCCTGGATGAGCAGTAGCTCGTTGTAAGTCCTAATGTTGCGCATCGGCTTGACACAGTTCGACTGCGAACTCTTGACAGAGGCAACTGAATACCAAACGAAGAACCGGGCGCGGAGCGTAGTAGACACTGCTGCTACGGCCGATGACCAGCACCTAAGCATGTTGCTGGTAAAAAAGATCGTGCCTAGGTTCAACCCTCGCTTTACGCTCAGCAATCCGGCTATTGTAAGCGCTTTATCTGAAAAACCTTCTCCAGAGTTACTGGCCGATTATGGCATGAAGCGACTTATGGTCCACCGCCGTTGCTGCGAATTCTTTCTTGGCCTAGCCGTTGAAGATGCCAACTGTGCCCACCATAAGCTGGCTTTTTTACAGAGTAATCAGGTCTCGTGTACATCAAACTTCGGTCAACCATTTATGAGGCAAAGTAACATAAATCACTTATTGGGGAGGTAGTTAGTCCATGGCTTTGAAAAAAGCATTGGTATGCGGTGCAGGCGGCTTTATCGGCAGTCACATGGTTTGCCGTTTGATAAACGAGGGCTACTGGGTTCGCGGAGTCGATCTGAAGTACCCCGACTTTAGCCCGAGCAAGGCAAATGACTTCGTTATCGCTGATCTTCGCAACCGTGAGAGTTGGGAAGCGGTTCTCGATGAAAATGTAGATGAAGTCTATCAGTTTGCGGCGGATATGGGCGGCGCGGGGTATGTATTTACTGGAACGAATGACGCGCATATCATGCACAACTCCGCCATGATTAATCTGCATATGGCGGACTTTGCGGTGAAGCAAAAAGTGAAGAAGGTATTTTACTCTTCGTCAGCCTGCATTTATCCCGCTTACAATCAAGAGGATGCGGCCAACCCAAAGTGCGGCGAATCTACGGCATATCCTGCCGCGCCCGATAGCGAATATGGATGGGAAAAGCTATTTAGTGAGCGCCTGTATTTTGCTTTTGCACGGAATTGTGGGCTAGATGTCCACATTGCGAGGTTCCATAATATCTTTGGCCCCGAGGGGACGTGGCAGGGTGGAAAGGAAAAGGCTCCCGCAGCGTTGTGCAGAAAGGTTGCCGAGCAGGCGAACGGTGGCGAAATCGAAATATGGGGTGACGGCGAACAGACTCGATCATTCCTGTACATTGACGAGTGC
>Ga0255351_1000910_pt1 | contig 12752 bp, 10 predicted proteins | sample HBST25r2metaG_FD_186024 | JGI IMG/M metagenome (GOLD analysis project Ga0255351, IMG submission 186024) | Peat soil microbial communities from Stordalen Mire, Sweden - H.B.S.T-25.r2 | ecosystem: Environmental > Terrestrial > Soil > Wetlands > Peat | place: Sweden: Norrbotten County, Stordalen... | reverse complement strand
CGGAAGAGGGAATGGCAGTGAAGCCCTTCTATCGCGCCGCGGACTTGCCGGGGCTGGCGTGTGCGAACACGACGCCCGGAGATTTTCCCTACCGGCGAGGCACGCGCACTAGCGGCGACTGGCGGATTCGCGAAGCGATTGACGCGGCGAATGCGGAAGAAGCGAATGCCATGGCGCGCGCTGCGGTGGCGGCGGGCGCGGAGCAAATCGCGTTCGGCGGCTTTCTGGTTGAGAGTGCGCGCGAACTGGATTCTCTGCTCGATGGGCTGGACGCGACTCCGGTGCATTTTGAGCGTGCCGACGAGCCATTGATTCGGATGCTGATCAAACGGCTGAGGGGAACGCTGCGGGCCGCGGAAACCTCGACAGGGTGCGATGCGCTGGCCAGCGCGGAGTTTGCCGCGGAAGTGATTGGATCCGCGCCGCTGGGGCTGGCGCCATTCACCATTCATGGCGCGGCCTTTCGCGAGGCGGGAGCCACGGCCGTTGAGGAAATTGGCTTCGCGCTGGCTTCAGGAGTGGATTTTCTGGCAGCGCTGGCGGAACGCGGCGTGGATGTGAACCGCGCTGCGGCTGCGCTCGAGTTCAGCTTTGCCGTGGGCTCCAATTACTTCTTTGAGATCGCGAAGTTTCGTGCGTTCCGAGTGCTGTGGGCGCAGGCGGTTGAGAGCTTTGGCGGCACGCATGAGACGGCGCGGGCGCGCATCGCGGCACGCACCTTGCATTGGAATCAGACCATCTACGATCCCCATGTAAATATTTTGCGTGCGACGACCGAGGCCATGGCTGCGGTACTGGGCGGCGCGGACGCGGTGACGGTGACGCCGTTCGATGCGTGCTACAAAGCGCCGGACGAAGCCAGCCGGCGGCTGGCGCGGAACACGCAACTGCTGTTGAAGCACGAGGCGTGGCTAGGACGCGTGGCCGATGCCGGCGGAGGTTCGTACGCTCTCGAGACGATTACGGATTTTATGGCGCGCGAGGGCTGGAAGGTGATGCAGGACATTGAGGCGCGCGGCGGATTCCGCACGGCGCAAGGCGAAGGAATGTTCGCACAGGCGCTGCAACGTGGTTTGGCGGCGCGCGAACAGGCGGTTGCGCTGCGGAGGCGGGTGCTGGTGGGAACGAATCAGTACGCGAATCCGGCCGAGCGGGCGCTGGACCGCGTCGATAACCGCGCTGGTGAACAGCGCATGCATGCGGATTTGCGCGGAGCGCGTGCCTACGAAGAGTTGCGACTGCGCACGGAGCGGCATGCGGCCGCGGGAGGCAATACGCCACGAGTGTTGCTGGCGGAGATCGGCGATGTGAAGATGCGCGCTGCGCGGTCGGCTTTTGCCACAAATTTCTTTGCCTGCGCGGGATTCGAGTTGCAAACGCTACGCTTCAAGAAAGCCGAGGAGATTGCCACGGCGGGTGCGGATTTGATTGTGCTGTGCAGTTCGGATGCGGAGTATGCGGCGCAGGCGTCGGCGTTACTGGCGCAGCTTAGGGCGCTGGGCCACGAGACGCCGGTGATTGTGGCTGGAAATCCCGAGAACGCGGAGGAGTTGAGAATGGCGGGGATTGCGGATTTTGTGCACGTGCGTACGCCTCCTCTGGATTTCCTGGCGAAGTGGCAGGAGACACTGTTGGTTTGAAATCGGAAGGTTGAGGCTCGAGGTATCCCACATCTCAAAAGCGAGATGTGGGGCACCCCATAGTTTCGGCGAGTTGAGAGCACAAATGAGGCCAGATTTCGCAAAGATCGATTGGAAACCTCGAGCGACGGAGACGACTGCTCACGAAGCCGATGCGTGGCTTTCGCCCGAGCACATCGCGCAGAAGAGTTTTTATGCGCGCGCGGATCTCGATGGACTCGAACATCTGGAATACGCAGCGGGAATTCCACCGTATCTGCGCGGGCCGCACACCACGATGTATGCGACGCGCCCGTGGACCATCCGGCAGTATGCGGGGTTTTCAACGGCGGAGGAGTCGAATGCGTTCTACCGGCGCAACCTGGCGGCGGGGCAGCGGGGACTCTCGGTGGCATTCGACCTGGCAACGCATCGCGGCTACGACTCCGACCACGAACGCGTGACGGGCGACGTGGGCAAAGCGGGCGTGGCCATCGACTCGATTCTCGACATGAAGATTCTCTTCCATCGCATTCCCCTGGAGCAGATGTCGGTGTCGATGACGATGAACGGCGCGGTGCTGCCGATCATGGCGTTCTATATCGTGGCTGCCGAGGAGCAGGGCGTGCCGCCGGAGCAGTTGAGCGGCACCATCCAGAACGACATTCTAAAAGAGTTCATGGTCCGCAACACATACATTTATCCGCCCGAGGGATCGATGCGCATTATCGGCGACATTTTTCGCTACTGCGCAGAGAAGATGCCGAAGTACAACTGCATCAGCGTGAGCGGATACCACATGCAGGAGGCGGGCGCGACGGCGGATCTGGAATTGGCGTACACGCTTGCCGATGGACTGGAGTATTTGCGCACGGGCGTGAAGGCGGGCCTCGATGTGGACGAGTTTGCGCCGCGGATTTCGTTCTTCTGGGGCGTGGGCATGAACCACTTCATGGAGATTGCCAAGATGCGCGCGGCGCGCATGTTGTGGGCCAAGATTGTGAAAGGCTTCGGCGCGACAAATCCCAAATCGCTGGCGCTACGCGCGCATTCGCAGACTTCAGGGTGGAGCCTGACGGCGCAGGACCCGTACAACAACGTGGTACGCACGTGCGTTGAGGCTCTGGCCGCGGCCATGGGCGGTACGCAGTCGTTGCACACCAACGCGCTTGACGAGGCGCTGGCGCTGCCTACGGATTTTTCCGCGCGCATCGCGCGTAATACGCAAATCTACTTGCAGGAGGAGACGGGCATCACGCACCTGGTCGATCCGTGGGCGGGATCGTATTATGTGGAGCGACTGACACACGAATTGATGCACGCGGCGTGGACGCTGATCGAGGAGATTGAAAAATTGGGCGGCATGACCAAGGCGATCGAGACCGGCTTGCCCAAGATGCGGATTGAAGAGGCGGCGGCACGGAGGCAGGCGGGGATCGATTCAGGGAGCGACGTGATTGTGGGCGTGAATGCCTACGCTGCACACGAGGAGCCAGAGATTCCCGTGCTCGATATCGACAACGACGCGGTGCGTCAGGCGCAGGTGGAGCGGCTGGAGAAATTGAAGCGCGAGCGTGATGGCAGCGCGGTTCGCGAGGTGCTTGCAAAGCTGGAAAAGTGCGCAGCTGCGGGCGAAGGGAATCTGCTGGAGTGCGCGGTGGAAGCCGCGCGGAAGCGCGCCACACTGGGGGAGATTTCGCAGGCATTGGAAAATGTTTGGGGACGATACGAAGCCACAACGCGCACCATCGCCGGCGTGTATTCGGCGGCCAGTGCGGGCGGTGAGGAGTTCCTGAAGGCGCGGCGGATGGTGGAGGAGTTTGAGCGCGAGGAGGGGAGGCGGCCGCGGATTCTGGTGGCGAAGATGGGCCAGGACGGGCACGACCGTGGCGCGAAAGTGATTGCAACGGCATTCGCGGACATTGGATTCGACGTGGACATCGGGCCGCTGTTTCAGACGCCGCGCGAAGTGGCGCGCTTCGCTCTCGACAGCGATGTGCACGTGGTGGGCGTGTCGAGCCTGGCGGCGGGACACAAGACGCTGGTGCCGCAACTGATTGCGGAACTGAAGGCGTTGAGCAGGGACGACATTCTGGTCGTGGTGGGCGGCGTGATTCCGCCGCAGGATTACGATTTTCTTTATCAGGCTGGAGTGGCGGGGATTTACGGGCCGGGAACGGTGATTCCTGTAGCGGCGCAGAAGATTCTGGTGATGCTGAGCGCCAGCGTCACTCGTTAGCGAAACGGATGGGTACTTGCCATGAAGAGCGCGCTGCGTGAAATTGCCGGGTGCGGCGCGGTGCCGGCGCCGCGCGTCACGCAAAAGCGCAGGCCGCTTTCACGCGAGGAATACGTTGAAGGCATTTTGCGCGGTGACCGCACGGTGCTGGCGCGCGCGGTCACGCTGATTGAAAGCGCACGCGAGTTGGATCGCGCGCTGGCCGAGCAGATTGTCGAGGATTGCCTGCCGCACAGCGGCAACTCGATCCGCGTGGGCATTACCGGCGTGCCGGGCGCGGGCAAAAGCAGCCTGATTGAGGCGCTGGGCAGGTATTTGATCGCGGAGCGGCAACAGAAGGTGGCGGTGCTGGCGATCGACCCCAGCAGCCAGATCTCCGGCGGAAGCATTCTGGGTGACAAGACACGCATGACAACGCTGGCCGCGAGCGAGATGGCCTTTGTGCGGCCGTCGCCGTCGCGCGGCATGGCTGGCGGCGTGGCGCAACGAACGCGCGAGGCAATGCTGCTGTGCGAAGCGGCAGGATACGGGAGCATTCTGGTGGAAACCGTCGGCGTGGGGCAGTCGGAGACTGCGGTGCATGAGATGGTGGACTTCTTTCTGCTGATCACGCTGGCCGGGGCGGGCGATGAGTTGCAGGGAATCAAGCGTGGGGTGATGGAACTGGCCGACCTGGTGGCCGTGAACAAAGCCGATGGCGCGAATTTAACTGCGGCAGAGCGGGCGCGGGCGGAGGCGCAGAACGCGCTGCATTACTTTCCGGCGGCAGGATCAGGTTGGACGCCGCGCGCCGTGACGTGCTCGGCACTGACTGGCGCGGGGATTCGCGAACTGTGGGAGTGCGTGCTGGAGTATACGGCGTTGACGCGAACGAATGGGTGGTTCGGCAATGCGCGGCGCGAGCAGCAGCGGCGATGGATGCACGAGATGATCGATCAGGCGCTGCGGCAGCGGTTCGACGCGGATCCGGCGGTGCGCAGCGGCGTGGCGGCGCTGGAGCGCGATGTGGCGGAGGGTCGTACCACATCGTTTCGCGCGGCGCGGATGCTGCTAGATGCGTACACGTGCGGATCGTGAAACTGGCGTCGAAATAGTTGAATTGCGGTTCGTGCTTTCCCACATCTCATCCGCCGTGGCGGACGAGATGTGGGGCACCCGCCGCTCCTACTATCTAGCTTGAATCTGTACTTTCCGATTGAATCGAGAACATGATTTATGGGATGCGGCCGGCGAGCGCCGCGGAAAGCGTTGCGGCCTGCTGCGGCGAGGGCAGATTGCTGTAGCCGGCCAGGACGCGACCCTTGCGGAAGATGCAAAGGCCTCCGAGGTATGGCGCGTTAAATTCAAATCCCTCATCGCCCACTGGCGTTGGAGTCGCGCCGGGAAAGTGTTCGTGGAGGGCCTTGAGTACGAGGGACGCGGACTCAGGCGTGGACGCGAGAACAATGAAGGCCTGACCGGCCTGGTACTTGGCCACGTAGCCGCGCTTGAGTTCGCGGAGGCCGAGAACGCTTTCGGGAACCATGCGAATGGGCGCAACATTGTCTGGAGGAAACCAGCGGAGCTGCGCAGGCGGTGTCATGCGGCCGGGAAGACGCATCTCAAGCGTGGAGGCTATGCCGCGCAGGGTGGAGGAGTCGTCGGCGTTGGCATCGGCGGCAACTTCGACGATCTCGACGTAGAAACTCCCTTTGGCGAAGGTTGCGCTTTGCGCCTGAACCTGGCCGCCCATGCCGATCTGCGAGATGGGTGAGGCGGAATCGAGGTTGGCGGCGAAAAGTCCATAGGCGGCGTCGGCATCGGTCATCTCAGAGAGATCGATGGTGAGAGTATTGGCGCCGGATTTGCAGTCGACGGTGCTCATGCGCACGAAACCGAAGATGAGGTAGCCCTCCGCGCCGCCGTCTTTATATTCGAAGAGATTGCCGGAGTCGTACTGGCGGATGGCGCCGGACTGTTCCCAGCCGGGGGCGATGTGACAGTCGAGAACGGATTGTGCGGCGACGGAACCGGAGGCAAGCAAGGCCGCGAGCAGCAACGCGGAAACCTTCATGCAAAAAGCTCCTGGGCACGAGCCATGCGACTGGCGACGTGCACGCCGTGCGGGCAATTCACCGTGCATGAAGCGCAATCGGCGCAGCGAGTGGATGGCTGGGCGAGCTCGAGATAACGCTCGCGACCCAGCGCGAACTGGCCGTAGCCGTCAGCATAAGTAAGGCAACGCAGCACGTCGGCAACCGGCAGTCCTTCGCGGCACGCGCCCTGGCACACGCCGCACATGCGGCAATAGAGCGGACGAATTCGCTCCAGGTGCGCGGAGAGAATGGTGGCATCGGTGGAGCTGTAGGCGTGATCCATGGCCTTGAGGTTTTCGTCGAGCTGGTCCATGTCGGTGATGCTGGGAACGGTGGTGGCGACGTTGGGATTCTTGACCACCCATTTGAGCGCGGAGAGCATCGCGCCGGGTTGCGCAAGCCTGCCGGAGATGGGATCACCGGGCTTGTGGCTGCGCGAGCCGCCGGCCATGACCTTCATGGCGACGACGCCGAGACCGGCTTTGGCGGCGATGTCGACAGCTTGATCCATCGCGGGATCCATGGTGAAGTTGTAGGCCGCAAGAACCACGTCGAAGACTTTTTTCTGGATCATCCAGGGAACGAGCTGCGGCTGGCCGCTGTGGGTGCTGACGCCGATGAAACGGACCTTGCCCTGCTGCTTGGCGAGTTGCTGGGCCTCGATGTGATCGTCTGAAATGTCGGCGGGAGCGCTGCGGGCGTGCAGATACCAGATGTCGATGTAATCCGTCGAGAGCTCGCGCAGGCTCTGATCGAGATGCTGCATCATGCCGGCTTTGTCGGGCGCGTGGGTCTTGGTGGAGAGGATGATCTGCTTGCGCTTGGCGCCGAGCGCTGCGCCGACCATGCGCTCGTTGTTGCCGCGTTGATAGCTGCGCGCGGTGTCGAAGTAGTTGATGCCAAGGTCGGCGGCACGCTCAATCACGCTGGGATCGGAGGTGATCATGCAGCCAAAGCCGACGGAGGTGACGCGGAGGCCGGTGCGGCCGAGCGTCTTGTAGCTGAGCTTGACGGCAGAGCCGGAGGGCGCATCGCCGGATTGCGGATTGAGAACGCCGAAAGCGGGCGTTGCGCTGGCCAGCGGAGCGAGCAGCCCGGCGGAAACACTGGCGGCGAGGAAATCACGGCGGGAGGTCCTGGAAGGCATGAAGACACCTCGGTTCTAAGGAGCGCCGACAGTGTAGAAAACGCCCCGGAGGCGTGCATAGGACGGGCGTCACAGCCTAGTGAATCGTGAATAGTGATCAGTAGTTAGCCGAGGAGCGTTGGCTGGCGGGTCAGCCCGCGTTGCGGAGGGCCTGAAGGGTTTCTTCGAGGGCCGATTCCCACGGCAAAAGCGCGACGTTGAAGCGGGCATGCAGTTTGGCGTTGGAGAGTACGGAGTAGCGGGGGCGCGCGGCAGGGGTGGGATAGTCTTTGGTGGCGATGGGGGTGAGAGTTGGCGGTTTGAGGGCTAGGAGCGCGGCAGCACGGGCGAAGATGGCCTGAGCGAAGCCGAACCAGGAGACGGAACCGCCGCAGGTCATGTGGTAGAGGCCGGTCCAGTCCTCGGGAGCGCCGAAACTTCCGGCAAGGATGCCGGTGACGATTGAGTGGGTGGCACGGGCGAGCTCGATGGAGGTAGTGGGGCCGCCGATCTGGTCGTCGACGATGGAGAGGCGATCGCGTTCGCGCGCCAGGCGAAGCATGGTGAGAAGAAAGTTGTTGCCGTGAGGGCCGTAGACCCAACTGGTGCGAAAGATGAGGAATTTGCCGCCGGTATTCTCGACGGCTTGCTCACCTGCGAGTTTGCTGGCACCGTAGACGTTGAGCGGATTGGGTGTATCGGACTCGATCCATGGCGTAGACTTTGGCTCGGATTTACCGCCATCGAAAATGTAGTCCGTGGAGTAGTGGACGAAGATGGCGTCGTGCCTGTGGGCTTCTTCGGCGAGGACGCGCGGCGCCTGTTCGTTGATGGCGTAGGCAAGATCGCGCTCGCTCTCGGCGCGGTCAACGGCGGTGTAGGCGGCGGCGTTGAGAATGATATCGGGCGCGGTGCGGCGAACCAGCTCACGGGTTTTTTCGGCATCGGCCAAGTCGACGGATTCGCGGTCGACGCCGACGATGGCGCCGTAGCCGGTGAAGATCTTCTCGAGCTCGCGGCCGAGCTGTCCGGCGTTGCCGACGATGAGGACTCGGGGATTGGTGGCCGTGGTGGGCGATTCGCTCATGCGGACAAACTCCGGCGATCGTGGAAGTGTGCTGCTGGCATTCTAAATGGCTGCCGCGAAATAGCCGGTTCGCCTGGAATCGCGATTCACCGTACAATTTATATGTGAAGTCTTCCCCGATGCGCCGAGTTTATTGCGATGCCAATGCCACCACGCCTCTGCTGCCAGAGGTGATGGAGGCGATGCGTCCGTATTTGATGGAGGATTTTGGGAACGCATCGTCGATCCATTTGCAGGGGCAGCGGGCGCGGAAGGCGGTGGATGGGGCGCGCGAGACACTGGCTGCGTTTTTCCATTGCCGCGACGCGGAGGTGGTGTTCAACTCCGGTGGGACCGAGGGGGACAACACGGCGATCTTTGGGCTGGTGCGCGCGGGCGACCACCTGATTACGACGGCGATTGAACATTCAGCGGTGCTGCGCGCTGCAGAGCGTGTCGCGGAGCGCGGCGCGGAGGTGACGTTTGTTGCGCCTCGCGCGGATGGATTGATCGATCCTGAAGAGATTCGCCGGGCGGTGCGGCCGCAAACGCGATTGATCAGCGTGATGCTGGCGAATAACGAGACCGGCGTGTTGCAGCCGGTGGAAGAGATCGGCAAAGTTGCGGCCGATGCGGGCGCGTTCTTCCACATCGATGCGGTGCAGGGCGCGGGGAAGGTCGCGTTCGACGTGCGGAGGTTCGGGTGCCACCTGTGCTCGATTAGCGCACACAAGATGCACGGGCCGAAGGGCGTGGGCGCGATGTATGTGCGGCGCGGGACGCCACTGGAGCCTCTGATTGTGGGCGGGAGCCATGAGCGCCGGCAGCGCGCGGGCACGGAGAATGTGCCCGGCATCGTGGGATTGGGCAAGGCCGCGGAACTGGCGATGGAAAGCTTGGCGGATGGAACCGTGGGGCGCATTGCCGGGCTGCGCGACCGGCTCGAAGCGGGAGTTTTGCAGATTGCGGGCACGGGCGTAAATGGCGCCGGCGCGCCGCGCGTGGCGAATACCACGAACATTCGTTTTGAGCAGGTGGAGGGCGAAGCGCTGGTGATTGCGCTGGACCTGAAGGGCGTGGCGGTGAGTGGAGGGTCGGCGTGCCATTCGGGCTCTACCGAGCCGAGCCACGTGCTGATGGCGATGGGACTGGACAAGCATGCGGCGCGGGCGAGTTTGCGGTTCAGTTTGCTGAGAACGGCGACGGAAGAGGATATGGAACAGGTATTGCGCGTGGTTCCGGAGGCCGTGGAACATTTGCGGGCGCTGGCGCCGGAAGTGGCAGGAACGCTGGGATGAGCGAGCAAACAACTATCGCGGTGGCCATGTCCGGAGGGGTTGACTCCTCGACGGCGGCGGCGATCCTTGCGCATTCCAGTGTGAACGTCGTTGGCCTGACGCTGCATCTTTGGGATCAGACGCGGCTGGCGGGCAAGCATGGGATTCCCGATGCGCCGAAAGCGGGGCGCTGCTGTTCGATCGACGATGTGTACGACGCGCGGCGTGTGGCTGAGGACCTGGGAATTCCGTATTACGTGGTGAATCAGGAGGAGCGGTTCGAGCGCGACGTGGTGCGGCCGTTTGTGGACGAGTATCTCGCCGGGCGCACGCCGATTCCCTGCTCTCTCTGCAATAACCATTTGAAGTTCGATCAGTTGCTGAAGACGGCGCGCAGCATTGGCGCGGAGTACATTGCGACCGGACACTACGCGGTGAACGAGTTCGATGAAAAGCGCGGGCGTTGGATTTTGAAGCGGCCGGCGGACCTGGCGAAGGATCAGACCTATTTTCTCTTCGGGCTTACGCAGGAGCAGTTGTCGCGGACTCTGTTCCCGCTAGGCCACATGACCAAGCCGGAGGTGCGCGAGGCGGCGCGGCAGCATGGATTGCGGCTGGCTGAAAAGCCCGACTCGCAGGAGATCTGCTTCATTCCCGGCGGCGATTACAAGCAGTTTTTGACGGCGTATCTCGAAGAACAGGGCGAGCGAATGCCGGAGACGGCGGGCGAGCTGGTGGCTTCCGGTGGCGAGGTGATGGGGCGGCACGAGGGAATCTCGAACTTTACCGTGGGCCAGCGCAAGGGATTGGGCTTGGCGTCACCATCGCCGCTCTACGTTCTGCAGATCGATCCGGCGAGCCATCGCGTGACGGTGGGCGCGGATGCCGAGCTCGCGACGCGGACAATGCGCGCTCGCGGGCTGAACTGGATCAGCATTACCGGACTGACGGGACCGATGCGGGTGCGGGCCAAGATTCGGCATCGCCACGAGCCGGCGTGGGCCACCCTGGAGCCTGCGGGAGCGGACGAGGTTGTGGCAACTTTCGACGAGCCGCAACGCGCGGTGACGCCGGGGCAGTCGGCCGTGTTCTACGACGGCGACGAAGTAGTTGGCGGCGGCTGGATTGTGTAGGCCGCGACGCTCTCGATAAAGTGATATTCGCCTTCAAGCACGCCAGAAGCGGCGGCAGCCTCGGTAGCAGCGGGTTTCGAGATAAAGGCGCGCACCAGGCCTGCATCCGTAACCTCAAAGAGGAAGAATATGTTGTCCGGGTCTCCCACTGCTCTCCAGAGGGCGCGAAGCTGAAGACCTGCCTCCCGGTGAGCCTGGGCATGAGAAGCAAAAACCGCCTTCCATTGGGAAAAGTCCGACACGCGGTTGCGGCATAGAAGATTCGTCATGGTTTGCCGGCTCCTCGGCGGCACGCGATCCAGTTTAAGCCGGTTCCAGGATCGATGTACCCAGGCTTCTTGCCTTCCCAGCCTTTTCGCTAAGAACGCGAAAAGGGTGGGGCACGGATGTGATGGGTATACCTATCGTGGAGTTGCTCCAGAGAGATTTTTCATTTCGGCCGCTGCATTTCGAAGCGGTCGCGCGTGCGCGTGTACACCGGGCCACCCATGCGGCCGATGGCGTTGAGTTTATCGGGATCGATTTTGTAGCCGCTCTTTTGGTCGTCGAGAAGCGACTCGATGACGTGGAAGCGCAGGACCTCGCCAAGGACCAGAATGCCGCCGCCGGGCTGGTCGCTGACGCGGACGATCTGATGCAGGCGGCACTCCATTTGCACGTTGCTTTCGGCCACGCGCGGGGGCTTTACCAGGTCGCTCGCGATCGGTGTCAATCCTGAAAGCTCGAATTCGTCGATTTCGGGCGGGACGTCAGCGGAGGTCAGGTTCATCTGCGCGGCGATGTCCTCGGAAACGATGTTGACTACGAACTCGCCGGTGGCTTCGACGTTCAATAACGTGTCCTTGTAAGGGCGCGGGCCGGTGCGGACGGCGGTGCAGAAGCAGACCACCGGAGGGTTGGAGCTGCACGCGGTGAAATAGCTGAAGGGGGCGAGATTCCGGATGCCGGCAGCATCGACAGTGGAGACGAAGGCGATGGGGCGGGGCACGATCATGCCGATCATGAGCTTGTAGATTTCGTTGGGCGCGATTTGGGCGGGATCGAGGGTGCGCATGCTGAGACTTCTTGCGGAAAAATTAGGAACAGGAAACGAATCTCTCCAAAAAACTTCCCTCAGGGCCTGAAGGCCCGACTGATTTTGTGCCCAATACGGCACGACTGAAGTCGTGCCCTTTCAAGACAACGAGTTTTTCCGCAGCCTGTGAAGACCGGCGCTACAAATTCGTGATCACTCAGTCACAGAGCTAGACGAACAGATCGTTATCGCCGGACGCGCGATTTGCTTCCGCGCGCGACGCGCCTTGGGTGCTGCGCAGGGACTCGATGACAGCCTTTGCGGAAGCGAGGAACGCGGATAGCTGACGCATGGGCTTGGTCACGGTGTCGGCCATAAAGGAGCCGGCGCGGTCCACGGCGTCGAGCACGTTCGACAGCATGGAGTCGACGCGGCGGGCCTGAAGCTGCGCGCGCCCGATGATTTCATCGGCCGCCGCTTGCACATCGGCGGTCTGATTGCGCAGGGCGCGTGTGAGCAAGGCGAGGTCAGAGGCGGTCTGTTCAATCTTCGGCGCGACGCGCGCGAGGAGGTTGCGAGTGTTTTCGATAAGCGGCATGACCGAGGAGCGCAGGTCATCTATTTCCTGGCGGATGGACTTGGCCAGCTTGCGCAGGGCGATGAGTGCCGCAAAAAGAACGATGGCCTGAATCAACATGGCCAGCGCCACCGCGGCGACCAAGGCGAGCTGAATGGTCTGATTATCGAGATTTGGCATGGTGTTGCCCTCGCGCAGGGGTTCTGCGGGCTTCAAGTCAATACCGGTGGGCACGCTTCAGGGGGAGAAGCGGCGTTACGGCATTTCTCCTTCGATCATAGCCCTCCCGGATGGCGCGCAAGCTTCAAGATTTCTTGAGGAAGTCGCAACTTGAAGTTCGAGGCTTTGGCACACATCCGAATTTGACACGGATCCGAAGGAGAAATGCTTTGGCCGGAGCCGGAACGGGAGCTTGTCAAACTTGCTCGCGCGCGCGGCGCCGGAAGGGACGATGCAACCGCATGAGGCCCGATGGGCCTGGACCCGGAACCGCCTGGTCTCAGACCTCGTGGCTCTCGGGCTCGGTGCTGGATGCCTCCTGATACGCCTGGCGGCCCGCATCAACGGCGGCGCTTACCCGCGTGGTCTGGTCGGCGACCAGGTTCTTGCCCCGCTCCACAAACTC
>Ga0255351_1000909_pt1 | contig 12754 bp, 7 predicted proteins | sample HBST25r2metaG_FD_186024 | JGI IMG/M metagenome (GOLD analysis project Ga0255351, IMG submission 186024) | Peat soil microbial communities from Stordalen Mire, Sweden - H.B.S.T-25.r2 | ecosystem: Environmental > Terrestrial > Soil > Wetlands > Peat | place: Sweden: Norrbotten County, Stordalen... | reverse complement strand
GAGGGAGGGATTCAAATCATATCGTAAACCATTGATAATTAATAAGATAAATATTTACACAAGAAAAATACACCCAAAAGTACACCCTTCGATAATTGACCGAGGATTCTTGCTTCTCTAGAGGGGAGAGTTCCCCTTCCGCACATCTAGACGCAACCCAACTCCCCGCCTAAAAAGCCATAGGCACAATCTTTGCTAGACCGACCAATTCCACGTCTTCATCCCAGTCCCAGAATTGCGCAGTCCGCTCGATTTCCGCCCGCGCTGTTTGGTAAGCATCCTCAATCGAAAGGCTATCCAGTTTCGCCAGGAGACGTTCCGCGCCGGTCGATTGCGATTCATCCGAGCTGTAAAGCATGGCTGCGCTGGATGCCATGCGCGCGTCTGGTAAGCCGTCTGCTGAAATCACTACAGTATGAAAACCAAAGATGTACTCATCGCCGTCTTCTCGTTGCACTCGTCCTCGTACGACGAAATTGAACTGGTACCCAGCTTGCGCCTCCTCCGCCCCCAGGCCAGGGACTTTGATGAAGCGCACAGCCGTATGGCCGCCAAAATCATAATCTCCTATCTGCTGAATCATTGCGTCAACAAAGGGGTGACCGAGTGCAAAAAACTCTGCCTGGGCATTGCGAATTGCGGATGCGCGGTCGAATGTGACGCACCTAAAACGCTCTGGCAATCTTTTCTCTCGTAGACTTTCCGGCGTTAAGAACTCCAAGAATCCGTCTTTCCGTTGCGCCTGACGCCGTTCTCGACCAAGATATTTGAGAGTGAAATCCTCCAAGTCTTGAAGATTGATCGGGCTGGCAAGCTCTTGTTCGTATTTGTCAAAACTATAGCTCGATACATCGCGAAATAGACTCTGCGTGGCAATCTCGTATGCAGCCTGAGCTCTTCGCACTGCGTCCTGAATCTCTTCCTTTGTCTGTTTGTTTAGAGTCCCCTCTACCAGCGCGCGCTTGTAGATCGCATCGGGCTCAATTTCGGCCTCCAGTTGCCCGTTGAGGCTCGCAACCAGTTCCTCAGCATCTTCTCCGGTTACCTGCCGCAACGCCTGTGCCGCTACCCTCAAGCGTTGTTCAAAATATGTGCGGACAGTGTCCTCTATGGTCTCCTTTGCACGCAGATTGTAAATCTGGACCACTTTGTCCTGGCCATAGCGATAAACGCGCCCAACCCGCTGTTCATACCGCATGGGATTCCACGGGAGGTCGTAGTTCACGACAATGTAGCAGAACTGGAGATTAATACCCTCGCCTCCGGCTTCAGTTGAAACCAGAAAGCGCACTGAAGGCTCTTCACGGAATACCCGTTGGCTGCGCCGCTTGCTTTGGGCGTCCGCCGTCTTGCCTTCCAATTCCATGTCACCGTTGATGAGCACGACGCTGTTTGCCCCGTACCATTTCTCCAGCCTTTCCTTGAGAAACTCCTGGGTTCGCCTGTACTCGGTGAATATCAAAACCTTTGCGCCGGGAGTCTCCTTGTCAACCTCTAGCAATAGCTCTTTTAGCCTGTCAATCTTCTTCTCTCGTTCGACGGAAATGCCCAAGAGGTTACCGAGAACACTGATCTCATTCTCGACCATCTCGCGGTCGGTCCTGAGCACTGCCTGCTTTTCATCAATCTCGCCCTGATAACGCTCGTCTTGTTCTTCGTCCTCTTCCGGGGGAAGCTTCGTCAGTTTTTCGTTGAGGCGCGTGAGGCGGCCGTCCAGAGCACTCTTGATCGCACAAACTGAGCTGGCGTTCAGCTTCTGAAAGGTCGTCAAAATGAATCCAACCGCGTGCCGGTCCATCGGATTTTCGATGCGCTCCAGGGAGTTGTAACCGGTGCGGATATAGTCCGCAACAGCCTCGTAAAACTCTCTCTCCTTGGGATACATTGTGAAGCCGAGCGGAACGGTACGCCTGCCCTTGAACACAACCCGCCCCTCTGCATCAGTTACCTTGAGCTTGGGCGTTCGCAGAATCAGGCTTGAATACGGGATTGCATCTGCGTCTCTAAACAAGCCTTCGTCTATCAGTGGAGAAAAATCTACCTTTGGCTCAAGTAGTTTTACCAAATTGATAAACCGAGTGTGATCTGGGTCGCCTGAATGGGGCGTGGCCGTGAGCAGTAGGAGCGCATCAGTGTAATCCCGAAGAGCTTCGGCGAGTTGATAATTCTGCGTCTTCTCCGTCTTTGTCCTGTAGTCTCGCGCACTCAATCTGTGAGCCTCATCGAAAATGATCAAGTCCCACTTTCGATTCTCAAGCAGCGTACGCTTGTGTTCCTTCCTCTTGAGTCGGTCAAGAGAAGCAATCGCTGTCGCCTTCAAGTCCCACATACGCGGGTTCACCGCAGTGAAATCCCGCCCGAAGATTTCGAAATCGGCTTGAAATTTTTCCTTAAACTCCTCCTGCCACTGCCTGGTTAGACCTGCGGGGGTGATAACGAGTGTCCGGCTGGCATTGCCACGCTGAACAAGAGCCTGCCAGATCATCCCAGCCTCGATGGTCTTTCCAAGGCCAACCTCGTCGGCCAGCATAAAGCGGCGACGGGCATCCGACACTACCTTAAACGCGGTAAAAATCTGGTGCGGAAGGATCTCCGTACGGGCATTGGAGAGCTGTCCGCCTTTGTTCAGAGTCAGGAACCGCGCCGCCATCTGCCGGAAGTCGAACTTCCACGATTCGTCCCAATTCCCTGCCATTGCCAATTCGAGGGGCGTGGGGCACACTTCGATCTCGGCAACCTTCAGTAGATAATTGACGGAGCGGTACGGCGGGCGTGAAAAAACGGCTGGATTGAACTCCACTTTGCAGAGGGAATCGCGAACCTTCTGGACCAGGCCCACCCCATTAGCTCGATACACCGAACTCCGGCTCCGCACGCGAACACCCGGTTCGATGCTTGCCCTTGCGTGATGTCGAACGATGAAAGTGTCCATTGGATGGATTATAAAGCTCATCGGTCGCGAGAGAGCAGTTCCGAAGAGGCACTACTATCCCTATCCGGACTGTCCGCGCGACTGAATTGCTCTATTCTTCGTCCTCGTCAGTATCGATTTCTCCCTTTCTCTGTTCCAAAACCGCGAGACCCTTCTGTACGCGCTCTAACTCGTCATTAGTAAGTCCCCACATTTTTGCCACAATCTTGTCGATATCTCCTTCGAGTTCCGTTAACTTGTCGCCTTTCTTGTCGCGTGCTGCAGCATGACAAAGACGCGATTTCTTTGCAAGATTTCTTTGCACCTCGGTTCCTGCATACTCTGGAACTTTCACATGAGATAAAACATGTGTGCTAACCTGCACTTCAATGGCATATGACTGAATGAGGAACCGCGCGGGCGCAGAATTCAGGCACGCGGCTAGAAAAAAGGCTTCATCCGAGGAAGAACAGTCAACTACAATCAATTTCGCATCCGCAACAAACGGAAGCCCATCAGAATCCGGAACGACACAGCACTTAAATCTGGCGCTCTGTTCACGCCAAACTACTCGGTGCGGCGCGAACGTGTAATTGCCTACGTTGTACATGCTCCAGTATGGTTGGGATGATGGGGCGAAGTGCTGCCGGTAATGCGGCCTGTCGAGCAGCCGCTCCTTAAAAGTTTCAAAGTACGCGAATGTCTTCGGGTACTTCTTCTTCATGTAGCTCTCGCTCACAGACTTTCCATTATTCTCATTGTCGTAGGGTATTAAAATGGCGTGACGTGAAAACGCCGTCCAGCGATCAACGTCTTTGCCCCTAAGCAGAGGGCGAACCAAGTCTGCTTCAACGACCTTTGTTACCTGCGGATATTTATTGCGGCCAGCTTCGTGCAAATTACGAATCACGAGTCCATTTGGCTTCTGTTCGACAACCTCGACCCAGAAGACACCCGCTGCGCCGCCACTGTGGGCACCGATCCGAGCCCGGAAAGGTGATTCGCCATGGATCTTTGCCAGTATGCTACGCATACCGGCTGGCAGAGTAATCCAACTTGCCCCAGGCTCGTCACCTAATGGAAACGCTTCGAGGTCCGAGACCGCGAACGCGCTGGCAAATTCACTAATAGGGAGGTCACTCGCTATTCGTCCACTTCCAACAGGCGAAAAAACTCGATATTGCACGGGAAACGGGTTCGGCCTCTTCGAGATTCTTATCGAAACGACAGATGTTCTGTTTGCAGCTCCCTCGAACGGCTGACACTTTGAAAAGTCAGATACCCGCGCAACTTTGAGGAATTTGGTGTTGTCGATTTTCAACTTGCGGAATCCCATACCTCCGCCTGCGGACTTAAAGATAGTCTGCGTAATTACAAAGGCTAGGCGACCGGAATCTCCCAAGAAATGGTCAGCACTAACGAAGAGCATCAGCACGCTAATGTCATCCATTCCCGCCCCCAGCCTCGCGCTCAGCCCTTTCTGCGTAAACAGTCCATAGGTTTTCCAAAGCGGAGCCACGGAATCGCGATAGTCAGACGGAAGGCTTCGCCAGTTAATCCATGGCGGATTTCCCGCAATGTAATCCACTTTTCCTACAAAGAGTGGAGCAAAGTTGTTTTTGATGATTCTGGCCCAAATGCCATTTTTGTTGGCTTTGTCTAGCTTAACGAGCTCCTTATATAGGTCGATATGCGCTTCTACCGAATCTACGGTCAAACCATCTTCATGGCAGCGTGAGATAAATTCTGATGGCGCATAGGCACCTTTTACACAGACTTCGAGAATTCCAGCGTACTTTGCCATGTCATTGGGGTTCGTGGCAATTTCCTTTGGAACCAAAAGATACGGTGGCTTCATGGCACTGCAAGGAACTCTCGCAACCGAGCCGTGGCCAGTGAAAAGATCACCATACTCCGCTGGAGTCATTATCGAATCGCAAAGGTACACAGGAATTTCAACGTGGTCAACGTGGCGCACGAGGTCTTTGATCGCAATCAGATAGTTCGTCCTCGCGGCCATCACTGCAAGAGGGTTTAGGTCGAACCCGATGACATTGGCCAATATCTTTCTGAGGAGATCACCTTCATCGAACGAGCAGGTCTCACGGTTCAAGTCATACCATTTGCGAATGCGATTTATGGCCATAACGAGGAAAGTGCCGGAGCCACATGCTGGGTCGAGCAGGCGCTTATCAGGGTCCCCTTTGTAACCGAGTTCATTCAACGTGTGATCTGCCAACCAGTCAGGCGTGTAGTATTCGCCTAAATCATGCCGAACAGATTTCGGGAACAGATGCTGGTATAACTTCTTGAGCAAATCGCGAGACTGCGCCGGGTCTTCAGAAAACGTACCGGGGTTGTACTCGTCCAGCTTCGTGACCATCTTGCGTATCAGCGACTCGACGGGATCAGTCCATGTATTCAGATACCAGGAGAAGAGATCGCCCTCCAGGAAATTGGTGATCCCCATCTGATGGAAAATGCCTCCGCCTTCAAGCTCTTGGAGCTCGCGCTTGAGTTTGGCCGATGATGTAGCACTTTGCAGCCTCTCCACCTGCCGTGGCATCCAAGGATTGAAGAAACTAACGATCTCCGCAGCAAGCAATTTAATGAGAATGGCGTAATAGCTATGAACGGCAAACAGAAGAGCAGCCGGCTGCGGTTTTCCCTTGACCACATAAAAGTCTGCCAGCTTCTTTACCTTATCGGATAGGTTTTCAACGTCGTAACCGCACACTTCCCCAAACAATATCTTCCACTGACTGAAGAAGACCTCGGCCTTCGGGTTATCGGTGGTCAGGATTTCGTGGTAAAGCGTCCGGATACCATCCTGTGCGAGAAGGCTATCGGAGCCGAAATCGCCGTGCAGGTACTCCGGCTGGTACGGCTTGCCCTTTTGACCCAGGTTGTAAAGAGCCCAGAGGAAGCGCTCCGCAGAATAGCGGTTGACCTCCAGCGGCTCCTGGTCTGTCCATTTGTCGTCGCGGAAGCGGAGAAAGATGAAGTATTTGCCGTCTGTGCCAACCCCAAACATCGAGTTCCAGTTGCGGTTTTCCTCCCGGCGCAGGTCATAAAAGCGCTTCTTTAGCTGGTCGATCACCGCCTTGTTGGGGCCGGCGTCCTTGGTGGAGGAAAGGGTTCCGGGGTTCTTGTATTCGACGATGACGCTGCCGTACACCGAATCAGGCCGTCCTGTTGCGATGGTGACGTTGTGGTGTCCGTCAAGCTTGATCTGCGCTCTTTTTGCAAACTCCTTGAGCGACCCGGCGACCTCAAGCTGAAGGTCCATCTCGGACTTCGCCCAGGCTGCTGCGGCTTGAATCTGTTCGGCCAAAAGCACTGCGCTATGGCTGACAATCTCGTCAAGCGACTCCGGCTTGCGAGCATCGGCGGGCGTCGTACTCATTCTCTTCCTCCGCAGCAGACAGCCGATTTCCGGCTGTGACCAGTTTAGATGGATTCTGCCGGTCCTGTCTTCAACCGGCCGTCTGGACGATCCAAGCGGTAGCCAGGATTACCACCGCGTCGGCAGCCAGTACCCCCGTGCCCACTCCCATGGCAATTGACCAGTTTGGTTGCGGTGGGCCTGAAGCTCCCCCCTCACCCCCGCAATGCAAAGCATGACGGTGCGGCCAATTTACTCATCATAGACCGTCGATCAGCCTTACCGCTCGACCGAACACAGCGCCAACTTGGGAGTCTATGGCTCGTCTTTGTTTTCTCCATCCCCTTCACGGTTAGATTTGTCGCAGTTCATTCAGCTTCGCTGACTTCCATGCAATGAATCCACTACTTCACCGGCCTTTCTTTCATGCGAACTCCTTTGGTTACAGTCGGTTAGTGCGTGGCCTTCCACACTCATACACCTATGCTGTAAGATACATCACAACAAGGAAACCATATGCCCACTGTGAAGAAAGCCATTGCCCGACCAAAGCGCAGAATCGTTGCACCCGCAGAGACACGCACTCAAATCCGGCTAACCGTCGATTCCAAATTCACCAAGAGCCATTTCAGCCAGCTATTTGCTGTGCTCAAAATCCGGCGAAAGAACGCCCTCGCGGAACACATCATCATGAATTTCAAAACCAAGGCGGCACAGGCACAGCTTGTGGCGTTCTATAACGGCCCGTGGCTGGACATTCCGTTTCAGAGCATCGATACTTCGTTCGTATTCCCATTGACGCACGATATTGCAGACGAACTGGAGAGAGTGGGCGGGGAGATTCTAGGCGGGGTGAACAAGTCCAAGACGTTTCGCGTTATGGTGGCCTACTTCGCCTTCGTTCATAAGCTGAAAACTCCAACGCATTTCATGCTGGCGTAGCCTTTGCACCTTCATTGAAGGGGTTTACGCAGCTCTGAGTGGCTTCAGGACTTTACTGTTGCGGCCTTCGCCTTCACCTTTACGGCGCTTGGTGTGCGCGGTGCGGGCTTGATGGGGTCGGGAATCGCGCGGGACATTTCTTCTGCCTTTTCTCCGAGCAACTTGGTGAACTCATTCAAAAGCTCGGCATGATTCTTCGCCAGATACTTTTCAACACGGGCGTTTGTCGTCAGGCGTTCGATATATCCAAGACCGATAGTCAGGTCGAGAGCCTGGGTAGCATAGGTCTCCTCAACCTGTTTCAGGTCGGAGAGCAATGCCTCCGACTCGCCTTGAAGCGCCTCCAGTTGAGCCTGGGCACCGGGGCTGGACCTGCTCACCTTCTCGGGATTCGTTATCAACTCAGGCTTTGTAATCGTCAGGAGCGCCTTCGCCATTTTTCCCGAGTAGTCGTTGGCATGTATCATCCGCTCGGCTGCTTGGATTTGACCGATTGGTTTCATCTTGCGGAACAATCCATAAGTAAAAACAGAAACACGCCGATTCGCGAGAAGCTGAACCACTTCAGGGCAGACGCCATCCAACATGGATCTTTTCCGGCGGATCGTATCGACATCGACCGCAAGCGACACTGAAATGTCATGCTCGCTGACGCCGTTCGACAACGCCTTCAGAATCATATAATGCTCGCCGATGTTGGAAAGGCGATTGACCCGCTTATTGTAGGTGTATCCCTCGTCATCGGTCGCGAAGATGCACCTGACCTCAAGTTCATTACGCTGCTTCAATATGTCCAACCGAAGCGCACCATCGAGAAGCAAGAACTTCCCGTCGGCAACCGGAGCAACTACGAGCGGTTCTACCACGCCCACATGCGCAATCGATGCGGCAATCTGCTTGTACTTTTTTGATTTCCTCACTTCTTGAGTTGGGATCACCCGTGGCGTGATGGATGAAATCGGAAGCAGTACGGTTTTGAGATCGAAGCCAATTGTTGCTGATGAGGTCATAGTGAGTCCCTCCTATGCTATACGGTCAGCAAGGTGCTTTGGAATGTCCTGGATTGATTCCGCGCGCAAGAGCGTGACGAAGTTCTCGTCCTGAAGGAGCCGCTTCATCGCGGTGGAAAGGATCATCAACCGATGGGTCACAGCATTCAGCCGAGTTACGGCGGAACGCTGGCGCTGAACATGCTGCTCATACTCTGCGATCAGTGCCCCAGCCGAAATCTTCTTCTTGGTCGGATTTGATTGCTCTGATCCGCGATCCCTTGCCAATCGCATCGCAATGATGCGCCGGGCGGTCGCCAACTTTGCTCCTCGAAGATCACCCTTTTCATACGCCTCGATGAGAGCTTCCTGCACCTGCTCATTGGTTCCCGTAGAAATAATGATTGCAATTCGAAGCGGGATTCTCCCGTCGTCTACAGCCTGGAGAAGAACCTCCTCTCCCTTTTTGAGAAGCTGCACAATTCCGTATGCGTAGCTTTTCTCCAATCCGAGCTTTTGGGAAATCTCCTCGGCTTTGTATCCTCTTTCGGTCAAACTACGAACCTCGAACAACAGGGCTTTGTTGGATGGCGGCCTCCGGGCAATATTCTCAACCAAACTCATCAGGTATAACTGCTCGCGCGTTACATCGATGATGATTGCGGGAATTGACGTCTTCCCCAACGCCGCACAGGCTTCTAACCTGCCCTGACCACACACCAGTTCATACTGAAATCCCCCGCCTGCTGATGCGCGTTTGGTCACCAGAATTGGCTTCTTGAGTCCCACGGTGTCGATGCTGGCAACTATGGATTGGAACGTCACCGGATTCCGTGGCCGTGGATTGGCAACGAATACATGAGAAATCTCGATCATCTGAATTTGTTCTTCGTTCATGCTGCCCTCTCAATCCATGTGCGCTCGGCCATGCCTTCCAAGAACTTCAAATCATCGAATCTATAGAGGTCGATCAGGATGCCATTCTCCCGGCTCAGTCGAAGCCGCTTCGTGAACAGGTCGGTGCCGGGAAACATGTAGTAGTCTCGAACCGATTGATTATCAGGCTCAAGCCGAACTGCAATCGTAACGTCTGGACGGAGTGAAGTATCGAAGCGCAGATTCCATCGCATACTGCCACTCGCGGTTGGCTGGCACCTGGCCATAATCATCGATAGTGAGAATTCCTCGTTGACGATGAATAGTTCCGTAATTGGGTCCTGTCGCACGGAGGCGCCAATCTCACGCAACCTTGTCACAAGCGTTTCACAGTGCGCGGCGTACGCCTCGCGCAGCTTTCTGTTGATCTCAATGAAAGCGAAATCCCGTTCCGGCGTAAAGCCCACGAGCGTGTACGCTCGCGCCAGTGAACTGAATCGAGACCGATATGCGCTGCTGGACGGCATTCCTTCCGACTCGTCAATCAAAACGCCTGATAGAGTGCCGTACCGTGTGAACAGGTTTTGCAATTGTTCCAGCATTTCTTCATCGGTGTAGTGCTTTGATCGCGCCTGGATGATCTCCTGTGCGCGGCTGAAGAGTTCTGGCGCGACAACAGCCTCAAACGCAGCCTCCTTGCGAATCCACATTCCGGGCGGATTTGCGATGCGCCTTTTCTTCAGTTTGAATGACTTGCGGTTGTATACGTTCATGCCCGCGTACTTTGGGTTGGTCAGCAACTGATGTACATTGCCGCGTGTCCATTGCCTCGCAAGGTCAGTCAGCAGGCCGCGATCATTGAGCGATTGTGCAATCTGTGCTTCGGTTCGTTCATCTTGTGTGAAGGCTTTGAATATCTCCCTGACCACCTGAAGTTCATCGGCTGGGCCTGGGACAAGAATGACTCGATCTGTTTGGATGCTTTTCTGCTGGCCACGAGAAAGTAGTTCCTTGGGAGTTCCGTCCATGGCTACCAATTGCCGCCGCAAACCGTATCCAGCCGGACCACCCTGCCGGTATCCCAACTCAATCAATCGGCACTGCCCGGCAAAAACCTTCACCGAAAGTTCTCGGCTGTATTCTCCGGCCATCGTCCGCTTGACACTTTTGATCAGATTCGAGATCGGACTGCCGTCGTTCTCAAACTGCTCTGCGCAGTAGTGAACATTTACTCCTGCTCTCCGGCAGACGTACTCGTGGTAAGCACTCTCGTCTACATCTTGAAACCGGCCCCAGCGGCTAACGTCGTAGACCAGTACGGCGCTGAAGTCGGCGTTTCCGGATTCTGCCTCTTCGAGCAGTTTCTGAAGTTCTTCTCTTCCAGCCAGGGTGAGTCCACTTTTGCCGGAATCGGCGTGTGTGACCACAATCTCCATGCCATGCTGCTCCGCGTAGCGGGCGATGGCATCCGACTGATTCTCAGTGGAATACTGCTGATGCTCCGTTGACATCCGCACATATTGCGCGGCGCGTATCGGCTTCCGAACGGGTTTGGGATACTGCTGATCCATGAAAAGACCACTTATTGGCGCACAACGTTTCGGCCTGTCCGAGTCCTTTGAGCTGGATACTCATGGAAATGCAATATACACGAAGAACATAAACCTAGCGCTACATCTGGTTAAAAATTTGTTATGTCATTTGTAATGAATCGGTTATGTGCTCTGTGCGGATTGGGAGTAGAGCATAAGCGTAGGCAAGGGTAGCTACCTGCCGCCTCTTTCCTGCTTGCGTTGGCGTGGATTCGCCAGACGTTGTAGAACACGCAGGGCGTTTTGCATCTCCGGGTCCGTGAATTGGACGGAGATCCCGTGTTGCGCCGCGACCTTTGAGACCATCCGCTTCCACTCTACGGTGCCGGTACACGCGATGCGTGATCCGTATTTCTGGATGGCCATCTCCAATCCAAAGAGGACGGCGGCTTTATCCTGGTTGAGCACGGTGACGACGCGCCCACGGTCGATGACGGAAACTTGCCCGTTGAGTGCGTAGGACACGTCACCGGTTTTGCGGTCAATTTTCCAGATACGGGGCGCGGCGATCTGGTTGGCAAGGGCCTGTTGCTTTTGTTGGGCAGCAAGGCGCTGTTGCGCAAGGTCGGCCCAGTCTGTGCTGCTGTCATGATCGGGCGGTGGACCGATGTGCATCGCGTTCGCTTCCAGCCTTGCATCGAGCCGCCGCTGATTGCGTTGATCTGCATAACGCCATCCTCGAAGCTGTGCGGCCGCCCGCGCATCTCCGTCGGCGGCCCTGTCCGCTACCCATGAGCGGAGATTCTTCGGAAATGCCTCCTGCCGCCGCCTTTGAATAGAGAGCTTCAGGCCACGAATTTCGAGGACGGATTGCGCCGCCGCCTGGGAGAGCAGAACCTTCTTGTCCGGCCATGACAGAGCGGATGAGCGAATCTCCTTCTTCTGTTGCCTCAGAACGTCACGGAGGTATTGGGTGCAGTCCCTGCCATCTGTAGTGAAGGCCTTGCACACTTCCCGTTGCCGATTGCGATACTGGTTATATTCATCCATCAGAGCGGAACGTTCAGCCCGTCGTTGCGCTTTACGTTCCTCTCTCTGTGCTATATTACGTTCGCTATGTTGTGCCAGATGTGGTGCGGAATGTTGAATCGATGTTGAAGCTGGTGTCCAGGGGCCAAGAACGGATTCTGTGGTCTCACGGTTGACCCTCCCAGCGAAGTTGTTGCGGAATACGTCGGATGCTTTCACGCGAATGTTGTGGTCAGCAGCAAGGACCGTATATCCGCCCGCTTCCCCTTTCTCAATGCGAAGATGATATTTTGCAAGAAATGTATGAAGGACTTCCCATCGGACATTCTGGCGAGTTAGCAGCGTTCGTACAAGCGGAGCAACTTCTCGACGCATGTAAGTTTGCAAGGATTCTTCATCGTGATAATGTTCAAACTTCGCCGCCGCACCTGTCGGCTGTTGTTGAGCAGTACGAAGCGCGTTACGTTCCGAATTTGACGCGCGTACTGCCTGTTTCGATTCCTCATCCCAACGTGTTGGGCCATCCGTATGTGTCCAGCCATATCTTGCTTCGAGGACGCGCATTGCGGCATCAAGCGTCAACCAGTTTCGATAAGGTGTATGCGCCTTGAAGGTTTCGGGATGAACCTTGTTAACCATGATGTGAATGTGGAAGTGCTTCTTGTCATCGTGCGCAACGACCATATATTGATGGTCCTGATATCCAAGTGCGTTCAACGTGTACGACGCGCAATCCATCCATTGCGGTCGACTCGGACGTTCTCCCGGTGGCCATGCCAGTTCATAATGACAAAGAGCATCCTTGCAGCGTGGGTTCAAAAATGCAATTCCCTCCATCTGAATTGCGACCGTGTCCAAACCGGCAACGTTGTCCGACAACACCACGTCTCCTCGCGAAAGAAGTTCCCCTGTATCGGCGTCACGTTCCGTAGTTAGGTACTTGCATAGCCGCCTAAAGCTGCTTGCGTGTTGCCGAGTTGGTTGCACCTTGGCGATCATGTTCACTCCGCCGTGTTTTTGTTGAAGGTGGCAAGTGCCGTGTGCAACTCAGATAGTAGCGAGTTGAGTTCACTGCGCAGTTCTTCCTCGT
>Ga0255351_1000907_pt1 | contig 12756 bp, 7 predicted proteins | sample HBST25r2metaG_FD_186024 | JGI IMG/M metagenome (GOLD analysis project Ga0255351, IMG submission 186024) | Peat soil microbial communities from Stordalen Mire, Sweden - H.B.S.T-25.r2 | ecosystem: Environmental > Terrestrial > Soil > Wetlands > Peat | place: Sweden: Norrbotten County, Stordalen... | reverse complement strand
AACAAAAGCAACAGCAAAAACAACAGCAACAGCAACAGCAAAAACAAAAACGCCACTAAGGAAAAAACAAATGCAAATGCAAAAACAAAGACAAAAACCTTGACAATACCAGCCGTCTCATAGAAGCCAGCCAGGAGGCTGGCGCTACAGTAAGGAATCGAGCAAAAAGAAAGGGCTTCGACCAGGCCAAGCCGGATCGAAGCCCCTCTTTCTTTGTGCGTTTTTACTTGGCTTCTGCGGGTGCCCCAGGTCCCGATTTTGGGACCTGGGAAACAACGAACCTCAATCAGCGGTTAGAGCATTTTAGGAAATCATGTATTCCGAAAATGCATTGGGTTCCCACTCATTCCGCTGAATAACGCGGAATGAATGGGGCACAGAAGTCTATAGCAAAAGCTAAAACGCTCTAAAAAGGAAACACGAACTACTTCGCCTTGGGACCGGCAGCGCGGATGGCCTCGGAGGCGTCGAACTGCTTGAAGTTGGCCTCGAAGCGCGCTGCCAAGTCGGCTGCGGTCTTGTCGTAAGCGGCCTTGTCGGCCCAGGCGTTGCGGGGATTCAGAATCTCCGCCGGAACATCCGGACAACTGACGGGAATGCTGAGACCGAAGGCCGACTCGGTCGTAAACTCGACCTTCTCCAGACGACCATCGAGCGCCGCATTGACGAGCGCGCGGGTGATCTTGAGGCTCATGCGCTTACCGATGCCGAATTTGCCGCCGGACCAACCGGTGTTGACCAGCCAGCAGGAGGCCTTGTGCTGCGTCAGACGCTTGCCCAGCATCTCGGCATAGACGCGCGGGGCCAGCGGCAGGAAGGGCGCACCAAAGCAGGCCGAGAACTCCGGCTCTGGATCCTTGACGCCCGCCTCGGTGCCAGCCAGCTTGGCCGTGTAGCCGGAGAGGAAGTGGTACATCGCCTGATCGGGGGTCAGCTTGGCGATGGGAGGCAGAACGCCGAAGGCATCGGCGGCCAGGAAGAGCACGTTCTTTGGATGCCCGCCGACGCCGGGGATCACCGCGTTCTCAATGGCATCCACCGGGTAAGCCGCGCGGGTGTTCTCGGTGAGGCTGATGTTGAAGTAATCGGGCTGGCGCGCCTCGTCCAGAATCACATTCTCCAGCACCGATCCGAAGCGGATGGCGCGGAAGATCTGCGGTTCCTTCTCTTCGGTCAGATCGACGCACTTCGCATAACAACCACCTTCAAAATTGAAGACTCCGGTGGAGCCCCAACCGTGCTCGTCGTCGCCGATCAGACGGCGGGCCGGATCGGCCGAGAGGGTGGTCTTGCCAGTGCCGCTGAGGCCGAAGAAGAGCGCTGTCACGCCATCCGCGCCGACGTTGGCCGAGCAGTGCATGGGCAACACGCCCTTATCGGGAACAAAGTAGTTCATTGCGCCGAAGACCGACTTCTTCATCTCGCCAGCGTACTTGGTGCCGCCGATCAGCACGATTCTGCGCGTGAAATCGACGAGGATGAAAGTCTTTGAGTTGGTTCCATCGCGCTCCGGCACGGCCTCGAACTCAGGCGCGGCCACGACGTAGAACTCGGGCTTGTGATTGGCCAGCGCGGAGGCTTCGGGCCGGACAAAAAGATCGCGGACAAAGAGGGCGTGCCATGCGTACTCGCTGGTCACACGGATGGGCAATTGATAGGCCGGATCTGCGCCGCAGTAGAGATCCTGGGCGAAAAGCTCACGGCCCTTCAGGTGCTCGAGAACGCGCTCCAGCAGCGCATCGAACTTGGCCGGCGCAAAGGGTTTGTTGACCTTGCCCCAGTCGACAACTTCGTGCGTCACCGCATCGTCCACGGTGAACTTGTCTTTGGGACTGCGTCCAGTTCGCGCACCAGTGACGGCCACCAGCGCGCCATTGGCCGCCAGATGCCCTTCGCCGCGCTTCAGCGAGGTCTCCACCAGTTCAGCTACAGACAAATTTGCATGCACCAGCGGCCCAGCCACCAGCGCCTTCACGGACTCCAATACAGATACTGCCATCTTTCAGAACTCCTCTCGCACGAAAGCGGGTTGAAAAAGAATCGATGATCTATTGTGCCATCCGGACCGCATGGCGGGAAAGCCCGCGGCGGCCCGTCCGGTGCAAAAGACAGCGAGTTAGCCGCGCTGCGCGCGTGTTTGCGAGTTCGCAAGTTAGCGGGGTTTGTGGCGCGCTGAAAGAAACAAGCGTGGACCGGGAGGTCCACACTACTGCCGGCCGGGAGGCCAGCGCTACAGTTTCATGTACGACGAGGCGGCGACGACGGAGGGGGAATGTGTCCCAGGAAAGACGTTATTTCGCCTGTATTCGATTGAATTGTTCACATTTGAGACGGTTCTGTACTTTTTTAACAAATACTTAGGTAACGCCCTCGAAAGATCTCATCTCTACAGCTAGCCATGCATCGGACCGATAACCGGAGCATGAAACCGCTACGTTCCATCTTCCGGGTTGTGTTATTTGCTGCATTGGGGCTGAGTCTCACAGTTCAGGCCGCGCTGTCCGCGCCGCCTGAGATCTCGCCGAAGGTTTTAGGCGCTGTTAATGAAGGTGAGCGCGTGGTCCTTGGCGGCAATACGCGCCCTCTTCTCCAAGTTAAAACCCTCCAACCCAGCCTTATTTCGCCCCTTGACCAGGGCGCGGTGGAAGACTCCATGCCCGCCAACCGGATGCTGCTGATGTTGCAGCGTTCTGACGCGCAGGAGGAGGCGCTGAAGGATTTTATCCAGGCCGCGCACACGCCGGGCAATGCCTCTTATCATCAGTGGCTCAAGCCAGCGGAGTTTGGCCGCCTGTATGGTCCGGCCGACGCTGATGTGGCCGCCGTGACCGCATGGTTGCAGTCGCATGGGTTGACCGTCAATCAGGTGCATGCCGGGCGGCTGGGGATTGAGTTCTCGGGAACAGCAGGCCAAGTGAGTGAGGCCTTTCAGACGCAGATTCACCGCTATCAGATCAACGGCGAGGCGCACCTGGCCAACGCCAGCGCTCCATCGGTTCCCGCCGCTCTCGCCCCGGTCATAGCCGGTCTGGCTCCGGTCAGCGACTATCATCCTCAACCCAACCTGAAGGTTCTGGGATCGGCCCAGTTCGACACGAAGAGCCATCTGGCCACGCCGCAATGGACATACCCGGTGAGTGGAGGAGTGGATTTTGTTTTGGCACCGGGAGATTTTGCCACGCAGTATGACATCAATCCTGTCTACAAGAACGGAATTACCGGCGCTGGCCAGACCATCGCCATCATCAGCGCATCGAATGTGGACCTGAGCCTGGTGCAGGCTTACCAGAGCCTCTTCGGGCTGCCTGCCAACCTGCCGCAAGTGGTAGTGGATGGCGAAGACCCCGGTTTGAATAGCGCAGCCACAGAGGCCTATCTCGACGTCGAGGTAGCGGGAGCGGTGGCCCCCGGCGCGACAGTCATCCTGTACACCTCCGCGGGCACGACTATCACCGACGGCCTATCCCTGGCCGCGTTGCGTGCCGTGGAAGACGATCAGGCCAGCATCATCAGCACCAGCTACGGCGAGTGCGAGTCGCAACTGGGCCAAAGCGGCAACGCCTTCTGGAGCGCGCTGTGGCAGCAGGCCGCCGCACAGGGCCAGACGTCCTTTGTCTCTTCGGGCGACGGAGGCTCGGCCGGCTGCGACAACTTCGATTCACAAGCGCTAGCCTATTATGGCCTTGCGGTCAACGGCCTCGGCTCCACGCCCTACAACGTCGCGGTCGGCGGCACGGACTTCTATTACAACCAGTACGCCAGCGGATCCACGGCCATCAGCACGCAATTGAACACATACTGGTCGGGGGCTACCACCTCGCCCGCCGCCAGCCTCAAGCAGCCCGTCCCTGAACAGGTCTGGAACGATTTCTTCGGCTACAATCTGGCCGACGGCGGTAACCCCGCCAATCTCGCTGGCCAGGAAATCATCGCCGGCGGAGGCGGAGCCAGCAGCGATGCACTCAACGGACAGGGCTACTCCAAGCCCGCCTGGCAATCGGGCACTGGCGTTCCGGCGGATGGGGTGCGCGACCTGCCTGACGTCTCACTTTTTGCCGCCAACGGCTACAACTACAGCTTTACCCCCGTCTGCTCCAACCCCAGCGACTGCTCCAGCGCCAATTTGACCAGCAGCGGGACGGTCGCCATCACCGGGGTCGGCGGCACCTCAGTCTCCTCCCCGGCGATGGCCGGCATCCAGGCTCTGGTCAATCAGAGCGTGGGCAGTTGGCAGGGGCAGGCCAACTTCATCTACTATCCTCTGGCCGCCAAGCAGCCCTCCGTCTTCCACGATGTGACCGTCGGCGGCAACCAGGTACACTGCTTCGCCGGCACACTGAACTGCGTTCCCGGCTCCTCGGCCACCAACTCCACCGGCTTCAACGTCGAGAACGGCTACTCCGCCAGCGCCGGTTATGATCTGGCCACTGGCCTGGGTTCCCTCGACGTGGCCAACCTGATCAAGTACTGGAGCAGCGTCGTCCTCGCGCCCACCACGGCCACGCTCAGCGTAAACCCCAGCAGCTTTATTCACGGCCAGTCCACGACCGTCCAAGGCGCGGTTACGCCCAGCAGCGGATCGGGCACGCCTACTGGCACAATCAGCCTTGTCGGCAATGATGGCATCACCCACTACGCGAGCATCGACGCGGGCACACTGACCGCGGGCAGCTTCTACGCGCTGGTGGACAACCTGCCCGGCGGAACTTACCAGCTCACCGCTTCTTACGGGGGCGACACAACTTTCGCCGCCAGCAAATCCCAGCCGGTCAGCGTCACCATCACCCCGGAGAACAACACTCTGGCCGCCGCCGGGTGGATGTTGAACCCATCTGACGGCAATCTTTACCCACTCTCTTCCGGCATAAGTGTGCCTTATGGCGCACAAATCTTCCTGGATGCGCAGCCGGTCAGCTCCCATGCCACCATCTCCACGCAGCCCACTCCGGCGACTGGAACCATCAAGTTTACTGACACTTTAGGATCGGCCGTTACCGCATCCTCGCAGCCGCTGAACGCCGCTGGCGTAGCGGAGTGGTCCACGGGCGTCTTTGCTCCCGGTAGCCACACTATCAGCGAGTCCTACTCCGGCGACCCCAGCTATAACCCCTCGACGGTAGCCAGCGCTGCTTCGTTCACGGTAGGTCAAGGCAGCACCAACCTCACCGTCAAACCGCTGATCACGAGCGTGGCCGCCGGATCGAGCGTGGCGGTGGACGTGCTGCTGACCAACAGCTACCTCTCCTTCTACGGAACCCCGCCCACCGGCAACGTATCCGTAACCCTGGGCAGCCAAACGCTCACGGGAACTTGGCAGCCCTACGGCCCAACAGGCTCCGTCAATCTGGAAGCCGTGGTTACCTTCAACAGCGTTCCTGCAGGTGTGCTGAACGTCTCCGCCACCTACGCCGGAGACAGCAACTGGCTGGGCAGCAGCAACAACGGCGGAACGGTGAATGCCACGGCCTCCAAGCTCACACCCACCGTTACGCTCAGCACCAGTTCGGCCACTCCCGCGCCAGGCCAGAACTTTACGCTCACCGCCACCGTCGCCGGAGCGTCCGGCTCAGCCACTCCCACCGGAGCAGTCTCCTTCCTTTCAGACGGCCAAAGCATCGACGCCACCGCTACACTCAGTAGCGGCGTGGCCTCGCTCACCATTCCCGGCCATAACGTCGCCAACGGGACCAATATCTTCACCGCTCTTTACCGGGGCAACAGCACTTACACATTGGCCGCCTCCAACACCGTCAATGTCACCGTTGCCCAATCTGATTTCTCCCTAACAACGCAGAATACCGAACTCCAGATCTCTCCCTCGGTATCTGGTGTCAGCACGCTGGCCTTTGCACCGGTCAACGGCTTCAGTGGCAGCGTCACGATCACTTCCAGTGCGCCCGCAGGCATCACAGTGACCCCTGCCGCAGCCAGTCTGACGCTTAGCGCACCCGCAGCCGACGCGCTCACCATCAGCGTCGCAGCTTCGAAGGCTGCCGGAATTTATCCGTTGACCATCACCGCGTCGGGCGGCGGACATGTGCATACCGCGCAAATATTGATTCGTGTTCTGACGGTGACCGCTCCAGTCTTTACTCCAGCGGCGGGCAGCTACACAACAGTCCAAACAGTCACCCTCTCCGACGCCACCGCCGGAACAACGATCTACTACACCACCAACGGAAGCACGCCCACCAGCGCCTCGACCACGTACACCAGCGCCATCACCGTTGCGGCGACAGAGACCCTCCAGGCCATCGCAGTGAGCAGCGGAAACGTCTCGTCGTCGGTTGTCTCAGCCACCTACACGATCAATCTGTCTCCGCCCTTCGGGAGCCTTGATGCGGCCATGGACAACACGACCAATAGCAGCACGCTGCCGCAGGCCGACTCGCTGCTCGTCGCCGGATGGGTTGTCGATCCTGTCGATGGGTCCCCAATGAGCAACGTGAAGGTCTACGTTGACGGAGCGCTCTTTGGCGTGCCAACCCTGGGCATTGCTCGCCCGGATGTGGCCAAAGCATACAACAATCCCGCATACACAAACTCAGGATTCAGTCTCACCACCGCCGCTGCATCACTCGCCGCTGGCGCTCACGCTGTCACCGTGGTGGCCATCGACTCCGGCGGACGCGCAATCACCCTCGGACCACACAGCATCAACGTTACTAGCGCACCGCCCTTCGGGAGCCTTGATGCGGCCATGGACAACACGACCAATAGCAGCACGCTGCCGCAGGCCGACGCGCTGCTCGTCTCCGGATGGGTTGTCGATCCTGTCGATGGGTCCCCAATGAGCAACGTGAAGGTCTACGTTGACGGAGCGCTCTTTGGCGTGCCAACCCTGGGCATCGTCCGCACGGATGTGGCTTCGTATTTCAAAAATACGGCTTACACCAATAGCGGCTTCCAGCTTGTAGCTTCGGCGGCTACGCTCTCCGCAGGCTCCCACGCTGTCACCGTGGTGGCCATCGACTTAGGCGGACGCTCAACAACCCTCGGACCACACACCATCAACGTTACTAGCGCACCGCCCTTCGGGAGCCTTGATGCGGCCATGGACAACACGACCAATAGCAGCACAGTTCTGCAGGCCGACTCGCTGCTCGTCTCCGGATGGGTTGTCGATCCTGTCGATGGGTCCCCAATGAGCAATGTGAAGGTCTACGTTGACGGAGCGCTCTTTGGCGTGCCAACCCTGGGCATTGCTCGCCCGGATGTGGCCAAAGCATACAACAATCCCGCATACACAAACTCAGGATTCAGTCTCACCGCCGCCGCTGCATCACTCGCCGCTGGCGCTCACGCTGTCACCGTGGTGGCCATCGACTCAGGCGGACGCTCAACAACCCTCGGACCACACACCATCAACGTTATTAGTGGATTGCCATTCGGGAGCCTTGATGCGGCCATGGACAGCACGACCGGCAGCAGCACACTGCCGCAGGCCGACTCGCTGCTCGTCTCCGGATGGGTTGTCGATCCTGTCGATGGGTCCCCAATGAGCAACGTGAAGGTCTACGTTGACGGAGCGCTCTTTGGCGTGCCAACCCTGGGCATTGCTCGCCCGGATGTGGCAACCTACTTGAACAAGCCGGCCTACGCCAACTCCGGCTTCCAACTCGTTGGCTCTGCTGCATCGCTCTCCAGCGGCACGCACGCTGTCACCGTGGTGGCCACCGACTCCGGCGGACGCTCAACGACCTTCGGCCCGCACACCATCACCGTTACCTCGCATTAAAGGAGAACGGGGGCGATCCATGCGGCCTTCGTTGGAGAAGGCCGCATGACAACCCTTACAACCCCGCCAGCGCCTCCGCCTGCGTGGCAAACAGCCCGGCGTACTTGGTGATCCCCACCATCGTAAAAACCTTGGTAAAGTGCGCTGAAAGGCCGAAGGCACCAACCTTCTGCCCCAGATTCGAGGCCTCGATCAGCAGTTGAATCACCAGCGCTATCCCGCTCGAATTAATGTAATCCACCTTTGTAAAGTCCAGCAGAACCTGCTTTGCCGTCTCCTTGGGAAGCGACTGGTAGGTGCCCAGAACCGCCTCCTTTGAAGTGCTGGCAATGTCGCCCTCGAAGCGCAGGACGGAGACCGGCTCACCCGCCGGGGAAGTTAGCTGCTCAACGCGCGCTTTGGTTTCGCTTTGCACTGTCTATATCTCCATTCAGTGGTCAGTGGTCAGTGATCAGTGGTCAGTGGCCGCTTTACGGTTCAACAGCTTGCGATAATAGTCCAGCGCGCCGGAAAACCATCCCTCAGGGGCTAAAGCCCGCATTTGTTGTTACAGTTGCGGCACGACTAAAGTCGTGCCCTTTCAAAACGTGACTCTTACTACAGGCTGTTCACTAAAAACTGATCCCTGTTCCCTGCTTCACTGCTCTTTGTCCAGCCGAATCACCAGCCGGACATAACTGCCGTGGCCGTCGATCGCGGCCACCCATTCGGCCTCATCCACCAGCGCCTGAATCAAAAACATCCCCATCCCGCGCGCCGCTTCCTCGCCATGCATTTTGCGGTCAATATCCGGCGTGGCAACCTTGCCCGGCTGTTTGCGCATTCCCGTGCCGTCGTCCATCACCTTCACTTCCAGCGACTCGGCATTCACGCTCAACACCACGCCCACGCTCAGCTTTTCATTCAGCCGGTTGCCGTGTTCGATGGCGTTGATGCAGGCCTCGGCGATGGCTGTCTTCAAATCTTCAATGCGGTCCTCGCGGAAACCCATCAGCTTGGCCACTGAAGCGGCCGTTGCCATCGCCACTTTCTCGAAGCCCATCCGCGAGGGCAAGCGGACTTCGACGGTCGTCGCCTTGGGAAGCACGGCCGGAATTGTCGCAACCGCAGTGCTCGTTTCGCTCATGCCGGCCTCTCCGTCCCCGCCCACTCGCGGCATAGCGCCAGTGCGGTCATGTCGTCTCCCTGCGGCCCGCCTTCCGAAAAGGCTCCAATCGCCGCCCACAATGCATCGAGAATATCACCGGCTATCCTCTTGGGACACTCTAAAAATGCGGATAAGAGCCGATCCGCCCCAAATTCCTCATCCCCTTTGAAGACCTCAGTCAGCCCGTCGGTATAAAAGAGCAGGCGCGCCCCTGGCTGCAAGGCGCACCGCTCACTCGCGTAGAGCATTCCGGGCAGCATCCCCAGCGGCGTGCCGGAAGCATCAAAGAGCCGCGGCTCCTCGCCCGGTTGCAAGAGAAACCCTGGATTGTGCCCGGCATTGACCACCTCGATCTCGCCCACTGCAGGATGCAGCCGCAGGAAGATCGCCGTCACGTAGCGCAGCCGCGCCTCTTCGCCCTCGGCCCAGTGGTGCTGGTTCATCCGCGCAGCCAGCTCTTCCAGCGGAGGGCCGTCGGAGGCCATCGCCCGGAAGGCCGAGCGGAAGCTGGTGGACATCATCGCCGAGGCCATTCCCTTCCCTGCCACATCAGCCACAACCATCAAGACGCCGCCGTCCGGCTGGGCCACCACATCCAGATAATCGCCGCCCACTTCGTAGCAGGTGTCCGAGCGGAAGGCGAGCGAGTAGCCGTCAATCGTCGGCAGGCTCTGCGGCAACAGCGAACGCTGAATCGCCCGCGCCGCGTCCATGTCCTGCTGCACGCGGGCGAACTCCAGGTTGCGTTTCTGGTTGCGGGCATTCTCCAGCGCCACCGCCGCCTGCAAAACCAGCCCCTCGATGAAGTCCGTCTCGTAGAGCGAAAGCGCGCGTCCCTCGGGCGAGGCCACCAGCAGCTCAGCCATCTGCCGCCCCTCGCGGTCCTCCAAAAGATAGGAGACGGATACGCCGTCCGCGCAGACTTCCTCGCCATACTGAAGCCCAGCCTCCGGAAAGGCCGCGCCCGCCATCTCCAGCTCGCGCACCACAATGCGCAGAACCTGCTCCAGAACCTCTTCCTCGCGCGCCGTCGAGTGAACCTGCCGCGCCGCCTCCAGCAGCGCCTGCAACCGCGCCACCTGCTGCTGCAAATCGATCGTTTCGGCCCCGCTGGAAAGCTGAATCTCGGACGCCATCGCGCCTCCGTAAAATCCCACTCTACCACGCCCGCATTCCCACGCGCCGCGGCCGGAGTTATCATTGCATCCATGCTTACCAAACTCCGCTGGGGAGTCCTCAGCACCGCCGGTATCGGCCTGAAGCACGTCATCCCCGCCATGCAGCAGAGCCAGCTCACCACCATCGCCGCCATCGCCTCCCGCGATCTGGCCAAGGCGCGCCAGGCGGCTGCCAAGCACGGCATCCCAAAAGCCTACGGCTCTTACGAGGAACTTCTCGCCGATCCGGAGATCGACGCCATCTATAATCCGCTTCCCAATCACCTTCACGTTCCCTGGACGATCAAGGCGGCCGAGGCTGGCAAGCACGTCCTTTGCGAGAAGCCCCTCAGCCTGACCACCGCTGAGGCCGAGACGCTCATCGCCGTCCGCGCCCGCACCGGCGTCAAAATCGGCGAAGCCTTCATGATCGAGTGCCATCCGCAGTGGAAGCGCGTGCGCGAACTGCTCCGCGAGGGCCGCATCGGCCAACTCCGCTCCATCACCGGCGTTTATAGCTACAACAACACCAACCCCGCCGACATTCGCAACCATCTTGAATCCGGCGGCGGAGGACTGCTGGACATTGGCTGCTATCTGATCCACGCCTCGCGCCTCGCCTTCGCTGCGGAACCTACGCGCGTTGTCGCCAGCATCGAGCGCGATCCCCAAATGCAGATTGACCGGCTGACCTCGGCCATCCTGGAGTTTCCCACGGGCCGCTCCATCTTTACTTGCAGCACACAGATGCTCCCCACGCAGCGTCTGGTCTTGGTCGGCACCGAGGGGCGCATTGATTTGGAAATCCCCTTCAATGCCCTGCCCGACCGCCCCGCGCGCCTGCTCATCGACTCCACCGGCGATCTGCGCAGCAGCGGCGTCACCGTCGAAACCTTTCCCATCTGCGACCAGTACACCCTGCAAGGCGATGCCTTCACCAAGGCGATTTTGGAAGACACCGAGGTCCCGGTTCCCATCGAAGACTCCATCAAGAACATGGCCGTCATTGAAGCCGTCTTCCGCTCCGGCAGCTCTGGGCAGTGGGTCTCGCTTTAGGCGGATTCCCAGGTCTGAAAATCCAGACCTGGGGCACCCAGATTTATGGGCGAATATATGTAGCTTCCAAGCTGGCAATATAAGCAGACCTGAACTCACGATAGGCAAATGCAGGAATAAGTCCACAAAAAGAAATTTATGCGACTGCTCCGTGTTTAACCCATGCTTCTCCCGCCATGAACCCCAAATGTGATAAAAAGGCTGGAACGGAGAATACGATGGATTCCTTGCAGCAAATGAATAGCAACCGGCACGAGTATCGATTGAAAGCCTGGCAAAGATGGTTTTATCTACTTCTTGGCTCGGCGGCAATTGTGGGCGGAGTCTTCCTGGCTGCGAAGATTATCTCCGAGCCGAATGGAGCTGTTCTAGCGGTTATGATCTTGTTCTTGCCCATTCTTGGCCTCTATCTGATGGCCTGGGCGCTGCGCTCCCGTTTAATCATCAACGATACGCGCATCGAGGTGCACGGGGCCTTGAAGGAAAGCACCGCAGACCTCAGCCAGATTGAAGGCTTCCGCAACATCAGCACGCGCAACGGCAGTTACACGCTGCTTTATCTGAAAGAGGGTCGCGGCAAAATCACGATCTCGCAGTCCTTTGACACGGATGACAGTTACCGCGCATGGTTCCAGCAGCTCATCGATCTGGACGTGCGCGATCGCGACGCACTGCTTGCAGAAATCTCTCAAGACTCGGAGTTGGGTTCAACTCCCGAAGAGCGTCTCAGCGCTCTGAAGACCGCCAAGACATGCAGCGTTATTATTATCGTGATTGCCTGCGCGGCGGCCATCGGATTGAACTTTGACCCGCTCAATTTCAGTCCGATCTCGGCGATGCTGCTGGCGTTGACTCCCGTGGTAGTTGGTTTTCTTGTGCGCCAGCAGCCGCATCTCTACGCAATTCCCATGAAAAAATCCGATCCTCGCGCGGATTTTTCTATTGCACTGATTGCAGCGAGCTTTGGGCTGGCTCTTCACATACGCCATTACGAGTTTGTCTCGATGAAGCCTCTCCTGCTGGTGATTGTTCTCGTGGCTTTTGCCTATATCGCTTTGTTCTTCAGCGCCGTCAGCAAGAATGCAAACAAGGCGGGCGCGCTAGCTGTCTTGCTTTTCTATGCAGCTTCCTACAGCTTTGGTTTGGCCATTGTTGCGGACACGCTAGCCGACAGGGCACAGGCCTCCGTGTATTTCGCTCCTGTTACCAGCAAGCACGTATCCAGCGGCAAATCCACAATCTACTACCTTAGGCTTGCGCCGTGGGGACCGCTTGACAAGCCCAACGATATTTCCGTCTCACGCAATGATTACAATTTCATGCGGACCGGTTATTGGGTCTGCCTCGGACTCCATCCCGGCTGGCTGCACGCCGCCTGGTATCAACTCACACCTTGTCCCGCCAAGCCCACACAGGATTTGCCACAATAGCTGGATGCCCCACTCTCGCCGCGTTTTTGTTTTTGCGGCTAGGTCCGTGACCGGGTGAAGATGTTCTATCGAATGAGCAAACGTGGGCCAGGAGGCCCACATTACAGATGGGATGAGACGGCTGGTCTCGCGAGCAGCTAAGCTGTACGCAGCGCACTCGAGGTGCTAAAAGGAGACCAGCCAATGAAGAAGGTTAGCAAACAAATGCGAAAAATGGAAGCGGTCGAC
>Ga0255351_1000906_pt1 | contig 12758 bp, 7 predicted proteins | sample HBST25r2metaG_FD_186024 | JGI IMG/M metagenome (GOLD analysis project Ga0255351, IMG submission 186024) | Peat soil microbial communities from Stordalen Mire, Sweden - H.B.S.T-25.r2 | ecosystem: Environmental > Terrestrial > Soil > Wetlands > Peat | place: Sweden: Norrbotten County, Stordalen... | reverse complement strand
TCAGACGGTCTACAAACGCGGATACCGCCTCTCAGCCGAAGTGCATCCTGCCGTCCTCCCTCACGGCGTCGCGCCCGCCGGAGCCCTCCCCAGGCTGGCGATTCCGCCTTTCGCGACCGAATTCGGCATCCCCGAATATCTTGGCCACTCTGTTGCCGAGGAAACCACCGCCCGCCTGAGCAACGCACACAATCCCGCCGTGACTGTCCTTGCCCGGGATTCCGTTTTCACCTTGGCTCGCCACCACCTCACCGCGCAGCAGATCGGCGAAACCCTCAAGGCAGACCTGGTCCTGACCGGAACCCTCCGCGCCCTGCCCTCCCATTTCCGCCTCCGGGCAGAGATGATCCGGGTCGAGGATGGCGCACAGATCTGGGTAGAAGACCTGCTCGTGGATCGAAGCCGCATCGCCGGACTGGAATCGGAGCTGGTCAATCTCCTCGCCTTCCGCCTGGGAAACACGGCGGCCGCCACCACGGGCCCAAAGAAAGCTGCCCCCGGTGGCAGCGACAAGTCTTTGTCGCAAGACCGGCAATCGGAAGGGCTGTCCATCGCCGCCGTCGCCGCGCCCACTCCTAAGCCTGAAAGCGGTTCCTCTCGGCAGGAGGCCTACGAAATCTACCAGCAAGGGCGTTATGAGTGGCAGACCCTAGAGCGCCACCGCATGCAGGACGGCCTGCAGCACCTCTACCACGCCACCGAACTGGATCCCTCGCTCATCGCCGCCAAAGTCGACTTGGTGCATCTCTGCGTCACGCAGGCCATTCACGGCTTCATGTCGCCCGCCATTGTCGCGGAGATTGTGCGCCGCACGGCTGAGTCCGATTTCAATGCGCCCGACCACGCCGCGCCTATCCTGCCGGCGGTCGCCTGGGTCAATTTCCATGTCGACCGCGATCTGCCAGCGGCCCTTTGGGCTTTGTCCCGCTCTGCGCATTTGCCGCACGATCCTTGGATTACCCATGTGCGCGCGATGTTCTCGCTCAGCCGCTACCGCTTTGCTGAAGCCATCGCAATGCTGCGCGCCGCTCTTCAACAGGACCCCTATGCGCCCTGGCTGCACTCCCGCCTGGCGTGGGCCTTCCACCTCGACGGCCAGGCTGAAGAGAGCGTCCGCCAGACCCGTCACGCCCTGGCTCTCTTCCCCGACAATGAAGGCGCAGCCTTCTATGGAGCCATGATTCTTGCCTGCAATGGAGAGGCCGCGCACGCCGCCGAACTGGCGCAAAACCTCGTCAAGCTCTCGCCCTACTTCGATCTTGCCTCCGCCGTCCACGCCTATGCGCTGGCCTGCGATGGCCGTCCAAGCGACGCCCGCGCCATTCTCGAGCGGCTGCAATGGATGAGCCGGGAACGCTTCGTCCTCAACGCGTTCAATGCCGCCGTCCACGTCGCCCTCGGCGACCACGATGCCGCAATCGCGGAACTGCGCACCGCCAACCAGATCCGCTGCCCATGGTTCTTCCAGATGCTCGCCGATCCGCGCCTCAAGCCGCTCCGCAGCCATCCCGAGTTCGTCGAGATGCAGTCCATCCTCCCCCGCATGGAAGCCGCGGCCGCCGAAAACCCTGAATCGGTAGCCTGACAGACTGTTCCTGCTTCCTTCGCTTTCACCGTGAACAGCCGCGCAAGCTACTCCTTCGGCAGTTCCGCCCGCTTTCCGCCTGCCCCATCCCGCCGGAACTGCCCCACGATCGACCAGATCAGCGCGAAGATCAGCAGCAGAACTCCCATCACCGTCAGCGCGACCCCGCCCACAGCGCCCGGCCCGTTGGTCGTAGTGCAAATGTTCAGCGACGACCCCGAAAGCGGCGTCGCCATGCTCATCCCCACAGTGCCGTTGCAGTATCCAAAGATCAATCCCAGGCCGGTACACAGAAAAAGGACCGAGGCAATGACGAAGCGGTCAGGTTTCATTTGGGTCACCTCGCTGATTTCATTAGAGGTCCACATTCTACCGCGAAGCGCATGAAAACCTCAACGCAGCACCGATCGCGTTTTCGCCCCAATATCCCCCCGGTGACCCGCATCACACTGCCAACCTTGCCAGTTCCTGAATAATTGTGAAGGATGGCCCGGACCCGCATTTGCCTTGGCCGGCTCTTCGTCCGTACGTCCACGCTCCAAAACCATGCGCCGATGCAAATTGCTCATGGGCTTGGTCGAATCGGAGTTATACCCTATGTACAAAATCGTCGCAGCCCGCAACGTCGGACTCAATATAAAGCAGTTTGTCATCGAGGCTCCGCGCATTGCGCGCAAGCAGAAGCCGGGCCAGTTCCTCATTCTCCGTCTGCATCAAAGAGGCGAGCGCATTCCGCTCACCATCAAGAGTTCCGACCCCGAGGCTGGCACGGTCACCATTGTGGTGCAGGCCATCGGCAAGACCACATCCCTTCTCAATTGCCTTGAGGCGGGCGACTCCATTTTGGATATCGTCGGTCCTCTCGGCCAGCCCTCTGAGATTGAAAACTACGGCGCCTGCGTGATTCTTGCCGGCAGTGTGGGCACGGCCATGGCGCTGCCCACAGCCAACGCGCTCAAGCAGGCCGGCAACCACGTCATCTTCATTGAAGGGGCGCGCAACGCGGAGATGGTGGTCTTTGAAGACGAAGTGCGCCAGGCCAGCAACGAGACTTACGTCATGACCGACGACGGCAGCTACGGTGAGCAAGGCCTGGTCACTCTCAAGCTCAAAGCCCTGCTCGCCGCCGGCCGCAAGATCGACTTTGTCCTTGCCGTCGGCCCGGTGCCCATGATGAGGGCCGTCGCCCAGATCACCGGACCACTTGGGATCAAAACCATGGTCAGCCTCAACTCCATCATGGTGGACGGGACGGGCATGTGTGGCGGCTGCCGAGTGCTGCTCGGCAACAAGAGCAAGTTCGCCTGCGTGGATGGTCCCGAGTTCGACGCCTCGCTGGTGAACTTTGAGGTCCTCAGCCAGCGCAATGCCATGTATCGCGACAAGGAATGCGAGTCGCTCAAGCACTTCGAGAAACACAAGCAAGAGGAGCTGGCGCAGCTTCGCGCGGACCTGGTCACATCGGAGATCGAAACGTCCGCACTGGAGAGTGGAGAGCCAGACCTGGCCTCGCAGGAAGCCCACCATGCCTGAAAGCAACTTACTTCCCCTTAAAGACCGCATGAAGATTCCGCGGGTGCGGATGCCGGAGCTCGACTCTCAAGTCCGCAGCCGCAACTTTCAGGAAGTGAATCTTGGCCTCGAAGCGGCGGACGCCCTTACCGAGGCCACGCGCTGCATTGCCTGCGCCAAGCCCGCCTGCGTCATCGACTGCCCGGTGGGCGTAAAGATCAAAGAAGTGGTGGCCCTGATCTATGCCGGAGACTATCTTGCCGCGGCCGCCAAGCTGCGGGAGGACAATGCGCTGCCCGCCGTCACCGGGCGCGTCTGCCCGCAGGAGAGTCAGTGCGAAGGTGGATGCGTTCTCGGCAAGAAGGGGGCGCCGGTGGCCATCGGCAACCTCGAGCGCTTTGTCGCCGACTTTGAACGCGCCAGCGGACTGCTTGGACTCCCCGCCGCCGCGCCGTCCACGGGCAAGAGCGTGGCCATCGTCGGCAGCGGTCCCGCCGGACTCAGTGCCGCCGGAGACCTGGTCCAGAAAGGCCATCGCGTCCGCGTCTTTGAAGCCCTGCACGAGCTCGGCGGCGTGCTCATCTACGGCATTCCCGAGTTCCGCCTGCCCAAGTCGATTGTCAAAAGCGAAGTAGACAACCTGCGCAGGATGGGCGTCGAGTTTGAGACCAACGTGGTCGTCGGAAAAAGCGTAACCATCGACGAGTTGATGCACAACGAACACTTCGACGCCGTCTTCGTCGCCACCGGCGCGGGTTTGCCGCGCTTCCTCGGCGTTCCCGGCGAGCATTTCAATGGCGTCTACTCGGCCAATGAATTCCTCACCCGCGTCAACCTCATGCGTGCCTACCAGGTCTCTGAATACGATGCGCCGGTCTATGACTGCCATGATCGCGACGTGATCGTGGTCGGCGGCGGCAACACCGCCATGGACGCGGTGCGCACCGCTCGCCGCCTCGGCGCACGATCGGCAACGCTGGTCTATCGCCGGTCAGAAGCAGAGATGCCCGCCCGCCTTGAAGAGGTGAAGCACGCACGCCAGGAGGGCATCGAGTTCCGCATGTTGACCAACCCCATCGAGTTCATAGGAGACGAGAAAGGCTGGCTCACCGGCGCGCGCTGCATGAAGATGGAGCTTGGCGAGCCCGACCAGAGCGGCCGCCGCAGCCCTGTCGAAATTAAAGGCTCGGAGTACATCCTGCCAGCCAACGTGGCTATCATCGGCGTCGGCACCACCGCCAATCCGCTCATCCAGAGCAGCACGCCGGACTTGAAGACCACCTCGCGCAACTACATCGTGGCCGATCCCGCCACCACCCGCACCTCCAAGCGCGGCGTCTTTGCCGGAGGCGACATCGTCACCGGCGGCGCAACGGTGATCCTCGCCATGGGCGCGGGACGCAAAGCGGCCGCCGCAATCGATGACTACCTCACCACCAGCGAGTGGTAACGAAAAGCAGGGAACAGGGGATCAGCTTAGATGCCTGCCACCAGTGATGGCAGTTAGTCGTGGTGCTTGCCCAGCGTCGGTCATGTCTTTGATGCACGGACAGGCGTGGGTTCATACACGGGGAACTGTTCCCTGTTCCCTACTCCCTGTTCCCTGCCTTCAAAAAGATGGGCGGCAAAGATCTTGCGCGTCTCAGAATTCGGTCTCAGATGGACCATTGCAAGCACCATCCCAGGCGCTAAAATGGGTGTGGATGCAATCCTGCGCAAGTACACGAGCTTCGATGAGATGAAGGCTGACGAGTATCGCTACTGGCAGAGTCGGCCCGTGCATGAGCGGATGGACGCGGTCGAGGAGATGATCCAGACCGCCTACGCGCTTAAAGGCTGGGAGATCGAGCCGGATGTGCCAAGACTACAAAGACCTTTTGTCCGCCTTCCGTGCCCATGGAATTCCTGACCCTCCGCGATTGGATTGCGAGAATGCACGAAGAGCAACCGCAGGTCCTTCGACTCCGCTGCGCTGCGTTCAGGATGACAGTCCATAGAATTTGGAACCTGATCCTTGACCCCTGCACCCAAAAAAATGGGCGGCAAAGGTCGCCCCCTGCCGCCGCCCGTCCCTGGGTTGTCTTGAAGTTACTGCAATCGTGCGGTTACTGCTAACTTCGGGTTACTGCAAAAGCTTGGTCACTTCCTGCTGCACACTGTTTGCCTGTGCCAGCGCTGCGATGCCGGTCTGGCTCAGAATCTCATACTTTGACATGTTCGATGTCGCCGACGCATAGTCGGTGGCCTGGATCGCGTTCTGTGCGGAAACCACGTTCTCCTGCTGCGTGGTCATCACCTGACTCACCGAGTTCAGCGTATTGATCTGCGCGCCGATGTACCCGTCCTGCGCCGCCACGTCCATGATCGCCGTGTTCAGATCGTTCAGAGCTGTCTCCGCATCGGTCTGGTTGGATAAATCGGTCGCACTCAGCGACTGGCCAGCGCCGTCGGAGTAGCTCATTGTCGCGACACCGTTCCCCGCAACCGAGTTGAACGAGAAGTTCGCGTTAGTGCCGGTCGCGCTCTGCCCGGTGGACGAATCGTAAACGCTGCTTCTGCCTGCCAAAGTCGAGTTGCTGATCCCCAAGTCGTATCCGCTTACCGGGGTATAGGCCAGTGCCGCGGTTGCGGTTGAGTCCTGCAGCGTGTCGAAGCCCTTGGTGATGGCCGTGCCGTTTTCGGTGGCGCCCATCAGCGAAAGGCCTGCCGAGGTCACCGTGGCGATGATGCCGATACCGCTGTTGGTTATCGCGTCTGCCAGGGCGCCCAGAGTTTCGCCGCCCGCCGTGCTGCCCACCGCGATCGTGCCTGTGCTCGAGCTGCCGCCCATGACAAAGGCCTTGGTTCCGGTAGCGCCGGTCAGGCTGATGCTGCCGGTGATGGTATCGCCGCTCGCGGCCGTGGTTTGCCCGCCCGCCAGTTGCACCGTTGCCGTCGACGTTCCGCCAGGCGCTCCCGTGCTCGGCGCCGACGCTGTCGCCGTCAATCTGTCTACAAGAGTGATGCCTGCGGGGTTTCCGTTACCCACGGTAATACTTGTGTTCAAACTCGATGACTGCAGGTTCAGAAAGCCGTTGGCTGCGGATGCGTTCACTCCCAGCGCGGCATCCTCACCGATCGCCGTAGCCAGATCCTGAAGAGTGTCGCCTCCGGTTGTGACGCTCGCCCCGTTGACCAAATACGTCGAGCCGATAGTGAAAGTCTGCTGAATGCCGCTGGTGTTGTTGAGAACAATGCTGCCGCTGAGCACGTCGCCTGGGCCGATCTGCCCGGACGTGCCTACAGTTGCGGTCGCATACGTCGCGGATCCGCCGGTGGTCCCCGGAACCTGGCGACCCTGTTCGGCGCCATACACGTCTACAAGTGAATTGGTAGCGTTGGTCAGGACACTGGTTGGGTCGGTTGACGTAACCGTCAGGCCGGTGGCGCCCGCTTGAGCGCTCAGGTTCAGGCCCAGTGCGGTGCTGGCGGCGTCGATGGCGTTCGCCATGCCTTGCAGCGAGGTGTCGCTGCCCGTGTAAATCTGCGAATCGGTGTCGTCGCTGGCGCTGCCGCCCACGGTGAAGGTGACCGCGCCGCCGCCTAGTCCGTAGGTCGTGACGCCGCCGCTCTTCACATTTTCCAGGACGATGGAGCCGGCGATCTGATCGGCGCCGGAATTCGTAGTCGTGGGGCTGACCCCCAGGCCGCCGATCGAACCATTGGCGAAGTTGACCATTGCCGCTGTATGCGTGAGCCCGGCCACTCCGTTGCTCCCATTGAGACTGGCCTCCGCAAGCGTGTCGGTCAGGCCTGCGGCGTTCGCGGAAAGCCCGGTGGCGCCGGATGAAGACGACTGCAGGAAGATGCCTCCCGTCGCCCCATCCTGTGAGGCCGTAAGGTCCAGGTTGGCTACGCCACTGTTGGAGGTATCGCTGCCTTCCGTGTTGATCGCGCTCATCAGACCGGAGAGGCTGGTGCTCGTCAGCTCGAAGGTGCCCCCGCCGGCCCCGTAGGTGCTGGAATTGGCGCCCGCGCCCATGACGAAGGTGTCCGTGACGGTGCCGTTGCCGTTGGTGACGACCACGCTTCCGCTGAGCACGCCGCTCCCTGTCAGATCTCCGCCATCGGTCAGTGCAATCACGCCGGACAGTTTCTGGCTCGTGTCGCTGGTTCCAGACGCAGGCGATGTGAAGCTGAACTTTGAGGCATCCGACAAGTCGCTCGAATTGATCGCAATGCTGGTTCCGGTGGTAGCCGTGGTGAAGTTTAGGCCGGTGCCTGCGGAGTTCATCGCGGCGGTGACACCGGTAGTGGCGTCCACCAAGTCCATTTCCGCCATCAGAGCACTGAGTGAATTGCCAGTGACGGCATAATCGTCTGCGCCGGCCGGGATCCCCGATCCCGTCATGCCGAAGGTGTAATTGCCGGCGATGCCATTGGTGATGACAATGCTGCCGGTGAGCGTATCGCCGGTGCCGACCACCGGATTGTGGTCAATAGAGCCGACCCCCATGGAAATCGTGGCGTTGGCGCTAACAACTGCGGGAGAAGGAGTCGAGACTGTGCTGTTTTCAAACATCCCGTCCGCCGTGTCGACCAGCGTGTCGATGCCCTGCGTGAGGGTGCTGGTCGTGCTGCCCGACGTCACTTTGAGCACGCCGCCGGCGATATTGGTGGAAACATCGAGCGCACCTGCGCCGTCGACGTTGTTGATGGTCGTCTGCAGGTCGGCCAGCGTATTCTGCCCCGTGCCTGTGTAATAGGTGCTCCCGGTGTTATTGCCGGTGCCCATGACGAAGGTGTATGTACCGCCGCCGCCCGCGGTATTGCTCAGAAGAATCGAGCCGGTCAATACATCGGTAGTGGCGTCCGCCGGAGTCGCCTGCAGCGATGCATTCGAGTAACTGACCGTTGCGGCGGTAGCGGGATAGGCGCCAACAGCGCCGCTGTGGCCATTGACTGCGGTTGGTGCAATGTTGTCGATCAGGCCAGTGGCGTTGATGGTCGTCAGGCCGGTGGCGCCGGTGATCGAGATGCCGCCTGTCCCGTCGATTATGGCGGTAAGGCCCGATAGGGTAACTCCACTCTGAAGTTCAATGGCGGACTGCAAAGAGGCAAGCGTCGTGAGAGCAGTGTGCACGGTATTGTTGTTGGCGCCATTGTTGACCACGCCATAGCCGCCTCCCATCACGAACGTATCCGTGCCTGTGCCGTCGGTGATGACCACGGAACCGGTGAGTGCCGCGCCCGCGCTCGGATAGTTGCCGCCGCTGGCCAATCCAATCGTGCCGGTGGTCGCGGTATGCGCCGTCGCGATCGGCGAGTTGTCCGTCAGGCCGGTCGAGTTCACGCTGATGAGGCCGCCGGCCTGGGTCGTCGTCAGGTTCAGGCCGGCATCGGCCGCCGTGCTGTAAGTCGCGCTGATGCCGGTGCTGCCCTCGTCCGCATTGATCGCGCTCATCAGAGCGGCGAGGGTGTTGCCGAAAACGGCGACGTTGCCGCTTCCGATTCCCGTCTGCACAGGCGCACCCATGGTGAAGGTTACGGGGGCGGAGGTTCCACCCACGCCGCCGCTGTAAGGATTGAGGACGATGTCGCCGGTGAGCGTGTCGCTTGCGCCGGTGGTTGCGCCTGTGCCGCCGATGGCGAATGTGGCGCCGGGGCTGGGCACCGCGATTGATGGCGTCGAGGCGGTAACGGTGGCGGCCACGCCATCGGTGGTTTGAACCAGCGTGCTGCCGGTCATCGCGATCGAAGTGCCCGGCTGGGTCGAAGTGAGCACCAACTGCCCGGCCACAAGCGACGCCGAAATATTGGTGGTGCTCGTGCTCTGGTTGATTTCGGTCCACAGACCGGTGGCTGTGATGGCGCCGGTGGTGTACGTGTCCAGGGCGACGCCCGCCGCGGTGCCCATGGTGAATGTGTACGGAGTAGCGCCGTTGCCGTTGGTCAGCACGATGCTCCCGGTCATCTCGTTGGACCCGGCAAAGCCATTGCCGCCATTCATTGTAATTGTGGTCGATCCATTCGTGCCGTTGGTAGCCGTGGCGCCGCTCACATTGCCGGTCTGCGAAAGGCCGGGCGTGGCCGTCAATGCGTCGAGTCCCGCCTCAATGGTCGTGCCGGAATCGATTGAGGTCATGGTGATGCCCGAAGAGCTCACCGTGGCGCTTACCCCGAGCTCGGCTGCGATGGCGGTGGCCAGGCTTCCAAGCGTGTTGCCGTTTACGTCGAACGCAGAACCCGAAAATGATCCCGCTGACGAGCCCATTGCCGCGCCCGAACCCATGACAAACGTGACCGGGTTGGCGCCGGGTGTGCCCGAGTTCGACAGAACAACCGTGCCCCCGACCACCTCATTGCCGGTGCTGGAGACGGCACTGCCGAATCCCAGCGTGCCAGTCGCAAAGTTCCCGGTGGCGCCCGTGCCCCCTGAGACGAAAGTCATACTGATCGGTGCGCTCGAGGCGGTCGCGATCGAGACGCTCAGCGCCCCCGCACCGGAGTTCTTGTCCGCCAGCGAAAGGCTCTGCGTTCCGTTGCCGTTGGTCATGACGGTGGCGCTGACATCCGCATCCTGTGAGTCGATGGCGCCGGCCAATGTGGACAGCGAGTCGATGCCCGACGTTACATCAATGGTGACTGCCGCATCGGCGCCCGTCTGCAGCGTGATGGACTGGCCCTGGGTAAGCAGTTCACTTGCCGAGATTCCGCTCAGGTTCAGAACGCCGCTCGTGCTCGCCGAACTGGGGTCCACGCCCACCGAAACCAGACCCCCGCTGATCTGAATGCCTGTCTCGCTGCCGCCGCCCTCAACCCCGGCCTCAGCCTGGGTTGCGAAACTGGCGCTCAGGCCGAGTCCCGCACTGTTGATAGCGCTGATCAGCCCATCGGCGGTGTTTGCATAACTCGTGCCCGCACCCACAGAAATACTGGTCGTTGCCGCGCTCTCCGTGCCGCCGGCGCCCTTCACCAGATAACTGACATTGATCGTCGTGCTCCCGCTCAGGCCCCCATTCAGGCTGTCTGTCGCCTGTGCATTCGCCGCACCGGTCGACAGGTTGATAAACACGTTGTCCGAGCCGCTGCTGTAGGCCATTACGCCGCCCGTGTCGCCCACCGTGGACTCTGACAGCGTGCGAATATTCAGGTCGTCGATCGACGAGCCCGCCGTCGAAGAGTCGCCGGTATAAATTGCAACTTCGTCGCCGTTGAACACCTGTTGCTGGTTGTAGGTGGTCGTCTGGCCGATGTTATTCACTTCGGCCAATATCGACTGGTACTCCTGGTTCGCAGCGCTCTCCTGAGTGCTGTTGAGGGTGCCGTTCGAGGCTTCGGTAGCCAGCGTAATGGCACGGTTAAGCAGGTTCGTCACTTGCGAGAGGGCCCCGTCCGCCACGTCTAAAAGACCAACACCTTCCGCCGCGTTGGTCTCCGACTGCGTCAGCGCCGACGAATTGGCCTCCAGACCGTTCACCAGCGAGAGACCGGCGGCGTCATCCGCTCCGGAGTTGATCTTCGACCCCGACGACAACTGCTCCAGAACCGTCTGCAAGCTATTGTTCGTGTTGTTCAGGTTGTTCTCTGCGTAGATAGCTGAAAGATTATTCAATACACCGAGCGCCATGGGACCAACTCCTTCTTGGATACATTCCATCGCGCCCTTGCCCGCGGTGATTCTCTCCGCCCGCCAGGCCTTCCGCTACTTCCGGATGAGCGTTCTTGCATCCACCCACTTCATCGGTACTCTCAAAAATAACTTTAGTCATAAACTTCACAAGCCCTTCATCCCCTTCTGTCGCGCTTCAATTCAAACTGTCCCGGTTCCGTTCACCCACTGTTCCAATTCGCTGCATCCACTGTCCCAATGCGCTGCAATCGCTGTCCCAATCCGCTCCGCCTGTTTGTCTCGATTCGATCCACGGCCGCGGCGCCGCGGGTGCCTCAGATCCCGATTCTGAGACCTGGGATTTCAATGCACCCAACCGGGAGCACCCTATCCTCTGAGCGCTTTTGCCTCAGACATTCGGATGCGGGCTTCGGTTCCGCATTCCACCCCCCTCAGAAAATGACGTAGAAAATAAAACGGCGGCAAGAGGATAGCCCCTTGCCGCCAATGGTCTTTGCGACCGTAATTGCTCTCTGTTTGAGACCCGTGCTAAAAACCCTTCTACTGCTCCGTCTTACTGTTCTGCTCCAGCTTGTCCAACTTGTCCAGCCTGAGCAGCACCAGCCGCATTCGGACTGGCGCCGCCCTCATCCCTAGTCTGCGGTCCTGGAGCTGCCGCCGCCGGAGCCGCACCCGGAGCCGGAGCTGCACCCGCCGGAGGCGGTGGCTGATGATGACGGTACTGTCCACCCGGTCCCTGCATTCCCTGGCCCTGACCTTGGCCTTGGCCGCCCTGCTTCCAGCCTTCCCGTCCCTGGCCGCCTGGCCCGCCTGGCCCGCCCTGGCCATGGCCATCTCGTCCCATGCCGCGCCCTTCCTGGCCGCGGTGGTTGCGCATGTCCTGCACTTGCTTCCACTGCTCGGCCGTCAGCTTGCCGCGAAGCGCCAGCAAGTACCGCGCATTCGCCTTTTCCAGCTCTGCCCGGGCCTGCGCCACCTTGTCGATCCCGGCCAGAATCTTGGCCTCGTTCGGCTGGTCGTCCTTCATCAGCGGCTCAAGCGACAACTCCGCCTTTTCCAGGGTTCCCCGCAGATCCACAAGCGTCTCCCGATGCGACAGCAGGATATCGTCCATCGACTTCCGCTGTGCGTCGGTCAGCTTCAACCGCTCCACGATCTTCGGATTGTTCCACCATTTTCCTTGGTCGCCCTGCCCCCCAAACGCCCTCTCAAACGGAGGCCGATGCTCTCCGAATCCCGCTCCCGGTCCCGGTCCCATTCCACGCCCGCCGCCTGGCGCCTGTGCGCCAGCCGCCGCGCCCGCTAACAATACTCCCGCAATCGCCAATCCCAACCGCCAACCCATACCAGCCTTCATTGCGCTCTCCTCCATGCCTTTGCTCAATTTCGTCTTCCTGTTTCTCGATCTCGATCTTGCCCCGTTTTCTTACTTCGCCTGATCGTCCATCAACTGCGCCAGAGGCTCCATGGCGCTCGGTACTTGACGGGATACATCGCTGTCCACCTTGGCCAGCAGATTCTCTTCTTCTTGTATTTGCTCTTCACGAACTAGCCTTTGCTGCTCCTGAACCGCCCGCTGCTGCTCGGCCAACCGCGCCGCCGCCGCAATCTTCGCGTGCTCCAGCTTCTGATGCCGCTCGTAGACTCCACCGGAAACGCCGCCCGCCATCAGCACGCCTGCCAGAGCCCATCCCGCCGCCAGCCGCCAACTCCTGTGCCGGACGACCTGAACTGCCGTCCGCGGCCGGCCGTACGCCGCATCGCTCCACGCATGAACGCTCAGCCTGAAGTTCTTCAGCGCCTCTTCCACCGCCAAATCTCCCGGCTCGCACTCGTGCAACGCCGCGAGCGCTCCCAATCCGTCCGCCTTCTCCGGCTTTCCCGCCAATCTCTCCATCCAACTCATCGTCTTCCCCCCAACTCCGCTCGCACTCGCCCCAGTGCCCGCGAAAGATGCGCCTTCACCGTACCCTCGCTCAACCCGGTAGCCTGCGCAATCTCGCTCAACTCCTGCTCCTCCACATACCGCAGCAGAAACACCGTCCGCTG